>Ga0256841_1000296_pt1 | contig 53641 bp, 30 predicted proteins | sample 356308metaG_FD_185971 | JGI IMG/M metagenome (GOLD analysis project Ga0256841, IMG submission 185971) | Hydrothermal vent microbial communities from Mid Atlantic Ridge, Atlantic Ocean - 356-308 | ecosystem: Environmental > Aquatic > Marine > Hydrothermal vents | place: Atlantic Ocean: Mid... | reverse complement strand
CAAGCTCCCCTCCCATCTCCCGGACGATGGCGGTTAACGGCTGCATATATCCCCTCAAGAGGGTTCATATCCTCTATGGGAGCATCCGAACCGAAGCAAATGGTTATACCATTTTTTATCAAACTCTTAAAAGGGTAAGCTCCCTTGCTCCTTTCACCCCAATATTTATCAGCCGTATCCCTGTCGGCTAAAATATGTGATGGTTGCATCGAGGCGATAATTCCCGATGATTTTAATAGAGGGATGTCCTCACCCCTGATAAGTTGGAGGTGCTCAATACGATTGGGGATATTATTCCCATATTTTACGGAAATCGATAGAAATGCTCTTATCACTTTATGATTCGCCTTATCACCTATGGAATGAACTGCTACCGACAAACCCATCTCGGCCGCTTTACGGAAATATTTTTTTAGCTCTTTCTCCGACAAAACTCCGACACCGTAATTTTTGCTCCCGGAATAAGGTTCGAACATCTCCGCCGTTTGGCTTCCTAACGCGCCATCGGCAAATAGTTTCAAATGACCGATTCGAAGTTTTTCATTTCCGAAACCGGAGATAAATCCTTTTATGTCCTCGTTATCGAAATCTTCCCTTCTTACGCCGCAAAGGACTTTCAATTTAAGTTTCCCCGATAGTGATGCCGTTTCCAACATTCGATATTTATCCTTGTCTTCATCGAAATCGCAAACCGAAGTTACGCCAACCTTAAATGCATTTTTTTGAGCAATTAACAATGCCTTCATCTTATTCGAAAAGGTGCGCTGGGGAATAGCATTCTCAATTAAACCGACAGCTTCCTCAAAAAGGATCCCCGAAGGTTCGCCATCGGCATCCTTTTTAATAACTCCGCCGCGGGGGTTATGAGTAGAATTATTGATATTAGCTAATTTCAAAGCACTGCTGTTGACCCAAATCGAGTGTCCATCATGAGAGGAAAAAGCGCAAGGATTTTTACAAATAGCATCCAAATCCGATTTGTGAGGAAAATCATCGAGGGACCAATTATTTTTATCCCAACCCCTCCCCAATAGCCATTCGCCCCTTTTGAGGGTTTCGGCTTTCCGCTTAACCGCCCTTAACGCAGAATTCAAAGTTCGGAATTTTCTGAAATCGATGAGTTGGAATGATAAACCGTATGAATATAGATGTGTGTGGCTATCGATAAAACCCGGGAGAACTGTTGCCCCGTGAAGATTAACAACCCTCGTTTTGCTATCGGATAGTTGAAGGATTTCCTTATCGCCGCCAACCGCAAATATCTTTCCCATTATCGTAGCTACTGCGGAAACCATCGGCGGCCTGCTCAGAGTATAAATCCTCCCATTGTATAGGATTAATTGTATTGATGATTTATGTAACATATTATGAGATTATTCCGCAAGCCGTCGGCATTCCCCGTCGAATACGGTAATACCTTCCTCATCCAATTTTTCCAAGAAAGGAATAACATATTTTCTGGTGGTATTAAGTAGTTTCCGCAACTCGGATGACTTTGCTTTTTGATTTTGTGTCAAAAAATCGACAACTTTGGATTTCAATTCTCTGAATATATCCCGATGAAAAATAATTCCTCCGCCGCATTCGATAAGCATCCCCGAGGAAATTAAAAAGCGGACCACAACCCGATAATCGTTCCCCCTCTTTTCGAGTTCCTGCCGAGTGGGGTATTCGACAGTGGTTTTTAGAAATTCCTCTATTAATTCCGAAGCTAAATTATTCAATTCGGGCGGAAGGTTTACGCTGTGTTCGGATAAAAAATAAATTCCCTGCTCCGAAGAAATATCCTCACTCGAAGCAATAATCTCCAATAGTTTCAATCCGGGTTCACCTTTTGGCAATTGGGCGATATCCATCAGCTGTTTAGCGCCCATACCTTTCACCCAAGGGAAATTTTTATGGTGTTTTTTGAGCTTTTCGGAGATTGCTCCCGAATATTTCTCAATTGTCTTCCGCGAAAAGAAATAATTTCCCGATTTCACCACCTCTCCCTTATCAATAAATCCATTTAATTCCTTTTGGAAATCGTCATCGGGGAAAATACTATTACGGGCATAATCGAATTCCTCCGGTCCCCAAAAACCATAATAATCCAAAACGGCGCAAATTATGCTATTCGGCGATAAAGGATATAAAGACTTAATATAATCCATCTCCGCGCTATGGGGCTTTATCCTCCCTCTTAAACGGAAATCAAGGATAATCCCCCCTCCGATTGTAATTGCCGGTGAAGGCAATCTAATAATAAATCTATCCCCAATAAATGGGCAGATGGAATTCGACAGACGCAACTTACAAAACCCGTTCTCCCCCGGTTTTATCACCTTTTTTTCCAAAAGCAATACCCTGCCGAGAATCTCCGCCGTCCCGAGAAGAAAATCTATCTCGGAATTATGCTTGAGCGGTATCTTTCCGGTGGGAGGTACCTCGAAAAAGCAGTTGATAGTATTTGATGTTTGCAGATTCGGGATAGAGGAGATCATAATTCCCCTATGGAGCTTTCCCTTTGGCGTTCCCGTTATGTTCACAGCCACCCGACTACCGGGAACGGCATTCTCGATTTGCTTTTTATGGGTTTGGAGACTCCTAATCCGTCCCCTTTCGTTAGCGGGATAAACCGAAACATCACCCCCAACCCTAAATTTCCCTCCGATAAGTGTCCCCGTCAAAATGGTACCTCGACCGGTGATGGTAAATGCCCTATCGGCATACAGTCTCGGCTTGGATATATCAGGGCGCGAAGAAGTCTCCCGAAGCAAGTCATCCAAGGCCTTTATCAGAGTATCAAATCCTCTCCCATCCGTTGCCGAAACGGGAATAATATCTTGGAACTCGATACGCCTATCCTTCAGCCGTTCTCTAATGTCCGCAATAATCAACTCAATCCAATCCGATTCGACGAGGTCAACTTTATTTAGGATAATAAAGCCCTTTTTAATTCCCAACAATTCAAGTATTTGGAGATGTTCCTCAGTTTGGGGCATCCAACCGTCATCGGCGGCGATAACCAACAAAGCGGCATCGATACTGCCGACGCCGGCTATCATATTTTTTACGAACTTCTCATGGCCGGGCACATCCACAAATCCGACCCATTCCCCCGAAGGTAACTCCATCCAAGCAAACCCCAAATCAATTGTCAACCCTCGTGCCTTTTCCTCCGGCAGGCGGTCAGGATCGATACCTGTCAGCCTTTTTATAATAGTTGACTTCCCATGATCGATATGCCCTGCGGTCCCGATGACAAACATAATATTTTATAATTTTCGGAAAGCTTCTTCAATTTTTAATTTTAATATCCCTTCCTGCTCAGGGAATACTGTACGGAGGTCTAAATATAGTTTTCCTTCTTCAATACGACCCACAACGGGGGGATTGCCTTCTCTCAACAAGCAGGAAAGTTTGGCGGAGTTGTCCATTTCAAACACGACCGCAACGGAGTTTATCTTACCGCCGGGGTCTGATCCTCCGCCGGCATAAGCGAAACTATCTGTAATAGAGGCTACGCCCTTCGGAAGCTCAAGTCCGACTATAAATTTTTTGGTCCTCTCCAAAAGGTCTTCTTTACTTTCAGCTATCATATGCCATATAGGTATATCCCGAATCTCGCCCTTTAGATATTTGAGGAATAACTTCTCGAGGATACCGATAGTCGTTTTGTCCGGACGAACAACACGGTAAAGCGGATTTTTATTTAATTTTTCGATTAGTTCCACCTTACCCAAAATGATACCCCCCTGACATCCCCCCAACAGTTTATCGCCCGAAAAACAAACCAAATCCGCTCCGCTTGTCAAGGCATTATGAACCGTCGGCTCATTATCCAAGCCGCTGACGGATGGCGGAAGGATTGCCCCCGATCCCAAATCTATAACTACCGGAAGATTCCTTTGTCTGCCCAATGAAACGAGATCCGAAAATCCCGCTTCTTCGGTAAAACCGCTTATGACAAAATTACTGCGATGAACCTTCAAAATAAGAGATGTTTCGGAAGTAAGGGCGTTTTTATAATCATCAACAGAAGTCCGGTTGGTAGTGCCGACTTCTCTCATCAATGCTCCGCTGGCGGACATAATCTCCGGTATCTTGAACCCTCCCCCAATTTGAACAAGCTCCCCTCGCGAAATAACAACCTCTTTTCCTTTCGCCAAAGCCGCCAATATCAAAAACAGAGCTGCCGCATTATTATTGACGACCAACGCCGATTCGCATCCGGTCGCAATGGAAATCAAGCGTCGTAACGCAGTCCCCCGTTTACCTCGTTTCCCCGAAAACAGGTCGTACTCAAGATTAGAATAACCGGAGCTTATATCTGATATTTCCTTCAATATATCTTCGGTTATGGGTGAGCGTCCCAAATTCGTATGGATGATTATGCCGGTAGCATTTATAACCTTCTTCAGCAACAAAGAAGCATAATCCTCGATTTTCCCGATTATCTCCTCTATCAACGCATCTTTTCCCGAAAACGGATTTCCCTTCAAAATCCCATCACGACAATTATTCAACTCCTCCCTAATTATACTCACAACAACCGGTTGGGACAACCGCTTGATATACCCCTTTATTTGCGGGTGATTTAATACCAAATCAACGCCCGGCAGTTTTCGTAATTGGAGATTTATCCCTTTTTCACTTTCAGAAGCCATTCCGATCTTTCCATAACCTCACCGATGAGGGCAGCTTTAGGATGTTTTTCTTTAATCATATTAAGAAGCCTTTTGGCTTTTCTCCGCGGAAGCGAAATAGCCAATCCCCCCGAAGTCTGAGCATCGCAAAAAGCAATCGCTGTCTCAAATGTAATCTGCGGGTCGTAATAAGTTGAATTGCGGACATATTCATAATTCGATTTTGTCCCGCCGGGATAAACATTTTGTTTTGCCAAATCAATAACCATATCCAACAGCGGAACCGCATTCGCATCAATACTTATAGTTACATCGGAAAACTTCGCCATTTCCAACAAATGCCCCAATAAACCGAAACCGGTAATATCCGTTGCCCCATTTACCCCAACCTTTACCATAACCTCGCTGGCCGCCTTATTCAACATCGCCATAGTTTCGACGCATTCGCCAATCTGTTCTTCGGTAATAATGTTCTTTTTCAAAGCCGTAGTAAGTATTCCCGTTCCCAGTGGTTTGGTTAAAACTATAACATCCCCGGGTTTTGCTCCTTGTTTGGAGATTATCTTATTGGGATTGATTATACCGGTAACGGCTAAACCGTAAATCGGTTCGGGATTTTTTATCGAATGACCCCCAATAATAGGCACGCCGGCTTTATAGGCAACATCACTTCCACCTTTTAATATATCTTTTAAAATATCCGGAGACTCCTTTTCCGGAAAGCCAACTATGTTCAACCCTGCGACGGGCTTTCCTCCCATAGCGTAAATATCCGAGAGGCTGTTGGCGACAGCTATCCTCCCATAATCATATGGGTTATCGACCACAGGGGGAAAGAAATCGGTCGTTAAAACCAACGCCAGATGGTTGTTTATCTTATATACGCCCGCATCATCGGGCATACCTGTCCCTATGAGTAAATTCGGGTCTATAATTTGCGGCAAAACCTCCAGAACTCTGGAGAGATCCTCAGCGGATATTTTCGACGCTCACCCGGAGCAGGACGCCATAGCCGTCATTCTGACTTTTTTGCGTTTGTCTTCCATCCTTAAAGTCATTTCCTGATTTATAATATCTAAAGTAATCAATTGGAAATTAAAATTACGAGATACGCAAAAGCAACGATTTTATTAAAAAAACCGTTTTCTTTCTTCCCCCTTAGTAAATTCTCGCCTCAAAAATAGCCTCGCTGTTAAACTATCAGTTTTCCATTTTTGAGGATAATTTTATCATCAATATATAGCGTAGGTCTCAATATAATTCCATCGAGATGAGATTCGACGGAGACATTTCCCCCCATCGATTTATTATCCCCCAAAGCCAAATGCACCGTACCCAAAACCTTCTCATCCTCCAAAACCGATCCACATAATTTCGCCTTGTAATTTGTCCCAATCCCCAATTCAGCCAAGTTCCTTGCTTTTCTCCCAACCGCGTTCAAAAGCATCTTAAGTTTCACTGCCGCCGCTCCGCCGGTTATGTCTGTTGCGTATCCCTTCTCGACCGTTATCCTGATCGGTTTTTTCAGCATCCCGATACCAGCCATCGATCCATCCACTATAAACACCCCATTACCGGTTCCCTCGATCGGAGCGATATACGCTTCCCCCGCTGGAAGATTGGAAAATTCTCCCGATTCTTTTACCAGCCCCGTATCAGGTAAAGCATCCCGTCCCTCAATGGACATTGTTATATCCGTGCCGAGCGCGGTTGTTATCCGCGCCGTTTTACCTTTCGATACTATCGCAGCGATTTTATGTGAAAGTTCCGCTATCCTATTGTAATCCGCATTCAACGCTCGTGCCATCGTTTCCTTCCAAATCCCCGGTAAAGTAGCAATTCTAACGCCAGCCTTGGAAGCATTTCGGCGCGCTTTCGTATGGGAAATAGATTTTGAAGTCGGAGCCAAAACAACATCAAAATGCTTCATCAAATCGGCAATCTGCTTTGGAGGCTCTTCCCCATTGGCTTTACGGGGCAGCATTTCAATTATCATTGCTTCACATCCCAACGAAGAAGCTGCGTTGAAAAGCGCATAGCCTATTTCCCGTTGAGGCTCATCGGTTATTATCAATGCGGTTTCGCCTTCTTTAGCGAACATACAATCTCTTAACGCAATCAAAGCTGCTTTTTCAATCCTGGTCATCTTTGCATTTCCTCATAAAACTTCACCTAAAACAGGTTTACTATTACAGAATTTATCTCAATAACACAACTTAATTATTTTATTACTAATCATAACCCTAATCTCAAAATATTTATTAAAATATTTAGCGTTACTATAATCATAAACCATACTTGAGGATAACGCAAATTCTTTATTTAAGTTGAAAACCTTAAATTGAAGGCACTTTCATCAAAAGAGGGTTTTCGATGAGAATCGGTTCGGGGATGTAAAACGGCTCGCCATATTTTACGGAAGCCTTATATCCGTAATACCGCGCATCGGTTAAAATATAATCTTCCATATCAAATGCGGGAGGATAAACGACCATCTCACCATCGATAGGCTCAAATTGTGATTTATAACAACGGACGGCATTTAATTTCCCCTCCATCGAATCACTGATATCTATTATTATGGAAGGTTCGACAGCCAAAAATGAAGTGCAGTAGATAATTTTATGAGGACGAAAAGGTTTTAGCGAACCCGTTCGATATTCTTCCAAACCTGACAAATGACAGGAATCATAAACGATTTCCGATGTTTTTCTATGATCGGGATGCCGTTGTTTCCGGTGGGGGAGGAATAAGAGACGAGGACGGTATCTACGAAGCGTTTTCACCACTTTCGCCTTTGTTTCCCGCTCGTTTTCCAAAAAAGAATCCGATAATTCAAGGTTTATGCGGACTTTCGCCCCAAGGGTTTTCCTTGCACATTCAGCTTCTTTTGTCCTAATCGAAACATTCCCTCTGCTTCCCATCTCGCCTTTCGTCAAATCAACAATGGCTATTTTATATCCCATATTCGACAACTTAAACAGTGTCCCGCCACAGGTAATCTCCACATCATCGGGATGAGCCCCTATTGCCATAACATCTATTTTCTCGTTCTCATTCATCATTAATCACCTCTTCATAGAAATTCAAATAATGCTTCACTACATCACGAGCATCAAATTTTCCCAAAGCCCTCTCCCGTGCCTTTTGACGATGATATTGAAGTTTTTCCGACTCCGAAAGGATATCCACAATCCTGTCTTTAGCGGCGGAGACATCCCCTATCTCCACTAAAAAACCGCTAACGCCGTCTTCCACGACCTCCGTTAATCCGCCGGAAGCATAACCGACAACCGGTACGCCACAGGATAAAGCTTCCAATGCCGACAAACCAAAGCTCTCCTCCTGTGAAGGTATCAGGAAAACATCCGCGCAGGGGAGGATATTCTCGACAGCATTATGCGATCCCAAGAAAATCACCTTATCATCAATGCCGAGTTTTTCAGAAAGTGCTTTAGCTTTGGAGAGGTCAGGTCCATCCCCCACCAATACTAATTTTGAGGGGATATCTTTAATAACGAGGGCGAATATTTTGATGATATCCTCCGCTCTTTTCAAGGGACGAAAATTCGAGATATGCATTATCATTTTTTCATCCTCCGATGCAAATCTATTTCGATTACACATTTTGCGGGCCGGGGAAAATCTATCCGTATCGACAAAATTATAAATCACTTCGATATCCTTATTTATTTGAAATTCCCGTTGGGTTTGGGATTTAAGGTAATTCGAAACGGCAGTAATCCCATCGGAATTGTTAATCGAAAATTCGGTAATGCTCTTGAACGATTTGTCTATCCCGACTAAAGTTATATCAGTCCCATGGATAGTAGTAATAATTTTGGGAGCGCCTTCCCCTATTATCTCTTTTGCCAAATAAGCGCAGACCGCATGGGGTATGGCATAATGGACATGGAGTAAATCCAATCCGCACCCTTTAGCAATTTCAGCCATTTTAGCCGATAGTGTCAAGGTGTAGGGGGGGTATTTGAAAAGAGGGTAATTCATCACTTCAACTTGGTGGAAAAAGATATTTGGGATATACTCCCTCAACCTGAAAGGGATATTATAACTGATAAAATGAATCTCGTATCCGAGTTTTGCCAATTGCAATCCCAGTTCCGTTGCTACGACGCCGGAACCTCCCCTTATCGGATAACAGGTTATCCCAATTTTCAGTTTTGCTTTTGTCATATTCACTCGGGGAGAATTGAAATAATCTGGTGTTGGAATCTATCGATATCTATCTCCTCAGCCAATCGGTCCGCAAAAGAAGGGGAATATTTATTTAAGAAATAAATCATCGGGAGAACACGCTCCTGCATTACACCATTCGGGAAAAATGAATCGTAAGCCCGAAGGATTTGACCGGTTATCTCGGCATTCTTTTTCTTGTGAGCTTGAAAAATCTTCGCCCTTAATTTATTCAATTCGGTTTCAACCTTCCTAACCGAAGATGCAAAAGTTCGCCGCAATCCATCATCATAATTCCGCAATTCCGGAGAAATCGAAGCTAATAAATCCAAAACCTCCATCTGCAGATGGTTTAATTTCCCCTCAAGCCCCGCCGGGAAATATTTAATCAACACCTCATTGACTACGCGGTGAGGGTCATTAAAAAGGAGACGGATATCCATTCCATACTTATCGACAATCGACCTTATCCTCTTCCCCATCAAAGAGACGGATGGGCGAGGCCTTATTATCGGCGGAATAACATTAAAATATTCATAATATGGAGGCAGTTGTGAATGATAAGCTATTTCCGATGCCCCACCTATGAAACAAACCGTCGGTAATAATTTCGACTGGACAATCGGCCTTAAAAGAACACCCGATGAAAATTTTTCCGGTGTATCATATAACAACTGCACTAATCTTGCCTCATCAATCTTCTTTTGGGATCTATCGAGAATAAACCCCTTCTCTTCGGCGGCAAGTAATATCCTCTCACGGTATTTATCCGCATAAAATAAATTTAATCCTTTTTTGAATTTCTGAACCTGCAGATGATAACCATCGGCAATTAATCCATCCCCCTGCCTTTTATCATTCGGTACTTCGGTATCATATCCCCCTCTTATCTCCTTTTCATAAATCGGAACGGCTAATTCTTTGAATTCGGCGTTTGAGGGATCCAGTAAAATTAATCCATAGTCACGAAGCAATTCCGATACCCAACCGGCGAAAGCCTCGGAAATTTTATTCCCGGGCTTATAATATTTACTTATCCTCCCAAATAGTGAATCAGTGTATTCGGTATGCAACAGATTGTTTTGCAATTCGGATATGGCTTTTTTTATCCCCTCCCCAAGTTTTATCTGAGACATAGATTTTCCGAGCTGATTATCGCCAGGTTCATTATATATCTTTATCCGTTCCCCTTTGGAGTTTACCAGATAAATGGAGTTAGCTTCTTCATAATCGTGGTCCTCGGTAGCCATCCAAAATATCGGCACAACAGGTTTGGATAATCTTTTAGATAGCTGTGCCGCTAATTTCACGACCCCAACAGCCTTATAGAATGTCAAGAGGGGTCCGCCGAATATACCGACTTGCTGCCCGGCTATTACTACCAACGAATCGGGGTCCGAAAACTTATCGATATTGTCCCTTATCTTCGATGCGCATTCGATTTTACAGTTATCCTCCCAGAGGATTTCGGCCAATCTTTGGCGTGGAAATTCAATCGAGGATAATCGATCCGCAAGTTCAAAGTAATCATTTACAGATCGAAAATTCCATTTATAATAATTAATCGCCGGACTTTCCCCACCCAAAAAATCCATAAAGAGCCTTTTCATCCCAGCCAAATAGGAATAATCGATAAAATCGGATTTGAAATTAATCTTTCCTTTTTCCTCAATTGTTTTCAAAAACATATTAAATCTTAAAATTGAAAATTTATACCATATAGTCCAAAACAAGGAACTATCGGTAATTAGTTCCAATAATATTTAACTAAATTTATCAGGATAATGAATCAAATGGAAGTTTTTTTTCGTCCGGATTGGATTTTATATGAAAAATAAATGAAACCAGACGGCTATGAGCAAAATCATCGAGCAACGAATAAACGATTGGGACAATAAGCAAAGTCAAAAGTGTTGAGCTAATCAAACCGCCGATAACCGCCCTCGCCATCGGAGCGCGTATTTCTGCACCGGGGCCCAATGCAAAAACAAGCGGCAGCATCCCGAAGATCATAGCAAATGTAGTCATTAAAATAGGCCTTAATCTTATCTGTCCCGCTTCCAATAAGGCTTTTGTCCTCTCCATCCCTTTCGCCCTGCGTTGTTTGGCGAAATCAATAAGTAAAATCGCATTCTTGGTAACCAGCCCCATCAACAATACTATCCCGATAAGCGACATTATGGAAATTGGAGAACCGAAGATAAACAGACCTACCAACGCTCCTATGATAGCCAATGGGAGCGACAGCATTATGGAAAGCGGGTCGATAAAATTCTCAAACTGCGAAGCCAATAGAAGATAAATAAAAATTACCGCCAAATAAAGAGCCATAAATATATTCTTAAAGGCATCCCGCATAATTTCAGTGGAACCGACGGTGGTAATTTCATAACCGGACGGTATATCTATTTTGCTCATAGCACTTTCAAAATTATTCGCTATATCGCCCTGATGCCCTCCCAATCCCACATTGGAGCCAATACGGATTTCTCTCATTCTATCATAACGCCTTAATTGTGTCGGTCCCGTGTAATCGGTAATTTTCGCCACCCTACCTATCGGAACCAAAATATCCTCTCCTTTAACTTTTTTTGCAGAAGTCAGGTAGATATTCTCCATATCGGAGGGATCTTTTATATCCTTTTCGGGAACACGAACCTTAATATCATACTCCTCGCTTCCCTCCTTGAATTTACTAACCACATATCCCTCTATCAAGGAGCGCACCGACATCGCAATTGAGCCCACGCTTAATCCCAAATCGGAGGCGGCGCGGCGATCAACCTCGATATGATATTCAGGCTTCCCTGCTTTTTCGGAAGTGGAGACATCAACAGCGTATGGAACAGATCGCATCGCCTGAAGAGCCGATTCGCCCAAACGGGAAAGCCTCGGACCAGTTTGTCCTCTTACTGAGAACTCAACCTGTTTTTCGCTGCCTTGCATATTTTGCCCGTTGGACAAAGAGAACTCAGTGCCGGGTATCTTCTCATTCAATTCTCTCCTGATAACCGAAGTCAGCTCTACATCCGACAAACTGCGCTTCGATTTATCAACCAATTTGGCAAACAAATATCCCTCATTTGGGGGTGCGTTCCCCGAGCCGATATTTGTCAAAATGTCAGTTACTTCCGGATGCTTTCCAATGATATTTTCCATCTTTTCAGCAAGATTCGAAGTAGCTTTCAAATTAAAATCCGGGGGGGCTTTGAAATCGACCACCAGTTCGCTTCTATCGGATTGCGGGGTAAATTCCGTTCCCAAAAATTTGGCGATAAACAAACTCACAAAGAAAAGTATAATGGCGATTGACAAGACCGATACCCGATATCGCAACGACCATTCCAATACGCCATAATACCATCTTGCCAATTTCTCAAAAGCATTATTCCACGGCTTCAACAAGCGATAAACAGGTGCTTGTTTATTCTCCTCCCGCAAAAACCGCGAGGAAAGCATCGGCGTTAAGCTGAAAGCGATAAACAGGGAAATCAAAACAGCAAAAACCACGCTCATCCCGAATTGATAAAAGAACCTGCCAACAATACCGGACATAAAAGCAACCGGTAAAAAGACAACCACGATAGAGAAAGTCGTTGCAGTCACTGCCAAACCAATCTCCGAAGTGGCTTCGGATGCCGCTTTCCAAGCGGATTTTCCCATAGACAGGTGTCGATATATATTTTCAATGACAACTATGGCATCGTCTATCAAAAGCCCCACCGCCAAAGACATCGCCAAAAGTGACATCATATTTAGAGTAAAACCCAACATACTCATAAAGGTAAAAGTAGCGATAATCGAGGTTGGTATGGCTATTGCGGAAATTATAGTCGAACGGATATTAGCCAAAAAGAGGAAAATGACGAAAACCGCAAGCGCACCCCCATAAAATATATTGACTAAAACATCATCGATCGAGTCCCGTATAAATTGGGAATCATCCCGAACGATATCGATGTGAATATCCTTGGGAAGGGTTTTGTTAAGCTCCTTTACCCCTTCTTTCACCCTGTCGGCGACATCAACGGTATTCGCTCCGGATTGGCGGATGATATCCAACCCTACCGCCACTTCTCCATCATATCTTGTCAGGGAGGTGTTTTTTTCGGTGGTGTCATATACCGCAGCGATATCGGACAAATAGACCTGCCTTCCTTTTTTATTGCTGACAATGACATTCTCAAGCTCGGAGACTTTTTGAAACCTACCGGCCGTTCGTACCGCTATTTCTCTATTACCCTTATCAACCTTTCCCCCGGGAACATCCAAATTAGCCATTGCGATAGCGGAGTTTATTCGTTGAACGGACAAGCCATATTCCAGAAGTTTGTCCGGGTTAAGGCTAACCAATATCTCCCGTTTTGCGCCCCCTACGAGCCTAACAGCGCCTATCCCCTCAATGGATTCCAATCTTCTTTTGATTACGGTGCGTGTAAATTCGGTTAGTTCTTTTATAGGCCTTTTACTGGAAACAACTAAGGAAATTATCGGTTTGCTTGTGAAATCGAATTTCTCTATCACGGGTTCTTTGATATCATCCGGAAGTTGCGAACGGATAGCCGACACCTTCTCCCGCACATCCTGAGCGGCTACCGCCCCGTCGGTTTCAAGGGTGAATCTCGCTACGACAAGGCTGTATCCCTCTCCGGAGATGGATTCGATATGATCCAAACCGGCAATGGGGTTTACCGCATCCTCTATTTTAGTAGTGATTTCGGATTCCACCGCTTCCGGACCAGCCCCGGGATACACGACCGTGGTCATAACTACAGGGATATCAACTTTAGGATACAAGTCAACATTCATCCGGGTAAATGCCGTATATCCCAAAACCAACAGCGCCAACACTATCATTGTAGTGAAGACGGGTCTTTTTATGGCGGTATCCGCTAAAATCATTATTTTATCTCTTTTAGTTTTCTATTCGCTGACTATTTTCAATGAGTCCCCGTTCACAAGCAAATTGCTGCCCATAGCAACCACAACATCACCCTCTTTTAAACCGGATTTAATATAGGCTTTGTTATTTGATTCCCCACCCACTTCAATTCTCGTCAAAACGGCTCTGCCGGAGGAATCCTTATAAACATATTTCTCACCACTTTTGAGGAAAATCGCATCGGAAGGTATTAATAGAACATCGTTATACCTATCCAATATCAAACCCACATCCACAAATGTTCCCGGTTTCAGTATATTCTCACTGTTTAGTGCGACTATCTCAACCTCAAAACCCCTCGTATTTGGATCAGCTGATGATGATATTCTCGATATTCTGCCCTTGATACGGGAATCCCTCGATTTATCCGCAAATATAGTCGCCTCCGATCCCAAACTCAACCTTCCCGCATCACGCACATTTAATGCAAGACGGATTTTTATACTGTCGGTTTTAGCTACCGTAATCAAAGGCTTCCCCGGAACGGTGTATTGTCCCAAAGTAACCGAGATGAAAGTAATAACACCATCAATGGGGCTTTTCAGTTCAACCAACGAAGCAGCGGCCTCGAAGTTGGCTTGGGCGACTTCATACGCTGTTTTGACCTGATCGAAGCTTTGTTCAGATATCGCCTTTTGCTCAAAAAGATATTTCATACGGCTGTAATTCTTGGACGCGTTCTCATAAGCGGACTTGGCTTGTAAATAATGCGAATTCGGTCCCTCGCGATCCAATACAATCAATACATCGTCCTTGTTGACTTTCTCCCCGAGTTTTGCGTTAACCTTCATTACCGCTTCCGGAATCCGCGCATAGATATCCGATTGCTCAATTCCCTCCACCGTCCCCCCGTATATTTTGGTAATCTCAATATCTCCTCTCTCGACAGCAACGATTTCCACGGTTATTGGATGAACGAATGAGGTCTTTTGCTCGGATTTATTTCCCCCGCAATTTATAAGCAAGAGGGAAACAAATAAAATTAAGATGAGAGACTGTATAATTTTCATATTCGAACCATTCAAAAATAATTATTCTTTCGGTTTTATTACCCCTATCGCTTTTTCAAATTCCGCCTTGGAGACAATTACATCGTGTTTGGCATTCGCTAAAAACACCTCCGCTTGCACCAAAGCTGTTCTTGCATCTATCACTTCAAGTTGAGTGCCTACGCCATTTTCGTATCTCAACTCAGCTATTCGAAAACCCTCTTGAGCCATCTCCACGGTATTCTTTTGGCTATTTAATCTCTTATAGGCTTCTTTAAGATTTCCATAAGCCGAGTTCACCTCCAATTTCACCGCATCCTTAAATTGTTGATATTGCAATTGCGCTTGCTGTTTGTCGATTTTCGCTTGTTTAACCTTCGCCGAGCGTCCGAACCCCTCAAAAATAGGTATCTGCAAGATCAAGGAGCTGTTTATACTCCTTGTCCAATACTCGGGGTCGATATCCCAATCATCGCGTTGGAGTTGCCACATTAAATCAGTCGAAAATATCAACGACGGATAATAAGCGGATTTCTCAATGCTGATGTTCTTATTGAGCATCTCTATCCTGTAATTCAAACCCTTAACATCGCTTCTATTGTTCAATGTGAAATTGAGGTAATAATCAGCGGGCTGAGCTAAAATTGTATCTATCCCCGAAAAGTCATACTCCGCTATAGGTTCAATATCAGAGGATAATTCCATCCCCAAAATCGATTTGAGAGCATCGGCAGCGATAGATGCCGTCGAGCGGGCCTTGATAAGCTCAGGGACAGTGTTTTGTTCCGCCACCTTGGCTCTCAACAGATCATAATCCGAAACCATCCCCTGAGAATGCATCTTTTCAACCACTTTACGCGAAGCCTCCGCCTGTTTATTGGCTTGCTCGGCAATACGCACCAATTCCTCCGTCAGGATAAAACCGTAGAATCTGCGATAAACATCCAACCTTACTTTGTTATAAACTGAAATCAGATTTTCTTGAGAATATTTTTTATATATTTTAGCGATTTTCAAAGCCGTAAATACTTTGCCGCCCAACCATAAAGGCTGGGTAAAATTCAACCCTGCCGAAAAAGTATTGTCGGTTCCGATTTTCAAATGTTGCGGGACCCCTCCCATAGAGATTACAAATTCATTTGGCTCCCAATTACGAGAGTATATCCCCTTAAAAGAAATCTTCGGGAATGCACCCGAACGAGCCTGCTTAATCCCCGCAGACGCTTTATCCAATTCTTCCACAGCCCTTAAATATTCACGGTTATGTTCGAAGGCTATACTGAGCGCCTTTTGAATCGTTAAGGTCTCCGCAAAAAGCGAAACGGTAGGAAAGCTGATTGCGATAGCCGGGACTATAATAGATAAAATCAGGAATCTCTTTATCATAAAAGGCGTAATCTTCAAATTCTATCTCGGAATTTCAATAATTTTGCGATTTAATATATAGTCCGGTTATTTATGCGCAAGCATTTTATATTCAAAGCCACTTTTTTCGTTTGAAATACGCCAAAAGTATTACAGTAATAATTACGCAAAGAGCCAAAACAAGGAAATAACCATACTGCCATTTCAATTCCGGCATATACCTAAAATTCATCCCGTATAAACCCGTAAGGAAAGTCAAGGGGATAAATATGGTCGAAAAAACCGTTAGCACCCGCATAACATCATTGGTCTTATTGGAGACCACCGAGAAATAAGTTTCCAAAACGGAAACCAACAAGTCACGATAACTGTTGGCGCTGTTCTCTATTTCGGTAAGATGGTCATAAACATCTCTGAAATAGATATAGGTGTCTTCGCCAACCAACTTGTAGCGCCCTGATGCGAAGTTTCGTAATATCTCCCGCTGAGGACCTACGATCTGCCTTAAATGAATTATATCTTCTCTCAATTCGTAAATCCGCCTTAGCAGGCTCCTTTCCGGATCCAAAAAGACCTCTTCCTCCAAATCTTGAATGATATGGTCGAAAAGCGCCAAAGCACTATTATAATCTTCCACTAAATAATCTAAAATATTATGTAAGAGAAAATCAGCTCCTCTTCCAAGTATTCTCTCATCCTTAACCGCCCTTTCAAATAAATCCTCCAAAGATTTGAATTCCTTATACCGCGCAATGACGATATATTGTTTTCCGAAAAAAATATAAATCTCTTTGGAGCTTAAACCCTCTTCGCCCGGATTATAATAAGCCGTATGAAAAACCAAAAAGAGGTAATTTTGAAACTCGTCCACTTTAGGCGATAATTGCCGGGTTACCACATCTTCAACAATCAAGGGATGGAAATCAAAATCGTGAGTAAGACAATAAGCCTCCTCATCGGAAGGAGAAAGCATATCCACCCATAACATAGTGCCCTGCTCGGCGATTAAAGAGCGGAAATCAACAATACCTTCTATTATTCTGGTTCCTTTTTCAGGGTGATAAAAAACGGATCTAATCATTTCATCTATTAATCCCTGCTAAACAAAAACGCAGATGGGCATATATCGCTCAATATACATTCATCGCACAGCGGCTTTTTTGGTTTACAAACATTTCTTCCAAGATCGATAAAATTCAAATGGAGCTGATAATATAAATTTGGAGGAATAATTTCATTAAGTATCTCAAATGCCTTATCTCGGCCGCAGCTATCGGGAACCAAACCTAATCTTTGTGAAACACGATAAATATGGGTATCGACCGGAAACACCTTTTTGCCGAAGGAAAACAAAAGAACACAAGCCGCCGTTTTATTCCCCACCCCCTTAAATGAAGTAAGGTATTTCAATCCTTCCTTGACGGATTTCTTGCTTAATTTCGATAAATCCGGATTCCCATCTCCATTACTGAGGTGTTTAAGAATATTCTTTATCCTCGGTGCTTTGATGGAGGATAATCCGGCGGGTTTTATCGCCGCCCTAATTGAATCCACCCTTGCGGTATATAACTCCTCCCAAGCGGGAAACTTCTCTTTTAGCCTTTTATATGCCTTATCACGATTAGCATCCGAAGTGTTTTGGGATAATATTGTCCTGACCAACTCCCCGATAGGGTCTTTGTGGGGAGTAAGTTTTTTGGTCCCGAAAACTTTTATCAGCCTTCTGTTGATTTTCTTAATATCAACACTGTTCAACGCCATTACCATCTTAATTTCCACAACAATGCAAGATTTAGTATTTTACCAGCAGTAATATTAAAAGTCAACTAAAAACGGGGGCACATAGAAATAGGAAAATACCCAAAAGCCTAATATATCTCTTCAGGCGCCAAAATCGTTGTTTATGACGAATGTGAATTATAATGCTACTGATTCAAGTTCCAGGTGGGCAGGCAATTTCGGAAGGACTTTAATACAGATATTAACAATTTTCGGATCGAATTGGGTCCCCGAGTGAGCCTTAAGCTCTTCAATCGCCACTTCAATACTCCTCCCCTTACGGTATGGCCTATCGGAAGTAATGGCATCGACGGTGTCGATAACCGAGAGAAGCCGTCCCTCAATTGGTATCTCCTCCCCCTTTAAGCCATAAGGATATCCTTTCCCGTCGTACCGCTCGTGATGATATAGGATATACGATAATGCAGGCTTTAGGAAAGGAATATTTTCCACTATTTTAGCACCTAACAGGGGATGTGTTTTCATTATCTCGAACTCCTCATCAGTTAGAGGTCCGGGCTTGTTTAGAATTGCGTCCGGAACACCGATTTTACCGATATCGTGCAACATTGCCCCCATCCTCAAAGCCTTGATTCTATCTTCGCTCCACCCCAATTCCTTCGCAATTGCCTCGCCTGTAATAAAGGTTCTCTCCGTATGGTCGTGGGTATATTTGTCCCTTGCTTCAACCGCATTTGCCAAAGCTGATATGGTCGATAAATAAGTTTCTTCCAAATTCTCCAACAACAAAGCCCTTTCGATAGCAGTTTCAACCTTCGAGCAAATCAAAGAAAGCGTGGCAAGATTATTTTTCCCAAACTGGCGAGGATTGTTAATGCGCATAAGATGAATCTGCCCGAAATCATCGTTATCGATAACAATCGGCTGAGATATATGAGAACGCACACCACCGATATTAAAAGGTAACTTATCCATATTAGCGTTGGCGTAATTATTTAAAATAGGCAATTTCATAAAATGCTTGCTAAACTCCAAATACTCCCGCTTAAAGAAATTATCAGGCAAGCCTTGTTGAGACCTTATCTCAAGATTATTATTGTTTGGATTTTTTATCAAAATTGCACCGGCATCGCAATTAAATTCGCGCAGTGTAGTATCGATAGTCGCTTTCAGTATCTCATCCAATTCCAACTTCGAACCGATTATCTCGCTTATGTGATGAAGATTTATTAATTCCTTGAGGTGAATATTCTCGCGCTGGAGTTTTTGTTTGGATATTCCCCTATAGAAAGTCATCCTCAATGTTTCCAAAGTGAAAGGCTTGATTAAATAATCGAAAACGCCTTCCCGCAGAACAGTTATAGCGTTTTCCAAAGTGGGTTGACCCGTCATTAGTATCAACACCGCATCGGGATATTTCTCCTTTGCTTTCCGCAATACCTCCACACCAGAAATATCTCCCATTACAAGATCGGTTATAACAGCATCTATCTGCTCATTATCGATAATTTTTAATGCCTCGCGGGGGGCAGTTGTCGAAAAAACTCGATATCCGTCCATTTCAAGCATTTCGGTTACAAGATCGCATACATATATCTCATCATCGACCACTAAAACCGTAGAGGGATATTCGGCTGTATTTAAATCGCTTATATCATCTTTCATTATCTCACCCTATTATCGGGTTTTCCAAATATTCGAAAATAGCCGTTCGTACCTTATAATGTAAAATTACTCTATCTGCCAATAAAACTTCGCAATCACCATATATAAATTACTTAAATTACCCGCCCTCGCAGATATCTTTATAAACCACAGTTTCCCTTTTGAATAATTCCGTCTTCAATAGTAATTATCGACAAGCATAAAACCAATTCAAGCTTTTTACATTTTCTGAAAAAAGAATGTAAATTACTTGAACATAGATAGATGCATATGCCAGCACATTACACCACAATAACATACGGGGATATTATAAAGAATTACTTGATACACATTAGGTTATGGAATTTAAGTTTTTCTGAAATTAAGAATAAGGGAGAAATAAAATTGCAGTAATTGATTTTAGCTGACATTTAGTATAATAAAATAACCGATTTCCAAAAGATTCACTAATTCCCTTAATTTTTCATACCAAAACGAAAAAATATCTCGACAAGCATTTTCATCTGTGATACAATTTATTATAGATTTGTATATGCGGAGTTATAACTGAATAAGGTTTTATTAGGTCAAGAAAGGGAATTTTGTATGGCTAAATCCATTGTAGGTCCCGTAATTAACTCAAAAAGGATGATATATGGGCCAAGCGATAAACTTGGTACAATGATTATGTTTACTCGCATTTTGGACGAGCTCGGATTCTACATTGAAGAAATAATTCCGGAGAACCAGCGAATGATATTAAGGCGTGAGCTGGAAAATGGATTTTTGGAAAAAGTAGAGACTGCTTTCACTTTTATCAGCAGCGAAGCTCGACGGAACGGTTATTTAGAGGGCTGCGATTTATTGGTCTGTTGGAAGGACGATTGGGGCGAATGCCCTGTGGAAGTATTGGAGCTTAAACCTACTATTAACATAAGAAAAATAACCTCGAATGATATGTGGGAAAAGGTGGTAGGTAAATCACATAAAAAAAACAACTCCGAAGATATTTCCGCTCCTAAAACAAAAACGGACTCTGAGTCTGAGACGCCTGAAGAAGAATTACGGAAGAAATTTAATCAAACCATAAAAGAAATCGACGAGCGAATTAAGGACCTGTTTTAATTGAAAAAATTGAAATTCGTCAGCATTTCTCTCTGTCATTACAGTTTATCCCGCAGTTTTAAGGAAAAGAACGAAATGTTTGTAATGATAATCCATAAAAACTAATAGTGAGAAAATCTTAAAATTATCGTTGACATATCCCTTATGTTTATATATATTGTATTAGTAGTAGGTTCCCGCGCATTCGATGCGAGTTGCGAGTTTTTTATGGTTCCTTGATAATTTTCTACTTTGAATAAAATTAAATCTCTTCTTATCAAATCAATGTTAGATCCTCAACCATTCAACAAAGGAGAACCTTATGAAAGATTCTGTTCCCTTAAGGGGTAGCTTGTTTTTATCAGTAGCTTTTATGCTGATGCTTTTATTACCTCTTACTGCTTCCGCAACCAATGTGGTAACTCATAAGTTGCATTTCGACCAACCAAAATTAGCAAACATCAATATCTTGGGGAATAACTTCACCAAAGTTATTATGCCCGGAACATTCACCAAAAGCGACGGCCTTGGTGAACCGGTTATGCAGGTAGTTCCTGTGCGTTTATTGCTGCCTCAAGGAACTGATGTAGATAATATTGAGGTGAAAGCTGAAAATACTTTGGAAATCAATGCTTCGGCTATGGGATACGACTTGGCGTCAGCCGAGCCGATATTGCCTTCCCAAGCACCTGTCCCCTTCGGTTCTCCGGCCCCGACAACCCTTGCGAAAAACGAGGCTGTTTATAATTCCTCAGAGCCGGTACCGAATAAAATGTATAGTACCCCGGGTATCCAATATTCGCACGGGTATGCTATTCTTACGATTAATGTTTTCCCGACCCGGTATATTCCCAAAGAGGGAAGGCTGTTTTATTACCCGGATATTGACATAAAGGTAAATCTCAAAAACACCGGCGAGATAAACAGATTCTACAGACCGGGGAACCAGAGCGACCGCCAGTGGGTACAATCATTGGTGGATAACCCGGATATCGCCAATACATACGGTAATACTCCCTCTCCGCTAGATGCTTATCCGGGCGGATTGTGCGATCCGAATGATAACGGCGGATTGGGTTATGATTATGTTATAATCACCCGTTCTTCCCTTTATAATTTCACTGCCCCTTATACTTGGGACAGCCTGATCGCTCGTAAGGAAGCTCAAGGCCTTGAAGCTACCAAGGTCAAGGTGGAAGATATCCTTGCCAGTACCGATTATGAGAACCCGGATCCGCTGTTTGACGATGAAGCGGCACGAATCCGCGAGTTTATGAAGGATGCCTATCTGGATTGGGGCGCCCAATATATTCTCGTCGGTGGGGACCAGGATGGCGTGGCTGCAATTCATAGGCGCTTGATGGATTACGAATATGAATATGGCAACGAGAGCGATTTGTATTGGAGCAACCTAGATAATACTTTCAACGCCGATCACGACAGCTACTGGGGCGAAGCAGGTGATGGCGGATTCGATCTTTATTCGGAGTTATGGATTGGAAGTATTCCCTGTGATGTTGGGCAGGATGTTTCCAATTGGCTGAAAAAAAGTTTTTATTACGCCGATAATGTCGATCAAGATTATCTTAACAACGGCGGTTTCTATGGTGGGGATACCGGCTGGCCGTCCGAAGGCGATGAATTTATCGATTATAGCGCAATAAAAGGATTGGATGATTTCTTAGGTCCCGATCCGCATTACGACTGGCCTTACCCCGAATGGCTCGGATTCCAATACGGGTTTGAGACTTGGAATAGTGAAAACCCTGGCTTGGAATTCGATATGAACGAGAAATGGACTGCCGAACCTACGAATCCCGGATGGCACGGTGGTTCCGACAATGCCGCTATTAACGGTATGAGAAATGCGATCAATAACGATGATGTTACTTTAATAAGCGCCATTGCTCACGCTAATGAATATATGTCGATGGATGTTTACTCAAGCGATTGGGAAAATCCATCGCTATATCATAATACGAAGCCGTTTTTCTTAACCGATTACGGTTGCCATTGCGGTGATATGGATGCTGCTGACGATGGTGTATTGCATTCTATGCTCTTTAATAGTGACACTTATCTGGCTTTTGCTACCGTATACAACACTTCCTATGGCTGGGGGAGTTATTATTCCACCGGCTCAAGCAGCGCAGTGCAACAGAAAAGCTTCTGGGATTATCTTTTCAACACCGATAACTGTGGCGGAACCATAAATTGGGAGCTTGGCAAGGCTCAAGCTTGGTCCAAGGATTTAATTTCCGCAGCTTTGGATTGGGGTCCCGCCGATGATACTTGGAGAGGCGTAATTGAAAGCTGTTTACTATTCGGCGATCCTGCGCAACTCCTCAAACCGCCAGCGATGCCGGATCACAATGTCGGCGTCCAATCGGTTGATGCTCCAAGTCATGTTGCCGAGGGGGATCCTGTCGATGTTTTGGCTAATGTATTCAATAATGGCCAAAACGACGAAAGCGGCGTGGTCGTCAGATTAGTGGTTAATGATGTAGTCCTCGACAGCACAATTATTCCGCTTTTTGAAAGTCAGGATGTTCGGCAGGTTAATTTCTCCTATACCCCACCAAGTATAGGTCTCTACAACACTAAAGTTGATATCTACATTCCGGGAGTCGATGAGTTTACTTATGACGACAACGAGAAAACCACTTTAGTCATCGTTGGCCCCGATGTTGCGATAACGAGTATCGATGCCCCGGATTATGCCAGAATCGGCGAAGCGGTCGATATCAGTGGTACGGTCTCCAATCCGGGACCTACCGATGAGTATATTAAGGCATCACTGAAATTCAATGGCGCCACAATCGACAGCCAATTTACATATCTTGCCAGCGGCGCTAATACGACTATAACCTTTTCTTGGAATCCTTCTCAAGTAGGAACATTCCCGATAGGGGTTGAAGCATCAATTTCGGAGGAAGAACCATATACCGACAACAATTATATGGGGCAGGATGTGGAGATATTCGTTGCCCGCGGTTATATACTTCTTGTTGATGATGATGAAGGTGGCAGCTACGAGACATATTTCGAGAACGCTCTATTGGCAAGTTCATACATATATGATGTGTGGGATCACTCAAGTCAGGGAACTCCGCCCGTCAGCACTATGCAAGACTATGACGCTGTTATCTGGTTCACCGGCGATGATTATTGGTACACCCTCGACTCAAGTGATGAAACAAATCTTGCCAATTATCTTGATAACGGCGGGAGTCTGTTTATAACCGGGCAGGACATCGGCTATGATATAGGAGGTACCAGCTTCTATACAAACTACCTCCATGCGAACTATCAAGTTGATAACACCGGCATTATGACCCTAAACGGTGTTTCCGGCGACCCCATAGGTGATGGCTTGACAATCGGGATATCCGGCGGAGATGGCGCTAATAACCAAAATTGGCCTGATGGAATTTCTCCCGTAGGCGGAGCTACTACAGTTTTCGAATATCAAAATTCCAGCTACGATGGTGGAATAAGGTTCGATAACGGCACTTATCGTCTGGTCTATTTTGGATTTGGTTATGAAGCGATTAATTCCGCCGATGACCGGAATGAAGTAATGAGTCGTACATTGAATTGGTTATTGGGCGGATTGCCGTTGTCTATCGCAATGGTCCCCGACGAGGAACCGGTAATCGTCGCCCCCGGCGAATCATTCACCTTCACCGGAATTTTAATCAACAATACAAACGATCCACAAACCACCGATGTTTGGATTATGTTGAATGTTCCGAATTATGGTATGTATGGTCCCGTTAACCAGTATAATGATATCCCTCTCTCTGGTGGGGAATCTTTAGTTTATACTGGTATCTCTCAATATGTGCCTACTTACGCTCCCACAGGAGAATACGAGTATATTGCTTACTGTGGCGATTATCCCAACGATGTAATCGATATGGCTTCGTTCGGATTCACGGTAGCTACGGGAAAATCGGAGCTTCAATCGGTTTCGATAAAGCCAAGCGAGCTGAATGAAACTCCGGAACTCACTCCTGAGCAAAAGGCAGCTTTCCTGAAATCCTGGAAGGCCTCCCGTAATGACATCAGGACTGCTTCTATCGCACCGAAGAATACGGTTATGACAAACGAGATCGCCCCTTCGGCCGTATCGAACACCATTAAGGCACCGAAAGTATCGACTATCACATTACCCGGAACACCCGCTGATTGGGTGCTGACGGGATGGTTCGATGTCGACGCCTTACTGGCGAAATTCGGCGACGGAGTAACGGAACAATTACCAACCGAATTCTCCCTGTCGCAGAATTATCCCAACCCATTCAATCCTACAACCACCATCAAATATGCCTTACCTCAAGACAGTTATGTATCGTTGGAGGTATATAATCTAAGAGGTCAGAAGGTCACCACACTGGTTAATGGGAAAGAAGATGCGGGATATAAAATAGTCCAATGGGATGCTTCGAATTACGCTTCAGGCATTTACTTCTATAAGCTAACTGCCGGCGAAAGGGTCTTCACAAAGAGGATGACTCTGTTGAAGTAATCCCAAAACAGGAATAATTAAAGGGAGCCGAAATCGGCTCCCTTTTCTGTTTTGTGAAGTAAAGAGTATTGAATCTCTTTATTCCCGCTTACTTAATTTCTTTTACCTCTTCCTTACATTTGATATCCATCGTTTCCAACTCGTCCAAAACCGGATTATATATCTCCGGAAGGTTTGGAATATGGACACCCTTCACATCGATTTTCCCTTCTAAAATCAATTTTGTGCCTATCGCCGCCGGAAGGCTTACGGTACGGGACATCGACGAATCTCCTCCGGGAATACCATAATCGATTAAGGTCGAAGTGATATTCTCCCGCTTTCCGTTCGGGTATTCGGCGATAAAATCGTGGAAAAGGACTATCATATCGCGCTCGTTATCCTTATACGGCATCTTCTCCAACATCAAATCCGCCAAGAAATCCAAAGCGCAATTCCTATCCGCCGGTAGTGGTTTATCATCAAATAATCCCAACCACTCCAACCGTTTGATAACATCCGAATCGGGAGAAATATTGAGATACCCCGCTACCGCAGTCTTTACATCCTTGCTTGTCGTTCCAACTAACATACCGGTGAATTCTCGATAAGTTTTTCCTTTGGCATCGTCCCTTACATCCTCGTTGATAAAACCTAAATCGGCAATCGCTTTCAGCGTATCACACCAACCGACATTACGAAGGGTCCCGCGATACATAGTTTGTGTTTCCTCAATTCCGTAAGTATTTATATATGGAACCGAGTCACGATTCGGATAAGCCTCGAGCTTTCCGAGACCGTTTATCTCTATATGATAATAATTTTTGAACAAATCCTTACCCTGTATGGAAACTTCTTTCCCATCCTCAAGGTAACGAGCATTATTACCACCAGCCATAACCACCCCGCGTGGGCTCCAAGAGAATTTATATCCGAATGGGTTATCATTCGCCTCGGGAGCCGGCAATCCACCGCAATAACTGCGGAATGATATTATCTTTCCGCCTTTTGAATGGACATCGTGAATAATCCGCATCGCCGACATATGATCGATACCCGGATCAAGTCCAATCTCATTTAAGATAATAATACCGGCATTCTTGGCATCATCATCCAATGAAGCCATATCCTTACTTACATAGGATGTGGTGACCATATCCTTTTTATGCTTTATACAATATTTCGCTACCGTCGTATGATATGTATAAGGCACAAGGCTTATGGCTATGTCATTCTCGCTGATAAGTTTTTCCAACTCATCCTCATTTTTGATATTCAAAGGCAAAGCCCTGCCATTTGAATGCCCTTCCACAAGCTTTTCCGCTTTGCTGACCGTTCGACTGGCTACTGTAAGTTCATAGTCCGAATTGGATAATAGGTAATCCGTTAAAGGTTTCGATACCAACCCTGCACCTAACAGCAATATTTTTTTCATTTATTATTCCTTATGGTTTAACAAGTGATTATTATTTCTATTTCTAATCTACTGGACAAATTTCTCCATAAATTTAAAATTCGGGGTTAATTCTCCTTTGTGCAATATCATTGCTCTTTTAATTTCGTCCGGTATGTCTATCTCTTCAAACGGCTTTGAAAAATCGGCATTGATTATTGCAGGTATAAATGGCTTTAACGCCCGACTGAACTCCTCGCTTGCCTCCTTCGGAAGCTCACAGGGAAGATTATCCACCGCCATTATTATGGGCCCATTCCCCACAAAACCATCCACGGCTATTTCCCGTTCGATATCGTATAAATAGACTGGAGCATCCGGTTCTGTCGATTTAACCGTCAACTCGATAGCTCCCTCTATATCACAACTGATATCGCCAATAACCCTCAAGCGGGGATTTTGCTCTTCGATATAAAGCTTTTTTGCAAACTCTTTGGTTAACAGTCGGGGATACATCGTATCCCAATAAATACAATTTATCAGCATAGTTAAATAAGGGAGATATTTACTGAATTTTGAGCGATATTTCTCCGGGTGGTCGTAATAATCCCGAAGCTCAAAATTATCGGCGGGATTTATCGGCTCCACCATATCTTCTTCCTTGAATACGACCTTGTAAAGTTTATACTTATGATTTTCCGGTTCTTCAAACAACTTCTCGATATTGTCAGGCGATATCTCCTCAGTAGGAAGGAGGTCGTAAATCTCCTGTGCGCCTCGGGAGACATTTCCATAACCGGCGAAACCGGTTATCAGGGGCCTAAGCTGTAATGGAATTCCATTCTCCTTTATGATTTCTCCCACCCTTGAGATAGCGTTTTCGGCATCCTTAAGCTTGGAATATCTATATGCATGCTCTATCCCCTCGAAGGGGGTTTCAATACCTTCCGCTTGAAATTTTTTGCCCAATGCCCACAAACTGTCTATCATACCGGCTAACCCAGCATATTTTCCGAAAAATATCAAACGGCGGTTTTGATCATCGGTAACCTTTTCATAATCGATAAGGTTGCATTTCAGCTCCATCATCTTCTTGAGCATTGGCATATTATATGGTTGCCCTTTTATTGTGTGAGAGAAAAACATATATGTATGATTTTTATAGAAATAATCTATTGGTATCTCCTTAACGGCGAAAATCAATCGGCAGGAGGATATGTCTTCGCTTATCTCCGCTCCCGCTTTTTTATACTCCTCATCCGAAAATACCCTTATCTCCGAGGGCTGAACAATAAAACGAGCACCTGTTTTTTCAATCAAATCTTTTAGGTCTCTTGGAGTTATGGGAACCCGTGCCTCAAATCTATTTTTATCTTCTCTTCTTATTCCTACGGGGTTGTTCACCTTCACCTCACTGGTTTAATTAAAATCACTGCTACCTAAATTAAATATTGGGCTGTATTATAATAGATTTTCCGAATTTGGCAACAATGATTTTACACAATTGTCATAATCGGGTAAAATAACATTTCCTTTAATAACTGTGGCATTATCGATTACGGATTAAGCCGTAATGATAATTATAGGCTTATAGGAAAAATAATAATTTTTGACAAAATAATTGTAAATAATTCTTTGAAACAAAATAATTGTAAATAATTCTTTGAAAAACGGGGAATATTATTATATTATAGTGTGTTCCTCTTAAATGGTAATAAAACCAAACTAAAATAATTAAAGCTCTAAAAAGGAGTAATACTTTATGCACAAAAAGTTATTACCTCGGTTAATAGGGGGGGTAATTGGATTTGCTCTTATAATCCTCTTCGTTGGCAGCAATGTTTTCGCCACCGGTTCGGAATTCTATCAAATGGTGCGGATCGATGTCCCCAACAAAGCAGCTGTAAAAGCCATCGCTTCGGCGGGTATCGATATGGAGGGAGCGCATTACGATTATCAAAACGGTTATCTTCAATTACCGGTAAGCGGCGATGAGTTGGGAATTTTAGATGAATTGGGTTATAGTTATATCGTTGAAATTCCCGACTTGGAGAAGTATTATGCGCAAAGAAGTATGGGACTTACAATGGGAGGATTCCGCACTTATTCCGAAGCCGTAGCCAAGCTCGATTCACTCCATAATCAATACCCCTCATTGACTAAATTGGAAAATATCGGGACCACACATAATGGGAATATTGTTTGGGCGTTGAAAGTCTCCGATAACGCTAATGTCGAGGAAGATGAACCGGAAGTTCTTTATACCGGTTTAACGCACGCTCGCGAACCTATCGGGATGACCATCTGCCTTGATTTCGCGGATTGGCTTCTTACCAATTACGGCTCCGATCCTTATGCCACCGAGATTGTGGATGGGCGTCAGTGCTGGTTTATACCGATTGTAAATCCCGATGGTTACCTTTATAACCAACAGACGGATCCAAACGGCGGCGGTATGTGGCGTAAAAACCGCAGGAATAATGGCAATGGTAGTTATGGGGTTGATCCCAATAGAAACTATACATACAACTGGGGTTATGATGATAATGGATCTTCTCCCGATCCATGGGATGAAACCTATCGTGGCCCATACGCCGGCTCGGAACCGATAAACCAAGCCGTTATGCAGTTATGCCAACAGCACAATTTCCAATTGGCTTTGCATTATCACAGCTACAGCGATTATTTTCTCTATCCTTGGGGATATGCGGACATATTCACCCCCGACCAGCCCCTGTTTTCGGCTATTGCCGATTCGGCGGTGACTTTCAATGGCTATATACCCGGAACGGCTTGGCAGTTGCTTTATAATGTCAACGGGGATGCCCTCGATTGGTCATACGGAGATGTGGAAACGAAGAACAGGATTTTCGGTTTCACCCCCGAGGTCGGCTCTTGGTATGATGGCTTTTGGCCTAATCCGGCCAACATTCCGGGACTCGTCGCGGAAAATCGCCCCGTGAATGTTTTCTTTGCTCTGTTATCGGAAAATATATGGGGCATAATACCTCCTTATCCTCCCGTTATTGACGAAATGGGAACAGATGATGACGGTAATTACACTGTTAGTTGGCAGGTAGTTGCCGGCGATACACTCCCCGACAGGTTCGAACTGCAGGAAATGACCGGACCCCAACTAAGCACCGATGGGGCTGAGAATGGTACCGACAATTGGGTAATGGATAACTTCACGAGAACATCTTCCCAACATTATAGTGGTTCATACAGCTTCTATTCCGGACAGGGCGATAGCTATCATGCTACGATGACCTCTGCTATGCCGATAGATGTTACCGGTCCGATGAATTTGACTTTTCACATAAAATATAATACCGAAACGAATTACGATTATGGATATGTGGAAGTGTCAACCGATGGTCAAACCTACGATATTTTGGATTCTTTCAACGGAAGCTCCGGCTGGATTTCAAAATCATACAGCTTGAATTCCTATATAGGACAATCGGTATATGTTAGGTTTAGATATGAAACCGACGGCTCCGTAACCGATCCCGGCTTCTGGGTTGACGATATCTATCCTGTTCAGACCTTTGATAACATAACCACTCTCAGCGATAATATCACCAGCCACAGCTACGATGTGACCGGTAGAACACCGGGGACTTATTATTATCGAGTCAAGGGACACAATGATGTCGGATGGGGAAGTTTCAGCCCTGCGGAAGATATTACGGTAACCGGAAATGCCCCGGATATGGAAGTTGTTTTCACCCCTATCGATCCGCCTATCAATGTTCCTCAAGGTGGCAGTTTCCATTTCGACGCCAGTGTAACAAACAACGAGAATAATGGGCAGTCGGTCGATTGTTGGATAGGCTTACAACTTCCCAGCGGTTCGCATTATGGCCCATTGGACATTTACTATGATGTATATTTCCCGCCGAACCAAACGGTTAACTATAATAACTTAACTCAAGACATACCGACTTTCGCTCCTTTGGGGACATACACTTACATTGGTTATATAGGCAATTATCCCAACGATATCTATGATTCGTCCTATTTCAATTTCACCGTAGTTTCCTCCGCGGGAGATTATGGCGCCGATGCTTGGACGCTGCACGGTTGGCCCGGTACCGAGCCCGAATTAAACGGCACAATCCCAACGGAAACGGCATTAGTCGGCAATTATCCAAATCCGTTCAATGCCCGAACCACCATTCAATATAATCTCGCTCAACCGGGTAAAGTAAGCCTGAAGATTTATAACTTGCAGGGAAGATTGGTGGAGACTTTGGTTAATGGTTACAGGAACGCCGGCGAACACACCGTCAATTGGGATGCGGGTTATCTCTCCAGCGGTATTTATTTCTACAGACTCCAAACGGAGAATTATACTCTTACCAAGAAGATGAATCTGCTCAAATAAAACGACACCCATAATAACTCGATAAGTAAAGCGGCCGAGAATATCTCAGCCGCTTTTTAATTTCCATACGATGACTAAAAGATATTATAGAAGAGGAGTTCTACCTTTAACGAAGAATGCCAGTCTATTCAGCAATCCGTAATAAAGCGATTTCAGGACAATTAGCTCAAACGGCATAAAGGTTGTTTTTAGTTTCAATCTTAAAGACCCCATCATTTTGAGAAAGCCATAGAAAAACAGCTTTGGTATGGATAACAGTCCGGATCCATAACGCAAAAAGAATATCGAAGATAAAATTAAAATCCGATGGTATTCCTTAATCGATACCCTTCCCGTGTTCTGCGTTTGGGTTTCAAATTTAGCCCATCCTTCAAAATCGCTCGGTTCGGTAAAACCGTCATATTTCGCCAAGGGATACAGAGGAGTAGCGGGATATGGAGTATATAGGGAGAATACGCACTTGATATGCTTGGTTTTTTCAGCGATTCGTTTTATCTGTTTTATGGTTTCATATTTATCTGTTTTTCTTTCGCCGGGAATACCGATAATATAGCTGAAAGTTCCGTAGATTTTGTTCCGTTCAAGTTTATCGGCGAGGAGTTCGTTATATTTTACATCATATCCCTTACCGATAATATCCAGAACTTTCTGGGAGCCGGATTCCGTCCCCACATACACCCCAAATAACCCGGCTTTCTTCAGCAACTGCCATAAATCGTCGCTTATACGCAATCCGGTTGCCGCCTGTAAATTAGCCAACCATCTAATCTTAATCCCACTTTTAATCAGACCCTCGGCGATTCTGCGCACCCTCCCCAAATTGACGAAGAAATTCGAATCTTCCAACGAGATGAGATTTATCCCATAACGATGATTTAAATTAGTTATATCCTCCACAACTCTATCTGCCGAATATCCAAACCACTTCCCGTGGAAAAGTCCCGAAACGCTACAGAACCCACAATTATGAACACAGCCATAACTTGTAAAATAGCTTATTATTTTATAGGGAGGGTTCAATCCCTCGAGCATCCGCTCCATAGGCATTTCGTATGGATCATAAAGGCTATAATTAATCGGCAGATGATTATAATCATTGACATCTATCAGATCATATCCCAGCATCGGAAATCTATCAAAATCCTCAGGCAAAGGTCGATCGGGATTCTCCACCACATTTCCGCTCGGAGTTTTAAAGGCTATTCCTTTAATCCCGCTTAAATCTCCATCATTCTTGAATGCTTCCAAAAGCTCTATGCTTGTCTGTTCGCCAAAACCCTTTACTACTACATCGACCAAAGGATGCCGAGCCGTCTGTTTCGGGAACAATGAAGGATGCCACCCTCCCCAAACCAAGGGTTTTTTTATACCCGCATCCCGAATGGCCTTTGCTGCCTTCAGTCCCTCGATAATTTGATGCCCTGTCATAGATGTAATCCCTATGAATACCGCATCCCTCGACTCGTCGATAAGCCTTTTAATTGGGTCTTTGTTCGACTGGTAATCGACTATGATCGGCTCATAACCGTATTCCCTTAAATATGCACCCAACGCCATAAGGCCTAACGGGGCATAATATGTCATCGCAGGCTTATCGATCGTGTTGGGTCTATAAAACACTACTTTACCCGACATATTATCCTCCTCAGATAAATTAAAAAATTCTTCGATGCGGCATCCGCACGCTTTAGATTATGGATTCCTAAAACGCAGAGAGACTCCGCATCCGGCGAACAGCCCATTTTTTTCAGTGCCGAGAGGTCTATTAAACTACCCATTTAATCCTTATCACAGATAATAATTATTGTCAATATATTTTTTTGGGAAAAAGTCGATTACTGAGTAACATAATTTATATATCGGCAAATATATAAATTTACTTGACATCGCATTTTCTATCAAATTTATTGGTATTTGATAAATATGTTAGAACCTTTTAATCCGACACTGAGATGTCAGAAAGGGTTGTGTGGAGTAGTAAATCAAAAATCCGGGCGTTCCAGTTAGATGGGGCGTCTTTTTTTAACCGTGAAAGATGGCTTGATATTATGACCGACAAACATTTAATCGAAGTTATGGACTCTCCTTCGGTAGATAGGACGATTACGCGTATTGCCCATGAAATTATCGAACGAAACAAAGGCGTGGAGGATATGGTGATAATTGGGATACGAACCCGCGGCGCAATCCTTGCCGAGCGATTGGTTAGGGCAATCGAGAACATCGAGGGTGTTTCTCTGCCATTGGGATTGCTCGATATAACCCTATACCGCGACGATATCCATACCCGTTTGGAACAACCTGTTGTTCAGAAGACCGAGATTATTTTTCGGGTGAGCGATAAAGTTGTAATCTTAGTGGATGATGTGTTATTTACGGGACGAACGGTTAGAGCGGCCTTGGATGCGATAATCGATTTCGGAAGGCCCAAAAGCATACAATTGGCGGTATTGGTTGACAGGGGGCATCGTGAATTACCTATCCGTGCGGATTATGTTGGCAAGAATATTCCGACATCCTTAACCGAGAAGGTCGTTGTAAGAATGAAGGAAAAAGATGGGTATGACGGAGTATATATCGAAAAGCCCGTGGAGGAATAATGGCTATCGGGATGGAGCATCTCCTCGATCTTGAAAGCTTATCGGAGGAAGATTTAACTCTTATTCTCGATACCGCGCGTTCTTTCCGCGAAGTTATCGATAGGGACATAAAGAAGGTTCCAACCTTAAGGGGAATAACAGTTGTCAATCTATTCTATGAACCCTCGACCCGCACCAGAATCTCTTTCGAGCTTGCCGAAAAAAGGCTCTCAGCTGATACCGTAAGCTTCTCCAGCAGTTCCTCTTCGGTACAGAAAGGAGAATCGTTAAAAGACACGGTTCAAAACATCGAGGCGATGCGTACGGATATGGTGATCATAAGACATACATCTCCCGGAGCCGCTTACTTCCTTACCCAAAGTTGCGACTCAAAGGTGATAAATGCCGGTGATGGCGCTCACGAGCACCCCACTCAAGGATTGCTTGATATATTCACTATAAGGGAGAGATACAAGCGGATTAAAGGACTCAGGGTCTTAATCGTCGGGGATATCAAACATAGTCGAGTAGCGCGTTCGAATATATGGGGGTTAAAGAGACTTGGAGCTGAGATTGTAGTATGTGGTCCTTCAACACTTCTTCCTTATGAAGTGGAGAAAATGGGGGTTGAAGTATATACGGATCTCGATGATGCCCTCGAAGGGGTTGATGTTGTAAATATCCTTCGTATTCAGCGTGAACGACAGGATACCGGTTATTTTCCGACTTTGCGCGAATATACAAGGCTGTATGGTATCAACAAAGAAAGAGTAAAGCGTTTGAATCCGGGATTTACGATAATGCACCCGGGACCTATGAATCGGGGAATCGAAATAACTGTCGATGTCGCCGAATCTTGCGATTCGGTTATATTAGAACAAGTAACCAATGGCGTAGCGGTTCGGATGGCGGTATTATATCTTTTGATGGAGAAGGATGCGGAAGCCTTGGATAATGGAGAAATCGTATAATGACGGACCTAATAATAACTGGGAACCATATAGTTGATTGTTATAATGATTATTATGGGCCCGGTACCATTTATATTACCGGTGAACATATTGAAAAATTCGATAAAACATTTATCAGCAAATTTACAGGATTCAACCAAAACACAAAGATCATAAACGCCGGGGAACTAATTGTTTCTCCCGGGCTGATCGATATTCACACCCATTTGCGCGAGCCGGGACGGGAGGATGAAGAGACGATCACCAGTGGTTGCGAGGCGGCGGTAGCCGGTGGATTTACGGCGATATGCTGTATGCCCAATACAAACCCCACAATTGATTCTCAGGAAGTCGTCCGCTTTATACGCAGCCGTTCGACTCACGCTGCCGCCAGGGTTTTTGTCATCGGAGCTATTACCAAAGGCATAAAAGGGGAGCAGCTCTCCGAGATAGGCGATATGGTCGATGCCGGCATAGTTGGTATAAGCGATGATGGAAATTGTGTTATGAATGCTGAGATTATGCGCAATGGAATGGAATATGCCGGAATGTTCCACATACCGGTAATTTCCCACGCCGAGGATAAAAACCTCTCCAAAAACGGTAAGGTCAATGAAGGATACAACTCCACCGTTTTGGGGATAAAGGGGATTCCTTACATTGCTGAGGATGTTATGGTTGCAAGGGATATCGCTCTTTCGAGATTTACGGGGACATCTCTACATATCGCCCATATCTCCACAAGAGGAGCTGTGGAACTTGTGAGGAACGCCAAAAGAGAAGGATTGGAAATTACCGCCGAGGCGACACCCCATCATTTTACCCTTACCGACAGCCTGCTTAAAACATTCAATACTAATCTGATAGTAAACCCTCCCCTAAGAACTAAAGACGATGTTGAAGCTGTTAGGGAGGGAATTAGGGACGGCACTATCGATTGCATCGCTTCCGATCATGCTCCCCACTCTCCGGAGGAAAAGGATGTGGAATTTATCGCTGCGCCTTTTGGTATGATAGGTTTGGAGACTTCTTTAGGTGTAGCGATGACCGAATTGGTTCACGGGGGGATTATTTCCATCAAGGACCTACTGAAGAAAATGACTGTCAAACCGGCGGAGATCCTTAATCTTCCTTATAACGGTTTTAGAAACGGTGCACCTGCGGATATAACGATTATAGATCCCGATTACCAATGGGTGGTCGATGCTGATAAATTCAAAAGCAAATCGAGGAATTCCCCATTTATCGGTCATAAATTAAAGGGCAAAGCGCTATATACAATCTCCAGGGGAAGAATTGTATATTACGATGCCGAACGGTAGAACTAACTATAATTTACACAGTCAAATAGTAAAAGCCCCCTTAATATAATAAGAGGGCTTTTTATTTATAATTGTCGGTCCTGAGTTATTTCAGGAGGGTCATTCGTTTGGTTAGGGTTTTGCCGTTGGCGGTCAGTTTGTAGAAGTATATGCCACTGGAGTAGTGCGAAGCATCCCATATCACGCTGTGATAACCAGCCTGCCGGTAGCCGTTCACCAATGTCTCTACCCTCTGTCCAAGCAAGTTAAATACCACTAACTCCACATCACCCCCACTCGGCAATCCATACTCTATCACCGACTCCGCATTGAACGGATTCGGATAGTTCTGCGATAAAGTATAACTCCGCGGCAACGCCGTCTCAACCCCACCCCTCAATATCGAAGGATCAAACCCTATCACATCCCATCCATCCGCACTACCCGCACCAGATACCACCGTGAACGGGAACGAAGCACCATCTATCACCGCAGACGGATAATCACCAACATATGCCCTGTAATTATAATCCCCCAACGGCGCAAACGACGGTATATCCTGCGTCAGAAAATAATACTCCGTCTCCCCACCAGATATACTCGTGCTTATCTCCGCCAACGGACCATAATCACTCCCGTCAGGCAATGTCAACATCAACCAACCATCATAGTTCAACGAACCACCCGTCGTGTTGCTCACCGATATCGTGTAATCAAACGACCCGCCCGCAGGAACAACCACCGGCTCATCATCAGGATGCATCGCCAAATCTATCGTCGGAACCACATCCTCAACATGCAACGATACAGGTATCAACATATCCGGCAACGACTGTATCTCATCCCACGACTGAACCGTTATCGTCCCACTATAATCCCCCACCAACAACGCCCCAGCATCAAACACCACCGTCAAATCAACCTGTCCACCCGCAGGTATCACCCCGGAAAGCGGCGATACATCCAACCAACCTGCCGCTATCCGTACCGCTAACTCATCGTGCAAATAAGCCGCATTATACACCACCTGCAATCCATCACTCCCATCACCATTCTGTATCCCCACCGTCGCCGAATTAACATCACCACTCAAATTCTGATACTGAAAAAATATCGCATTACCACTGGTTAATATCACCTCATAAGTGTAAGAACCATCATCGTAATAATGCGGCACACCTGACCACTCCACTATCGCCGTATCAGAACTTATGTAATAATACACCTGACCCCCCGCCGAAGGATTCATATCATCCCACATCGGCGCTATCATATTGCCAGGCGCATCCGATGACGGTATCTCCTCGTTCCAATAACTCGTCGAGGTCGAGGTAAAACTTATCCACCCGTTGGAACATACCCGAAACGCACTGTAATTATTCCCGTAATAATTAAATGTAAACGGCAGAGAATACGGCCCCATATTATCATCATCGCCCATATTCAGCGGCGTACCCGTCCCGCTTATCTCCACCCAATTGTAAGTCGGACCACCCGGCTCATCCGAATCCATCCACTTATAACCGTAATCATCCGGACCACCACTTCCCATCACCACCGGCGTCCCTACAAACTCATCCACCGATGCCGTCTTCGGTCCCGTATATCTATACCTCGTAAACGGACCAGGATCCGGCGCAGGCGCCCCTCCCATCACCACCTTGTCCCCAAAATCATCCGGTATCGTAAAGTTCAAGTCAAGACCACCCTCATTCCTCAATACCAACTCACGCGTAGTACTCGACCCCGGCGTCAACTCCACCTCCAACCAATTCGGCTGCGCTATCAAACTCGCACCCGTTGTCGTTATGTCGTTGTCATCATTAAAATATACCGTGTAATTGCCAGGCTCCGGAAAAGTCAACTCTATCGGAGATCCACCAACTCCTCCATCACCATATGTGCTAACCTCCGAGTGCATCGCCTTCACCAAACAATGTGTCGTCTCATACCCCGGCGGAACATTCACCGTCGCATACCACACATACGGCAACCCCCCATACCCCGGCAGCATATCAACCGACAACCCGCTCTCAGTGTTAAACAGCGTCAGCGTCCAGTTATGCTCGCTCCCTGATGGATTCACTTCCAACACCGGCACATCCGGAGGCGTCCCAGGATCGCTCACATCAAAATCAGCACCATCCTGAAGACGCGACGCCTCATCATTGTAATCCTCAGAATATACCGCCCAACTGTATGTATGACTCAAATCCGTCGCCAACAACACCACCCCAGTGAATATCCCATCACCCGCCATCTCATCCGGCGCCACCCCATCATCACGCATCGGCGTAAATGGAGCATCCCATCCCGCATCGTAAAACCCGTCAGCATCCCAACTGCCACGACAATAAAATGTCCTATAACCGATGTCCGACGGATTCCCAAACGACGCCTTCAACACCACCGCAACCTTCGGCTCCAATGCAAAATCATACTCCAATGTATCACCCTCCGATACAGACAAATCAGCAAACGACGGCAGATAATCCGATGTATACTCCGCCCGTAAATGCCACACCGTATCCGCAGGAACATATATAATGTAATACCCTTCCTCATTGCAATGCCCCACTATCTCCGGATCATGATCCGTCACCGTCACCGTCCCCTCCAAACCTTCACCACTCACCATATCCGTCAACCTCCCACCTATCGCACCATAACCGCTCGTTATAACCGAAACACTTTCAATATCGGTAGCTTTGTTAAAAGCGGTAACTGTCAAATCCAAATCGCCACCTATCGGCAAATCACCCACCACAGGTATGGTGGCGTTTCCATTGTTATCCGTATATGCCGATCCGTAAAGCGTCCCATCATAATAGAGAGCACATAAAGCTCCCGGAACGCCGATGACCTGAACATCATAATATGTCTGACCAAACAGAATTGCTCCTTGATGGACAACGGTCATAGATTGAGGGGTATCCGTCCGAAGCAAAATCGATGGATCGCCGAATATATGCCAAGTATCGAACATATCGACGCCGGTTTGCCCGTTGATATCAATCATCAAACAGGAACCATTAAAACATATCCCGCCGAAGGTATGCATTTCATCGGCGACTAACAAATCTACCGCTTCGTCCTGAGCATCCATCGGCTCATCCCAATATTGGCTTATCGAAGACATATAAGCTCCGATTGCTCCAGTCGGTTCGCCGCTTCCGTTAGTAGCCCGTAGCCAAGCTTCTCCAAAGCAGGTCCCATCGTTGAACTCGCCATTATTGCAGGCAACGCTAATGATAAAAGGAAGCATATTGGCATTATCCAAATTGTTAACATTACTGTTGCTGAACCCGGTTGTGCCCCATGATGTCATCGAGCCATGACCACAATAATTGACTATACTGCGGCCATTATTCAAAGCCGCGGTAACCTGCGAGGCGGACGCACCCGGATCATATATCTCATCGACAGATGTATAGGTATATGCCAACAGATCATCACGAATTAACCCCATATGCTGGTAATCATATTCGCCATGATGCCCCGGACCTTGATCGGAGGCGATACCGGTCCCCATATGGAACCAATTCCCCGATTGGGGTAGTTTTTCATAATCTACTGTTCGCTGAACCTGTGTCAGAACTTGAGAATTATTCTGAGCGGAGAATCTTCCTACAAAAATATCGGGATAATCATCGCTCCCGGCAACTTTGGCATAAGTTGGGTCTGCAGCACCTCCGTGAGCAATAGGTGTTGCGACCTGAGCCGCATCACCTACCAAAAGCACCCAAGCAAGATCGGAATTATCGTAGAAATTTTGGATGTAATTTTTTATCGAATTGGCGTTATTACCTATTGTGGACACTTCCACCATCGTGGTTGGAATACCCTTTTGTAGTTTCCATTCCATAAATGGTACCATATCATTGTAAAAACCATCATAAGTAATAATCAATAATTCCCCCGATTCCTCAACCGGTGTATAGAGGGTGGAGGAAAATTTATAGTTTATAAATCTCCTCTGATAAATATCTTCGAAATCCGGCACAATTGAGGTGAAGGGCTTATTCCTTTTCAATACATTAACCTGCCCCGGACCCACATTCACCAATTCAAGGGTTACCGAAGTATATACTCTTAATGTCTGCGACTTCGGGTTGTATTGAAAGGCATTAAGATTAACCACAACGCCGCGATAATCCCTTAAGATATATGGCGATCCCAAGGAAGCAAGCTTCCCGGAATACCATTCATCCGAATTATAAACGGGACCGAAGGTATAAGGGATATCATCGGGGTTGACCGTTCTTACCAATGTTCCCTTCGATGGTGCAACGGGCACTCCCTCGAAATCACGATATTCCGAGGAAATTACTTTGACTTCCATCTTCGCATCATCGGGAATTATTACACTGCGATTGATAAAAGGTAGAGCCGGCTCCCCTTTATTCGACATTACCCCTTCCCTGCCACAGGAAAGGCGATAATAGGTCTTGCCGTTAATATCAACGGCGTTCTTAGTAAAGCTTCCCATCCGATATTCAACTAAAATGTGAGAATCGTTGGATTCCAACACATTAACGGAAATATCATTGGAAACAGGTGAGATTTGAACCTGTTCCGCAAAGACTGAGGAAACCAATACTAAAGTTAAAATGACAGATAGAAATACAACGAAACGCTTCATAAGGCATCCTTTGAAAATTGTTTTATGGGTAGTAATTATTTTGATTTCAAAGTGAAGAACATAATCCTTTTTATAATAAACATTTTTAACTATAATTATAACGATAGATTTTTTTGCAAAATAAGTGGGACATATAACGCCTACTACACCAAATTGGTAGAAAAACGAAAGTAAACTAAAGCAGTAGATTCACCGATAATAATATATTAAAATTTCCCCAAATGTCAAGTTTTCATACACTATTTTGTAATGCTCATATAAAATGCCGAATTTAATCCCCGCAACTCCCGCCTTAAAGCAAAAAACAGATTTATGATTTAACCGATTGTTTAATTACTTGACATTTGCAAAATTTATTGTTAATTGTGATTAGTAACTCATTTCAATCTTATGGTAGTTCTGCTTTGCAAAATAAATCGATTAACAAATATCCAACTTTACCTTTGATGATAAAGATTAACCGATTCGGCTGATGATTCTTCTTTTTTTCATTACATATCATTACATAATTGATAAGATTAAAAACAAATTCATAATATGTTTATTTACAAACTTTTAGAGAAAGGGGAAGTCGTATGAAACGATTGAGTCCTATTTTAACTGTGCTGTTTTTAGTCGGTTTGATATCTTATGCGTCAGCCGATGTGAAAACATTTAATAATCCCTGGGGAAATCCCGGATTCAACCTGATTTCCCAAAATCCTTCAGGGGTAGAAATAGTCTATTCCATTAAGAAAATGGACATCGAAAACACTGTTATTAACGGTGAAACGATGCAAACTATTTCCATCCCCGGAGTCTTCCTACCCAATAATGAGGGCGCACCAAACCTTCCGGGTATGGGGAGATTAATTGCTATCCCTCAAGGAGCAAGTGTCAGAGTGGAAGTCCTTTCCGTGGATACCGAAACCTTGCAAGGAATTAATCTTGCCCCCGCCCCTAAGATCCCTCTTGAGAATGATGACTCCCCTTTAGTCTATAACAAGGATTTATCCATTTACGGCAAAGATACCTATTATCCTGATAAGCCGGTTATGGTTTCCGAACCATCGAAACTCCGCGGGGTGGATTATGTTGCCTTAGGAATTACTCCTTTTCAATACAACCCCTCTACAAAAGAATTGGTAGTTTATAAAAACCTTAAGGTCAGAGTCGATTTTATCGGGGGGAATGGTCATTTCGGTGAGGATCGTCTTCGCAGCCGCTACTGGGAACCGATACTCGAGGGAAATTTACTTAACTATTCTTCCCTTCCGAAAATAGATTTCGATAGCCATTTTACCGATGGTAAAGATGAGGTTGGATATGAATATATAATAATCTATCCCGACGATCCTAACTTTGCCGCTTGGGCCGATACCCTGAAGAATTGGCGTACGCTTCAAGGTATTAAGACGGAAACGGTAAACCTCTCTGACATAGGTGGGAATAATTCCGATGCTATCGAAAACTACATAAATAATGCTTATAACACTTGGGATATTCCACCGGTAGCGGTTCTTCTGCTGTCGGACTATCAAAATTCGGGTAAGGGTTATGGGATTACAGCCCCCGTCTGGAATTATATGTTCTCTTGCGTTTCCGATAATTTCTATGCCGATGTCGATGGAAATAATTTGCCGGACATCGCTCTGTCCCGTATCACCGCCCAAAACAACACCCAACTGGCGACCACCATCGGAAAATTGCTCGAATACGAGCGCACTCCGCCGACAGACCCGGGGTTTTATAATCATCCCGTTACTGCGGGCGGATGGCAGACCGAGCGCTGGTTTATTCTTTGCACCGAAATCGCTTGGGGATTTTTAAATAATGTTTTGGATAAAGATCCCGTAAGGGAATATGCGATATATTCAGGAACCCCCGGTTCGGTTTGGTCCTCAAATCAAAACACATCGATGGTAGTTGATTACTTCGGCCCAAACGGCTTGGGTTATATCCCCGCTACCCCCTCATACCTCAACGATTGGGGAGGAAATGCCTCTCGGATAAATAATGATTTGAACAGTGGCGCTTTTATGCTTTTGCATCGCGACCACGGTTCCGAAACCGGCTGGGGAGAACCCGATTATAGTATTTCGGATTTATCCGGTTTGAACAATAATATGTATCCATTCGTTTTTTCGATTAACTGTTTAACCGGAAAATTCAACTATGGAAGCACCTGCTTTGCCGAGGCGTTCCACCGTATGAATTACGGAGCATTAGGTTTAATCGCCGCTTCGGAAACATCATTCTCCTTTGTAAACGATACTTATGTCTGGGGAATGTTGGATGGTTTATGGCCCAATTTCGACCCGGGATACGGCTCCTCGGATATGGTAGGCTCTTGGGATTTGCGCCCCGCGTTCGCCAATGTTTATGGGAAATACTATTTGCAAGCGTCAAATTGGCCCTACAACCCCGAAAACAAAGCGGATACATATTATCTCTTCCACCATCATGGTGATGCTTTCACCACGATGTATTCGGAAATCCCGCAGCAACTGAATGTATCCCACCCGAATATCCTATTTAGTGGATTTAATTTTTTCACGGTTACCGCAGACGAAGGCGCCGTTATCGCCTTAACGGTTGATGGCGAAATAATAGGTACTGCCGAGGGCACCGGTAGCCCTGTGGATGTACCGATTATACCGCAAAATCCCGGTGGTACTCTGACCATTACGGTTACTTTGGCCAATCATTATCGCTACCAACAGGAAGTCGATATTATACCGCCCGAAGGCTATGGTGTTATCAACGGTTATATTACCGATTTGGTGACCGGCGATCCTTTGGAAGGTATGGTTACCGTAATAAACCGTGATCCGCAGATCATCACTCATTGCAACGAAAATGGCTACTACTATATTTATGTTCCCGCCGACACACTTTGGCAATTGAGGGCGGAATATACCGACGAATACCTTCCTTCGTTCGCCGAAGTATCGGTGGCAGAAGATGATACGGTTCGGCAGGATTTCGCATTGGAACCCAAAGTCCCGGTGATTTTAAGGGCATCATTCGGTAACCCTCAAGATATTTCTTATCGGACATTTTATTTCAGAGGTAGCTGGGATAATGATGGTTTTTATAACGCGGGCTGGGATTGTTCATTCTCGCCTATGCGGGATGACGGAGTAGCGCCAGACGAGGTGGCAGGCGATGGAATTTTCACCGGCTCCATTCTCTTGGCTACCGATACCATCAACACATACAATTGGGCGGTTTATTGTGAAAACTACAATGACGATGCTTCCCGTCTGCAATATGGTGAAAACTTCAACATAACCGATCCGGGAACGCCTCCGACGGTACCTGTTCTAAATATGAACCCCTCCGGCTCCGAACATAACTTTACGCTTACGGCGGAGGATATCAGCGGTCAGGAATTCGATTTGACACCGGGCTATAACGGTGAACCGAATATGTGGTCTGCTACCGCATATATGCCTGCAGGTTATACATTCAACTACCGCATAAAGGTTATGCGGACTGATGATGTTGCTTACGGCGAAGGGGGTATCGGCGGAGAGCGGATAAGTTTCACTCCACCGGTGAACGGGAATTATACTATTTATTTCGATGATAATGAGGACTTGGCATCCACAGGCGCAAATTTGGTTATAACTCCCAATTGGTTGGAAGTTGATCTTACGCCAAGTGATACAACTAACCGCCAGTTTACCCTTATCAATAATGGTGTTTTGGATTTAAGTTTCCAAATACCGGATGACTTTAATCTTACCTACAAACTTTCCGGACAATCCGACAATAACAAACTACCCGATCCGGGCCCGATGACATCTTATCGATATAACGGCCCGAAACCCGCTAATGAAAATACTCCTTCGGGACCTCCCGTCATTTTAGGATCCGGTGGTCCGGATGATTATGGATACAAATGGATCGATTCCGATGAGCAGGGCGGACCGACATTCCAATGGGTCGATATAACAGGCATCGGTACTCCGATTAGTATGTCGGATGATGATAATGAAGGGCCGTTTACCCTGCCGTTCGATTTTAAATTTTATGAAAACGAATACAACAGCTTCAGGATCTGCTCCAACGGCTGGATAAGTTTCACTTCAACATCAACCCAATATACCAATGATCCGTTGCCGTCAGCCGATGCGCCGGAGAATTTGGTTGCTCCGATGTGGGATGATCTAAACCCGTCCACAGGCGGGCAGGTTTATTATTATATTACATCGGATTCAGCTGTCGTCTCGTGGATTAATGTCCCTCATTATTATCACGATGGCTCATATTCTTTCCAGATCGTCCTCTTGCGCGGCGGGATTATTTTCTATAACTACCTTAGCCTAAATGGGGATGTGAATTCGGCGACGGTAGGTATTCAAAATGCGACGAAAGACGATGGCTTACAGGTGGCTTATAATGCAAATTATCTCCACGATAATCTGACGGTTAGGATAGCCGCCGGATGGTTGGAAGTATCACCACTTACCGGCATTATTCCTGCCGGGGGGCAAATGACGATAAGTGCCGCTTTCGATGCTTCGGCATTATCAGTCGGCGATTATTCCGGGACGATTACGGTTACTTCTTGGGATACGCTACATTCGTTGCCCGATATGGAAGTTCCTGTCAGCTTGCATATTTTGGACAACTTGCCGATATTGAGTTTGGCGATGCAACCTAACCAATCCCCGGTAAATGTTCATCCGGGCGGCAGTTTCGATTATACGGTTGTCGTAGCCAATAATACGGGCAATTCCGTAAATTACGATGGCTGGCTTATGCTGACTTTGCCGGATGAAACCGTTTATGGTCCATTGGCTAATATCAATACGGATATCAACGGCAATGCAACTCAATACTACTACCCGACGCAGGCGATTCCAACATATGCCCCATTGGGCTCCTATACTTACAGCGCCTATGTCGGCGATTACCCATCGACTGTCTATGATGAAGCTTCATTCCCGTTTGAGGTAATCGGCGGAACGATAGACGGCGGTGCTGATGAATGGAGGGTGGATGGATTTTCGCCGGATAATACCGTTGAATCAACGACCGAGCTACCAATGAAATATTCTCTTGCCCAGAACTACCCAAATCCGTTTAATGCACATTCGGTGATAGAATATGCCCTGCCTGTTGGCTCCAAAGTGGAATTGTCGGTTTACAATCTATTGGGTCAGAAGGTTATCACACTTGTGAACGGATATCAAGAAGCTGGATATCATAGCATCAATTGGGATGCTTCCCATTATTCTTCGGGAATTTATTTCTATAAACTGATTGCGGGAGATTATGTAAGCACGAAGACGATGGCTCTTATAAAATAATTTCTATGGGAGCCTGATTAAAAAATAAGCTATGGGAGGACTTTTAGGCTCCTCCCATAGAACTAACGGATTATTAATTTTCTTCGCATAAAAACCCACAAATTAATTAAGAAAAGGACAAACATTATGAAGAAGACGCATCGGACCCTGATTTTGCTCCTGATAACAACGGCTATATTACTGTTTCCCTCCTATCAATCTTCGGCGGCAAATGGTAATAGCCCTTATTATATAGAGGAGAACATAACATTCAATAGCTCCGATATAAGCTTTGAAAAATTGATGGGATATGATAAGGTGCAGATCAGCGATTGTTATAACTCCGCAGAACCGGGCAATCCTATGCTACCTTTGCGGGAGATAAAAGTCGCTATTCCGTCGGGGATGTCGATAACGGGTGTTCATCTTGTCAGCTTTGAGAAATCCGAGTTAAGTGGGCGTTATAATATCTTCCCCGCTCAACCACCGAGACATATCGGGGATAAATTCGATCGAGCCGATTTCATCAACCCAGATGACAACATATATTCCTCGTCCGCTCCGTACCCCGAAAAGGTTGTTGAATTAATTCGGGAAACTGATTTGGCGGGGCAACCGATGGCGGTTGTTTTGATTCACCCGATTGAATATATCCCCGCCAAGGGACAACTCTCCCTTTACACATCAATAACTTTCGCCATAGAAGGGACCGATGGTTATAATTGTGGAGATTATCTGCCAATTAGCATTTCCGATAAATCGATATCGGCTCGGGAAAAATTAGTCGAGGAATTGGTTATAAATCCCGAGGATGTATCGTTGACCGCCAACTTACCGGCAAATACAGGCGTGGAACCCGGAAGGTATGATTATGTTATTATTACCTCCTCGAATTGGGTTGATGATTTTCAATCTTTAGCCGATTGGAAAAACAAAAAAGGATTGCCCGCGAAAATCGTTACGACCGATTGGATTTATAACAATGGTGGATATAGCGGTTCCGACGCCGACAAGATACGGGCATTTGTCAGCGACGCATACAGCAACTGGGGAATGACTTATCTGCTTTTAGGTGGCGACACAAACATTATCCCTTATGGCGTAGCTAACTATAATGGTGATAATATACCAAATGATACCTATTATGGAGATTTCGATGATGATTTCATAAATGAGGTTTATGTCGGCAGAGCATCCGTTACGAATACTTCTCAGGTAAGTACTTTTATTAATAAAGTAATGACTTACGAAACTAATCCGCCGACTAATTATATCAAAAAGGTGGGAATGTTCGGGTTTGATTTGGACGACTCCACTCCGGGCGAAGACTGTAAAAGGTACATCAACAATCATTATATCCCGCCGACTTGGACGAAAGCCGATGTTTTCGACAGCGATGGCGGAAATCACAGGGATAATGTCATATCCGCTATCAACGATGGACAGAATCTCATCAATCATATAGATCACTGTAATCAGGACTTTATCGGTACCGGCTATATCAATCATGGTTGGGGGCTGTACGATAGTGATATGGATGCTTTTAATAATGGCGATAATCAAAGTATAATGTATTCGATGGGCTGTTGGACCGATGCTTATGATTACGATGCCTGCATAGCCGAGCACTTCGTCCGCAACTCCAACGGCGGAGGAGTCGCTTTTATAGGAAACTCCCGCTATGGGTGGTATAACCCTGGATATATCAATACCCTCTCGATGCTTTACGATCAATATTTCTTCCGCTCCATTTTCCAGCAGGGGCATTACAGCCTTGGCGAATGCTTCGCCGAACACAAAAACGATAGTCCGACGGGTGGCGAAATAAATAAATATATTTTCACCGAACTAACCCTTATGGGCGATCCGGAAATGCCTATTTGGACTACCGATCCCAATGATCTGGCGGTCTCCTATCCATCGAGCTTACCGCTTGGTTATTCCCCTTTCACGGTTTATGTTGAAAATGGTTCGGGCGGTTATGTCGAGAATGCACGGGTTTGTATTATGAAGGATGATGAGATTTACGATGTTGGATACACCAATGTCGCCGGTTTCGTAATATTTTACCCTTCGACCACCACAACCGGAACTATGGACATCACAATCTATAAACATAACTATTGGGTTTACGAAGGCCAAATCGAGATAACCGGAGGCGATTCCGATTTATTTATCAATATGGTCCCTGACAGCGCCCCCGTAGTGGTCTTTCCGGGAGATACATTTACTTTTACCGGAAGTTTGACCAATAATCTGAACCAATCGACTACAACCGATGTTTGGACGATGGTCGATGTCCCCGATGTGGGGTTGTATGGTCCGATCAGCAATTACAATAATATACCTTTGGGACCAAGCGAAACTCTAACTTATGAGGGAGTTCAACAGGCGGTTCCTCATAGCGCTGAACCGGGGATATATCGCTATATTTCCTATTGTGGGGATTATGATACGAATATCTTGGACTCATCATCCTTTGTCTTTTATGTATTCGGAGCCGCATCCGGTGGGAATGATACTTGGGGGTTAAACGGCTGGTTTGATGGCTCAAGGAATGATATACCTTCCAATTATTCCCTATCGGCGAATTATCCCAACCCGTTCAATGCGACCACGACAATTGCCTACCAATTGCCAAAGGCGGGGGATGTCCAATTGGAAATTTACAATTTGATGGGGCAAGGAGTCCGCACTTTGGTCAATAGTTATCAGCAAGCGGGGACTTATAGAATAAATTGGGATGCCTCGGAATATTCCTCTGGAATCTATTTTTATAGATTAAAGGTAGGAGATAAAACCCTCACGAAAAGGGCTACTTTATTGAAATAACTTCTCTAAAATAAATCGCTGACAATCGTAATAACGAACGATTAGCAGCCATAGTAAAAACGGGTTGTGATTTTGAATTACGGCCCGTTTTGTTTTTCCCCGATTTTTATTGACAATGCTTCGGGAAAGCCATATTTATTATCTATAAATAAATTGCTCTGATTTATCGGCTGTAAGATTTGGAAATAACGACCCATTTCAGGGGATGGCATTTCCACTTTAGGTGTTTTTTTCAGTTGGAAAAGAATTATTACCATATATAAAATCTTGGGGTTAAATGATGACTAAAAATTATGCTGAATTAACTCTGGCAGCGCTGATACATGATATCGGGAAAGTTGGACAGCGCGCCTTCAAAGGGAATGATGGTTTATCAAGCAGTTCCATCAACCTTGAAGATTATCTATGTCCGAAGGATGAGTATAGGCACGCTACTCATAAACATGTTCTCTACACCAATGAGTTCTGTGAAAGAATTAAGGATGCGATACCTAATAGTATCAACATCTCGGCTCTAGCGAATTTAGCTTCCTATCACCACAATCCGGCAGATGAACTTCAAAGGATAATTCAGGAAGCTGATCATCTATCGTCAGCAACTGAGCGGGAATCAAATGGAGATATGAATTCTTCTCACGATTTTCGAAAGAAGTTGCTTAATCCGATAACGAGCCAAGTCCCGCTCGATAATACCCCTTCCCATCCAACGGAGTATAGATTCGAGCTTAACACTTATTCTCCTGAAACCATTTTCCCTCGAAAACTACCAGAAGAGAATGAACTATTAGACAGCTACTCAAGGCTCTGGGAAAAAGCTATTGAGACTATCAGAAGTGTATCGATAAATGAAGAAAACAAATTTATCAATGTAGTATTATCCATTCTTGAAAAACTACTTTGGGCGGTTCCATCGGCGACTAATGTAGAAACCCCTGATATTTCCTTATTTGATCACCTGAAAACTACATCCGCAATCGCCGGTTGTCTTGCACTCGCTAGGGATAAAGAAAATCCATTTATTTTAGCAGTCGGCGATTTTGGGGGAATACAGAAATATATATTCGATGGAGTTTCCTTTAAAGGATTGGCAAAAGCTCTTCGCGGACGGTCATTTCAGGTCGGTACGGTCTCCGATCTAACCGCTATGGGGATTTTGCACGATTTACAGTTATCGCTTGTACATATTGTGATGTCTGCTGGTGGGAAATTTTATCTGCTGTTACCGAATTTAGATAAAACCGAAGAGGTACTGAAGAAATATCGCCAAACTATCCATAAATGGATTCTCGAGGAAAGGAATGGCGAGTTGAGATTTAACCTCGATTGGATGAAGGCTTCAAAAAGCGATATTGAGAATTTCACCTCAGTTCTAAAAGAACTTAATGAACGCCTTACGGAACAAAGCAAAATGGGGTTGACCCCGCTGAAACAAAATGGAAAATGGGATGAGCGTGAATGGTTGCGACCCGGCTATTCGTCCAAATACAGTGATATCTGCAAATCCTGCTATAAGAATCCCATTACCAAGAAGGATGTCGATTCAGGTGAATCTTTATGTGCCGACTGTCGCGCTGACAGGGATATAGGTACGAAACTGACAAAATCCGAATATCAGGAAGTGTCGTTTGATGATTCACTTTCGTATAAACTACCATTTGCGAGTTATAGGTTGTCTGAGGAGGCAACCCCATCTTCGGAAATCGCCATAGAATTTCGGGGGAACTTGAAGAGGGAGTATAAACTTCCTTATTATACCCTTCTTAAAAACAACTATATCCCTCGCGGCGATTACAACGAACCTCTGAATTTCGAGAAAATAGCTGAAAGATCCGATGGAATCGATCTTCTGGGTTATCTCAAAGCGGACATCGATGATTTGGGGTATCTTTTCAAAAACAGTAAAAAATCGATATCCGGAATGGCTACCCTCAGCAGATCTTTGGAGTATTTCTTCTCCGGATATTTATATCATTTCCTGGAAACTAAATATAAAAATATATATACCGTTTTCTCCGGTGGTGATGACCTATTTTTTATAGGACCTTGGGATGAAATCCATCATTTCGCAGAAGACCTTCATCTAAAATTCAAGGAGTATACCTGTGAGAATAAATCCTGGGGAATTTCGGTGGGCATCGGTATTGCCAAACCCAAAACCCCTATATCTTTCGCCAAGGAACTCGCAGAAAACAATCTGAAACTTTCCAAAGATAGAGAAGACACTAAAGACGGGAAAGGGAAAAATGCTATCACAACCTTATCGACCACAATGGATTGGGAAGATTACTCTCGATTGCTCGAAGATGCCGAACAATTAGCTGAGTGGCTGAACGATGAAATCGTCAGCTCGAGTATGATATACCGTCTGCTTGGTTATGGTAAAAGATTAGTTGATTTCGCGAAAAACGGGGATACTTCAAAATTGGAGGTAATCCCCCAGATGATTTATGATTTCACTCGAAATTGGAATCAAAGAAAAGAACAAAAACCAGCTATGGAATGGGCTCACTCCTTTACCAATCCAGAATACAAAGATAACAAGTTCTTACCGTTTATCTGCCAATACGCACTTTATAAAAATAGAAAGGGTAAAAATAATGGGTAAATGTATTATATGCCACGAAAGAGAGGCATTACCGGGACAAAAATATTGTATGATGTGTAAACCTAAAAATTCGGAGGGTCGTAATATGTCGAGGAATTTAGGAAGAAATAGGAATACTAACCGTAATAGAAAATATATGCCTTTACCGAAAGAATGTATATTCGATACATTTTTTAATGAAAAAGATGTGATAAAAGGCGAAATATTTTTAGATTCGGCTAAGAAAGCATCCGAAAGTATACACCAATCCAATATGAAAAAAACATCGGTCAGAAATTTTCTTAGGTATTTAAAAGGCATAGAAATACCTCTCAGACTGCCATCGGGACCGAAATTTGAAGCGGTAAAACCGAAATTGGATGAATTGTATTCCTTTGTGGTATATCAAACCAATAGGGATAAGCCTCCATATAGTCCAGTATTCAGACAATTATATTCAAGTCATCTGGGAGTAATAAAAAGAAATGAGAAAGAATTTGTGGCTTTTGTAAAATATATTTCAGCCATTATTGCATATTTAACCGAATTAGAAAACAACAAAAAATATCACAATTAAAAAAACGGAGGAATAAGATGAAATTGGAAAAATTCGTTGAGATTAAAGGACAATTACATTGTCTTACAGGTCTTAGAATTGGAGGGACAGATACCGGTTTTGAGATTGCCGGCATTGATAATCCGATAATTAGGAATCCCCTTGACGGTCTTCCATATATTCCCGGCTCATCCATAAAAGGGAAGGTCCGATCATTACTGGAGCTAAACTATAATAAAATATCTATAGATAACAAGAAAAGAGCTAATCCTTGCGATTGCGGGAAAGAAGATTGTTTCGTCTGTCAACTTTTCGGTTGTGGTAATTCCAAGAATATTACTGCACCTACTCGACTTATTTTTCGGGATTCTTTTTTAAACGAAAAAAGTAGAGAAAAAATCGGAGAAGTCTTAGGTGATTACGCTGAAGCCAAAACAGAGGTTCGGATTGATAGAAAAACTATGACTTCCGCTGACCCTCGCGAGAATTTTAGGGTACCGGCAGGCGCCGTTTTTGATATCGAGATAGTTGCAATGATTTTTGACCAAGACAAAAAATACCTAAAGGAATGGTTTGACAAACTTGCGGAAGGGCTTGAATTAGTTGAATCGCGTTATCTTGGTGGGAACGGTTCTCGTGGTTATGGTAAGGTTAAGTTCACTACTTCTGACGGTAAGCCGCTGAGCGAATATATAAGAGGCTTGGATTGGTGATGAAAGATTACAAAATCCGAATCAAACTAAAATCGGCTTTCGGGACACCGTGGCAATCGGATACCATTTTCGGACATCTTTGCTGGCAGGTCGCCTATGGTGTTTTGGATTTGACCATAGAGGAATTCCTGAAACCGTTCCTCGAAGGCAATCCGCCTTTTATCCTCTCTGACGGTTTCCCGGTGATTATCGATGAGAAAAATAAAGAAATAAACGAAGAAATAAGCACCGTTCCCAAACCTTTGTTGAAAATGCCTCCGATGGAGATAGAGGATGTGAATGATTACAGAATGGGCAAGAAACGGAAGAAATCGCCATATTTGTCGATCGATGATTTTCTCAAGCTCCGCCGCGGTGAAATACTCAATGCCGAACCGTTGGATGATCCGTGGGAATTAAATATTACTTCACACGCATCCCTTGATAGGAACAGTTTTACAACCGGCGATTCCGGAGAGGGGGGATTCTACGATACTGAGGAGTATGTATTGCCCCAAAAAGAGAAATATCGCCATATCGAGCCGGCTGTGGAGATATATCTCCGTGTCGAAGACGGTTGGGTTGAGAGGGTTGGAAAACTTTTCGAGGGGTTATCGACTGTCGGGTACGGACGCGATAAGTCAGTCGGACTTGGCGTTTTTAAAATGGACGGTATAACCGAATTCGATGGTTTCGCTGATTTCGAGGGTGCCAACGGTTTTATTTCTCTTTCGACAATGGTGCCTGCCGAATCGGACCCGACCGATGCTCGTTATCGCTTGCGGGTGAAATACGGCAAAGTTGGCGAAGGTGCTTTTATCAGCGTTGATGATGAGGGACAGATAAACCCTTTCAAAAGACCTCTGCTCCAAATGGAGCCGGGGGCGGTTTTTCGTGTTGACGGGGGGATAAAACCGTTTTATGGGCGGATGGTGAAAGATGTAGTTCACGGCAGGGAAAATATCGTTCAAAACTGTTATTCTTTGGCGGTTCCTTGCATCGTGGGTGATTGATGTATATAGGGGGTATGATTTGGCATACCCCTTTTGCTCTTTGGCAACTGAATATTTCCCTTCTCGGGAAAACCAAATACCCTGACGAATAAGGGATTAAGACGTGGCAGGTTTTATCAAAAAACTAATAATACCCTTTAATTATCGTAAGAAGACTATCCCTGATTAATAAGGGATTAATATAGCAAAATTAGTTAAATCATTATTGAGGAGGAAACAATGGAAGAAATCTTGGAGATAATAGAAGCGTTTGCGATTATTTTTGCTTTCGGAGCGATATTGTCCTTGATAGTGGACTTTATAGAGAACAGGGG
>Ga0256841_1000295_pt1 | contig 53725 bp, 47 predicted proteins | sample 356308metaG_FD_185971 | JGI IMG/M metagenome (GOLD analysis project Ga0256841, IMG submission 185971) | Hydrothermal vent microbial communities from Mid Atlantic Ridge, Atlantic Ocean - 356-308 | ecosystem: Environmental > Aquatic > Marine > Hydrothermal vents | place: Atlantic Ocean: Mid... | reverse complement strand
AATTCACCTGCTTCAAATCCACGGAGAAAACACCGGAGAGGGTTTTTCAATCGTATCGCTGCAATGTGCCTTGATCGAATTTTTGCAGACAACAAGGGATGGGGCCAATTTCAAGAATGGAGGCGGTGAATACAAACCTGAAAACGGGAAAGAAAACAACAACTATAAATACGGATCTTCAAGCAAAGAAATCTTCACCATATTCCTAACGGAACAGGAACCGTTCAAATCGTATTTTGATACAAAGGTAGAACCTGATGATTTCTACTCAAACGTCCGTTGCAGCCTCCTGCACGAAGCCCGAACAACAGGGAACTGGCGCATTACGGCCAATCCAAAACGATCAGAAACCATCAAAGAAGAAGGTGGCATAACTTTCCTCCAACGCGACCGTTTCCAGCAGGATTTAGAAACCTACATTTGGAGATACAAGATCGAACTCCTGTCAGATCCAGGTATACAAGAAGCATTCAAACGAAAGTTCGATGCTCTTTGTAAAGTTCGATGCTCTTCGCAAGCAGTAGACCCATAACCCAACCGGACACCCCCACATGATCACCGTCACAGACGCCCTCGAAAAAATCTTCGCCCTTGTCTCGCCACTGCCCGAGGAACATGTTCCGCTGGCCGAGGCCGCAGGGCGGGTTCTGGCGCGTGATGCTGTTTCCAGCCGCACGCAGCCCCCTTTTGCCGCCTCGGCCATGGATGGTTATGCGGTGAAGGGGATCGAGGCCGAGCCGGACGCCATTTTCAAGGTGATCGGAGAGGCCGCGGCCGGCGCGGGCTTTGCCGGGCGCGTTGGCCCCGGTCAGGCGGTACGTATCTTTACCGGCGCGCCTGTCCCCGAGGGGGCTGACCGCGTTATCATCCAGGAGGATGTGAGCCGTCGCGATGACCTGATCACATTGCACCGCAACCTCGACCAGAACACCTATATCCGCCCGGCTGGTGACGATTTCAGTCAGGGGGACAGGCTGGGCGCGCCGCGGACACTGCGCAGCGCGGATATTGCCCTGCTTGCGGCAATGAATCTGCCGGAAATCCCGGTGATCCGCCGCCCGGTCGTGACGCTTCTGGCCACAGGAGACGAACTGGTGATGCCAGGTGAAACACCGGGGCCGGACCAGATTATTGCATCAAACAGTTTCGGACTGAAAGCATTGCTGGAGCAGCACGGTGCCGAAGTGCGCATGCTGCCGATTGCGCGCGACACGCAATCCTCGCTTGAAACCGCATTTCGCCTGGCCGAGGGCGCAGATCTGGTGGTCACCATCGGCGGCGCCTCGGTCGGTGATCATGATCTGGTGGGCAAGGTGGCCGGTGATCTGGGGCTGGATCGCGCGTTTTACAAGGTAAAAATCCGCCCTGGCAAGCCCTTGATTGCCGGGCGCCTGCTGGGTATGCCAATGATTGGTCTTCCGGGAAATCCTGTTTCTTCAATGGTTTGCGGCCATATCTTTCTGTTACCTGCCCTGCGCAAGATGCTGGGTCTGGGGGCCGCCCCGGCCGAGCGGCACACAGCACGGCTCACGGTAGACCTGCCAAAAAACGGCGGGCGCGAGCATTATATGCGGGCGCAGTGGAAAGCCGGAAAAATCACCCCCTGCAAACGCCAGGACAGCGCCCTTTTATCGGTTCTGGCGGACGCCAACGCACTGCTGGTCCGCCCGGTGGATGCGCCGGCATGCAAGGCCGGTGAAATGGTGGAGTTTATCCCGATCGGCTGACAAAACACGCTGCCCGACTTGCCCGGATCTGCCTGGCCCCATGCCAACATGCGCCAACATGCGCCAACACATGCCACGCAAACGGCTGCCGCCAGACCATTGCCGCGTTTCAGATACGGGCAGGCCCCGCGCCCCGGCAGTTGACACAAAACAGGAACATGTATAGAACATGGATCGAACGCCCGCGCGGCCAAAAACGACAGTTTTGACGGAGGACATCGCAATGTTGACCAAGAAGCAACTGGATTTGCTGGGTTTTATCCACAAGCGACTGCAACGCGACGGGGTTCCGCCCTCATTCGATGAAATGAAGGATGCGTTGGATCTACGCTCGAAATCCGGCATTCACCGGCTGATCACGGCGCTGGAGGAACGCGGATTCATCCGGCGTTTGCCGCACCGCGCCCGGGCGCTGGAAATCATAAAGCTGCCCGATGCGTTGGCGCGTGAACTGGGGGCGTATTCCGGCAAGCAGGCCCCTGATTCTGCCGGTTCTGCCAGCGGTTTCAGCCCCCGCGTCATTCAGGGGGATAAAACCGCACCGCCCGCCGCCGCAATGCCGGTTGAGGCGGTACATGCGATTGAATTGCCTGTCATGGGGCGGATCGCCGCCGGCACCCCGATCGAGGCCATCTCGGAGGCCTCTCATTCCGTTGCCGTGCCAGGCCAGATGCTGGATGGCGCCGGCAACCACTATGCGCTGGAGGTCAAGGGCGATTCAATGATCAATGCCGGCATCAACGATGGTGATATCGTGGTAATCCGCGAAGGAACCCAAGCGGACAACGGCGATATTGTCGTGGCCCTGGTGGAAGGTTACGAGGCAACGCTGAAAAAATTCTATCGCCGCGGCAACATGATCGCCCTGGAGGCGGCCAATCCGGCCTATGAAACCCGGGTGCTGCCCGAGGGGCAGGTCAAGGTTCAGGGCCGTCTTGTCGGCCTGATCCGCAGCTATTGACAGCCATGCCCGCATCATAACTGCGAACGGCCCCTCGTGCTGGTGCCGGGCATTTCTGCCTGTGCGGAAAACCGCGTTTACCAGCCACCGGTTATCCGTCGAAAGGCGGATATCCATGCAGAACGCTGCGCCAGAAACCGCCTTTGCAATTGCGGTGTGTTCCAGAGCCTTTCGCCAACCAGATCGCGCACGCCGATCACAGTGATCCCCTGCCCCGGTTGTGGCCAGAGCGCAAGCGGTCCGCTCTGCGCAAGATAGGCCCGGTCGATGAGCCTGCAGTCACGCTCTGCATCCAGCTTTTCCGTTCCGGCCTGTGCGGCCTTGTCCGGCCTGGCGGACAGGATCACCCAGCGCCCGCCGGCACAGGCCTCATTCAGCCGGTCTCTGGCGCCTCTGCCTGATAGCTGCACAAATTCGATGCCGCCCAGGCGGAATGTCAGATGGCCTTTCTTTCCGGTGAACCCCGGCCTGGCAAAGGCCTCATCCTGCGAGGTTCCCGCGTCACCGTCATTTTCCAGCCAACTGCGGGCAGCAAACCCTGCTCCCCTGGGTTTGCTCAGCGCGCGCCCCTGCGCCCCCATCAGGCCGATCAGCCCGCCGTTTTGCGAAATCAGGAGCGGCGGGCGCGCGCTCACCCCCCAGATGACAAACGCCCCGATAACGACAAACGGGCCGGCCCAGCGGGCCCTGCCCTGCCAGAGGATCAGCCAAAGTGCACCGATGCTGAGGATGGGCAGAACCAGGGCCGACGGCTCTGACACATAGGAAACGGCACCATCCAGCCCCGACACCCATTCTGCCACCATGAGGATCCAGCGGATGCCGGCATGCATGATCGCCAGCCCGGCAGAGGCCAGCCCAAATGGATACAACAATGCGCTCAGCACGGCGGCGGGGATCACCACCATTCCCATGACAGGCACCGAAAGCAAGTTGGCAAGCAGGCCATAATGCGAGATCTGATTGAAATGCGCCGCGGCAAAGGGGGCCGTGGCGGCCCCGGCAACGGCCGAGGAAATGGCAACAGCCGCAACCGGACGCAGTATTTTTGGCAGAGACCATCCGGTCCAGCCGCGCATCGCCCCGAATACAGCCACAAGCGCGGTTGTTGCGGCAAAGGACATCTGAAACCCGGGGCCCGTCAGCGCCTCGGGCCGGCGGATCAACACAATCAGCGCCGCCAGCGCCACCGCCCGCAGGGTGATAGCGCGCCGCCCCAGAAGTACGGCTACCAACATGACCGCCACCATGACAAAGGCGCGTTCCGTCGCCACATTTCCGCCGGACATTGCCAGATAGGCCGCGCCGGCTGCCAATGCCAGAACCGCCGCGATTTTCCGCACCGGCCAGCGCAATGCCACCCAGGGGATCAGTGCCAGCCCGAAACGGACCATTGCAAACACAAAACCGGTCAGCAGCCCCATGTGCAACCCCGAGATTGCCAGAAGATGCGCCAGATTGGACGCGCGTAGCGCGACCAGCGTAGACCGGTCCATGGCAGACCTGTCCCCGGTCAGGATCGCGGCCGCGAAAGCGCCCGGGTCACCCGGAATAGCGGCCTGAAGGGCGGCAGAAATCTGCATGCGCTTGCGATAGAGCCACAGCGAACCCCCAGCCGGATTTTCCAGGGCAAGTACCGGCGTGCGGGTATATCCGACCGCCCCCAGCCCCCGAAACCAGGCCATCCTGCGAAAATCAAAGCCGCCCGGCTCAACCGGGCCCTGCGGTGCTGACAGATGCCCCGTCAGCATGACGGTCATGCCCGGCGCGGCTGCAAACCCGCTCTGATCCCCGTGGAGTGAGACGCGCACGCGCCAGGGTGTCGTTCCGGGGCGCATTCCGGCCAGCCTCACCTGATCAAGCGTCAGGCGCAGCTTGTCGCTCTGCGAACGGTCAATGCTGATCACCCGGCCTTCTATCGGGCCATAATAGCGAAACCCCAATTGCGGTGCAGCGACAGAATAGCTGCGAAACTCTGCGGCAAGAAAACCGGCCACGACCAGAAAGGCGGCGACAAACAGCAGGGAAATGCGCGGCCCCGCCCAGCGGGCGGCTGCCACAAGCCCCGCCGCCACCAGCCCAAGAGACACCAGGGCCGCGCTGCCGGGTTCAACCCGCAGCAAGAAGAACAGGCCGATACCGGCACCAAACAGGACCGGTAACCAGGGAAACAGATGGCCGCGCTGCGCCACAAGCGCATTTAACAGATAGCTCACGGCGCGCACTCTTGTTCTTGCCTCCCCGCCTCTCTAAAACACCGGACTGACGCTAGCCCAAACTTGGTTTCCAAAAGGTTAACAACCGATGACCTCCACAGAGCACCCGACCCCCGTCGTGACCCGCTTCGCCCCCTCGCCGACGGGCTATCTGCATATCGGCGGTGCCCGGACCGCCCTGTTCAACTGGCTTTATGCCCGCGGACGCAACGGCAAATTTCTTTTGCGAATCGAGGACACGGATCGGGCACGATCGACACCTGAGGCCACCCAGGCGATTTTGCAGGGCATGGACTGGCTGGGGCTTGATCATGACGGGGAGGTCTACAGCCAGTTCGCCCGCGCCGACCGGCACAAGCAGGTCGCACAGCAGATGCTGGACAGCGGTCATGCCTACAAATGCTTTGCCACACAGGAAGAAATCACCGCGTTTCGCGAAAAAGCCCGGGCCGAGGGCCGCTCGACCCTGTTTCAGAGCCCCTGGCGCGATGCCGACCCATCCAGCCACCCGGATGCCCCATATGCGATTCGCCTCAAGGCCCCGCGCAGGGGGGAGACGATCATCGACGATCAGGTGCAGGGTACGGTAAAATTTCGCAATGAGACACTGGATGACATGATCTGTTTACGGTCTGATGGCACACCAACCTATATGCTGGCTGTTGTTGTTGATGATCACGACATGGGGGTGACCCACGTGATACGCGGGGATGACCACCTGAATAATGCGGCCCGCCAGACCCTGGTTTATCAGGCGATGGGCTGGAAACTGCCGGTCTGGGCCCATATTCCGCTGATCCACGGCCCCGATGGCAAGAAGCTGAGCAAGCGTCATGGGGCGCTCGGGGTCGGGGAATACCGGGCCATGGGGTATCCTGCCGCCGCCATGCGCAACTATCTGGCCCGCCTGGGCTGGAGCCACGGTGATGACGAATTTTTCACCACCGAACAGGCCCTGCAATGGTTTGATCTGAGCGGAATCAACAAATCCGCCGCCCGTTTCGACTTCAGGAAACTGGAAAATCTCTCGGGCCAGCATATTGCCGCAATGCCGGATGCTGCGCTGCTGCAAGAGCTGATCGATTATCGCAGGGTGATCGGTGAGAAAGATTTGACCGCCGAACAGGTTTCCGGGCTTGGCCGGGCGCTCTATTGCCTGAAGAGCCGCGCCAAGACCTATCCAGAGCTTTTTGATAAGGCTCACTTTATTCTGACTGCGCGCCCGATAGACATTGATGAGAAAGCGGCAAAAAATCTCGACAATGTATCCCGTAGTATACTGAAAGAATTGACGCCGCACTTGCAAAGTGTTAGCTGGACACGAGACGCTCTTGAAGAGGTTACATCCCGGGTATGTGAGACGCTCGGGATCAAATTCGGCAAGATGGCCGGACCTCTTCGGGCAGCACTGGCAGGGCGCAGCGCGACGCCCAGTGTTTTTGACATGATGCTGGTGCTCGGTCGCGATGAAACCATCGCCCGCCTGTCAGATGCCGCAAGCTAAGGGGCCCTGCTTCCTCTGCTGGCAACAACTACACCCTGTGCGATCCGCGCCCGGGAAGAACAAGAGGGAAGAAATGAGCGAATCAAACAAAGCCGCCAACCTGAAATTCGGAGAAACCTCCCTGGACCTGCCCATGCTTTCGCCAACAGCAGGACCCGACGTCATAGACATCCGCAAACTATATGCAGAAGGCCGGGTTTTCACCTTTGATCCGGGCTTTACGTCCACGGCTTCGTGCAAATCGAAAATCACCTTTATTGATGGCATCAAGGGCGAGTTGCTGTACCGCGGCTATCCGATCGAGCAACTGGCGGCAAAATCGCATTATCTCGAGGTCTGCTATCTGTTGCTTTACGGAGAGCTTCCCAGCGCACAGGAACTGGAGGATTTCGAGACCCGTGTCACCAATCACACGATGGTACACGAGCAGATGACCTATTTCTTCCGTGGTTTTCGCCGGGATGCACACCCGATGGCCATCATGGTGGGTGTTGTCGGCGCAATGTCGGCATTCTATCCGGATTCGACAGATATCAACGACCCGATGCAGCGCGAGATCGCCTCGATCCGCATGGTTGCCAAAATGCCGACCATTGCGGCAATGGCCTATAAATACTCGATCGGTCAACCCTTTGTTTACCCGAGCAATGATCTGGATTACGCCGCAAACTTCTTGCAGATGTGTTTCTCGGTTCCGGCTGAAGATTATGAGGTCAATCCCATTCTCAGCCGCGCGATGGACCGCATCTTTACCCTGCATGCGGATCATGAGCAGAATGCCTCGACCTCGACGGTGCGGCTTGCCGGCTCGTCCGGGGCCAATCCCTTTGCCTGCATTGCTTCGGGGGTTGCCTGCCTTTGGGGGCCGGCGCATGGCGGCGCCAATCAGGCGGCGCTTGAGATGCTGAAGGAAATCGGCAGCGTTGAGCGCATTCCTGAATACATCGCGCGCGCCAAAGACAAATCCGACCCCTTCCGCCTGATGGGATTTGGCCACCGGGTTTACAAGAATTTTGATCCGCGCGCCACGGTGATGAAACAGTCGGCCGACGAGGTGCTTGACCTGCTCGGGATCGAGGACAATGAAACCCTGAAGGTCGCCAAGGAGCTTGAGCGCATCGCGCTTGAGGATGAGTATTTTCAGCAAAAGAAGCTCTTCCCCAACGTGGATTTCTATTCCGGCATCATCCTTGAGGCGATGGGCTTCCCCACCTCGATGTTCACGCCGATTTTCGCGGTTTCCCGGACAGTGGGCTGGATCGCCCAGTGGAAGGAAATGATCGCCGATCCGGAACAGAAAATCGGAAGGCCGCGACAGTTGTATATTGGCGCTGCCAAGCGTGACTATATCGATGTGGAAAACCGCTGACGCCTGGGAATGCGGCACATGCAACAAGGGAAAGCCTGGCCGTTTGGCCGGGCTTTTCCTTGTTGCCGGAAAAATACAGCGCGGCGCCTTTTTTCCGAGAGCATCGCGTTTCCCGTTACAAACGCCGGAGGATATTCTTAGGGTTATGCAACCTGTAAACTGAAGTGGTTCCAAGAGGTACAAACATGCTTTCCCCGATGATGATTCTTTTGGGCCTTGTTTTTGGTGGTCTGGCACTGGGTGGTCTGGGAGGCGGCGGAAGCAACGGCCCGGATCCGATCAGTGGCGATGATGGCAATAACAACCTGAACGGCACCCCCGAACACGATATCATTTATGGCCAGGGCGGCGATGATACCATCCATGGCGAAGATGGACCTGACAGCCTGTATGGCGGTACCGGAAATGACCAGATTTTCGGAGAGGGCGGATTTGACACGCTCTACGGTGAAGACGGAAATGACACGCTGAATGGTGGCGACGGGAAAGACGTTCTCGACGGCGGGGCCGGGAATGACACGCTGAACGGCGGCGCCTGGGACGACACGCTTTCAGGCGGCGCGGGGGACGACATTCTCAATGGGGATGCCGGCAAGGATATCATCTATGGCGGCGATGGAAATGACACGCTGAACGGTGGTGCCTGGGATGATGCGCTGCAAGGCAACGACGGGGACGATTTGTTGCAAGGCGGCGATGGCGATGACGTTTTGTTCGGCGGGGCCGGACATGACACCCTACAGGGTGGCAGTGGTGACGACCTGATCTTGTCGACAAAATTTTTCAATCGCGACCTGACCCAGGCAGAGCTGCAAACCCTGCGCGATGATCCTGGCACTTCCTTTGTCCCGCCCGGCCTCAGTCTTGTCGGACCGCAAGCTGACGGCGGCAACACCGTTGATGCCGGGGGGGGCGACGACATCGTCCTGGCGTCGGGGAACGATACGCTCACCCTGGGCCCCGGTTCTGACAGTGCGCTGATCTGGGATCAGGGGCCGGGGGAAACCGTGACAATCACCGATTTCAACACCGCCGTTGACAGTATTTCACTCTATGTGAGCAACCCGGCAACAGACTCTGTCACCATTTCCAATGTTGCGGGCGATGCCCATATTCTTGTCAATGGAGTCACAGTTGCGCAACTGGACAATGCGGGACCAAGCCTGACAATGGGCCATATTTCCATCATCCAGGCCCCATAGCTGGCCATGAAAAGAAAGGACCTCCCGCTGAATTGGGAAGGCCCTTTCAAACTGGTCACGCGAACTCGATCTGGAGAACCGAACCACGATGACCTGCCCCCTTGCCACCCGTAATCGGCAGTGGTCCATGGCAGCGGAATCTTGCCACCGGATCCTGCCGCTACAGGACAAAAAACCTTCAATACAGCTATTCCACTTTCCCAGAGCGTTTTCCGGGCGGACAGATCCGAAAAAGGCCATCATCTGCGGTGTCCGAGGGATGCTGGTCAAACAGGGCTGGCATTCGATTTGCAACCATGTTTCAGAAATGGCGTCCGATCCCGATACCACCGGGCAAAACAGGCCAGAACACCCCGTTGTGCGGGCGCGAATAACGCCGTAGCATTTCGGCCTATATCCAGCCCAACTATCCGGCCCAACTATCCGGAGGTCCGCCCCTGCTCGCTCAGACGCGACATCAGTGCATGGCCTGCTATCTGCCCTCAAACTGTGGTGGACGTTTTTCAAGAAAAGCCAGAACGCCTTCCTTGAAATCCCGGGATTTTCCGCATTCGCCTTGCAGATGGGCTTCTAGCGCCAACTGCTGCTCGAGGCTGTTTTCAAATGACGCGCGCAAGGCCCTTTTCACCGCGCTGTAGGCGGCCGTCGGACCCGTCGAGAGCTTTTTTGCACGTGACCACCAGTGTTCGGCAAAGCTGTCTGCCGGAACCGCCTCCCAGATCATCCCCCAATCAGCCGCTTGCGAGGCGCTGACAGGTTCCGCGAACAACGCTGTTCCCATAGCGCGCGCCGAGCCGATCTGGCGGGGCAGCCAATAGGTTCCGCCCGCATCCGGGATCAGGCCGATACGGGTAAAAGCCTGCAGAAAAACCGCATCTTCCGAAGCAATCACAACATCAGTTGCAAGCGCCAGATTTGCACCAGCCCCGGCGGCGGCGCCATTGACGGCGGCGATGGTGGGAATGCGGCTTTCGAATATCGCCTCAAGCATGGGCACGTATTCTTCGCGCAGGGTACGTTCCAGATCAATATCCGAGGCATTGGCCCGATCACCCAGATCCTGACCGGAGCAAAATGCGCGCCCGGCCCCGGTCATCACCAGAACCCGGGCCTGTGTCTGCGCGGCCTTTACACCGTGCAGTATCTCCGCACGCATCTGGGTGTTAAGCGCATTCATCACTTCGGGGCGGTTCAAGGTCAGAACCGCAACCTGACCCCGAAGTTCGAACTGAATGGTTTCGTAATGCATGCAGACCTCCCGTTAGTCGTTTGGCGGCACAATAGCCGCAACCACGCGGAAGGAAAGAGAAACGAGGCGTTACTCGCTCAATAATTCTTTCAGACGTTTGGCTTCCTGTTCGCTCAGATCTGCAACAGGCCGGGCGGCGGCCTGCGCGCGCCGGCGCAGATAGAAGAACGCAATGATCAGCGCCATTGCCAACATGGCAGGCGCGGCAATCCACAATAAGATATTCGCACCCTTGGCTGTTGGCCGCATCAGGACATATTCGCCGTACCGGTCAACCATGAAATCCAGCACTTGCTGATCCGTGTCACCGGCAACCAGACGTTCACGCAAAAGGAGACGTATATCGCGCGCAATACCTGCGTTGGATTCGTCAATGTTTTCCCCGCGGCAGACAACACAACGCAACTCCTGTCCCAGATTTCGGGCCCGGGCCTCCAGAACAGGATCGTCAAGAACCTCATCCGGGAGCACCGCCCAGGCCGGGGCGGACATCAGGAAAACAAAAATCAGGGCCAGATATTTCATTGCATTACTCCGCCGGCGCGATATTGGCAGCGATCCGCTGTTTGCGCGCCCCGGCTGCCACACGGTAGCGTCTGTCTGAAAGGCTGAGCAACCCGCCCAGAGCCATGAGAATGGCACCGCCCCAAATCCAGTTGGCAAAGGGTTTGATATAGGTGCGCACGGCCCAGCCGCCGTTATCCTGCTCATCGCCAATGACAAGATACAGATCACGCCAGATACCATTGTCGATTGCAGCTTCGGTGGTTGGCATCGCCTCAACCGGATAAACGCGTTTTTCCGGGAAAAGGGTGGCAACCGGCTTGCCGTTCTTGGTGACAACCATCTTGCCCATGGTCGAAAAATAATTTGGCCCCTCAACGTGTTCAACATCCGCCAAAGTTATCTGGTATCCGCCGACTTCAAAGCTTTCCCCGACTTTGGCCACCCGAATATCTTCGACCTGCCAGGCCATCAGGGTGGTAATGCCAACGATGGTTATCCCCAGTCCTGCATGCGCCGCCCCCCGGCCCAGATCTGCCCGGGACAGCCGCAAAAGCCGGCGCAGGCGTGCCAAAACGGTTCCGCGTCCGGTTCGCTGCCACAGATCGGTCAGCGATCCGACGATCACCCAGGTTCCCAGCATGACGCCGATCGGGCCAAGGTTTGTTCTGTTGGTCTGCATGGCATATGCCAAGAGACCCAGGGCAAGCGTCAGGGCAATTGCGCCGCGCAGTTTGAGCAAGACACGTTTCAGCCGGGCGCGTTTCCAAGGCATGATCGTGCCAATCGGCAAAAGCACCGCCAGGGCCACCATGAAAGGCGGAAAGGCCAGATTGAAGAACGGGGCGCCAACCGACAGCTTTCGGCCAAAGAATATCTCGGCGGCCAATGGCCAGAGCGTGCCGACAAAAACGACGAACGCGGCAACAGCCAGCAGGATATTGTTCAGCAGCAGGGCGGATTCACGGCTGACCAGTGAAAAGACGCCTTTGGCCTCCATCGCCCCGGCCCTTGCCGCAAACAGCGTCAGCGCGCCGCCCATGAAAACCGCAAATATTCCCAGAATGAACAGCCCGCGCTCGGGATCAGTGGCAAAGGCATGCACCGATGTCAGAACCCCCGATCGCACGATAAACGTGCCGCTGAGAGAGAAGCCGAAAGCAATGATTGCCAGGAGAATCGTCCAGCTTTTCAGGGCTTCGCGTTTTTCAACAACAATGGCGCTGTGAAGCAAGGCTGTCGCAATCAGCCACGGCATGAAGGACGCGTTTTCAACCGGGTCCCAGAACCAGAAGCCACCCCAGCCGAGTTCATAATAGGCCCACCAGGACCCAAGTGCGATACCGACGGTCAGAAAAATCCAGGCTGCCAATGTCCAGGGACGTACCCAGCGCGCCCAGGCTGCATCAACCCGTCCCTCGATCAGCGCCGCCACGGCAAAGCTGAAGGCCATGCTCAGACCGACATATCCCAGATAGAGAAACGGCGGGTGAAACGCGAGGCCCGGATCCTGCAAAAGCGGGTTCAGCCCCTGCCCGTTCAACGGCGGCTCGGCCATGCGCAGAAACGGGTTCGAGGTAAACAGGATAAAGCCCAGAAACGCGACGCCGATCATCGCCTGAACGGACAAAACCCGCGCCCTCAGACCTGCGGGCAGGCTTCGGCCAAACCAGGCGACAGCCGCGCCAAAGGCCGCCAGAATCATCACCCAGAGCAGAAGCGAGCCCTCATGATTGCCCCACACGCCGGCGATCTTGTAGAGCATGGGCTTTGCGGTATGCGAATTCAGCACAACCAATCGCAACGAGAAATCAGACGTGACAAACGCATAGGTCAGAGCGGCAAAGGAAAATCCGATCAACAGAAATTGCGCCGTGGCGGCGGGCTCGGCCAAAGCCATCCAGCCGCGCCAGGCTTTCTGGGCGCCGATGAGAGGAATGATCGCCTGCACGATGGCAATGGCGAAAGCGAGGATCAGGGCAAAGTGGCCAAGTTCAATAAACATACCGGCAGGATAAGCGTTTCCCGCGCCGGGGCCAATGGCTAATTCAGGAGGATGGCAGGGCGGATTGTCACAATCAGTTCAACAGGTGACGTTTGGTTTTGGGGAAGCCTGTCAGTTATCCTGTTTTCTGGCCTCTATGCGCTTCCATTCGTCCAGGGCGGCATTGCTTTCGCGCGTGGCCGTGCGTGCCATTGTTTCAGGTCGGATCCGTCGGGCCGGCGTCTTTTCCGCCTGTCGCAATTCATCGAGGCCGCGCATCACCATTGATGTTCGCGCCATGGTTTGCGCGATAGAGCGTTGAAATTCCTGCCCCTTGGCCTGATAGCGCGCGCCAAAATAGAACGAGACAACCGCCCCCAGCAACCACCACAGCGGCTCGGGCACCAGAGACAACCCCTGCATCCGGGCCGCAAACCAGACCGGATCCACCATCGCGGCCACAAACAGGCCCAATGTGCCGAGCGCCATTGCCGGGCGCGGCAGTCGGTTGACCCCATCCATGAAACGATCAAACAGTCCTTTCTTCGGGATCAGGAATTCAGCCTGATGCTGCGCCAGGGCCTGACTTCTCATGCTGGCTTCGCGCGCGGCCCCCGCTTCGGTGTTTTCCCTGAAAACTTCTGCCGTTTCGCGCACCACATTTGTGCCATTTCCAAACAGCAGCGTGAAAACCTTGTCGATCAATCCCATGCTGCAACCCTCTGCCTGTGTTCCTGTTCTGTCAGATGATACCTGGGAGAAATGAATTCCTCGGCCCGGCGGATCCAGCCCCCCTTGCCACCGTTGCGCCGGCGCGCATATTTGCGCAAGCTCGGCCGCTTGTCCGCCAGCCGATAGTAATAGTTTCGCCGGGCTATGCCATAAGCATCGGCCAGATAATCGGGCGCCGCCATTTGCGCGGCTTTCGCTGCCGCAATGGTTTGCGGCCCGATCACCCCGTCAACAGTGACGCTCTGCCCCATGTCATTCAGCAATCTCTGCAGTATCCGGATCGCCTGCTTGCCCGAATTGACAAACATGTCAAAAACCGAAGCCTGCAGGACGGTCGGCAATCTGTCGATTTGCGGCGCCCTGAAATAATTGTCGATAAAGATATCGCGCGCATCAGCCTGCAGAAGGGCTTTTACATCCTTCAGGGTAACGCGCCCGTCACCGGTAATATCCCGGCCAAGACGCTGCAGGGTTGCCAGTGTCACGCCATATTTGGTTGGCCCGCCCGGATCGTCCGGATCATTCACATAACCGCCTTCGCGCGCCACAATCTGTGCCGCAATTTCCTGGATGTCTGGCATCTGCCCCCCAAATTTCACTTTGCAGGGGCAGAATCAATCACATCCGGTTAATTTCGTGCTTAACTACCGTTCGCAGCACCTTTTTCAGGCTCGACATACATTCCCTGTTCTTTCAGGGCGTCAACCACCTCTTTGGGCATGTAGTTTTCATCATGCTTGGCCAGTATCTCGGAGGCAACAAAGGTTCCGTCAATCAAGCGACCGGTGCCAACCATGCCCTGCCCTTCGCCGAAAAGATCCGGCAGGACCCCGGTAAAACGCACCGGAACGCTGGCGCCGCCATCGGTGACACTGAATGTGACCGTCTCTCCCTGACCGCGGACCAGCGTGCCTTCTTCGACCAGACCGCCAATGCGAAACACCTCGCTGGGTGCAGGTGGTTTTTCGGCGATCTGACTGGGGGAACGAAAAAAGTTGATGCCATCCTGCATCGCATAACCGATCAGACCCGTTGCGCCGGCAAGCGCGACAAAGGCCACAACGATCAACTGAATCCGGCGTTTTTTCTTTAGACCTTTCATAGCACTCCTCTAAGGGAAAACCGGCGCGGCCATCAGCCCGGCTGTTTCCACCTCTCCCAACATTATATTTGCGTTTTGCAGCGCCTGACCGGATGATCCTTTGGTCAGATTGTCCAGCGCCGCGACGATGATTGTGCGCCCTTCGATGCGATCCGCGACCACCCCTATATGGCAGAAGTTCGAGCCGCGGATATGACGGGTCGACGGCGCCTCGCCAAAGGGCAGGGTCAGGATGAATGGCTCGTCCTTGTAAGCGTCAGCCAATGCGCCGTGCACCTTTTCAGCGTCGCCCTTGACATAAATCGTCGCGAGAATCCCGCGATTGGCGGGGATCAGATGCGGGGTGAACTGCACCCGCACCGGCCGCCCTGCGGCACGGGAAAACTCCTGATCGAATTCCGCCAGATGCCGGTGCCTGCCGCCGATCGCATAGGGGTGATAGCCTTCGGACAGTTCGGCGTGCAGCAGGTTTTCCTTCAGCGCCCTGCCCGCCCCTGAAACCGCAGCCTTCAGATCGATCACGATATCATCCAGATCGATCAGCCCACCCGTCATAAGCGGCCGCAGCGCATATTGACCGGTCGCCGCATTGCATCCGGGGCCGGCCACCAGCCGCGCCGCGCGGATTTCCTCGCGGTAAAATTCGGTCAACCCGTAAACGGCCTCTGCCTGCAATTGGGGGGCCGCGTGGGGTTTGCCGTACCATTTTTCATATTCGTCCAGATCGCGCAGCCGAAAATCGGCGGACAGATCGACAATGCGCAGATCGGCCGGCAGTTCACGGATCACCGCCTGCGATGTGGCATGCGGCAAGGCGCAAAAGGTCAGATCGACATTGGCAAAGTCGATTTCGTCGATCTTTACCAGATCCGGCAGCTCCAGATGGCGCAGATGCGGATAGACGACACTATAGGGCAGCCCCGCTTTCCGTTCGCCGGAAAGGGCAACAATTTCCATGTTGGGCTGACCTGCGATCAGGCGCACCAACTCGGCTCCAGTATAGCCGCTGGCACCAAGGATGGCGATTTTATGGGTCATGGTGAGACCTCTCATTTCAGAACAAGATGTAAGGTTTTTGTGGCGTCGGTTCAATCACACAGACTGAAAGGTGATCTTTCGTCGCAGGAACTGGGTGGCGCGGTCACTGACCCGGCGGGCGTCGCCCGTTGTCAGAAAAAGGCTCTGCCCCCCTTTGCCCAGCATGCCCGGATGTCGCTCCAGATAATCGGCAAGGCTCTCGGCAACAAGATCGGCCTGACTGAACACCTTCACGTCCGGCCCGAGTGCCTGTTGAAATGTTTCTTCCATCAACGGGTAATGGGTGCATCCCAAAATCGCCGCCTCTGGCTCGAGCATTTTGCGTTTCAACGCGTCCACATGGCTACGCACCAGGGCCTCGGCAAGTATTTCATCCCCTTCCTCAATCGCATCGACAACGCCCCCGCAGGCCTGTGCCTCGACATCAACGCCGATGGCGCGAAACGCCAGTTCACGCTGAAAGGCCCGGCTGGCCACCGTTGCCGGCGTGGCAAAAAGCGCCACATGCTTTACCGAAACTTCCCGCGGCGGGGAATTGTCACCCCACTGACGTTCGGTCAACGCCTCGATCAGGGGAACAAACACCCCCAAGACCCGCTTGCCTTGCGGCAAGCCGCCCTCCTGCATCCGGCGCAGGGCGGCGGCGCTGGCCGTGTTGCATGCCAGTATGACCAGATCACATCCGGCATCCCACAGGTGCCTGACCGCCGCATTGGTCAGGGAAAAAACATCGTCGGCATCACGCACCCCGTAAGGCGCATGTGCACTGTCGGCGTAATAGACAAATGGCACATCCGGCAACCGTTTGCTGACCGCGTCCAGCACGGTCAGCCCCCCCAATCCAGAATCAAAGATACCTACGGCCAATTTTCTGCGCCTTCCAAAAATGCCATTGCCGGTGCTGGCCGGTGCTGGCCCGGCCGTCACATTTGCACATACGTGGCTTTACATGAAAAATCCATACCCGCCATGGAATGATTTTCCGATGAGCAGGTGAGCAGGCATTTTCCGCAGGTTGGGCTATTCGGCCGCCTGCAGCGCAATTGTACCATCAGTCTTGCCGCCGGATTTGAAAGCCGCCAAGAGCCGCTCACGCTTTTTCGCGGCTTTCAGTTGGTTGGCCTGCTTGACCGGACCAAATCCGCGAATCTGCAGCGGCAACTCAGCAAGTTCAATTGCAATTTCCAGCGTTTCCGGCTTCAGGTTCGGCAAGACCATTTTCATGTCGGCTTCATACTGCCGGATCAGCGCCCGTTCCATTTTGCGCTCTGCTCCGTAGCCGAAAACATCCAGCGGCGTTCCGCGCACCCCTTTCAGCCTTGCCAAGAGGCGGAAAACCCGCATCATCCAGGGGCCAAAGGTTTTCTTGACCGGGCGCCCATCTGCGCCCTTGCGGGCCAGCAACGGCGGCGCCATGTGGAAATGCATGCTGAAATCACCGTCAAATTCTGCCCTTGCCCGGGCTTCGCTCTTCAGTAACAGCCGCGCAACTTCGTATTCGTCTTTATAGGCAAGAAGCTTGTGATAGCCTTTGGCAACCGCTTCTTTCAGTTGCGGATCGTCAATCTGCTCCAGCAGCCTGAGATAGCGTTTCTTCAGCCTTTTCGACTGATAGGCCACCAGCTGATCAGCCCGATATGCAATTTTTTCCTCAAGGGTCAGGGGCTTTTGCTCGGCGGTAGGGGCCGCAGCGCGGTGCGCCTCATCGGGGTGCAAAACAGCCCAACGGCCCAGATCAAAGGCACGCTTGTTCTGCCCGACGGCCGTGCCGTTCAACTCGATCGCCCGCAAAAGCGCATCATGGCTGAGCGGCACCAGCCCCATTTGCCATGCGGCCCCCAGCATCATCATGTTTGAAAAGATGCTGTCCCCCAGCAGCGCACGCGCCAGTTCCGAGGCATCAAAGAGATGCAAACGCTCCTTCAGCCGCGCCTCAAGCTGCAACTCCAGCCTTTCAACCGGAAGCGAAAACTCCGTGTTTCGGGTGAAATCCCCCGTGATGATCTGATGGCTGTTGACCACAGCACCGGTGCGCCCCTGTTTCATCAGCCCGATGGTTTTCGCGCCTGCCGTCGTGACCAGATCACCGCCGATCACAGCGTCAGCTTCGCCGGTCGCCACCCGGATTGCGCTGATGTCATCCGGGCTGTTGGCCAGCCGGCAATGGATATGTACAGCCCCGCCTTTTTGCGCCAGACCGGCCATTTCCATCATTCCTGCCCCCTTGTTATCCAGGCGCGCCGCCATTGCCATGATCGCGCCAATAGTGACAACACCGGTGCCACCGACGCCGGTAATGACCACATTGTAGGTCCCGTTGATCGCGGGCAGTTCCGGTGCGGGCAGATCCGGAAGCTCGATTTCCGTCGTGGCTTCCTTGCGGATACGCGCGCCTTTCAGGGTGATGAAGCTGGGGCAAAACCCGTTCACACAACTGAAATCCTTGTTGCAGGACGACTGGTCGATCGCCCGCTTGCGCCCCAGTTCGGTCTCTACCGGGACGATAGAAACGCAGTTGGATTGCACGCCGCAGTCTCCACAGCCTTCACACACATCCGTATTGATGAACACCCGCTCATCGGGGTCCGGGAAAAGCCCGCGTTTCCGCCGCCGCCGCTTTTCCGCCGCGCAGGTTTGCACGTAAATTATGGCCGATACACCACTGTATTTACTATATTTTCTCTGGACCTCATCAAGTTTTTCGCGTGGGTATTTTTCAATAGCTTTCGGAAATTCGGCAAAATCAATCTCTTCTTTTTCATCATAGACGACGGCCACATGCCGAACACCCATGGCCAGAATTTCGCGGGCAATGCGCGGGGCGCTCAAACCGCCTTCGTTTTCCTGGCCGCCGGTCATCGCCACCGCATCGTTATACAGGATTTTATAGGTAATGGTCGTGCCAGCGGCAAGCGCCGCGCGGATCGCCTGAACACCTGAATGATTATAGGTGCCATCACCCAGGTTCTGAAACACATGATCACGTTTGGAAAACGGGGCCTCGCCCACCCAGTTGGCGCCTTCTCCCCCCATCTGGGTAAAGCCGATGGTGCTGCGATCCATCCATTGCACCATATAATGACAGCCGATCCCGGCATAGGCGCGGCTGCCCTCGGGCACTTTGGTCGACGTGTTGTGCGGGCAGCCGGAACAGAAATATGGCAAGCGCGAGGCGATTTCCTTTGCGTTGTCAGATTTTCTGGCATTTTCCAATGCTTGCAGGCCTTCCTTGATGCGATCCGTGCCGCGTCCTTCTGCAATGAGAATGCCGCCTATCTTTTCCGCAATCATGATCGGATCCAGCGCGAAACGGGTCGGGAAAAGCTCTTCCCCGCGGTCATTGCGCCAGCCATAGATACGCCGCCCGCGCCGGTCATCGAAAATGGCTTCTTTTGCCTGCACCTCGATCAGCTTGCGCTTTTCCTCAACCACAACGATCAGATCGAGCCCTTCGGCCCATTCGCGAAAGCTTTCCATATCCAGCGGCCAGGTCTGCCCGATCTTGTAGGTTGTCAGGCCAAGACGTTCGGCCTCGGCCCCGTCCAGCCCCAGCAACTCCAGCGCATGCACGAGATCGAGCCAGTTCTTGCCGGCGGCAGTAAAACCAATTTTCGCACCCGGTTTTCCCCAGACACGCCTATCTATTTTATTTGCCTTTGCAAAGGCTTCCGCCGCGACCCTCTTGTAGTCAATCATCCGTGCTTCCTGCATCACCGGTGTATCGAGCAGGCGGATGTTCAGACCGCCCGAAGGCATGTCAAAGGAGGGGCTGAAGAACTGCATGCGGTCCGGTCGGCCATCCACGATGGCCGTGGCCTCGACCGTGTCTTTCATCGTCTTGAGCCCGACCCAAACCCCGGCAAATCGCGAAAGCGCCCAACCGTACAGCCCATAATCCAGTATTTCCTGCACCCCGGCCGGACTGACGATCGGCATATAGGCATCCACCATGGCCCAATCGGACTGATGCAGGGTGGTTGAGCTTTCGCCTGTATGGTCATCCCCCATGGCCATCAGCACGCCGCCATGCGGGCTTGTGCCGGCCATGTTGGCATGGCGCATTACGTCCCCGGAGCGGTCCACCCCCGGCCCCTTGCCATACCACAAGGCAAATACACCATCATATTTGCCCTCGCCCCGCAGTTCGGCCTGCTGGGTTCCCCAAATCGCCGTTGCGGCCAGATCTTCATTCAGACCAGGTTGAAAGATGATCTGCGCCGCTTCCAATTCCTTTTTTGCGCGCGCCATCTGCAAATCGACCGCCCCAAGCGGCGAGCCGCGGTATCCGGTAACATAACCGGCCGTGTTCAGCCCTGCGGCCACATCGCGCGCCCGCTGCATCAGGACCAGCCGAACCAGCGCCTGCGTGCCGTTCAGCAATACCGGTGATTTTGTCAGGTCAAAGCGATCATTCAGGCTAACATCAGCCAGTTTCATTGCATGCTCCTCAATTCGAGTCTTGCACAGGCCCATTGCATTTCACCCCCTGATACTAGGTCATTATCTCTGACCTACCAAGAAAAATCTTTGTGAGGTAAGCATTTGCATATGATAAGGGGAATCGCGTAATTCTGTGACAGTCGTATGGGTTCAGTTGAACAGTTGGGAAAAAATGGATTGGGATAAACTAAGAATATTTCACGCGGTCGCCGATGCAGGTAGCCTGACCCATGCGGGAGAAACCCTGCACTTGTCACAATCCGCTGTCAGCCGGCAGATTCGGTCGCTGGAAGAGAGCCTGAACGCCACCTTGTTTCATCGGCACGCGCGTGGCCTGATTCTGACCGAACAGGGCGAGTTCCTGTTTGAGGCGACAAGCGCCATGAACCACCGGCTTGACGCCGCCGTCGCCCGCATCCGTGACAGCAAGGAAGAAGTTTTCGGCCAGTTGCGCGTGACCACCACAATCGGATTTGGCACGCTTTGGCTGGCGCCACGGCTTCCGCAACTTTACAAAAAATACCCGGAACTGAAAATCGACCTGATGCTGGAAGAACGTGTTCTGGATTTGCCCATGCGAGAAGCCGACGTTGCCATCCGCATGAAAGAACCTTCCCAAGCCGATCTGGTCCGCAAGCGGCTGATGGGCGTTAAAATGCGGCTTTATGCAACTTGTGACTATCTGAAATCCAATCCGGCCCCTGAAACGGTGGAAGATCTATCCAGACACCGGCTGATCTGTCAGAGTATAAACACCCAACAGGTCAGTGCCGGCGCGATGTTTGTGCAAAGCCTCTTAACACATGATGTGCATTCCCTTCTGACCGTGAACAATTATTTCGGCGTATTACAGGGCGTGCGCAACGGATTGGGGATCGGAGTGTTGCCCGATTACCTCACTGAAGACTTTCCTAATCTTGTGCGTGTGTTGCCTGATCTTGAATCGCGTGAGGTTCCGGTCTTCCTCGCTTATCCTGAAGAATTAAGAAATTCCCGCAGAATCAAGGTGTTCCGGGATTTTGTAACAGATGAGATCATGGCGCATCGGAAAAAACTCCGTGAATCAACACCGGCGGTATGACGTGAATGCATAGCGGATTTGCTGCTATGCGGCAATTTTTCCCTTGAATGGTTAAATGGCCATCCCTAAATGAAAGTCATGAAGGCGATCAGATTGCCTTTATACCTCCCTGTTGGACTTTGGCCGAGCTTCGTGCTCGGCCTCTTTTTTTCTGTCACCCGACGCTTACTCGAGAAAATCCTGTATCAGCGCGTTCAACCGCGCCGGGTCCTGCCACATGGCAAAATGGCTGACCCCTTCGAGCGGGATATATTTTGCATTGGGAATAAGGGACGCCATCTTTTCCGCGTGTTCGTCGATAATCGCCTCATCCTCCAGCGCCTGCAAAACCGTAAAGGGGGCCTTGATCGATTCCAATTGTTCGTCGGTATAATTGGGCTGAGTGCCCCACATACCTGTGATTTCCCCGACAAACGTGTCAAAATCTTTCGGGGTTGGCGAATTTTTTGCATACAGATTTGCAGCAGCGGCGACATAGGCGCCAAAAGTTTCGTTGGTTTCAATCGAAGGATCAATGCCGGACAAGTTATAGTTGGTACCGATCACAAGTGCCTTTGTGATCCTTTCCGGATGATTGATCGCCATTTCCAGTGCGATAATTCCACCGTCACTCCAGCCGACAAAGGCAGCTTTGTCGATGCCCAGATCATCCATCACCCCCATGACATCCCCAGCCATCAGTGCATAAGAATAAGGCTGTGCATCCCGCGTGCTGCGCCCGTGCCCGCGGGAATCGATCGCGATGACCCGGTGGTTGCCGGCAATGGCCGGAATCTGGTTTGCCCAGGCCTCGATACTGCCAAGGCCGCCGTGCAGCAGAATGACCGGATCTCCCTCGCCCCATTCGGCGTGAAAAATCCGCGCGCCGTTCACTTTGGAATAGCCCGAACCGGCCGGTTCCGGGTAACTGGTCGGAAAAGGCAGGGTTTTCCAAAGCTCTTCGGCGGAAAGTTGCAGAACTGGAAGGAAATTTACGATGGCAGCCGCAGACAGGGCCATTTTCAAGAGATGTCTTCTGAGCATTGCGCCCCCCAATGTTGGTTAAATCAATGCGGCACAGGCTACGGCATATGCGCCAGAAAATCATGTGTCCTTTTGTGCCATTTGTTCGAGCCGCTGTTTCAGAAAGGCCTTGTCGCCATCGGCAGCCGTTAAATCCAACGCATATCCATAGGCCTGAATGGCCTCCTGGTCGCGCCCCGCACGGCGCAGGATATCTGCTTTTGCCGCAAAGTAAGGTTGATAATTCTTCAGGCTTTCAGCAATTGGTTCCAGCAGCTCCAGCGCCGGCTCTGCCCCCTGTGCATAAGAGACCGCCACCGCCATATTGAGGCGCACGATGTCGTTGGGCGCAATCTGTTCCATCAAGCGGTAAAGTGCCACGATCTGGGGCCAGTCGGTGTCCTCGGTGTGCTTTGTCTCACAGTGCAACGCCGCAATGGCCGCCTGCAACTGACAGGCCCCGACCTGCCCCCGTTTCATTGCCTTTTCCAGTATCGCCTGCGCTTCGGTGATCCGCTTGCGATCCCAAAGCCTGCGGTCCTGTTGATCGAGCGGCACATAGGCCCCGTTCAGATACCGCGCCTTTCGCCTTGCATGGGTCAGCAGGATCAACGCCAGCAATCCGGCGGTCTCGGGCACATCGGGGCAAAGCCGCAGCATCAGGCGGGCCAGGAAAATTGCCTCCTCGCACAGATCAATGCGGATCGGGGCAGCGCCACTGCTGGCGGCATAGCCTTCGTTAAAGATCAGATAAATCACTGACAGGACGGAATTGATCCGCTCTTCCAGTGCCTCGCCATCCGGTATTTCAAACGGTATCCCCGCCTTGCTGATCTTGCGGCGGGCACGGGCCAGCCGCTGGCCCATGGTTGCGGGTTTATCCAGATAGGCGTGGGCGATTTCCTCGGTGGTCAGCCCGCCAAGGGTACGCAGGGTCAGGGCGACGCGGCTCTTTTCATCCAGAGCGGGGTGGCAGCAGGTGAAAATCAGACGCAAGCGGTGGTCGGGAATATCATGGGTATCGGCGGGGGCATCTGCCTCGGCCTGTTCCAGCACCGCGATTTGCGCGGATTTTTCCTTCAGGTTCTTGGCCCGCCTGAACCGGTCCAGCGCCTTGCGCCGCGCCACCTGCAACAGCCAGCCACGGCGCGATTTCGGAATGCCGCTGTCGGGCCATTTTTCCAAAGCGACCTCGATCGCGTCCTGCAAGCATTCCTCGGCCAGCCCGAAATCGCCAATTGCCGCCGTCAGCGCTGCAATCAGCCGCCCCCTGTCCTGACGCAGGGTATAATCAATCGCCGTATGCACGGCATCGGGGGCGGACCGCATATCAGTCGAAGGACATGATCGGGCGCACCTCGACCGTGCCGTATTCGGCCGTCGGGATCATCTTGGCGTATTTGATCGCATCATCCAGCGTGTCGCATTCAAACAGGTAAAACCCGCCCAGTTGCTCCTTTGTTTCGGCAAAGGGGCCGTCCATCAGTTCCGCCTTGCCATCGCGGATGCGGATACTGGTGGCGGTTTCCACCGGTTGCAGCGCCTCGCCTGCCAGCATCACGCCATCTTCGGCGTATTTCTTGCCAGCGGCTTGATAGCCACCCATCAACTGCCCGAATTCCGGTGTATTGGGTTGCGGGCCGGCATCCTGTGCGGAATAGATCAAAGCAAGATATTTCATAGCGTTTCCTTTACTATTAGTGGTGGGAGTGTCCCCCCGTTAAGGTCAATTTGCAATCTTTTAGCCAAGATACGAATAAACGATCCCCGCCGCGCAGATCACCAACGCGAATAACGACCCTGTATTGCCGGCAATGCGCAGCGGGTGTTTGGGGGCATCCGCCTTCAGGCCAAGCGGGTGCAGCGCCCGCGATACCACCAGCAAAACACCGGCACTATGCAGCCACACGCCCCCGACCCCGCGCAATTCTGCCATCAGCATCATCAGCAGCACGATCGGCACCCATTCGATGAAATTGCCATGCCTGCGGATTTTCTCGTGCAATGCGACATCACCGGCATCACCGATTGAAATCCCTTTTGCGGCACGGGTTTTGGCCACATTGATCCAGAGGACCAACATCAGAGCCGCCAGCAGCACGGCGTATATCGGGGTAATCTCAAGCACCATTTTTCGACCTCTTTCCTTGTCCGTTACGGATTGAAGACGAATGAAGGGGCGGCATTTCGACATGGTCGTCAAAATTTTTTGAAAACCGCATTCCCCTGCGCCCCGGCTTGCCCTAAAAAGCCGCCAACAGCTGCCTTTGGGGATATGCATGCAAGAACCTCGGATCACCGACGAACTCATTGAAAGCCATGGGCTGAACGCCGCAGAATACGCCGAAATACTGCGGCTGCTGAATCGACCACCAACTTTTACCGAGCTTGGCATATTCTCAGCCATGTGGAACGAGCACTGTTCCTATAAATCATCCAAGAAATGGTTGCGCACTTTGCCCACGACGGGACCGCAGGTCATTTGCGGCCCCGGTGAAAACGCCGGAATCGTCGATATTGGCGACGGGCAATGTGTGGTGTTCAAGATGGAAAGCCACAACCACCCCAGCTATATCGAACCCTATCAGGGCGCGGCCACCGGGGTGGGCGGTATCCTGCGCGATGTGTTCACCATGGGCGCCCGCCCGATTGCGGCGATGAATTCCCTGTCCTTCGGCGAACCCACCCACCCCAAAACCCGCCAACTGGTCCACGGGGTGGTCGAGGGTGTCGGCGGCTATGGCAACTGTTTCGGTGTGCCCACCGTGGGCGGCGAAGTACGCTTTCACCCGTCCTATAACGGCAATTGCCTGGTCAATGCCTTTGCCGCCGGTCTGGCCGACACCGACAAGATTTTCTACTCCGCTGCCTCCGGCGTTGGCATGCCGGTTGTCTACCTTGGTGCCAAAACCGGCCGAGACGGGGTTGGCGGGGCGACCATGGCGTCCGCCGAATTTGACGACACCATAGAGGAAAAGCGCCCGACCGTTCAGGTGGGCGATCCCTTCACCGAAAAGCGCCTGATGGAGGCCACGCTGGAACTGATGGCCACCGGTGCCGTGATCTCCATTCAGGACATGGGGGCGGCGGGGCTGACCTGTTCGGCGGTTGAGATGGGGGACAAGGGCAATCTGGGCGTGCGGCTCGATCTCAATCGCGTGCCGGTGCGCGAGGAAAACATGACAGCCTATGAAATGATGCTGTCGGAATCCCAGGAACGCATGCTGATGGTGCTGGATCCGGCAAAAGAGGCCGAAGCCAAGGCGGTGTTTGACAAATGGGATCTGGATTTTGCCATTGTCGGTGAAACCATCGACGAGGACCGCTTTCTGATCGTGCACAACGATCAGGTCATGGCCGATCTGCCGCTAAAGGCCCTGTCGGGCAATGCGCCGGAATACGACCGGCCCTGGGTTGAAACATCCCCTGCCGCCGCGTTGGATGATGTGCCCGAAATCGACCCGATCGAGGCCCTGCACGCATTGATCAGCAGCCCCAATTACGCTGCCAAGCAATGGGTTTATGAGCAGTATGACATGCAGGTCATGGCCGATACGGTGCAGGTGCCGGGGCTGGGCGCCGGGATTGTCCGTGTTCATGGAACCAACAAAGGGTTGGCGTTCACCTCGGATGTGACCCCCCGTTATGTTGCGGCCAACCCCTATGAGGGTGGCAAACAGGCGGTGGCGGAAGCCTACCGGAACCTGACGGCCGTTGGCGCTGTTCCACTGGCAACGACAGATAACCTCAATTTCGGCAACCCGGAGAAACCCGAGGTCATGGGCCAGTTTGTCGGCGCGATAAAGGGCATTGGCGCCGCGGTCGAGGCACTGGACATGCCGATCGTATCCGGCAATGTCAGCCTGTACAATGAAACCGATGGCAATGCCATTCTGCCGACACCGACCATCGGCGCGGTCGGGCTGATCAGAGACCTGGACACGGCCATTTCGGGAACCGCCCGCGAAGGGCACGTGCTGCTGTTGCTGGGCCAGAGTCAGGGGCATCTGGGCCAATCCGCCCTGCTGGCCGAGGTCTTTGATCGCCATGAAGGGGATGCACCGCCTGTCGATCTGCAGGCCGAGAGGCGGCACGGCGAATTCATCCGTGCCAACCGCGAGATGATCCGTGCCTGCAGTGACCTGTCTGACGGCGGGCTGGCCCTGGCCGCGTTTGAAATGGCCGAAGCCGGCAACGTCGGGCTGCAACTGGCCGTATCTGACATCCCGACGCTCTTTGGCGAGGATCAGGGGCGTTACCTGATTGCCTGCAATTTCGATCAGGCCGAAGCCCTGATGATTGCTGCCGGTCATGCCGGGGTGTCCCTTGAAACCATCGGACGCTTTTCCGGTGACAGCATCCGGTTTGGTGAAAGTGAGGCGCCACTGGATGAACTGACCACGCTCTACCGTGAAAGTTTTGAACGCACGATCGGGTGAATGGTCCGCCCCGGACTTGTGTTTGCAACAGCACGTGCCTACATTTTCAAAGACCCTGAAGGAACCTGTTACATGGCCATATCGCCGCAAGAAATCGAAGACCTGATCCGTGCCGCCTTTCCCGACGCACGGATAACCATTACCGATCTGGCCGGTGACGGCAATCATTACGCAGCCGAAGTGGTGGACGAAAGCTTTCGCAACCAGAACCGGGTGCAGCAGCAACGTGCCGTCTATGCCGCCCTGAAATCTCAGATGGAAGGCAGCAGCGGCGCCCTGCACGCCCTGGCCCTGACCACAAAAGCCCCGGAGGAACAAGAATGACACAGATGTATCTTACGGCAATTTTGTCTGCGGTGTTTTTGTTGGCGCTGGCGATGGCCATACCCGGCACCCCCAAGCGTGAACGGCAACCGGTTCGCATTTCCAGCCGGCGGCAAAACAGCCGACACGAAAAATAGAAAATGGCTCTGTGGCAAATATTTCTGGGTGTTGCCGTGGTGGTAGTGGTCGCCATTGGTGCCGAGGCATGGCTGAAACGAAACCGGCCAAGGCGACCGCTGGCTGAAAAGATGCACGACCCTGACGGGGTTGAAACGGAGCCACAGCAACTGGGCATGGAAGCCACCAACCTGAGTATCATGGACGAGGCCATTCGTGCGAACAACCGAAGCAGCATGACCAGCGACAGCCATATGACCCTGCGAAAGAACCCGTTCGCCACATTTCGCGCCAAGCGGCCCCGGCCCATGCCAGACGACGAATCCTACAGCAAACTGTTTTATGACGCTTTTCAGAAACCCCGAAAAGACGCCCCCTTCACCCAGGAGACAAAGAAATGACAACGACCGCACACGATAAAATCAAAGATATCATCACAGAAAATGACGTGGTTCTGTTCATGAAAGGAACCAAGGATGCGCCGCAATGCGGGTTTTCCAGCCGTGTCGCCGGGGTGCTGAATTTCATGGGAGTAGAGTATCAGGACGTCAATGTTCTGGCCGATGAAAGCATTCGCCAGGGGGTCAAGGATTTCTCGGACTGGCCAACCATTCCGCAGCTTTATGTCAAGGGCGAGTTTCAGGGGGGCTGCGATATCATCACGGAAATGACCCTGTCCGGAGAATTGGACAAACTGTTCGAAGAAAAAGGTATATCCTTTGACAAGGAAGCGGCTGAGAAAATCCGCGAAGCAAACCAATAGCCGTGCGTCGGCTCTGTCACGGCTGATCGCCGACACCCCCAGGACCCAAACCCGTTCATCCGGCAGCACTGGCGCCGTTTCCCCGAAATATCAGCGGCTTGGGGCGCTTGCAAAGGGGTACCCTGGGCGGGGTACCCAAATCACTGATATTTCATGCGTTTCGCGCTGCTGGCAGGTGGTTTAGGGATATGTAACCTGGCCTGCAAAGCCTGTGAAAAGGCCCGCAGGCTGTTGCCGGATGCTCCGGTAATGGCAAAGAACCGGAATCCGCGGGCGCGCCATCCGATGTAGTTGAATCCCTTCTCCGTCCCTTCGGTGACGGGGAATTTCTCGCCTTCATCTGTTGGCGTGACAAACAGGTTTATGACATGCGCGTTCCATTTATAGACCAGTGCAGCCGTTTTCTGCCGGCCGATCAGATCCACACGCCCCCCGACAAGGGGATAGCCGTCGTCAACCAGATCGACGACAATGGGGGCATAGTCGACCCTGCCCTCAAACCACGGCCTGACCTTGTGGGTGTCGCTGGCAAGGATTTGTGTGAGTTGCTCATTTTTCAATGACGCCACATGCGCAGCCAGAAAGCTTTCCGGCCTGCCGTCTGTCGTTTTCGGCAAAAACATTATTCCAAGGGCCAGTGCAACACCAATGGCCAGTGCCCCGGCGTGTGTCACCAGCGGGTGAAGCAGATGCCTGATCGGGTGAACCCTTGCACGCGCTGCCTCTGCCTGAAAACCGGCGTATATCTTTTGGTGCAGTCTCTCGGGCGCGCTGATGCGCGGAAGCATCCGCAAGGCATCCCGCAAGTCTGCCAGTTCGGCCAGACTGTGCCGGCATTCGGCACAGGATGACAGATGTTCCTCCAGACTCCGCTCCCTGTTCACACTCAATTCGCCATCCAGCCGGGGGCCAAGAAGGCCAAGCGCCTTTTCACATTTCATGGTTTTTCCCTTCTTTCCCTTGCGCCAGAAACCGGGCACGCAACTGCTGTCGTGCGCGCGACAGCCGCGACATGACCGTGCCGATCGGAATACCAACAATTTCCGAAATCTGTTTGTATGACTGGTCCTCGAATTCTCGCAGGATCAGGACGATGATGCTGTCTGTGGGCAGACTGTTGACTGCAGCCCACAGCCTTGCCTGCCTGTCCGCCGCGATCAACACATCCTCGGCCAGCGGCATTTTATCAACGCATGCATCGGAAAACCCTATACCATCGTGATCACCGCTTACCGTATCAAGGTGGATAACATTGGCATTGCGGCTGCGTTTTCCCAACTGCGTCATACATGTATTGCGCACGATCTTGAGCAACCATCCCTTGGCATTTACCCCCTTCCAGCCATCAAAGGCCCGGAAGGCCCGTACAAAGGAATCCTGCACCGCATCCTCTGCGTCCGGCGAATGGCCCAGCAACCACATCGCCAGGCGATATGCCGCATCAATATGCGGCAACATCGTTTTTTCAAATTCCCTTGGGCTGCGCTTGCGATACACGGGTTTCCAACCTTGTCGTTATCAGTATGACATGTCAGCCCCCCTTTTTATTCCCGGAATCCGAAAAATGACCGTGATCGGGAATAATTGACCAGGCAGGCGGGTCTTTCCCCTGTGAGGAAAACTCACCTAACCCAAGCGGAGAACCCGATATGCTTAAACCTGTTCGAAACACCACATTTGTTGCGCTCGTCACTGGCATGGTGGCACTTGCCGTTCCCGGTCAGGCGCTGGCCTGGTCCTGCCAGTCTCAATATCAGAAAGCAGAGGAACTGATTGATCGCGCTGAAAAACTGACCACGGTCAACACAGATTCGCGCATCCTGTCCATGCTCGAACAGGCCAGGGGCCTGGCCGATGCAGGCATTATCAGCCATGAAAGGGCCAGCGAAGGCCACACCGGCGAAACCGGTAAATACATGCATGGCGATGCAATCCGCAAAGCAATCTGGGCACAGGATCTTGCGAAAGAGGCCTATTTTCTGCTGACGGATGAAACTTACTGAGCCAAGGCCGGTCGCATGCCCTCAATCGTCATCCGTACAGCTACACCGTGGCGGTTGAGGGATTTCCGGCAGTGTCACGCGGATTTGCTTTTCTGTTCGACCTGATCTGCCAGAGCTTCGGCGCGGGCAGCTATTTCAGCCATGGTATCGGTCACGATCGGCGGGATCACGGCAACTTCCACCTTCTCCGGCTGAGGCGCGGGTTGCGATCGCAATTCGGCAATCAACGCTTCCTGCGTACCCAGCTTTTCTTCCAGTCCGCGCATCTGCTCCTCCAGCCCGGCCGTCTTGTCGGCAAGCATCAGCCCGGCCATCAGCAACATCCGCAGTTCCGGGATCCGGCCGATCTGATTGGTCAGGGTCGTGGCTTCGGCATCCAGCATTGCCGCCGCAGAATGCAGAAAATGCTCTTCGCCCTCCTGACAGGCAACCTGAAAGGCACGACCGCCAATCTTGATCTCGACATTCGGCATCACGCGCCCTCCCCGACCAGCGGTTTCAACTCACTCAGCAGCGTTTCCACTTCTGCCTGTTCGGCATCACGCAGCGCCCGCAACGCCTCAAGCTCGGCCAACATGGCCTTGTTGATCAGATGCGGATCCCCAACGCCGGCGTTGTTGGCGTCACGTAATGCCTCAACATTCTCGCGCAATTGAACCGTCGTCTGTTTCAGCGTGAACATGCGTGCTTCCTGTTCCTTGAAACGTTCGGTGATCTCGGCCAGCTTGCTTTCAAGATCCCGGACATGTGTTTCCTGCTTTTCCTTGATCGCTTTTACGCGCTCTTCCAGTTGAGCCGTCACACTGCGTTCCTGCTCCAGTTCGGCCTGAAGTGCTTCGGTCTTGGCCGCATCCGTTGCCACACCCAGATTTTCTACCCCGGCGCTTATGCGCTCGAGTGCGTTGTTGATACGGCGTTCAAGTTCCGCGATGTCGCTCATTTTTGCCTGTCCCTGTTTACCGCCCAGCAAAACTGCACCGGGGTATAACCCCTTTTCGTACATCCTTGCGAATCAGGCCAATCCGTTCTGCTTTCGAAGTTTACCCAAAGCCTGCCCGAATTGCCCGCCTTTTGTGTCAAAGACTTACGACGCGCGCTTGATCTTGCCTGCTGGGCTGTTATCACAAGGGGAATTCTGACCTCCCCAATCAAAGGACCGGCCCCTTGGATATTCAGACCCTGCGCAAAACCCATCCCGATCACTGGATGAAAGCCGCTGCTATCCGCACCCTGACACTGGATGCGATTGCCGCTGCGAATTCCGGCCATTCCGGCATGCCGATGGGCATGGCCGATGTGGCAACGGTTCTGTTTGAAAAGCACCTGAAATTTGACGCATCGGCCCCCGACTGGCCGGATCGCGACAGGTTCATTTTGTCGGCCGGGCATGGGTCGATGCTGCTCTACTCATTGCTGCATCTGACAGGTTACAAGGATATGACCATTGATGAAATCCGGAATTTCCGCCAATGGGGCGCCCGCACCGCCGGACATCCGGAATACGGTCACGCTTCGGGCATCGAAACCACAACCGGTCCACTTGGCCAGGGTATTTCCAATGCGATCGGTTTTGCCATCGCCGAAGAAATCCAGCGGGCACGCTATGGCAAAAAGGTTGTCAACCACCGCACCTGGGTCATTGCCGGTGACGGGTGCCTGATGGAAGGCGTCAGCCAGGAGGCAATCGGATTGGCTGGCCGGTATGAGTTGTCACGCCTTATCGTATTGTGGGACAACAATAATATCACCATCGACGGCAAGGTCGATCTGGCCGACAAGACAGATCAGATGGAACGCTTTCGCGCCTCGGGCTGGGCTGTATTTGAATGTGATGGCCATGATCCGGACGACATAGACAAAGCCATTTCCGCCGCCAAGCGGGCGCAAAAACCGGCGATGATTTCCTGTCGCACCCATATCGGCTTTGGCTCATCGGCGCAGGATACATCCAAAGCGCACGGCGCATTGACCGACCCCAGGCTGATCGAGAAAACCAAGGCCGCCTATGGCTGGACAGCCGCCCCCTTTGTCATACCAAAGGAGATCAAGGAGCAATGGGAAGCCATCGGTTCACGCGGCGCGCAGGAACGTCTGGCCTGGGAAGAGCGTTTCCTGACCATCCCCGGCAACAAACAGCGTGAATTTCAACGCAGCTATGCGCTGGAGGTGCCCAAGAAACTTTCGGCCATCATCAAGGCGCTGAAAAAGCAGATATCTGATGAGGCTCCCAAGGTGGCCACCCGCAAATCCAGCGAAATGGTGCTGGAACTGGTCAATCCGATCATGCAGGAAACCGTTGGCGGATCGGCCGATCTGACCGGTTCAAACAACACGAAAACCGGCGATCTGGGCGATTTCAGCCCGGAAAATCGGGGCGGGCGTTATATCCACTATGGCATCCGCGAACACGGCATGGCAGCGGCGATGAACGGCATGGTGCTGCATGGCGGCATCCGCCCCTATGGCGGCACCTTCATGTGTTTCACCGATTATGCCCGCCCGTCAATGCGGCTGGCCGCCCTGATGCGGGTGCCGACGGTTTTTGTGATGACGCATGACAGTATCGGTCTGGGCGAAGACGGCCCGACGCACCAGCCGGTCGAACATCTGGCCATTTCCCGCGCCACACCAAACACCTATGTGTTCCGCCCCGCCGACACGGTGGAAACCGCCGAGGCCTGGGAAATCGCGCTGACCAGCAAGGAAACCCCTTCCGTTCTGGCCCTGTCGCGTCAGGGGCTGCCGACCGTGCGTCTGGAGCACAAGACCAAAAACCTGACCGCACAGGGCGCCTATGTGCTGAAGGATGCCGAGGGCAAACGTCAGGCCATCATCATCGCCACAGGGTCAGAGGTGGAAATCGCCCTGGCCGCGCGCGACATCCTGCAAGCCGAGGGCATCGGCACCCGCGTTGTGTCCATGCCCTGCATGGAGCTGTTTGCAGAGCAGGACGAACGCTATCGCAAGCGCGTTCTGCCCGGTGGCCCGGTGCGCGTGGCGGTCGAGGCCGCAGTGCAGTTTGGCTGGGACCGCTGGCTGACCGGCGAGCGTGGCAAATCCAGCAAGGCGGGCTTTGTCGGCATGGACAGCTTTGGCGCTTCGGCCCCGGCAGGTGTGCTCTATGAAAAATTCGGCATCACCGCACAGGCCGTAGCCGACAAGGTGAAATCCCTGCTGTAAGATACAGCCAAATAAAACACCAGCGGGGGGCTTTGCAGCCCCCCGTTTTTGTTGTTTTTGAATGTTACCGATAACAGCAGAACTCCGTTTGCGCTAACACCACATGTTTACGCTAACACACTCTCAATAAACGCTTTTCCAGAATCATCCCTGTGCCTATACGCATCATCAACATCGGCTGCATCGCGCGCGAGAAAGGGAAGATAAAACATGCCAATCACATTGGGGATCAATGGCTTTGGCCGCATCGGGCGCTGCACCCTGGCCCATATCGCCGAAGCCGCCCGCAACGACGTGCGCGTGGTGAAAATCAACGCCACCGGCCCGATAGAAACCAACGCCCACCTGCTGCGGTACGACAGCGTGCATGGCCGCTTCGGCAATGACGTGGTGGTGGAGGGCGACACGCTGGATCTGGGCCGCGGGCCGATCAAGGTGTTTTCCACTTATGATCCGCAGGAACTGGACTGGGACGGGGTGGATGTGGTGCTGGAATGCACCGGCAAATTCAATGATGGCGTCAAATCCTCGGTCCATCTGGAGCGTGGCGCGAAAAAGGTTCTGATTTCGGCCCCCGCCAGCAATGTGGACCGCACCGTGGTTTACGGCGTCAATCACCGCGATCTGCTGGAAACCGACCGGCTGATTTCAAACGGATCCTGCACCACCAACTGCCTTGCCCCGCTGGCCAAGGTGCTGAACGATGCCATCGGCATTGAACGCGGCATCATGACCACGATCCACAGCTATACCGGTGATCAGCCCACACTGGACCGGCGCCACAAGGATTTGTACCGCGCCCGCGCCGCCGCCATGGCGATGATCCCCACCTCCACCGGTGCTGCCAAGGCGCTGGGGCTGGTGCTGCCGGAACTCGCGGGCAAACTGGACGGCACCGCCCTGCGTGTGCCCACCCCCAATGTTTCCGCCGTGGACCTGACCTTCGAGGCCGCGCGCGATGTCAGCGTGGCCGATGTGAACGAGGTGATGGCCGAAGCCGCCGCCGGCCATATGGGCGCAGTTCTGGCCTATGATGACGCGCCCAAGGTCTCGGTCGATTTCAACCACACGCCGTATTCCTCGATCTTTGCGCCGGAGCAAACCAAAGTCGTGGGTGGACGCACGGTGCGGGTGCTGGCATGGTATGACAACGAATGGGGCTTTTCCTGTCGCATGGCCGATGTCGCGGCTTTGATGGGGCGCTTTTTGCACTAACAACCAAGGGCCGGCACCACGCCATGACAAACCGTATTGCTATCTGGCTGGCACTGGGGATAGGCGCCGTTTTTCTGACAGACCACTTTTATTTCCATTGGGGCCTGCCAGTTTTCCTGGGCCGAAAAATGGCAACACTCATCGAATATATCGCCTTCTGGCGCTGAGCACGCAAATGTGCAGTTGACCTTTTTTCGCGCTCGGTCATGTTAGCGTTATCGCGGGCTGTGAGTCCGGGTCGTTCAAGCATTGCAAGGAGTATGGGCATGACCGTAAAAGTTGCCATCAACGGATTTGGCCGAATTGGCCGCAACATCCTGCGCGCCATCGTGGAATCCGGTCGCACCGATATCGAAGTCGTCGCGATCAACGATCTGGGGCCGGTCGAAACCAATGCCCACCTTTTACAATATGATTCCGTTCATGGCCGATTTCCTGTCGAAGTGAAAACCACCGAGAGTACGATTGATGCCGGTCGCGGCCCTATTGATGTGACCGCGCTGCGCAATCCGGCGGAACTGCCCTGGAAACATATTGATATCGTGCTGGAATGCACCGGTATTTTCACCGCCCGGGACAAGGCCGCGATCCACCTTGAAAACGGGGCCAGCCGGGTGCTGGTTTCTGCCCCCTCTTCGGGCGCGGACAAAACGATTGTGTTTGGTGTTAACGACAACGTTCTGACAGCTGATGATCTGATCGTTTCCAACGCCAGTTGTACAACGAATTGCCTGTCACCCGTGGCCAAAGTTCTCAACGACGAAATCGGCATCAAGCGTGGCTTCATGACGACGATCCACAGCTACACGGGCGATCAGCCCACCCTTGACCGGTTGCACAAAGACCTGTATCGCGCCCGCGCCGCAGCGATGAGCATGATCCCGACCTCGACCGGCGCGGCCAAGGCCGTCGGCCTGGTATTGCCAGAGTTGAATGGCAAACTGGACGGTGTGGCTATCCGCGTGCCGACTCCGAACGTTTCCTGTGTCGATCTTGTGTTTGAAACCAACCGCGATACCTCAGTTGATGAAATCAATGATCTGATCCGTGCTGCGGCGCACGACTCTCTGAAAGGCGTTCTGGGCTTTACCGACAAGAAGCTTGTGTCCATCGATTTCAACCACAACGCCCATTCGTCGATTTTTGCCACGGATCAGACCAAAGTAATGGAAGGCAACATGTGCCGTATTCTGACCTGGTATGACAACGAATGGGGCTTTTCCAACCGGATGGCTGACACAGCCGTAGCCATGGGAAAGCTCTTGTAAGGCGACGACAAACCAACAAGACCGGTCAACGCCACGATAGCCTGCCGGGAAGACAGCCCCCAACAGTCACTTCTCGTATTCCCAGGTGATTGTTGGGGCCAGCAGCGCCCTTTGCACCAGATTCAGCTTTCCGTCTGCGCATGTGAATTGCCGCTTTTCAGTATAGCTGACGGCCGGTCCCAGAAACCTGTTGCCGGTAATCGTCTGTTTCACGCCATCAGGATCTGTGACTGTCTCATCAATTTTGATGTTTCGCAAAGGCGTATAGCACTGAATAAGTTTGTTACCGCTGATTGACCAGGTTCCCTGTTTTTCCATTTTTATCGAAATATCAGCGCTGAACAGGCCTCCACTCGGACTGGTTGCCGAGAGGCTTCCATCATCATTGGCCCGCAAGGTAAATGTCCCGTCGCGGCGCAACGCCAGAAACCCGTCGATATCAGGGTAATCAACCCCCTCTATCTCGGGAACATCCTCAAGCATCTTGCCAATTTTGGCCCCCATCCCGCCACTTGCCAAATGCCACTCGCCAACCAGACAGGCTTCTGGTCCATCGCTGAAATCCGGCGTCAAACACGGGATGCAGGGCGTTTTTGCAGCTTCAATCTCAATTGCCAGACCGCCCTCCTGCGCTGCGCCCCCTGCGACACGAAATCGGATATCACCGGTTGAATCTGAACGAAAAACAGCAGGGAGTTCAGACCAATTCAGATCGGGCTGACGTTGTGTCTGGTATGCGCCTTTTTCTCTGGTTACCTTGGCCGACCATTCACCACAGGCAAATTCAAGGATTGCACGATAGGTAACAAAGCGTTCTGCCTCTATCGTTATCGTCTGATCCCTTTCAACATTATAAACGTGGCCTTGGGCTGGCGTAACCGCAGCCGTTCGGCCGCCGGGCTGGGTGATTTTCCGGTCCAGGTAATCTTCGACGAACTGAAGAAATTCCGCGTCGGAGAGGACCCCCGCCAGTGCTTCATCTTGTGATGTATCGCGCGTCGGCATGGCCCGGATCAAATCAATTACGCGACCCGGCCCGAAATTCTGATCCAGCCACCAGAAAAACACGACATTTTCGTATGTCATTCCAGTCAGGGGTGTCTCTGCTGACAATTCATCAAACCCGTCGACCCAGCCGTCTGAATAATTTGTCCCCCGTTCAACACGGCTTGCAAACCATTCCGCGGTCCCTTCTAACCACCAATCCGCGCCGGATGAGTAACTCTGGAGCTCGAAATCTTCATCCTGCATGCAATGAAAGAATTCATGTGCAATCACAAATTTATACCCGTCAACGCCTAAATTCGGATAGATAACGATGATACAACTTGGTGGATTCCCAGGCCCCGAGTCGACTGAACGACCTGACGATCCAAAGTCGTCCCCCATTACGCCACCTTCTATCGAACGGCTGGGAGAGAGAAAAATTTCAACGGGTTCAACTCCCAGACGTCCGAGATCACGTAAGGCTTCGCCGGATTGAATCAGGGCCTCTCTTGATGCCGAAACATAAATGGAATCTGTATCCGGACTCCCAAAAATAGTGCCCTGAACCGCTCCACGACCCGTAGGAAAGGTGAAGCTGTCAAGCTCAGCGCAATCGGCAATTGCGGTGCCGGGCTCAGTAACACTTTCTGAAATGTCACGAACCGTAGGGCAGGCAGCCGCTGCTGTGACAGAAAACACGAACGCAAGGACGAGAGCTGTCTTTGACAAAACGAAACAGGAATCTTGCCGCCGCCCCTGGAGACGCGAGTATTTCTGCGAATGATCTGACAGGGGCAAAAAACTGAAAATGAAAAATGAAAAAGATCTCAGACGTTCAATAGCGCGCCCCCTTTACGTCAATACGCAATGCCTGTGCCGAGCGCGGATGATATCACAAGATCACCTCGCCGCAAAATCGCGAGATCAGCCGAACTTCCCTTTCAGCGCCTTTTCCACGGCCGGAGGAACGAATTTGCCAATATCCCCGCCCAACCGGGCGATTTCCTTGACCAGCTTGCTGGCAATGGCCTGATAGCGGGCCTCGGCCATCAGAAAAACAGTTTCGACAGAACTGTCAAGCGCCCGATTCATGCCAACCATTTGATATTCATATTCAAAATCGGCCACCGCGCGCAGCCCACGCACGATCATCTGTGCGCCGACATCATGCGCACAATCAATCAGGAGGTTTTCAAATGGATGGACGACAATCTCACATCCGGTTTCGTTCGAAAGGGTCGTGCATTCCGCTTCAATCATTTTCACCCGCTCTTCGAGGGTAAACAAAGGCCCTTTGTCACGATTGATGGCAACGCCAATGACCAGCCGATCAACCAGAACCGCTGCCCGGCAAATTATATCGAGGTGTCCCAGTGTGATGGGATCAAACGTTCCCGGATACAACCCAATACGCATCCTAATCCTCCTGTTGCCGACATAGCGAGCACTGGAGGCACGCAACAATATTGCGCGGAGAAATGCAAGCGTTTTTGCTGCGTTGCAGAAAAAAGCTGCTTTTCAGGCATTACAGCCCCATGATCATGCTCTCAAGGGCTTCTTTCTCCATCGAAAGCTCGGACAAGCGGGCCTTGACGACATCGCCCTGAGTAATCAGGCCGACCATCTGGTTCTTGTCATTCACCACAGGCATATGACGGAAACGGCCTTCGGTCATCTGGCGCAAGATATCATCCGCCCGGTCATGTCGGGTACAGGTGACGGGGTCGGCCGTCATGAGATCAGAAGCTTTCTGTTCCAGACAGACCGCGCCTTGCTTTGCCAGTGCGAAAACAATGTCACGCTCGGACAAGATCCCGAGCGGTGTGGTGCCGTCCTCTGTCACAACCACTGATCCAATCCGGTTTTCTTCCAGCAATCTGGCTGCATCGGATATGCTCTGATCAGGCTTGAGCGTAATAACCCCGTCATTGTGTTTCAGTTTCAGAATCTGGTGTACCTGCATCGGCTGAATCCTTCCGGTTGTATTTATTGGGTGCATGAACAGGGTCGCCCTGTTGCGACATTCTGTCAAGAGAGCGCTTCAAGACGCGCCACTTCGCGCCGCAATCGCCGCCCAAGAAGCTCGGAAAACCGGTTCAGGCGCTCAAGACGTGCGTCATCAGCATGGCGCACCAGATAAAAGCTGCGTGTCAACGAAAGCTGGTCCGTCAAAATACGGCGCAGCCCCGTCGCGGACGGTATTGCAAAATCATGCACGATGGCCACCCCGGCCCCCTGGCGCACGAAATTGAACTGAACCGAGAAGGAGTTGGACGATAGCGTCAGGTTTTCCGTGCCCAACTCTTTCAGATAATCCAGTTCCTTGTCGAAAATCATGTCCGGGATATAACCAATCAGCCTGTGGTCCTTCAAATCCGCCAGGGTCCGAATCTCTGGATGGCTTTTCAGATAGCTCTCCGACGCGGCGAGATGCAGCCGGTAGTCCGACATTTTCTGCACCAGCAGGCGTCCGGCGGCAGGGCGCGATACGGTAACGGCCATATCTGCCTCGCGTCGTGAAAGATTGAAGATTCGCGGCAAAGCCACGATCTGCACCTCCAGCCCCGGATTCTCGTCACATATATCGGCACAGATTTGCGGCAACAGATAGTTTGCGCTGCCATCCGGTGCGCCAATGCGTATCGTCCCGGTCAGTTTCCCCGCCTGCCCGCGCACCTGCTCGATTGCCTGCCCGAATGCCTGTTCTGCCTGTACCGCATGGGCCAGCAACCGTTGGCCCTGATCCGTCATGGCATAGCCTTGTGGCGATTTGGCAAACAGACGCGCGCCCATTTCTTCTTCCAGCCGATTGATGCGCCGTCCAACGGTTGCCGGGTCCATCTTCAATTGTTTGGCAGCCCCCGTCAGGCCTTCCCGGCGTGCCACAGCCAGAAAGACCCGCATATCATCCCAGTTGACGGCCATTGTATCCACCCATTTATGCAAAACACTTTTGTAAAACTGCCCCTTTTACATGCAAAAATGCAAGCCTATTCTACCCAGGACAAAAAACCTGTCCAATTTGCACATTCCAGTCGGAGGATAAAATGGAAGAACTAGGCCACTATATCAACGGTAAGCGCATTGCCGGGGCATCCGGGCGTTTGGGAGATGTCTACAACCCGGCGACCGGCGAGGTAGAGCGCAAGGTCGCTCTGGCCAGCACTGCCGAAGTAGATGCTGCTGTCGCAGCGGCAGCCAAGGCACAACCTGCCTGGGCCGCCACCAATCCGCAGCGCCGCGGCCGGGTTATCATGAAATTTGTACAGTTGCTTGAACGCGATATGGACAAGCTGGCGGTCGCACTTTCGCGCGAGCACGGCAAAACCCTGCCGGATGCACGCGGGGATGTTCAGCGCGGGCTGGAAGTCATGGAATACTGCATTGGTGCGCCGCAGATGCTGAAGGGTGAATTCACCGACAATGCAGGCCCCGGCATAGACATGTATTCCATGCGTCAGCCCCTGGGCGTGGTCGCGGGTATTTCGCCCTTCAACTTTCCGGCGATGATCCCCATGTGGGAATTCGGGCCGGCCATTGCCAGCGGCAACGCCATGGTCCTGAAACCGAGCGAACGTGATCCTTCGGTCCCATTGATGCTGGCTGAACTGTTCAGCGAAGCGGGCCTGCCCGACGGCATCCTGCAAGTGGTAAACGGCGACAAGGAAGCGGTCGACGCCCTGTTGGACAATGAAACCATTCAGGCCGTCGGCTTTGTCGGCTCGACCCCGATTGCCCAGTACATCTACAGCCGTGCCACCGCCAACGGCAAACGCGCTCAGTGTTTCGGTGGCGCCAAAAACCACATGATCATCATGCCCGACGCCGACATGGATCAGGCTGCTGACGCACTGGTCGGCGCCGGATTTGGCGCTGCGGGCGAACGGTGCATGGCTATCTCGGTTGCCGTGCCGGTGGGGGAAGAAACCGCCGACAAGCTGATCGAAAAGCTGGTGCCGCGCATCGAAAAGCTGAAAGTTGCCCCCTATACAGCGGGTGACGATGTGGATTACGGCCCGGTCATTACCGCCGCCGCCAAGGAAAAAATCCTTGGCCTGATCGAAAGCGGAGTCAAGCAAGGGGCCAAGCTGGTCGTGGATAACCGTGACTTTACCCTTCAGGGATACGAAAACGGGTATTTTGTCGGGCCGCATCTGTTTGACAATGTCACGCCGGACATGGACATCTACAAGGAAGAAATCTTTGGGCCGGTACTGTCGACCGTACGCGCGGAATCCTATGACGAGGCTGTCGATCTGGTCATGAAAAACCAGTACGGAAACGGCACCGCAATCTTTACCCGTGACGGGGATGCCGCCCGCGATTTTGCCAGCCGCATCAATGTCGGAATGGTCGGGATCAACGTGCCGATCCCGGTTCCGCTGGCCTACCACACTTTCGGCGGCTGGAAGAAATCCGGATTTGGCGATCTCAATCAGGATGGCCCGGACGGATTCCGCTTTTATACCCGCACCAAGACGGTCACATCCCGCTGGCCCTCGGGTCTGAAAGAAGGCGGTGAGTTCCATTTCAAAGCGATGGACTGAGAACCGCAGCATATCGGCAAAAAGGGGCCTGCGGGCCCCTTTTTCTTGCTCTGAACGGCACGCTCTGCTTTGCTGGCCAAAACAGAGGGATGATCATGGTTACAAGAAAGCCGGATTTCACGATCGGCATTGAAGAAGAATATCTTCTGGTCGATCTGGAAACACTGGAACTGGCCGCCGCTCCGCAGGCGCTGATGGATGATTGTGCTGCGGATCTACAGGGTCAGGTCAGCCCGGAGTTTCTGCAATGCCAGATTGAGATAGGCACCAGGGTTTGCGCAAATATCAGCGAGGCACGCGACGACCTGAAGCGGCTGCGCGCCAGCGTGAGCACCCATGCAAAAAAACACGGGTTGGCCCCGATTGCCGCGTCCTGTCACCCGTTTGCCGACTGGAAGGAACAGCACCACACGGACAAGGCGCGTTATAACGCCCTGCGTCAGGATCTGGCCGGTGTCGTCCGGCGCATGTTGATCTGCGGCATGCATGTCCATATCGGAATCGCTGAAAAGGAACAGCGGATAGACCTGATGAATCAACTGAGCTACTTCCTGCCGCATTTACTGGCCCTGTCCACCTCGTCACCATATTGGCAGGGTGAAGATACCGGATTGGCAAGCTACCGGCTGACAGTTTTTGACAACCTGCCGCGCACGGGATTACCACCGCGCCCCGCCTCCTGGTCAGAGTATGAACGTTCCATAAGGGTGCTGATTGATCTGGGCCTGATTGAGGACAGCTCAAAAATATGGTGGGATCTGCGCCCCTCTGCCCGGTTCCCGACAATTGAATCGCGCATCATGGATGTGTCTCCCCGACTGGAACACGCCTTGTCTCTGGCGGCCCTCACCCAGTGCCTGACCCGTATGCTGTGGCGCCTGTCGACCGAAAACAAACGCTGGCGGCTGTATGACCGGTTTCTGGTGGGCGAAAACCGTTGGCGTGCACAGCGCTACGGGGTGACCGAGGGGCTGATCGATTTTGGCCAGCAGTCGGTGATTCCCTTTCCGGATCTGCTTGCTGAAATGATTGAACTGATATCCGAAGATGCCGAAATACTGGGGTGCAGCGCGGAAACTCTTGCGGCAAGGGATATTCTGAAACATGGCACCAGCGCAGAACGGCAACGGGCGACATATGCCAGCGCAAAGGCTTCGGGAAAATCAGACCGACATGCTTTGCATGCCATTGTTCGTCACTTGATCGAGGAATTTCACGCAGACCTGTAGCCAACGAAAAGGCGGGGCAAAAGCCCCGCCCAGAATGTGTAAAAGACCAGTGGTCTCTACTCAGCTTTTGCGCTTGAACTTCCGTGCACCGCCAACGGCAGCGAGACCGGAAAGCAACATCAGGCCCCCGGCAGGCAAAGGAACCGGCGCAGGGTTTCCGCTGCCATCATCCCAGGAAACCGTCAGGCTGCGGACTTTGAAGGCCGAACAGCGGCAGGAGGCACCAATTCCGAAAATGATGCCGGTGTTGTTGCTGGACAGAACGACATTATCCGCAACATGACCCCAGCTGTCATAGGCCAGCGCCCCCCCGTTATCGGCAAAATAATCAAATTTGCTGTTTGCGTAGTAGGCGCCAAATTCGATATTTTCCAAGGTCACGGATCTGTCAAAGGCAAAGGACAATACTTCGTCACGCCCCCGGCCGTCGACACGGTGGTTCGAGTCACCTCTATAGCCGGCCCCCAATCCCCAGCCGGTCCAGCGGCCGACGCGAATATCACGATAGATTTCCTTGTGGGAATTGTAATTATGCGCCTTGATCTTCAGTGTGGTTCCGGCATTGGTGAACGTATAGCTCGACCGCCAATAGGCCGGTCCCGGCTGTGTAAAATCAAAGGTCGCCGTCACCGTTGCCGCCGCCGCAGCAGAAGTCGTGGCCAATAGCGCGGCAACAGCCGCAGTGGCGCGAAGTCTTGTAAACATTTTACTCTCCATTATCCCCAACTCTTGTCTTGTTCTTTTGCCAGTTCCCAGCCGGAACGGGCAAAAAGGCACGCACATGGAACACATTCAAATTACTGAAAGTTCGCTAACAGTTTCACACAAAAGCCACAATCTGATTTATGGAAACAAAGGAATGGCGCTTTGGAAACAGCGCTCTTCCCTTGGTTGCGCTGCCATGGAGCCCCTGAAAACCGGCCCCTCCCGACCTGATCGTTCCTCGCTTGCCGAACTCCACTCTTCTTTCCCGGCTCAAGCTATTTCCCCCCTTGAAAAAATTGTGCAACAGTTGCGCCCTAAGCACCCGTTACACCACGCACCAAAGGGAGGCCGGAGTGGATTTTGCACCAAGCGAGGAACAGAGCGCCATTTTTGACATGGCTTATACCTTTGGCCAGGAACAGATCGCACCTTACGCCCAAGAATGGGAAAAGGCGGGAAATATCCCGCGCGAGTTGTGGCCCCGGCTGGCCGAGCTCGGTTTTGGTGGCCTGTATGTTTCCGAGGAGAACGGCGGCTCGGGCCTCAGCCGCCTTGATGCAACGCTGGTTTTCGAAGCCCTGTCCATGGCCTGCCCTTCGGTCGCTGCCTTTCTGTCCATACATAACATGTGCGCGGCCATGCTGGACAAGTTCGCCAGCGACGACCTGCGCCAAAAGTACCTGCCCGGCGCCATTTCCATGGATATATTCTTTTCCTACTGCCTGACCGAACCGGGATCAGGTTCAGATGCAGCGGCGCTGAAAACACGGGCGGAAAAAACAGATGGCGGTTATCGCCTGACCGGCACCAAGGCCTTTATATCCGGTGGCGGTTACTCGGATGCGTATATTGTCATGGCCCGCAGCGGACGTGACGGGCCAAAGGGGATTTCGGCTTTTATTGTTGATGACGGCACCGATGGGCTCAGCTTTGGCGGGCTTGAGGAAAAGATGGGATGGCGCAGCCAGCCCACCCGACAGGTTCAACTGGATGGCTGTGAGATACCGGACCTGAACCTGCTGGGTGAATTGGGCAAAGGTTTCACTTATGCCATGAAGGGGCTGGATGGTGGCCGCCTCAATATTTCGGCTTGCAGTCTGGGGGGGGCAAAATCGGCGCTGGACAGAACGCTGTCCTATATGAGCGAACGCAAGGCATTCGGCAAATCCATTGATCAGTTTCAGGCGCTTCAGTTCCGGCTGGCGGATATGGAAATCGATCTGCAGGCCGCCCGGGTTTTTCTGCACCAGGCCGCATGGAAACTGGACCACGCGACACCAGACGCAACCAAAGCCTGCGCAATGGCAAAGAAACTTGTAACGGAAACCGGCTCAAAGATTGTCAATCAGTGCCTGCAATTGCATGGCGGTTACGGCTATCTGGCCGACTATGGAATTGAAAAACTGGTGCGCGATTTGCGGGTGCATGAGATACTTGAAGGCACAAATGAAATCATGCGCCTGATTGTTGCGCGCCAAATGCTGGCCGACCGGGCGTAAGGGACAAACAGATGGCGGATATCGACATTCGTATCAGCGGACAGACCGGGCGTATCACGCTCAATCGTCCGAAAGCACTCAATGCGCTGACATACGCAATGTGTCTTGAAATCGAATCTGCCCTGGATGCCTGGCGCGACAACCCGCAGGTAAAGATGATTGTGATCGACGCCGCAGGGGAACGCGCCTTTTGCGCCGGTGGTGATATTGCGGAAATGTATGCCAGTGGCACACAAGGCGATTTTGAATATGGCCGCAAATTCTGGCGTGACGAATACCGCATGAATGCCAGGCTTTTCGAATTTCCAAAACCCGTGGCCAGCTTCATGCAGGGCTTTACCATGGGGGGAGGTGTGGGTGTTGGCTGCCATGCCAGCCACCGCGTGGTCGGTGACAGCAGCCAGATTGCCATGCCGGAATGCGGCATCGGCCTGGTCCCTGATGTGGGCGGCAGCTATCTGCTGGCACATGCCCCCGGGCGCCTGGGAGAATACCTGGGAACAACCGGAACACGCATGAAGGCAGCCGATGCCATTCTCGCCGGATTTGCCGATTATCATATTTCTGAAACCGACTGGCCGGCGCTGATCCGTGAACTGGAAGAAACCGGCGACTGGACAAAAATCGACAAAGCGGCACAATCCCCGCCTGACGGCAGGCTGAAAGAGTTGCTCGCCCCGATCAACCGTAATTTTGCCGGAGACTCGCTTTACGATATTCTGCGCGCTCTGGAAAATGATGAGAGCGCTTTTGCGGCTGACACACTGAAGATCATGCGGCGCAACGCCCCCCTGTCCATGGCCTGCACCGTCGAAATGGTGCACCGCTTGCGCAGCAGCAACAGCATTCGGCCGGCGTTGGAAATGGAGTACAGGTTTACCAGCCGGTCGATGGAACATGCTGACTTTCTGGAGGGTATTCGCGCCGCAATCATCGACAAGGACCGCGCGCCAAAATGGAAACATGATCTCGGCGATCCCTTGTCGCTTGAGGTCACAAAAATGCTGATGCCCCTGCCGGAAGGCGCGGATCAGGTCACATTTCAGGAGGACGAAAAATGAAAGTCGGGTTCATAGGACTGGGAAACATGGGTGGCCCGATGGCGGCCAATCTGGCAGAGGCCGGACATGATGTGACCGGATTTGATCCGGTTGCCCCCTGCCCGGCCGGTGTCAGAAAGGCAGCAAGCGGTGCAGAAGCGGCACGTGGTCAGGATGTGGTAATCACCATGCTGCCGAACGGCTCCATCCTGCGAACTGTCGCCGACGAAATCATTCCGGCGATGGATCAGGGGGCCGTATTGCTCGACTGTTCCACCGTTGATGTGGAGAGCGCACGCGCAGTTGCAGAGAAGGCCGAGAACGCGGGGTTGCTTGCGGTGGATGCGCCGGTTTCCGGCGGGGTTGGTGGTGCAACGGCAGGCACGCTGACCTTCATGGCTGGTGGCCGCGAGGAAGCTTTTGCCAAAGTTAACCCCCTGTTTGACGTAATGGGACAAAAAGCCGTGCATTGCGGTGCTGCCGGCGCCGGCCAGTCGGCCAAAATCTGCAATAATATGATTCTGGGTGTCACGATGATTGCTACATGTGAAGCATTTGCTCTGGCCGACAAGCTGGGGCTGGACCGGCAAAAAATGTTTGACGTGGTCAGCACCTCATCGGGGTATAGCTGGACCATGAACGCCTACTGCCCCGCACCGGGCGTCGGGCCGCAAAGCCCGGCTGACAACGATTACAAACCCGGGTTTGCGGCCGAACTGATGCTGAAGGATCTGCGTCTCAGCCAACAAGCGGCGGAAGCAGTAGACGCCGACACGCCTATGGGGCATGCTGCAACGGAGCTTTATGAAAGTTTTGTTGAACAGGAAGGCGGTCAGGGAATGGACTTCAGCGCGATGCTCCCCAGATTTGAAAAACGCCACCGGAACGGATGAACTGGACCGAACAGGCCCCGGCTCTGGCCGATCTGGAAGACCACGCCACAAAGGCATTGAACACGCTTGCGCCAAAGGATGTGCCTGAAGGCGCGGTTCTCTTTTCACCGGGCGAATCGGTCAAAGGCTATGTGATCGTTCTGTCTGGCAGAGTGAATGTCTGCCTGACCGGGGCTTCCGGGCGTGAAATGCAACTCTATGCAGTGGAACCCGGTCAATCCTGTATTCAGAGCACCTTGGGACTGATGGGCGACGAAGCTTACAGCGCCGAAGCGGTCGTGGCCGAGCCGACGCGGCTGGTCCTGTTGCCAAAGGCGCTTTTCCTCGACCTGCTTGATCAATCTGCTGCATTTCGCCACCTTGTCTTTTCCGCCTTCGCAGACCGCATGCAAATCGTCATGCAACTACTTGAAAAGGTAGCGTTTCAACGAATTGAATCCCGGCTGGCCGCCGCATTGTTATCAACCGTTGATGCGAAAGGAGACGTGCTTGCGACCCATCAGGAACTGGCCTCGCGCCTTGGTACGGCCCGCGAAGTTGTTTCGCGCCGCCTGGAAGTCTGGGCGCGTTTTGGCTGGGTGCAGACAACGCGGGGCAAGATCAACCTGATCGATATCAACGCCCTTCAGGCCATAGCCGAAAACACCTGACCCCAGGGCGTAGACCTATAAAGTGACGGATGTCACAGACGCAACGAGCCGGATTTGTTAAGCTGCTTGCAGGACTTGAAAAAGGAGACATGTCATGCTCAAGAAAAACGAAGGTAATATCGACCGCATCTTGCGGGTGATCGTTGGCGCAGCTCTGCTGATTGCCTATTTCATGCTGCCAGACGCCAGCTATCGCACCTGGTTGCTTCTCGGCATCATCCCGCTGGTCACCGGACTGATCGGGAGTTGCCCGATCTACTCGATTCTGGGTCTGAACACCTGCCCGATGAAGAAATAGAAATTACGAAATGTATTGCGTGATTGGGGCGCCCCGAAAACCAGGGGTGCCCATTCCGCTGCGGCAAACTGCTCAGACCGACGCGCCCGAAACAGTCGCCAACAACACATCTTTTTGCTGCCGGACCATGCGAAACCCGTCTTCGATGGCTTCCGCGGCGCGATACAATTCAAGCACTTTCAAATCATTCAGACGTGCATTCAGCAACACATGTGGCGGATCCCCGGCCAGCCGGCTGCGGCGGATTTCTTCTGTCATGACTTCGATCGCAGCCATGACCACGGACACATAGCTGGGGTTTCGTTGGCCTGATGGCGCAATAAGATTGGACAGGCCCTGCAGGCGCGCCGGCAATCGGGATGAAATCTGCTGCGCAACCCCGCGAACGGAAATCCTCCGGTCAGACTCGGGCTCTGGCTTCCAGTTGATCCCTACCCGGTGCGCGTCCGGATTGACCGCGATCACCAAATCTGCCCCAAGCGCCCGCACCAGCGAGACCGGCACGGGGTTTGTAATACCACCGTCCACAAGCCAGTTGCCATCGATCTGCATGGGACTGAACACACCTGGAATGGATGCCGAAGCACGCACTGCCAGGGCCAGAGAGCCGGATTTCAGCCAGACCTCGCGTCCGGTATGCAAATTGCTGGCCACAGCCCAGAACGGTATGTCCAGATCTTCGAGTTTTTCCGGCAGGCCCAGTTCCGCAAACAGTTGCGCTATCGCCTTTCCTTCAACCAGCCCTCCGCTGGTCAGGTCGACATCGATGAGGGTCAGAAATTTACGTCGCGTCAAATCTCTTGCCCAGGTCTCCAGCGCATCCATCTGACCACCTGCATAGGCAGCACCTACCAATGCCCCCATTGAACATCCGGCCACGACATCCGGATGGATTCCAAGTTCTGCAAGTGCCCGAATAACACCGATATGGCACCACCCGCGTGCCCCTCCGCTGCCCAATGCCAGCCCAATTACAGGTTTGGCCATCTGTTCTTTACTCCGCCGCAGTTTTGCGCAGGCCCAGCATGGATTTCAGATACTGCCCGGTATAGCTGTTCCTGACCTTTACAATGTCTTCCGGAACGCCCGTGGCAATAATCTGCCCACCAGCATCACCGCCTTCCGGTCCAATATCAACAATCCAGTCGGCTGTCTTGATCACATCCAGGTTATGCTCGATCACCACAACCGTATTTCCCTGGTCCACCAACTCATGCAGAACTTCCAGCAGCTTTTTCACATCCTCGAAATGCAGCCCGGTGGTCGGTTCGTCCAGAATATACAATGTCCGTCCCGTGGCACGTTTTGACAGTTCTTTTGAGAGCTTGACGCGTTGGGCTTCGCCACCGGACAGAGTTGTCGCCTGTTGACCAACCTTGATATAGCCCAGCCCGACGCGCATCAATGCATCCATTTTATCGCGGATGCTCGGAACAGCCTTGAAGAAATCCTGCGCGTCCTCGACTGTCATATCAAGAACGTCGGCTATGCTTTTGCCTTTGAACAGAACTTCCAGCGTTTCCCTGTTATAGCGCGCGCCCTTGCAGGTCTCGCAGGTGACGTAGACATCCGGCAGAAAATGCATCTCTATCTTGATGACCCCGTCCCCTTTGCAGGCCTCGCAGCGGCCGCCCTTGACGTTGAAGGAAAACCGGCCGGGCTTATAGCCTCGTGCGCGGGCCTCCGGAAGGCCGGCAAACCAGTCACGGATCGGTGTGAATGCACCGGTATAGGTGGCCGGGTTTGATCGCGGTGTGCGGCCGATCGGACGTTGGTCAATATCAATGACCTTGTCCAGATGTTCCAATCCCTTGATGGTTTCACAAGGCGCCGGAGTCTGACGCGCACCATTCAGGCGCATGCTGGCAGTTTTGAACAGGGTTTCAATGGTCAGGGTGGATTTGCCACCGCCGGATACGCCTGTGACACAGGTGAACTTCCCCAATGGGAAATCGACTGTCACATTGCGCAGGTTATTCCCTGTGGCCCCGACCACGGTAATTTTCTTCCTTGTGCCTTTGCGCCTTGTCGCCGGAACCGGAATTTCCCTGACCCCCGCCAGATACTGCCCTGTGATTGACTCGGGATTGGCGGCAATATCCGCAGGCGTTCCTTTGGCCACAACCTGGCCACCGTGTACGCCGGCACCAGGCCCGATATCAAAAACATAGTCCGCGTCACGAATTGCCTCTTCATCGTGCTCGACGACGATTACCGTGTTGCCCTGATTTCTCAGGTTCTTGAGGGTTTGCAAAAGCCGGCCGTTATCGCGCTGGTGCAGCCCGATTGAGGGTTCGTCCAACACATAGAGAACCCCCGTCAATCCGGAACCGATCTGGCTGGCCAGCCTGATACGCTGGCTTTCGCCACCCGACAGCGTTCCGCTTGCGCGCGAAAGAGTAAGATACTCCAGCCCGACATTATTCAGAAATCCCAACCGCTCGCGGATTTCCTTCAGTATCGCCTTGGCAATCTCGTTCTTTTGCTGACCAAGAGAATCGGGAACCGCATCACACCAATCCAGCGCCTCCTTGATCGACATCTGTGTGACCTGACTGATATGCAGTCCGGATATCTTGACAGCCAAGGCCTCTTCGCGCAGACGATAACCCCCGCAGGTGCCACAAGGGCGCCGGTTCTGATAGCGTTCAAATTCTTCCCGGACCCAGGCGCTGTCTGTCTCGCGATAGCGGCGTTCCATATTCGGAATTACGCCCTCAAAGGCACGGGTGACCTCATAAACCCGCCCGGCTTCATCATAGCGGAATTTGATTTCTTCGTTGTTGGAGCCGTAAAGAAATACCTGTTGGACATGCGGCGGCAGATCCTTCCACGGCGTATTCTTGTCAAAACCATAGTGATTGGCGATGGATTCGATTGTCTGCAGGAAATAGGGCGATTTCCCTTTGCGCCAGGGCGCAAGGGCGCCATTATAAAGCGTCAGCATCTTGTCCGGCACCACAAGCTGTTCGTCAAAAAACAGCTCCACCCCCAGCCCGTCACAATCCGGACAGGCCCCGAAGGGGGCGTTGAAGGAAAACAGCCGCGGCTCGATCTCGGGGATGGTGAAACCGGAAACCGGGCAGGCAAATTTTTCACTGAAGGTATGACGCTCCGGATCGCCTTCCCTGGGGGCTGTTTCCAGAATGGCGATGCCGTCGGCCAGATCCAGCGCGGTTCGGAAACTGTCTGCCAAACGTGTTTCCAACCCTTCCCGCACAACAATGCGATCCACCACGACATCAATGTCATGCCGGAACTTTTTATCCAGCGTGGGTGGGGCCTCCAATTCAAAAAATTCACCATCGACCTTGATGCGCTGAAAGCCCTGTTTGCGCAACTCGAGAAACTCTTTGCGGTATTCACCTTTCCGGTCGCGAACGATCGGGGCCAGAAGATAGGCGCGCGTCCCCTCCTCCATCTTCATCACCCGGTCGACCATATCCTGAACTTGCTGGGCTTCGATCGGTTTTCCGGTGGCTGGGCTGAAGGGCGTGCCCACACGGGCAAACAGCAAGCGCAGGTAGTCGTAAATCTCGGTTACCGTCCCCACGGTGGAGCGGGGGTTTTTGCTGGTCGTTTTCTGCTCTATGGAAATCGCCGGAGACAGGCCGCTTATATGGTCAACATCCGGCTTTTCCATCATGTTCAGAAATTGCCGGGCATAAGCCGAGAGCGATTCAACATATCGGCGCTGCCCCTCGGCATAGATCGTATCAAATGCCAGCGATGATTTCCCGGATCCGGACAAGCCGGTAATGACCACAAGCTGGTCACGCGGAATATCGACATCGATATTCTTCAGGTTATGCTCGCGCGCGCCGCGCACCTCAATGTTTTTCAGTTCTGCCATGGCATGCCCAGATTAATCGTTGGTTAAGACATAGTGGAGTTATGCAGGAACGCAATGGAAAAATGAGAACAAAGGCGGAACCGTCCGGAAGGAAAAGATTTCCTTACTGCCTGAATCTAGCGTAAGCTGTTTATCATTCGAACCAAGACATGATTTTCATTGGAATCAGACCATGCTCAAGCATATTTTCGCCGCCCTTCTTTGCTTTCTTCCCTTTATCGCCCAGGCACAGGAAAATCCCCGCGCCATTCTGGTGCTGGATGCCTCCGGTTCGATGTGGGGGCAAATCGACGGCACCGCGAAAATCACCATTGCGCAGGATGTGATCGGAAAATTGCTGTCCACCCTGCCCGAGGATCAGGAACTGGGGCTGACGGTATACGGCCACCGCCGCAAAGGCGATTGCAGCGACATCGAAACCCTGATCCAGCCCGGCACCGGCACGCGCGACGCTATTGCCGCAGCCGTGAACGCGATCAAGCCAAAGGGCAAAACCCCCCTGTCCGCCGCTGTTATTCAGGCCGCCGAAGCCCTGAAATACACCGAGGAAAAAGCCACCGTTATTCTGATATCGGACGGGCGCGAAACCTGTGAATTGAACCCCTGCGAAGTGGGCCGCAAGCTGGAAGAGGCAGGCATCGATTTCACAGCACATGTGATCGGTTTCGACATTTCCAACCCGCAAGACAAGGCCGAATTGCAATGCCTTGCCGAACAGACCGGCGGCACCTTCCGCACCGCCAGCAACGCGGCCGAACTGGCCGATGCGTTGCAGGTCGTGGCCGAACCCGAGCCGGTCGGCGTCGGTTTCGCGGTTCTGGAAAAGGGCAGCGACAAACCAATTCAGGACCCGCTGATCTGGACCCTGACCTATGAGGGCCAGACCCTGATCGACACACTGCCGCATGAAAACGCATTCGGGATGGAATTCCTGCCCGGAAAAGGCCATGTCGAGGTCATGCGCCCCGAGGACGAAGCCAGCGCGGAACTGGATTTCACCGTCGCTGACAAGGCGCAGAAAGTCTATCTGGAACTGCCCAAACTGCTGCCCCAAGCCTCGATCGAGGCTCCAGGCGAGGCCCCCGCCGGTAGCGAAATCACCGTGAACTGGGGCGGCCCCGATAAAAGCAGCGATGTGATTGCGCTGGCCAATCCACAGGATCGTGCGGCTGAAGGTGTCGCAAACGTGAACCTCTATTTCTATGTCGACCAAAGCGCCAACCACACCGAACAGATGCGCCTTCCGACCACGCCGGGTATTTACGAGCTGCGTTATCAAACCTCGACAGGGAATGGCGATATTCTGGCCCGCAAGACGATCAAGGTGACCGAGTTTGCCTTTGACATCAGCGCGCCCGACAAAGTGTCGGTTGGCACCAAATTTGATTTGGAATGGAAATCGCCTACCAACAAGGGTTATACCATTTCACTGGCCAAACCGGATGACAGTTCGAACGATCACATGGCCTATCTCTATGCCGATCAATACCCCGGCACCAAGGCGACAATAACCGCCCCGACCAAACCGGGCACCTATGAACTGCGGCTTCAGGATGCCCTTGGGCATGGCAATATCCTTGCGCGCCATACCATCGCGGTCAGCGAAGTCGAAGCCAGTCTGATTGCCCCCGATACGGTCGAAGTGGGTGAAACATTCAAGGTGGTCTGGCAAGGCCCGAACAAGCAAATCAGCGGCGGCGGGGATTACATCGCCATTTCCGAAGCCGGCAGCAAGGCCAATTCGGAAATCACCTATGCCTATACAAAAGACAGCGAAAACAACACGGTCGAAATAATCGCACCGCTCCATCCCGGCACCTATGAATTGCGCTATGTGCTGAACGGCAATAGCAACAGGGTTCTGGCCAAACAGAAACTGGTGGTAACCCCTGTTACGGCCACCGTCGGTTTTGAAGGCCCCGCCGAGGCGGGCGGCACGCTGGATGTGTCATGGACCGGCCCCGAGAGGCAGATCAGTGGCGGCGGCGATTACATTGCCCTGTCCAAACCGGGCAGCAAGGGCAACGAGGAAATCACCTATGCCTATACCAAGGACAGCGAAGGCAATGTTGTGGCGCTCGAGGTGCCAACAACACCGGGCACCTATGAAATCCGCTATATCCTGAACGGCAGCGATAAAATCATTCTGGCCTCCAAAGACGTGCAGGTTGTGCCGGTCAGCGCCACGCTGGAATTCGCCAGCCCTGCCCCTGCCGGCGGCAAGCTGGCGGTCACATGGAGCGGCCCCGGTGGCGACGATTACCTTGCCATCGCCCAACCCGGTATGAAAACCGGCGAGGAAGTCACCTATGCCTATGTCAGGGACAGCGACGGGAACACTCTGGAAATTGACACCCCTACCACACCCGGCACCTACGAGCTGCGCTATATCCAGAAAGGCAACGAACGCAAAATCCTTGCGGTTGGGGAACTGGTAGTCCAGCCGGTCAGCGCATCGCTTGAATTCTCCAGCCCCGCCCCTGCCGGCGGCAAGCTGGCGGTCACATGGAGCGGCCCCGGTGGCGACGATTACCTTGCCATTGCCCAACCCGGTATGAAAACCGGCGAGGAAGTCACCTATGCCTATGTCAGGGACAGCGACGG
>Ga0256841_1000294_pt1 | contig 53781 bp, 51 predicted proteins | sample 356308metaG_FD_185971 | JGI IMG/M metagenome (GOLD analysis project Ga0256841, IMG submission 185971) | Hydrothermal vent microbial communities from Mid Atlantic Ridge, Atlantic Ocean - 356-308 | ecosystem: Environmental > Aquatic > Marine > Hydrothermal vents | place: Atlantic Ocean: Mid... | reverse complement strand
AAAGATTTGCTACTGGAAAAAATTACCGGCAGCTGAATAATTTATGCGGAAATGAAAGCCCGTCGTTTCTTAAAGAAAGACGGGCTTCATCCGGATTAATTTGCATTATTCTGAGATGCTATTAAATTCAACGCACTGCCGGCTTTAAACCACTCAATCTGATTTTCGTTCATCGTGTGATTCAGAATTGCCTCGTCGGTCGTGCCATCTTTATGTTTCATAATCATTTTAAGCTGTGAACCGGGTTTCAACTCTTTCACTCCAATGATATCTATTTTATCGTCTTCCTGTACTTTGTCGTAATCGGCTGGGTTGTCAAAAGTTAATGGCAATATTCCTTGTTTTTTCAGATTTGTTTCATGAATACGGGCAAAGCTTTTTACCACAATTGCTTTGGCGCCCATAAAACGCGGTTCCATTGCTGCGTGTTCGCGACTTGAACCTTCGCCGTAATTCTCATCACCAACAACCACCCAGCTTACTCCGTGTTTTTTATAATCCTTTGCCACTTCCGGTGTAGATTGATATTCTCCCGTAAGTTGATTTTTCACTTCCCCGGCTTTACCGGTAAAAGCATTAACCGCACCTAAAAATAAATTGTTTGATATATTCTCCAAATGGCCGCGGTACTTTAACCAAGGTCCGGCCATGGAAATGTGGTCGGTTGTACATTTACCTTTTGCTTTTAATAGAAGAGTCAAATCGTAAAAATCGTTACCGTCCCACGGGGGGAATTTTTCCAGCAGTTGCAATCTTTCGCTGTCGGGTTTTACTTTTATTTCCACTCCGGGGTTCGGGTCCGGCGGAATGTAACCTTTATCGTCTCTTTCGAAACCGTTTTTGGGCAATTCGTCGCCGTAAGGTGAATCGAGTTTAACTTTCTCACCTTTTTCGTTCACCAATTCATCGGTTTCGGGATTGAAGGAAAGACTTCCGGCAATTGCCAGCGCAGTTACAAGTTCGGGACTGGCAACAAAGGCAAGTGTTTCCGGATTTCCGTCATTACGTTTTGCAAAGTTTCTGTTGAACGAGGTAACGATTGTGTTCCGTTCGCCCGTTTTAATATCCATTCGTTTCCACATTCCTATGCAAGGTCCGCATGCATTGGCAAGAACCAAACCGCCCAAATCGGTTAAAGTTTTAAGTTGTCCGTCGCGTTCTATTGTTGCACGAACCCGTTCGGAGCCGGGCGTGATAGTGAATTGGGATTTGGCTTTCAAGCCTTTCGCAAGAGCTTGTTTGGCAACGTTGGCTGCCCTGTCGATATCTTCATAACTTGAGTTTGTGCAGCTACCGATTAATCCGACACTGATTTTATCGGGAAAATCATTTTCCTTAACGGCTTCTTTCATTTTGGAAACCGGCCAAGCCCTGTCGGGTGAAAACGGTCCGTTCAAATGAGGTTCGAGTTCGCTCAAATTAATTTCGATTACTTGATCGAAATATTTTTCCGGATTTTCCCAAACTTCCGGATCGGCTTTCAAGTCATCTTTATATTGATCGGCAAGTTCCGCCAGGTCTTCCCGGTCGGTGTTTTTCAAATAAACGGACATTCTTTCATCGTAAGGAAAGATAGAAGTTGTTGCACCGATTTCCGCACCCATATTACAAATGGTTGCTTTGCCCGTACAAGAAATTGATTTTGTTCCTTCACCGAAGTATTCCACTATAGCGCCGGTTCCGCCCTTAACGGTAAGAATACCGGCGAGTTTGAGAATCACATCTTTCGGAGCCGTCCAACCCGAAAGTTTGCCGGTAAGTTTTACTCCGATTAATTTAGGCCATTTAAGTTCCCATGGCATTCCGGCCATAACGTCAACTGCATCGGCGCCTCCAACCCCAATTGCAATCATTCCCAAACCACCCGCATTGGGTGTATGCGAGTCGGTCCCAATCATCATTCCGCCCGGGAAAGCATAATTTTCCAAAACCACTTGGTGAATGATACCGGCGCCGGGTTTCCAGAATCCTATACCGTATTTACGGGAGACGCTTTCGAGAAAATCGTAAACCTCCTTGTTTTCTTCTTCGGCGCGTTTTAAATCTTCTTCCGCACCCGATTGTGCCAATATCAAATGATCGCAATGAACGGTAGTGGGAACTGCGGTGGTTTTTCTTCCGGCATGCATAAATTGTAAAAGAGCCATTTGCGCAGTAGCGTCTTGCATTGCAACCCTGTCCGGAGCCAATTCAACGTAATCTTTTCCCCGTTCAAATTCTTTGGCCGGTTCATTCCATAAATGTGTATACAATATTTTTTCGGCGGTTGTTAAAGGCCTGTTTAATATTTCACGGACTTTCTTAAGTTTATCTTCCAAATTGCCGTATACTTTTTGGATCATGTCAATATTTTCAGTCATTTTTACCCTCCGTTAGTCGATTTTTTTTACATCGTAAAAATAGTCAATTCATTTGTTATATTCCTATGAAAAGCCAATTAAACGAATTAAAGTTATGTTTAATAACCGGGTTTTCAGTAAATGCTAAAAGTTTTAACTATAAAAATAATTGCCAACAGTGTAAATATTTTTGTAAAAAGACCGATTATGAAATTGAAAAAGTGTTAAAAGTCTTCAAATTAAAACCGGAGCAAAAAATTTATGAAAGCGAAAGCAACGCCAATCGATAACGAACTGGTAATGCGGGAAGACGATTTTATTGTTTCCAAGACGGATCTTAAAGGAATATTGACATACTGCAACCGTACGTTTATGGAATTTGCCAAATACGAAGAGAGTGAGTTATTGGGTCAGCCTCACAATATTATCAGGCATCCCGATATGCCGCGTGTGATTTTTAAATTGTTGTGGGATACAATTCAAAGCAAAAAAGAAATTAATGCATACGTGAAAAACATGGCAAGTGACGGATCGTACTATTGGGTTTTTGCCAATGTAACCCCCGTTCTTAACGATGTTGGTGAAATAGTGGGGTATTATTCCGTTAGAAGGAAACCCGAACCGGAATCGTTGCAAAAAGTAAAAAAACTTTACAGTGAATTGTTATCTGAAGAAAAAAAATATGCTAATAAAAAAGAGGGGCTGCAAGCTTCAGAAAAAATGTTACAAAATATTTTAAAGGAACAAGGTAAATCTTATGAAGAATTTATTTTCAGTCTATAATCACAAATCAATCAGAGGCAATCTATTATTTAGATTGTTGGTCATTATCGGCTTATCATTTGTAACTTTTGTTTTGTACGAATTGTTCAGAAATAAATCAGGTTCGGCTTTTCTCAATTATTTACCTTTGGGGTCGTTTGCTTTGCTACTGGCCGTATTGGTTTTATTTACCAAACAACTAATTAATTATTTTGAAACTTCTATAAAAACGATACTGAAACAAGTAAACGCAATGAGCAGCGGTTCTTTGGATAAAAGAATTACGGGAATCAAGCAAAAAGATGAATTGGGTGAAATTTCCTGGGCAATTAATGATTTGAACGATCAATTTGAAGCATTGATTAAAGAACTAAGTACTACAATAGAATATATAACCCATCGCAAATATTTCCGGCCGGCAATGAGCAAGGGACTTCACGGTTATTATAAAATTATTGCAAAAAATATTGATGATACGTTAAAACAATACAGTAACGAAATTTCGGAAGAGAAATATTATTTGGAACGTAATACGAAAACAATGTTGGAAGCCATGCAACAATTTGAAAATGGTGACTTAACGGTAAAATTAACACCGCCGGAGAAAAAAGATTATATAAGAAGTTTATTTTTAGGTTTTAACAAAGCGGTTGAGAACATCAGTAAAATGATTGTGAAAGTAAAAGAAGCGGTGAATACGACGATTTCGGTAAGCTCGCAAATTGCGGCAACCGTTGAAGAAATGACGGCGGGAGCAGAAGAACAAAACAACCAAACTCAGGAAATTGCTACAGCAGTTAGCGAAATGAACAACACCGTTACGGAAACCACGCGCAGTACAACTGCTGCTGCAGATTCTGCACGTGAAGCGGGTCAGCAAGCGGAAAGCGGAGGAAAAGTTGTTACCGAAACCGTGCAAGGTATGGATGAAATTGCAAATGTAGTTTCCGATGCAGCAACGAAAGTTGTTGAACTGGGTGAGAACAGTGACAGAATAGGTGAGATAATTAAAGTTATTAACGATATCGCAGAGCAAACAAATTTATTAGCACTGAATGCCGCTATTGAAGCAGCGCGGGCGGGCGAACACGGACGGGGATTTGCCGTTGTAGCCGACGAAGTGAAAAAACTTTCCGAACGTACCAGCAATGCCACCCAGGAAATACAAGATATGATTAACAAAATTCAACGGGATACAAAAGATGTTGTTGCTTCCATTAATGCAGGTAATGAAGTGGTGCAGCGTGGTAAAGAATCCGCACAAAAGGCGGGTCAGGCTATACTTAATATTGTAAACACAACCAATAAGGTAGTTGACGAAATTGCACAAGTTGCAACGGCAAGCGAGGAACAATCGATTACGGCGGGACAAATAGCACAGAATATCGAAATGATTAATAATGTGGCTTCCGAAACACTTGTTGCCATTCAACACATGGCAAGCGCAATAGACGGACTGAATAATTTGATAGAAAACTTAAAAGTATCCGTCAATTCGTTCAAAATGGGAGGGGAACCGGCGGTAAGTTATTCTCAAGAGGAAATCAATCAGCAAGTGCTAGAAGAATTAACGACCGCTTAATTTTATTGTTGATAAAGTTCACGTTCAACCAGTTCGCATAAAATGTGTGCAACTGTGATGTGTCCTTCTTGAATGCGTTGGGTGTTTGCCGAAGGAATTACTATCGGAATATCAACAAGGGCTTTCAGAGCCCCGCCGTTATTTCCGAGCAATCCGATTACTTTCATACCTTTTTTGTGTGCAGTTTCAACTGCATTCACAATGTTTTTCGAATTTCCGCTTGTTGAAATTGCAATCAAAATATCGCCTTTATTTCCCAGGCCTTCAATGTTCCTTGCAAAAACATTCTCGAATCCAATATCATTGCCCCCGGCTGTTAAATTTGAAGAATCTGTGGTGAGCGCAATTGCCGGAATAGCGGGGCGTTGCAAATCGTGACTAAGCCTGATCATAAATTCCGTTGCTATATGTTGACTATCAGCTGCACTCCCGCCGTTTCCGCAAAGTAATAGTTTATTACCGTTTCTGAATGCACCGGCAAGCATATCAACGGATTCCAGAATTTCGTTTCCGCATGCTTCTTCTATTGCAATTTTTACTTCGGCGCTTTCTTTTAACGAATCTTTTATGAATTTATGCTTGTCCATATTAAAATATTATAATTTAAACATCGACGGGTAATTTTGTGTGAATCGCCGAAGCGAAATCTTTCATTAAATTCCAATTGTTTCTATCTTCGAAAAAGTTTCCCGTAACAATGATATTTGCTCCGTTGTTAACCATTTTCCGCGCAACACCGGGAGTTCTTATTCCTCCGCCGACAATCAACGGAATTTCAATTTCTTCCGAAACGGATTTAATCATTTCCAAAGGCACATGATTTTCGGCGCCGGAGCCGCCTTCGAGGTAAACCAATTTCATTCCCAAAAATTGTGCGGCTAAAGCGGTAGCAGTTGCAATTTCCGGTTTATTGCGCGGTATCGGTTTCGTACCGCTGATATATTCGGCGGTTGTTTGTTTGCCTGATTCAATCAACATGTAGCCAGTGGAAATTGCTTCCAAATTAAATTTTTTGATAACCGGTGCGGCAAGCACTTGTTTGCCTATAAGATGTTCGGCATTGCGTCCGCTGATGAGGGATAAGTATAAAACGGCATCGGCATCGGGGGAAAGTTGATTAACACTGCCCGGAAAAATTATTACCGGTAAAGCACTGTATTCTTTAATCAGTTTTATGCTTTTTTCGAAATCACCGTTTACAATTAAACTGCCGCCGACAAAAAATCCGTCCACGCCCGCCTTTTCCGAAACTTGCAAAAATTCCGCTATGTTGTTTTCATTAACCTTATCGGGGTCAATCAAAACAAAATAGGCGGCGCCTTTTTCAGCAATGGTTTTCAATATTTTGCTATAAACACTCATTTACGAAATCTAATAAGTTGAAAATTTAACGGTATTGCAAGATAATTAAGTTTTTATAAATTCTCAGCGAAAATTTTTCATTGTTAATGCAACCCTTCCTTTGTCTTTATCGATGTTTTTTACGGCAACCTCAATTATATCACCAACTTTCAATACTTCCAAAGGGTGTTTGATATATTTATCAGCTATTTCCGATATGTGAAGAAGGGCATCTTGTTTAATTCCAATATCGACAAATGCGCCGAAATCCACAATGTTTCTCACCGTGCCCTTTAGTTTCATTCCTTCGTGCAAGTCTTCAATTTTTAAAACGTCACTTCGCAAAACCGGTTTAGGCATTTCTTCACGCGGATCGCGCCCGGGCTTTTTCAAGTTGTTAATAATGTCGTTAAGTGTGAATTCTCCAATTCCCAATTCTTCCGCAATTTTCCGGACTCCTTTTTTCTTCACGAACATTTCAACTATTTCGCCTTTTTCATTTATTGCTTTGATTGGTACATTGCACATTTCCAACAATTTTTCTGTTGCTTTATAAGATTCGGGATGAATAAAAGTGTTGTCCAAGGGGTTTTCACTTTCCGGGATTTTTAAAAAACCGGCAGCCTGCTCGAAAAGTTTTTCACCAACCCCCGAAACATTTTTAAGCTCTTTGCGCGATTTGAATTTTTTATGTGTATCCCGGTATTCGACGATTTTTTTTGCAATCCGCTTGTTCATGCCGGAAACGTACGTCAACAAAGCGGCCGAAGCGGTATTAAGATCAACTCCAACGTAGTTAACGCAGCTTACAACTACGTCATCCAATTTCTTTTTAAGAAGTTTTTGATTAACGTCATGTTGATACAAACCGACACCAATCGATTTGGGATCGATTTTAACCAATTCGGCAAGGGGATCGAGAACACGGCGGGCAATGGAAATATTACCGCGTTGACTTGCCTCCAAAGTGGGGAACTCTTCTTTGGCAAGCGGTGATGCCGAGTAAACGGACGCTCCGGCTTCATTTACAATTAAATAATGACAATTTAAGTTATTTTCTTTTATTAATTCCGAAACAAATAATTCGGTTTCCCGGCTTGCCGTTCCGTTTCCAATGGCAATAATTTCAACATTATAATTATTAATTAACTCAATTAAAATTTTCTTGGATTCTGTAACTTTATTTTGCGGCGGATGCGGATAAATTGTACGTCCCTCCAAATATTTCCCGGTTTCATCAATTACAGCCACTTTTGAGCCGGAAACGAATCCCGGATCGATACCCATTATTTTTTTCCCGCTTAACGGTGGTTGCAATAAAAGTTGACGCAAGTTCGAGCTGAAAATTTCAATTGCATGTTCCTCTGCCTCTTCGGTTAGATTATTCCGCACTTCTCTTTCAATTGAGGGATAAATTAAGCGGGTAAAGGCATCTTGAATTATTTCCGATAAAATATCATCGAATACCGATTCTTTATATGGAAAAAACACTTTTCTGATTTTTTCCAAAATGCGGTTTTTATCGTATTTCAGATTTACTCTCAAAAAACCTTCACGTTCTCCCCGGTTTAGGGCAAGTGTTTGGTACGGTTTAATATTAAGAATGCCGGTTTCGAAATCGTGATAAATTTCATAAACATCTTTCTTACCGGCTTGTGTTTTCGGATTGTTGACTTTCCGTGAAATTATTTTTGAGCCGGTCGATAGAAACTCTCTTACTTCTTTTCTTACTTCGGCGCTCTCATTAATATTTTCGGCAATAATGTCTTTTGCACCTTGAAGCGCTTCTTCCGTTGTTGTAACGCCTTTTTCCCCGTCCAAATATTTTTTCAGGATTTCGTCCAAATTTCCGTTGAACCCCGGATTATCCAAAATAAATTTTGCAAGCGGTTCCAAGCCTTTCGATTTGGCTACAGTTCCGCGCGTTTTTCTTTTGGGTTTGTAAGGAAGATAAAGATCTTCAACTTCTTGAAGTTTTTCCGCAGCCAGAATTTTGTTTTTTAATTCGCTGGTTAACTTTCCTTGTTCTTCAATTGATTTTAAAACCGTTTCCTTTCTATCTTCCAAAACGCTCAAATACATGTGTTCGGTTTCAATTTTTCTGAGAATTTCTTCATCCAATCCGCCGGTTTTTTCTTTTCTGTAACGGGCAATAAATGGAATTGTAGCTCCGTCGTTTAATAAATTCAGAACAGCGGTTACTTGTTTGGGACTAAGTGAAAATTTACGGGAGATAATTTCGATGTTGTTCATACGTGCCTTTTAAGTGATAAATTTCGGAGTGTAAAATTAAGATGTTGATTACTAAAATCAAAAACCATGCAGAGACCCGGCTTATTTGAAAATCGAAAACGGGTCGTCTTTTCTTGTGGCAAGGCGGTATTTGTGTTTAAATTCTTCTTTTTCCAAAACTTTTAGCAGCTTCACCGGGTCGTTAACAATAATTCCATCGAGAGCGGTTACCATCATTCTTGCCATTGAATCCGGATCGTCCAAAGTCCAATAATAAATTTTCTTTATAATTCCTCTTCGACGCCTGAATTTTGCAGCCAGCAAAAATTGTGGGATAAAATGCGTAACGGGTTTGGGAACGGTCGAAGCGATTCCGCGTCCCCACCACAAATTCGGAAACTTCAATTTACGGAAGGTCATCATACTATCGTAAATATTTTCTTCACTGAAGTCAAAACCGATAAACCTCAGGTTTTTTTTCTTTATTGCTTTGTGGGCGCCTCTGATAAAATCGACATATTCACTGCCCGGCACGGAGAGCACGCATTTAATTCCGTTGACGGAAAACGGAATTTGTTTGGAAATTGTATTTACAAATTCAACGCCACACTGCTCGAGTTTGCTTTTCGGTACTTTCCCGAGCTTGTTATCGAATATTATAAGACTAAAATTCTTGTATTCGGAAATTAAAATATTTAAGTAGTCTAAAAAATCGGGCAAACCGGTTTTTGCAACACTACGTTCCATCAAATTAATGGAATCGGGATCAAAGTCGGGACGAAAACCATGATATACTTCAAACTTGAACGAACCGTCCGGCTGTAAGCGGGGAGTAATATCGCACTCAATTGCGTTTGCTCCCATATCCAGCGCTTCTTCAACGTACGAAGGTGTATTTACCATGTGTGCAATTACATAAAAGGGGCGCGGCTCCGGTTTCGCCGTTGTAAGTTCCAGTTTTGTTTTATGCGGTGCTTCCGATTTATCGAGCCAAGTATAGCATGGAAATTCCCAATGTTTTTTTTGTTGGGGATTCTCAATGACTATTTTGTTTAAATACCAACCGTCTGCAAGCCATTGTTCATCGTGGGAAACGGTAATTTTTCTCAGTTCGCCCAGGTTTTTGCTTACAATTTTAAAGATATCCAGATTTCCGGCTTCAAAAACATTTTTGGCAACCAGCTCGTTCAAGCGGATGGGCGGGGTTTTTCCTTTTGTTCCTTCGATTACCAGTTTTACATTGGCATCAGTACCGGCTCCCGCTATGTTGCCCGTATAGACTTTTATTGTGTATTCACTCAGGTCCGGTAAAAGCGAATAAGTTTCAAAAGGTTTTACCCAATTGAAAAATGAAAATGCGGTTTTTTTCAAATTTCCGGAATCGTAAAGAACAACACGGTTCAGATACCAATTGGAGGAAATGCCTTCATCATCCGATGTTACGTTTAAAGATTTCATGGTACCGAACACTGGCAGAACTATCCGGAATTTTGTTATGTGACCGGATTTAAAACTGTCATCCTCTGTGAATGCATTGATGTTTATAAATCCGGTTTTTGCTTTTGTACCTTTGAATGAAAAGAAAATATTGGAATCGGTACCGGAACCGGGAAGGGTACCGGTAAAAATTTCAATTAAATATTCTTTTGCGGAAACGGTGCGGAAATTATATCCTTTACCTTCTTCAATCCATTTGTTAACATTTACAAACCAGAATTTATTCCGGTCAATATTTTCAACGGTTATATGGGATAAAAACCAATCGGAGCCAAAGCCTTTGCCGTTTTGGTAAACCGAGAATGATTTTACCATACCCAAGTCGGGCAAGTCGATTGTACAATGCGAGACGCTCCCTTTCTCAAAATCGCTTTTCCCGAAAAATTTTGACAAATCGATTTTTTCCGTAGAGTATTTTTCTCCCGAAATTTTTATGGAAATATTTGCGTCTGTGCCCGCCCCGCTTTTGGTTCCAGTATAAAATGTAATTTTATATTTCATATTTTCAACCGTTTATCAAAATCAATTAACAAGAATATATAAAGTTTAAGTTAAATTCAATATGAACAATTTTCCGGTTTTTCGCTGAAACATTTTCAATTGAAAAGTGTTAATTGTATTTTTGATTGATTGAAAAAACAAATTACGGAGGTAAAATGGCCGAATTGGTAGTTTATCACAAACCTACTTGCACAACAAGCCGAAAAGCCCTGAAAATGCTGGATGAAATGGGCGTTGCTTACAAAAAAGTGAATTACTATGAAAAACCTTTCACTAAAACAAAACTTAAAACACTGTTGAAAAAAATGAATTTAAAAGCTGAGGACGTTTTAAGAAAAAGGGCAAAAGAGTATAAAGAATTCGATTTTAAAAATAAGAAATATTCACAAGCGGAAATTATCGATTTTATGGTTAAGTATCCTGATTTGATTGAAAGACCGATTGCCGAGAAAGGCGATAAAGCGGTTTTGGGCAGACCTGTGGAAAAAATAAAAGAAATTTTATAGTCCATCCGTATTTCATTCAATTGGTAGCCGGTTTCGTGCGGAACCGGCTTTTTTTTAAAAAATAATATTTCTTAAACAAAACGTAAGATTTTACGATTATGAACGTGGTATGAAATGTTTACTTTCAAGGATGAAGTATGTTCCTCAATAATGCGGAAATATATACTCCGGAGCGGGAAGCTCAATTGCAAAAGGAAATCGCATTTAAGAAATTTAAGAACTATGCGAAAGAAAAATTTGCAAATTCGGTTAAGTTCGATTTGTCATTCGGCGAATACGAGCGTTTGGCCGCATACCATTATGCATTAAAACTACCTGAGGAATTGAACGAATTTTTTATCGATGACCGGTATGTGCATTTCTTTCTGGCAATTAAAAACCCTTTATTGATTTATGGGGAAAATTATTTAAAGCGAAACCCGCATTTGTTCACACTTTCGGAAACGTATTGGGAAATTAAAAATCTCTATAAGTTATGGATAAAACAACAGAACGACGAGGATAAAAAATATTACTCCAATACCATAATTAAAATCATTGAACGGAATTTCGACTATTTTGATTTTTTAAGTCTTTTGCACTATGCGGTTATTTGTTCCCGGGAAAATAACGAGGAAGCATTACAAAAAGCCACGGGTACAATTTTAAAAATTCAATCCGATATCGATTCTTTGGCAATTTCACCCCAAGTAAAAGAAAAATTTTATTATTTCACCGCTCTGCTTTACGGATATATTAATTTACGCATTGAGAATAACGAATTGGCATTGCAAGCATTTACAGAAGCGAAGAAATATAAAGTAAATCCCATAACGGCATTATATTACGAATCCATTGTGAACATCAAAGCAGGAAACAGAAGCATTGCCTTTAATAACATTAAGCGTATTCTGGAATTCGACCGGACGCGACTGAAGTACGCAATGGAAATCAATTCGGAAGAACGGTTTAATTTTTTCGTGAAGAACGCTTTTATCTATCATGTTTTCAAGAAAGAAGAATTTGTGTGTATGCTTGAGGACATTAAAATTCTGGTTGAAACCCTCAAAGAAGAAAACAAAAAATTGATTAAGAAAGTATTCGAACAGGTCGTTTATTTTCTGAATTCGAAAGACAAAGATTTATGCAACGATGCTTTACGTGCTGAAATCGTGTTTCTTAAAAACATGCTTGAAAAATATTATTTATCGAAAAATGTCCTTATTATTAATTCCGCTCCCGTATTCAAAGATAAATTCAATAAGCTAATCGACAAAATGATAGACAAGGTAAGTAAAGAATACGAATCAACTATATTTCATAAACTTTCACTTTACGAAACACAATTGGAACAAGTGCAAAAAAATCTGGAAAAAGTTGAAAATGAAAAAGCTTCGGCAATCGGGATTTTGAATGACAAACTAAAGAAATCCATACAAAAAGTGGAAGAGATGTATGATGAACAAATTAAAGCATTGGAAAGGAGGATAGAACATTTATCGGATGAAGATAAATATAATCCGGTAATTCTGTTCAAGGATGCCATAATATTTTCGGCGGTAATAGCAATGATAGTTTTCGTCGTCGGAGGTTTTGCTTCCGGCTACAATTCTGCAACGGAAGGCTCGGATAGCGTTATGAAAACTCTGATGTTGTCCGGTTTCAAATGGGGTGGCATAACGTTTATAGTTGGATTGATAATTTCGTTTCTGTCATCGGCTTCCGGTATGATGGACAAAACCAATAAAAAGCAACAACTCGTAAAAGAAATAAGTAAACTCAAATCACAAAAAGAGGAACAGATTGAACGGTTAAAAAAAGAAATCGAAATGAACCGCGCATCGATGGAGAATAATTTTGCAAAGAAAGAAAGCACATACAATGAGGAAATGCAAAACATTATGAAAGAAAAAGCAGCCGAAGAAGAAAAATTAAGGGAAGAAGCCCGCGACGAAATTGAAGAAAAACTTGCTCCGTTCAAAAAATTATACATTTCATAATTTCGCTTCCATTGGCTAAAGTTAGCCAACTTACCGAAAAACTACTTTTAAAACCGCAAAAAATGACCAAAAACAAATTAAAGGGATTGGAATGAAATATGGTTAAACTAAATAAAAAATTTTAAGGTTCAGGGAGCAGTGCAATTTGGAAGAAAATTCATTAAAAAAACATGACATAAAAATATACGGCTTAATAAGGGTTAGAAACGAAGAATTGATTATCCGGGATACTTTGGAGCATCTAAATGAATTTTGCACTGGCGGAATATTCGTATTCGACGATTATTCGGAAGACGGAACGGCAGAGATATGCAAAAACTTTCCCGGAGTTATCAAAGTAATTGAAAATAAAGAATGGGATTTAAACCGTGAACGGGCGGAATACGAAAACAGAGCCGCAATATTAAATGAAGCTAAGAAAATTGCAAAACCTTGGGACTGGTTCGTTTATCTCGATGCCGATGAACGGGTTGAGTTCGACTGGTCTAAAATTTACGGTTTGCCACCCGGTGTAATTGCAATCAGAATGAAACTTTTCGATTTTTACATTACACCGCAAGATGCGGACAAACCATATTATGAGCGAACCAAAATAGGACCCGAATACAGAAAAATCATTATAGCATTTAAAAATCTGCCGACGTTGGAATATAAATATATGGATCAGCGGGAAGTTTTTTTAGGCACAGATGGAATTATATTGGAAGAAGGATATGTTAAACATTACGGAAAGGCAATATCCGTAGAAGAATGGGAAAAAACATGTGAATATTACTCGAAATATTTTCCGAAATATTCCGGAAAATGGGAAAAAAGAAAAGGCAAGGCAATCCACAATAACATATCCGATTTCGGCAATCCCTTGATTTCTTGGGAGGAAAGGGAGCTAAAAGGAATAGATTTGCTGGAGATTGAGAAAAAATTACCAAACAATTTAAATACTGAAACAAAAAAACTTAAAATATTATTGTCGACCCACCACTTGCTCGAATATGCCGGTACGGAAATTTACACATATACACTTGCTGAGTTTTTGAAAAATGAAGACCACGAAGTTTACGTTTATTCCAAATATATCGGTGCAATGAAAGAATTGTTCGACGAAATGGAAGTTCCGGTTGTTGAACATCTGGAGGCATTGCAAAACGAGGATTTCGATATAGCAATTGTGAACCACAACATAAATGCTATTGAAGTAAGAAAAATATTTCCGGAATTACCATTAATTGTTCTGGTGCATGGAATTAACCCCTTCCTTGAACAGCCCGTTCCTTTTGATATTAATGTTTCTCTCTTTTTGGCATTGAGCAAAGAAATTAAACGGCACCTTCTTGATTCGGGCATAAACAAAGAAAAGATTGTTCTTTATCCGAATATTATTAATCATACACGTTTTGAGGAACAAAGAGAGATCAACCCGGAACCTCAAAACATTTTGGTAATCAGCAATAAGCTTGATGCCGGAACGAAGTCGGTAATAGTGAATTCATGCGCAAGATTAAATTTAAATTTAAAAATATTAGGTTCAAAGACAACCGCAGTAAGTACGATGGAACTGCCGGATTATATTAATTGGGCGGATATTGTAATCACATTGGGAAGAGGGGCAATAGAATCGATGATGTGCGGCAGAATACCTTTAATTTTGGATTATCAAGGAGGCGACGGGCTTGTTACCCCGGAAAATTTTGAGGATTTAGCGGAATACAACTTCTCCGGAAGAAAACACCGGATTAAGTATGATGAAGAATCGCTGATGCAAGAGATTATGAAATACAAACCGGAAAACGGAAAAATATTAAAGTCTAAAGCAATAGAAAAATATTCGGTTGCAATACATGGTGAATCGCTTATAAACTTAATAAAAGTTGTACTTGCGAATAATTTTCACCGAAGCATTCCAAAGCAAAATAAACAATTGGTTGATTTTATTTTCGAAGTGGTAAATAACACGCGTTTCTTTACAAATAAATCGGATAAATTATTTTTTTCAAAACTGATGGATGAAGAATTTCTTAGGGAAAGTATTAATAAATCGGAAGAGATGATTGAAGATAACAAAATTGAAGAGGCACAAAATTTACTGAACGAAATTTTGGTGGTTCACCCTGAACATGTTGATGTACTGAATAATTTGGCCGTCACGTACATATTGCAAGACCAAATACAAAAAGCGGAAAATATTTTGAATAAAATATTGCAACTCGATCCGCAAAATGAAATTGCTGCCGGAAATTTAAAATTTATAAATAATCAAATTCAGGTAAGTAATAATGAAAATTAAAATATTGGCAATTGTACAAAATTTAGGTGCATTGGCACAAATCAGGATTCTGAGTCCGCTTAAATATCTCAAAGCGGAAGGTCTCGTTGATTATCAAGTACTCAATATGTCACAAAAAAAGCCGCCAAAAATTAAATACATCCCGGATATTGTATTACATCAAAGGAACGACTCGTTCTTGTTTCTCGATTTAATAAAGTTGCTGAAATCGAAAGGCTCGAAAATTATATATGAATTGGATGACGATTTATTGAGATTACCAAAAAAAAATGTTGCTTATTCATATTATGAAAACCCGCATATCCGGAGGGGTTTGCTCGAAAACATTTGGGTATCCGACCATTTGATTGTTACAAACGGTCAACTTCAAAAATATTATTGGCAACATAATAAATCGGTTTCAATAATACCTAACTTTATTGATACCGGAATTTTTCCGCCCGGACAAAAAAAGAAAGAACTTAACCGTCCGTTGAGAATAGGTTATGCAGGCACAATGACTCACCTTGAAGATTTTGAGCAAGTTGTTAATGCGTTAAAGAAAATCAAAAACAAATATAAAAACGAAGTTAAATTAGCATTTATAAATTTTATTCCACCGGAGTTCCTTGAAGATCCGTCAATTGAGTTTATACCCGGTTCACCCGATTTACATGAGTTCGCGAAAATTCTTGCTAATGCCAATTTCGATATAGGTTTGGCACCGCTAAAATTCAATGAGTTCAACAAAAGTAAAAGTGATATCAAATTTCTGGAGTACAGTATAAATAAGATAGCCGGGGTCTATTCCAATTACAAACCCTATGAAAATACGGTAAAAAATAATGTGAACGGCTTATCCGTAAATTCCGAATCGAGCAAAGAATGGTTTGAAAAAATTTCATTCCTTATTGAAAATCCTTCCAAAATAATCGAATACGGAGAAAAGGCATTCGACTATGTGTCGAATTTCAGAACAATGGAAAAAAATGCCGGACGATGGTATGAAACGTTTGAAATGTTGCTAAACAAAGATACTAAAACATCAGCCGTTTCAAATTTTAATGAAGACAAACCCGCACGCGAAGGAGTTTCGGTAATTGTTGTAACATATAACTCGGCCGGAACGGTAAGCAGATTAATCGCCAGTCTTAAAAAAACAATAAGTACAAAAGATGAAGTTATTTTCGTTGACAATTGTTCGAAAGATAACACAGCTGCAATAATAAAAAAATCAATTAAAAACTTAAATAATTTCATATTAATTAAAAACAAGAAAAACACCGGATTCTCCGCGGGTTGTAATACGGGAATCCGTAATTCACGGAATAAATATGTTGTGCTTTTAAATCCCGATACTGTTGTTGCCGGAAACTGGATTGAAAAAATGCTCCGGGCTTTCAAAGATGAAAAAGTTGCCGCTGCCGGACCTCTATCAAATTATGTGGCAGGATTGCAGAACGTAAGTTTGTATTTGGATGAAAAAGAACTTCAAAACACTTCACCCAGAGAACTTAACGTGCTGCTCGAAAAAAAATATACGGATGACTTTATCGATACGAAATTGCTAATCGGTTTTTGTATGATGATAAAGAAAAGCGTATTAAACAAATTAGGTCTGTTAGATGAAAAGCTGTTTCTGGGTAACGATGACTTGGAGCTTAGTTGGCGGTTCAGGGAAAACGGATACCGTATCGTTGTTGCAAAAAATACTTTTGTGTTCCATGAAGGGCAGAGAAGTTTTAAAACAGTGAAAAAATCGGTTACCGATAAACTTGTCCAGGAAAGTACAAACGCTCTCTATGAAAAACTCAAAGAATATTACGGGGAAACGGAAGTGCCCACACCTCAAGAGTTATGGGGAATAAATTGGTTTACGCCTGAAAATGCAGTATTCAAAAAAGGGAAACAGATTGAACCGGAGTTGGTATCAATTGTAATACCGGTGTACAATCATTTTGATTACACCAAGCAATGTTTGGATAGCATAATTGAATTTACCGGATGTGAATATGAAATAATTGTGGTAGATAATGGCTCTACCGACGGAACACCGGAGAAATTGAAATCGTATGAAAAAGTAAAAATAATCCGGAATGAAAACAATGAAGGATTTCCTAAAGCTGTAAATCAAGGAATAAACGCCGCACGGGGCAATTACATTCTGATATTGAACAACGATGTGATTGTAACGGATGGCTGGTTGGAGAGGATGGTTGAAGTGGCGCAATCAAGCCAAAGTACCGGAATTGTTGGACCGTTGAGCAATTCCGTTAGTGGTGTTCAGCTGGATAAAAATGCAAAATACGAATCGATTGAACAAATGCACAGTTATGCAGCACGGCTGGCAATCAAAAATAAGGGGAAAGTGCTTGAATTCCCCAGAGTTGCATTCTTGTGCACATTAATCAAAAAAGATGTAATTAATAAAATCGGTGGATTGGACGAACGGTTTTCACCGGGTAATTTTGAAGATGACGATTTTTGTCTGCGTGCACAAATTGCCGGCTTCAAAACCGTAATTGCACAAGATGTTTTTGTGCATCATTTCGGCTCGGTCAGTTTCAAAGAAAATGGAGAAGACGAATATGCACGGAGATTGGAAGTAAACAAGCAAAAATTTATCGGTAAATGGGGCGCCGGTCCCGAAGGTATTTGGTTGAGAGGTGAGAAAATCAAAAACAGAAATATCAAATATCCGGTTCATCAAAATGCTTTTGTACAGTTTGTGGAAAGGGCTTTTGTTGATATTGAAAATGAAGAAATAGAATTTGCAATTGAAAATTTGAATAATGCTATAGAAAAATATGGTGATTCGGAAAATGAAGGTTATAAAAACGTAAGTCTTGAAGATTTATATGTATTAAAAGGTAAATTATTTGTTAGTCAAGGAAATTTGCCCGGGGCTCAAGAATCGTACGAAGCCGCACTAAAAATAAATCCGGCTTCATCGCAAGCATGCGCAGGTTTGGGTGAAATATTTTATCTCTCGGAAATGTACCAAGAAGCAAAAACAATGTACGAGTGGGCAGTTGTAAACGATGTGGAAAACGCCGAAGCAAAACGGGGATTGGAAGAAGTTAATAAAATTTTAGGTTTACCCGGAGATCATAACACTGTGATACTTGAAGTAGAAACAGTTGAAAATTCACAATCACAAATTGAAGATTAAAATGTATAAGTTAACACTAAGCATGATAGTAAAAAACGAAGAAAAGTACCTCGAAGATTGTCTCAAATCGGTTGAAAATATAGCTGATGAAATAGTGATTGTGGATACAGGTTCAACTGATAAAACTTTGGAAATAGCGGAAAAACATAACGCAAAAATTTTCCATTTCGACTGGGTAAACGATTTTTCGGCAGCAAGGAATTTTGCTTTATCCAAATCTTCCGGTAAATGGATATTGTACATGGATGCTGATGAGCGGTTAACCGGGTATTCAATTGATGAATTAAAAAAAATTATTTCACTCGATGAAAAATTGGGTGTCAATTGCATTGTAAATAATATCGATGAATATTCGGGAAAATCCAAACAAATGAAATACGTTAGGCTGTTCAAAAAGCAAGCCGGTATCGAATTTTCGGGAAAAGCCCACGAACAAATATTGCCGTCGCTAATTAAAAACGGTTATGAGATTATTGATTCCAAAATCGAAATATTGCACCTCGGCTATAATTTGCCGAAGGAAAAATTGAAATTCAAAGCGGCACGCAACTTGGAATTATTATTGAAAGAATATGATGACTCCGGCAGTTCATACTATGCCTATCAAATCGGTAATACATATTCGGTGATGGAAGATTTTGAAAATGCTTATAAATACTATCAATTTGCTTTGGAGGATGAAAAACTTGAACCGGAGTACAAAGCGGTTTGTTATTTGAATTCGGCTGATTTTCAAATGCGGCGGGGTGATTTTCAACCGGCGCAAGAGCTAGTGTTGGAAGGCTTAAAATACGAACCAGAAAACGTTTGGCTTCATCTGTTAGCTTCACAAATATTTGTTGCAATGCAAAATATGGAATTGGCTTTACATCATTCCAAAACTGCTTTGGACATTTCCTTGAACCGGAAAGATTATTCGGATAAAATTTTGGAAGTTAACATACCGGTTCGAAAAGTTTTATATCAAGCTATGCTGGTTGCACTTAAAGCACAAAACGGAAAATACTTCGAACATTTTTTATTGGAGTTGGAAAAGCATACTGAAAAAGGTGAAACCGGAATTATTAAAAAATTAATACTTAAAGAAAACATCTCTTCAAAAGAAAAGGCACAGTTAAAGGAAATCGTAAATGGAGATAATCTAGAATTATTTCTTACCCTGATCTCCAAACTCGATTTCCAGAACAGAATAGAGATTTTGTTAAATTTGTTTGACCGCTTCAAAGAAGAGACGAAATTTTTGGTTTTGACCGGAATAAGCCTGATGGAAGCGAAAAATTTTGAAGAAGCTGAAGAGCTTTTCACTTATTCATTATCATTAAAAGAAAAAGACCCGTCTGTAATTTTCTATTTGGTTTCAATTTATCTGGAAACGAATCAAGTGAAAAAAATTATAGAAATTCTTGATTTTGCCGGGAAAACTTTCGGTTCTAATAAATTGGTTATGATGAAATTAAATGATATAAAGTCAAAACTTCAACCTGTAATAGACCAATATCAGCCATCCTGATAATATTCTGCACACAAAAGTTAAACTTTTTTGCAGCTCAAACGATAATGTAGCTGAGAAAAAAAATATACTGGTTACAAAACCAACGGAAATTAATAAGTAACTAACGCAGGCAAGGAAGCTTGCATAATTAATAAACAAAACATGGAGGTTATTCATGTCAACTCAATCATTCAGAATCAATACCAATGTTGGTGCGCTAAGAGCATATAATGCTTTGGCACGCTTGAACACACAAGCACAACGTGCCCAACTTCGTTTGGCATCCCAAAAAAGAATTAACAGGGTAGCCGATGACACTTCGGGCTTCAATGTTGGTAAATCTTTGGATGCTAAAATTACGGTAATGAAAGCCGCTCAAGGCAACGTAGGTTCTGCAAAGGACTTGCTGGCAACGGCTGAAAGCCAGTTAATAAGCATCAAAGACATGATTACGCAAATCCGCGGTAAAATAGCCGATTCCGCTAACCCGGTTAGCGATAGCGAAGCTATTGCCAAAGATATTGTAGCAATCGGTAAAGAAATCGAAAGCGCATTCGCACAAACCAAATTCAACAACACCGATTTGTTGGTATCTACAGCTAACGGTGCCGGTGCCGGATTTACTTTCCAAGTTGGTGCATCGTCCAGCGATACCATTGCCATTACTTACGGAACTGACGGTTCGATAGACTTGGTTGGTAATTCCAATACATCCGACGGTGTTGTAAGCGGTGTGTCTTCTCAAGTAGCTTCTGCTCTTGATGATATTGTTGGTGTAACTGATGCCGATTCAATTGCCGCATTGGATTTGGATGATTTTGAATCCGCTGTAGATTCGGCATTGGGCGCTATCGGTAACTACGTTCAAAGGCTCGATGCTAAAGATGAGTTCCTTACATCCGCAATCCTGAATTCACAATCTTCTTATTCCAGACTGTTCGACGCGGATATGGCGCTTGAGCAACTGAATGCAACAAAAGCTCAAATCGGTTCTCAAGCAGCAACTGCAATGTATGCACAAATGAACTTTGCTCCGCAACAAGTATTGCAGTTGTTCGGTGGTTAATAGTAATTATTAACTATGGCTCCCTTAACCAAGGGAGCCTTTTATTAATTATTCCGGAACTAAATGGGAACTGATATGTATCAATCTTCTGCAGCTTTGAAAAGAAATTATATGAACCATGGTGCCGGAGCTTATCTGGCAAACGATATTTTGGAAGCGTCACCCGAAAAATTATTGTTAAAGGTTTACGATTATGCTATTTCAAACAGTAAACAGGGTGATTTGGAAAAAACTAACAAGGCATTGAATATTTTAATAAATGCTCTACGGTATGACAACGAAGAGGTTCAAGAAATCTCTGTAGGTCTTCGTAAACTATACGAATATTGCCAAGAAGAAATGAGAAACAAAAATTACGATTCGGTGCACAAAATTTTAACCGAGCTGAAAGAAGCATGGTTAAAAATTCTTTAGTTTGAACCGATAATATATACGGTGAAAACTCGAGGGAGGGAGTATGGAACTTTTATCAACAAACGGTATTGAAAGATTAATTTCAAATTACCGTAATTACGAGATAAACAGAAGGGTTTATCCCCTGGAAAAACGGAAGGCGAAGTTTACCGACCTTACTAATGCATGGGGTGAGCTCAAAACCAAACTTAAATCTTTGGAATCAATCGTAGAAGGGTTTAAGGCAAGCGACAGCGATTCGGTATTTAATTCCAAAACCGCCAAAGTTTCTAATGAAGATTATTTAACTGCAACCGCTACGAATAAAGCAATCCGTGGCACATATTCAATTCAAATAAACCAACTTGCTAAATACGATTCAGTTATCGCTGATCAAAAAACTGCGGCGGATGCTTCCGGAGTACAATCCGGTACATTGACTTTCAGAGTTAAAAGCGGTGATTTCGATGAAGTAATTTCCATTGAAACCACCGGATTGGAAACATACAAAGAACTTATGGAAATGATTAGCGATGCAATTAATGAAGCAAGTAACGGGGATGTAACGGCTTCGGTATTCGCACCGGTTTCCGGCGATATAACTATGACTGTCACTGCCGGTAATAGTGGAAAAGACAATGCCATTACCCTTTCCGATGTTTCGGGAAACGCACTTGACACAATAGGACTAAATCTTACCTCCCGTGTTATTTCTTCGAATGGTTCCGCCGGTTATCTTTATGCCGAAGACGAATTAAATGCAAAATTGGAATTCAATGGACTGGCAGTTGAAAGAAGCTCCAATACCATTGATGATTTAATTAATGGCGTTACACTCGAATTAAAGAAGAAAATGGAGACAGGTGTTCCGCTTGTTAACGTAACAATCGATTATGATTTGGAAGAAATCAAAAGCAAAGTTGAAGAATTTATATCCAAATTCAACGAAGCGTATAATTACGTAAAAGACAATTATAACTCAACTAAAGAAAAACGGGGTATTTTCACCGGTAACAGTAATGCTTTAACATTAAAGCAATCACTGGCCAATTCTGTTTATCAACAAGTTACCGGATTGGGCGACGGTGAATTGAGTTATCTTTCCGAAATCGGAATTGATTTCGATCCGGAATCCGGGCTAACACTCTCGAGCAAAAGTGATTTGGAAGATGCCATTAAATCCAAACCAGACCAAGTTGTTAACCTTTTCGCTTCAAGCGACGGTGTGGCAACACGCCTTTACGATCTGGTCGATAATTATGTAAAAGTCGATGGGGTGATTGCGCATATTACGGATTCTTACGACGACACGATTTCGTATTTGTCCGATAAAATTACTTATCAAAATGAAAAAATTGATAGCGGTGCGGAAATCTTGCGTAAAAAATACGAACAACTGCAAATTCAGTTGGCCGATTTACTGGCAGGACAAAATTACTTTTCACAATTAGGCGGTGGAACGGGATTATTTTGATGGATACTTATTACATTGAAAATATGAATGTGCTCGAATCTTATTTGGATAGTGTTATTAATTCTTTATCGAATATAAAAGATAGTAATGCCGGAAAAAATATTAAACGTGTTATTGCAATTATCGATAAATTTGAAAGACTGAGAACGAATTTATTGCAAAATTATGACAGAGAGGAATTGAGACGCGCATCACAACACATGAACGGAAAGGTTAAACAAATTTTGCAAATTTACGATAATATTATAGAACAAAATAAAAATGAACAGGAAAAAGTAAAAAACGAATTGAAAGACTTAATTAACAGGAAAAAATTAAATAACTATCTATAGGTAATGCCGTGCAAATAAAAGGATTGGGAAATAGTATCAACAAGCTTCACGAGCAATACAAAAAGCACGAGAAGGCAAAAGTTGAGGTTGGCGAGAAAAAACAAACGGATAAACTCGAAATATCCGAAGAAGCTAAACTGCTTCAATCTCAAAACATCAGTGGAAAAGAAGCGGCGCAAATCCGGGATAAAATTTCCGCAGGCTTCTATAATTCCGAAGAGGTGCTCAATAAAGTTGCCGAAGCAATTTTGAAAGAGCTTTATCAAAATTAAATAAAGGGCATCCATACGGAATGTCCTTTATTTATTTGCTTTCTCGCCGGCTTTTCCAGCTCAATAAATTCAATGGAATAAAATTTTTGTTAAGTTATACCTACCTGCCTATTGCAACTTGTTTCTAAAATAGCTAAAATATAAATTAAAATTTCCTTTTAAGAACAATTTCGGCAATTCGGGATTTGACGGAAGAAATTCAAAATAATAAACTGAAAATTCTCGGGAAACTGGCTGCAAGCTTAACTCATGAAATAAGAAATCCGCTTTCCGCCCTTAAGTTGAATCTTCAATATTTAAATATGTCGATTGATAAATTTTCCGAGGAAGAAGCTGAATGCATAAAGGCATCACTCGATGCAGTCGAAAGAATTCAAATTTTGGTCGATAACACTCTGACATTTTCAAGAAATAAAAGCCAGGAAAGCGCTGCCTTCGAATTAAATTACGTTGTAAAACAAGCGATTGAAATGGTGCAAAACACTGCGGCAAGAAAGTCGATCGATATAAATACATCGTTCAGTCCGGATATTCCCAAACTGAAATTTAACAAAGACAAAATTTTGCAAGTCGTATTGAATCTAATCACAAATGCAATTGAAGCAAGCAAAACCAATAGCGAAATATTTATCTCTACAAAATTAAATCCGGACGGTTCGGTTATACTCGAAGTTAAAGACCATGGGATTGGAATCGGTGAAAATGATAAAAGTAAAATATTTAATGATTTTTACACTAACAAAAAAAACGGTACGGGGTTGGGGCTAAGTGTATGCAAGATGCTATTGGATGAAATAGGCGCAGATATTGATTTTACAAGCGAGATAAACGTAGGAACAAAATTTTTCGTTACTTTTCCAAAATCATTAATCGAGGAGTAAAATGAAACCGAAGATACTTATTGTTGATGATGATAATTTAGTCAGTTTGTCCTTGAAAAAAGTATTGACCAAACTGGGCTATGAAATCGATGTTTGTATGGAAGGCGGTAAAGCGCTTGATATGGTGGAATTGCATCAACCCGATGTTATACTTTTGGATATTTATTTAACCACCCATAACGGTCTCGATATTCTTAAAGATTTGCAGAAACGGTTTTTTGATATTCCCGTAATAATGATTACCGGATATGCGGATGTTAAAATTGCAGTTGAAGCCATGAAATCCGGTGCGTTCGATTTTTTGCTTAAACCTATCGATATAGAACAGTTGAAAATTGTTCTCGATAAATGCATGAACCATTTGAAATTGAAAAGGGAAGTGCAAGGTCTTCACGAAATACTGAATGAGGAACAGCTCACACGGGAATATTTCGGGAAAAGTAAAGCTATTGTAAAATTGTTGAATACCGTTGAAAAACTTGCCCAAAGCGAAGATACAACAATTCTGTTGGAAGGTGAAAGCGGTACGGGTAAAGAAGTTTTTGCAAAATACATTCATCAAATTTCACCCCGTTCGAACAAAGTGTTCATACCCATTAACTGTGCCGCCATTCCGAAGGAGCTTGCGGAAAGCGAATTGTTCGGGCATGAAAAAGGCGCATTTACCGGAGCTTCCAACAAAACCAAGATGGGAAAATTCGAACTTGCCAACGGTGGTACTATTTTACTCGATGAAATAGGTGAACTTACGTTGGACATTCAAGTTAAACTCCTAAGGGTGTTACAAGAAAAGAAATTTTACCGGGTAGGCGGTGAAAGGGAAATATCGGTTGATGTAAGAATACTTGCCGCAACAAATAAAAATTTGGAAGAGGAAGTGGCAAAAGGGAACTTCCGGGAAGATTTGTTTTACAGATTAAACGTTGCGCGTGTGGAAATTCCTTCACTCCGGGAAAGAAAATCGGATATTCCGTTGCTGGCTTATTCTTTTATGAAACAATATGCGTTGAAATTCAACAAGCAAATTAAAGGCATTGATGATGAAGCTTTGGAAATCCTACAAGGTTATCATTGGAAAGGAAATATCCGGGAATTGAAAAATGCAATGGAACGTGCAGTTTTAATGTTGGACGGAAACGAATTGAAAGCCCAGCATTTCGGATTTTTAAAATTACAGAAAGACGGCTCTGTCAGCGACGATGAGTTCGTTCTTAAAATTCCACCGACCGGAGTTAAAGCCGATATTGTACTTAGAACTTTAATTCTTAAAACTTTAGATATAACGAAAGGGAATCAAGTTCAGGCTGCAAAAATTCTCGGACTGTCACGTTCGAAGTTACGTTACAGAATGGAACAGTTGGGTATTGAAGTAACAAAAGCAATCCACTGATTTTAATCAACCGGTTACGCTTCCGAAATATTTCATAAATTGAACCCTTTCGAATAAAGCGGGATCGTTGCTTTTACTGTAACTTAATTTCCCGCGGAATTCATTTAAGCTACCGTAATTTTTCCGTTGCATCCAGTTTTGCAATTCATCCAACATTAAATCGATTTGTTCCATTCCGTTTTTGTATAATGTAGAAGCAATCTGCACGGCTTTGGCTCCGGCTAAAATTTGCTTTACCAAACCTTCACCGTCATGTATTCCCGTCGATGCAGCCAAATCGCAGTTTACGCGTTCGGACATGATGGAAATCCACCGCAACGGTAAAGCAATGTCTTGCGGATTGCTGAAAATGTAAGTTGGAACTACTTTCTCTTCTTCGATATCAAAATCGGGACTGAAAAACTTATTAAACAAAACCAAACCTTTTACTCCGGTATTCGAAAGTTTTTCGATAGTTGAAGCAAGGTTTGAAAAATAATGACTGATTTTGAGTGTTAACGGAATTGAAATTTCGTTAAGAACTTTGTCAACAATATTGAAATAAAGTTTTTCATTTTCTTCGCAAGAACTATCCGGTTTGGAAGGAAGCAGAAAAAGGTTTAGTTCCAAAGCATCGGCGCCGGCGTCTTCTATTTTTTTTGCAAAATATGTCCACTCGTGAGCGGAAAAGCAATTTATACTTCCGATGATGGGAATATTTGTTTTTGCTTTCGCTTCGGAAATTAATTTGAGATATTCGTCGGTATTTTTTTGTTTAATTTTTTTATCGTAATAGTCGAACAATTCTTCCGGGAAACCTTCGCGAACCGCTTCCCGGGTAATATGGTCGGCTTCCAATGTAATTTCTTCTTCAAAAATGGAACGGAGTACCACAGCGGCTGCATTATGTTTTTCCAATTCCATGATACTGTTGATATTATCGGTTAAAGTAGAACTTGAGGCAATGATTGGATTTTTTAGTTCCAATCCCAAGTAATTAGTTGAGACGTCCGCCATTTTTTATATCCTCGTTTAATAATAATTTTTCGATACCTTGCACTGCTCTGTAGCCATCGGCAATAGCGCTAATAGCATCCGCTCTTCTGTTTGCTATATCGCCTCCGGCAAAAAGCCATGGCAGCTTAGTTTGTTGATATTCATTAACCACAATTCTACCCCGTTTTATTTCAATTGCATTGATCACTTCATCGGGGAGGAACGAATAATCCGCTTCTTGTCCGATTGCGGCAATAACGCTTGTAACTTCTATAATGTGTTCATCACCTTCAATAATTTTGGGCCGGGGTCTTCCGCCTTTCGGGTCGGGAATCATTTCGGCGTTTGCATATTTAATTGCTTTTACTTTATTGTTTTCATCGGTAATAATTTCGAGTGGAATTGCTTGCGGATGAATTACCACGCCTTCGTCTTCGGCGCCTTCAATTTCTTCCCAATCGGCCGGCATATCTTCAACGCGTCTTCTGTAAAGAATAGTGACTTCGGCTCCCAACCTACGTGAAACACGTGCGGCATCAATTGCAACGTTTCCTCCGCCAACAACCACCACTTTGTTACCGATTTCCACATGTTTTTCACTGTTGATGGCTCTCAGGAAATTAATTGCTTGTATAGAGCCTTCGGCATCTTCGCCTTTTATTCCGAGTTTGTAGGGTACTTCAAAGCCTATTCCGATGTAAATCGCTTCGTGTTTTTGTTTCAATTCGTTGAATGAAATGTCTTTCCCGACTTTGGTGTTAAATAAAATTTTAACACCGATGCTTTTCATGTATTCGATTTGCTTTTCTATGCTGTCCAAAGGCAATCGGTATTTGGGAATACCGTACATTATCATTCCGCCGGCGTGGTCTTTTGCTTCGTAAATGGTAACATCGAAACCACGCAAAGCCAAGTAATATGCAACGGTAAGTCCACCCGGACCAGCACCTATAATTCCGACCGAATGCCCGTTCGGCGGAAGTATTACCGGATTAACAATTTCTTTGAGTATATCTTTATTCTTTGCTTTTTCAGTTGCGTAACGTTTCAGCCAGCGGATTGCAATCGGTTCGCCCCGTTTACTTACGGCACAAATTTCCTCGCAGCGGCGGGTACAAACTTTTCCGCAAGTTTCACCGAGCGGATTGTTATCGTAAATAATTTTTACAGCCATTTCATCATCGCCGCGTGCAATGGCGTTTATATATTCGGGTATGTGCATGTGTACGGGACAGTTATCGGTACAAATTCCGCAACCAACGCACCGTGCCGCTTCAGCCCGCGCTTGTTCTTCAGAATATCCCAACACAACTTCGGCGAAGGATTTCACACGTTCTTTGCCTTCCAGTTCGGGCATCGGAACGCGTTGGTAGTCCAATAAAGAATTGCCGTTGCTTATCCATGAAATTTTTTCTTTACCTTCCGGATTGTCCAAACCGGGAATTAACAAGAACGAATCCGGGTCCTCCGAAACGTGAAGATACTCTTTAGTTAAACTTAAAGAGCCAGTGGGGCATGAATCAACGCAAAGGGCGCACCAGCAGCACCGACCGTTATCAACCCGCGGACGCAAACCTGAATCGCCATTGGTTGTTTCTATTCCTTCGATAAAGATCATATCGATTGCTTCATTCTGGCAGATTGTAGCGCACGTTCCGCAACCGATACATTCTTCCAAATCGTTGTAATGAAAACCACGGTACCGCTCGGCCGCTTCCTTTTTCTCGAACGGATATTGAACCGTGTGTGGCTTTTTACCAGCTTGTTTTAATGCGTTGTACGGTGATATTATTCCTTTTAAGTTTATTGCCATTGTGATACCTATCTTTCAATTTCAGGTGGACAGACACCCAAACTGTTCATTATCATTGCAACATCGGAAATGTTGGCTCCGACTAAAATGTTTTCGAGTAATGAAACACCATGTACGTAAGCCGGACCGCGAACGTGAATGCGGCGTGGCTTCAGCGAACCGTCGCTTACAACGTAATAGCCGAATTCACCGCGTGCCGATTCTGTTTTAACATAAGTCTCACCCGGGGGAACGTACCAGTTCAGCGGATTGGGAACTTTGTTGTAGTATTCACCGCCGGGCATTTTTTCAATTACTTGTCTGATAATAGAAATCGATTGTTCCATTTCTTTTCTTCTCACCATTGCCCTTGCCCAAATGTCACCGCCTTCGTATGTTGGTACAACAAAGTCGAGTTTATCGTAAACTTCGTAGGGCTCGTCTTTGCGAACATCGTGTTGAATACCGCAACCGCGTAGAGGCGGACCAACCACTCCCCATTCCATTGCTTTATCTTTATCAATTACGCCAATGCCTTTTGCTCTTTTTTGGAATATTGCGTTTTCGAACATCAATTTATCGTATTCCGGCAATCTGCTTTCGATGTAATCCATTGTCCGTAACACTTTATCGGGGAATCCCCCGGGCAAATCGCGCCGTACGCCTCCAGCCCAAATATACATGTGATAAATTCTGCCGCCGGTAAGTTCTTCAAACAAATCGAGAATGTAATCGCGATCGCCAACACTCCATTGTGGAACAGTGTATAGACCTGCCGTACCGGCTTGTCCTCCCATCCAAAGGAAATATGCTGCAAGTCGTGAAAGTTCCAGAACCATGACGCGGATGTATTTGGCTCTTTCCGGAACTTCCCTTCCTTCGATTTCTTCCACGGCTCTTGCAAGGTTTTCTTCATTCGGATCAGGTTCGGGAACGCAAATTCTGCATACAATCGGGAATGACTGCATCCAGGTTCTTTGTTCCATCAACTTTTCAAAAGCCCTGTGCAAATAGCCTACGTGTGTTTCCGCTTTTACTATTGTATCTCCCGCAACTTTAAGTTTTACCATCATGTTACCGGTTATACCGGGGTGCTGCGGTCCGAAATATAATGTTGTTTCTTTTTCTCTCATTTTAGATTCCTAACGGAAAATTCTTTTGCAAAATCCGGAATCTTCTCTCCGCTTTTTTTCGTAATTGTTTCGCGCACGTCTTGAGCATCTTCCCTGCCGGGTCTTGTATAAAAATTATCTTTGGCAAATTGAATAGTGTTAAAGTCCCTTCTCATCGGCGGGATGTCATCCCAATCTTCAAGAATAAATTCGTTCAGTCTGTCATTGCCGGTAAAGTTTATTCCGAACATTTCATGTATCTCACGTTCGTAGGTTTCCGCTTGGCGCCACAAATGTTTAATTGTAACAAATTCGGCTTTGTCCCTGCTAATTCTGGTTTTGGCAATGACTACAATATTTTTTTCGTAAGAGTAGAGCAGGTAAACCAATTCGAATTCGTTATCTTCAATCCAGTCGACGCAAGAGAAATGTGCCAAGTGATTAAACGCAAGATAGTTTTTTGCGTAACTTAAAAACGGGGGAATGAGGTCGCTTCGCAGTTTAACTATAATCCTGCTTTCCCTTTGCAGTTTAATTTCCGCAGTATGGAAAGTGTTTTTTATCTCTTCAATTGTTTGATTTTCGTTATATAAATTTTTATTCATATTTATCACCAATTATATTCGGGCATACGCCAGTTTTTAATTACTTTACGTTGGTTTTCTCGGTACCACTCCAAATTTTCCCGGTAACGTTTAGCGCCGTCGGCTTTACCTTCGGAAATTAATTGCTGCAATTTTATAAAGCCCGATATTACCGCTTCGGGCCGGGGCATACAACCGTTTATGTAAACATCAACTGGTAGATATCTATCCAACGCTTTGATTGTATTGTAGGAATCCCAATACATTCCGCCGTTAATTGTACACGAACCGAAACCGATTACATATTTGGGCTCTTGCATCTGTTCGTATGTACGGATAACCCTTTTCAGGGTTTTGACCGAAAGATACCCCGTAATTAATAAAACGTCGGCTTGGCGCGGAGTTGCCGAACCCCTTATTCCGAACCTTTCGGCATCATATCTCGAAGTCATTGTAGGAGGAAGTTCTATTGCGCCGCAACCGGTTCCGTAGGCAACAACCCAAAGGGAATGTTTACGTGCGAAGTTTTTAATTATATCTACAATTTTTGATGCTTCTTTATCGTTAAACATTATTACCTCATTAAAATACTACGACCAATATTGCCAAAATTCCGAAAAACAAAGGCCACGACCAGAAAAAACGAATCGATTGTTCCGTTCTGAATCGCGGGAAAACTATCCCGGTTAAAACCGGAATCATATATAAAATAAAGGTTTTAATTATCAAAGTAATAAAATCATGTGCCCCGCCAAGGAATATATCGGTGAACAAAACGAGTTTGGCAAACGTAAATATTGAACGGCTTGTAAGCATCAAGCCAAGATATTTTCCACCGAATTCGGACGGCGGTCCGGATGCAATTTCCGCCGGTGCAATAACCACGTCGAAGGGAGCATAGCCCATCATTCCGAGGAATGCAAGAATTGCAGCCAGAAAAGCAAACGGGGATTGAAAAATAATCCACTTTGTGAAATGATCTTGGACGGCAAGCAAATCATTCAGCGATGTGGTTTGGAATTGAACCATGATTGCAACCAAAGCCATGACAAACGGCACTTCGTATCCGACCAATTGACTTAAACCTCTGGAAACACCGATTGCCGAATTGGGGTTTCCCGTTTGCCCGGCGCCCAGTGCCATTCCCAACGAACCGAAAACCATTATGTATAAAAGAAATATCAAATCGCCGTTGAAACTGAAATTGGTAAATACCGGTGAATCTTTGATAACCGGAATAAAAAACAATGTGGTAACGGATGCGGTAATTGCAAAAACCGGACCCAAATGCTGCATCACACCGTGATTTATATTCGATTCTTTGCTGTATAGTTTGATTATGTCTAAAATATTTTGATAAAACGGGGGACCGAAACGGTTTTGAATTCTTGCTGTAATTCTACGGGTCAATCCACCGTAGGTTACTCCTACAAGAAAAGCAATGACCGGAGTAAAAACAATTCCCAAAACCGCTGACCAATTTATTTCCATAGCTTTACCGTCAATTTATAATTTGATCCCGAAAATTAGTTCGGCAAATAGAATCAGTAATGAAAGAAACAGAACAACATACATAGCGTAAGTTTGACCGTTTCCTGTATAAACATATCTCAAAAAATCAAATGCCTGTTCAAGGTTGTTTCCTATTGCAGTATAGATTTTATCTATGCTCGCTTTAAGTGCCGGTGCAATAGCCCTTTCGAAAGGTTTGTAGAAATCGACCGCATAAGTTAAGTTTTCATTCTCTTCGGGAATTTCACCCGAAGTATGAATGTCTTTCGTAGTAACGTACCGTGTTTTTTTCAAACCCTTGAATGTAACAAACAGACCGGCTATCAGGAATACCGCACCGATAACATTAATGACCGTTTGCATATTAATTTTATTTCCCCATTCATTGAACAGCACCGAAGTTTCATATTTGAAACCGTAATTACCCAAATATTGCATTGCATGGGAAATTGGGTCGAGTACCAAGCCCGGGAAAATACCGGCAACAAGAACGAATGCCGATAGAATCAACATCGGGATTAACATTAATAAAGGTACTTCTTTCACGTGCGACCATTCCACTTCTTCTTGTCCGAGGAACAAAGAAAAAATTAATTTATATAAGTAAAGAAATGCGGCGGTACTCGCGGCAAATACCACAATTACCAGAAAATAATGTTTTGATTGAATTAAGGATTCATAAAGCATCCATTTAGCCGCAAAGCCTCCCAAAGGGGGAACACCCGAGACGGTAATTATTCCGAATAACATAGTTACGAAACTTAACGGCATTTTTCTTATTAAGCCTGTAACCGAGTTCATATCGGTGGTACCAGTTCTAAAATAAACTGCGCCAACCGACATAAAGAGCATAGCCTTAAATGCTCCGTGCAAAATTACCAAAAATAAAGCCGCAGCAATACTTAACGGTGTGCCAACGGCCAACCCGATTATAATATAGCCTAACTGTCCGATTGATGAGTAAGCCAGCAGCTTTTTGGCATCGGTTTGAAAGATCGCATAAAATGTAGCAAGTAATGCGGTAATTCCGCCTAACCATGCCAAAATTATCTTTACATATGAAAAATATCCCGAGTGGGAAGCAAATTTGAATAAAACCATTCCTATTCCGAATATACCCATTTTTGAAAGCGCTCCGGAAAAAAGTGCGGTGAAAGGCGAAGGGGAAATGGAATAAGAATCGGGAGCCCAAACGTGTAACGGCATAATTGCGCTCTTAACTCCAAATCCGGTTAATAACAATACTGCTATAACGATTTGGTTAACCTCTGATATGTTACCAAAATTTTGAAGTATGTTTGAAAGCTCCAAATTCCCCGTCTGCGCATAAATCATTACAATAGCAATTAATAACGAGTATGCCCCGATAGCACTGAACACAAAGTATTTTAAGCCGATGGGTTGAGCTTCTTTACAACAATAAATTACCAAAAGGAAAGATGACCAAGTCATTACTTCCCAGAAAAAGAAAAGTGAAATTAAGTCTTGACTGTAAACAATTCCGTACATACCCCCAATTACAAAAAGCAAATTCATGTAAAAGTAACCCAGCCGCTCTTTTTCGGCCATAAAATCCCGTGCATATAAAATGGTCAAAAAGCCAAGTACGGCAATTAAAACAGCGAACAGGTTACTGTAAGGTGTATTGCCCCAAATTATGTTAAAGTCCGCAATTCCGAAAACTATTTTGGTTTTTTCCGTTAGACTTTGTATTACGAAATACAAACCGGATGCTGCAACGGTAATTGCAATAATATCCCTAAGCGGTTTAATCAAATGGTGAACAATAAAAGTTATACCGGCACCGGCAAATGTTATTAACAGTATGTATGCAATGGAATTCATAGTATATAAAATTTTTAATCTAAAACAAACCGAACTTTATGTATGACGCTTTATTTAATAAATCGGCAGCTGCCGGAGTCATCCAATTAAGGATAAGATTCGGATAAAAACCAACAAGTAAAATAACAACCGTAAGTATACCCATTGCAATTAAACCCGAAACGGGGGTACGCCTTACATCTGTGGCTTCTTCCTTATAGAAGTATAATCTGCTTACAACCCTTAGATAATAGACGGCTTCAATTATTGAGCTTATCAGAATAAGTACAACTGGCACCATCAAACCGGCATCGGCGATGGAAAGTAAAATATATAATTTGCTCCAAAATCCGGAAAACGGCGGCAAACCGATTATTGCCAACGCTCCGAAAGCAAAGAAAAAACTTGTAATCGGTTTATCGTGCCCCAATCCGTCTAAAGCCGAAATTTTTTTTGAACCGGAATGGAATACAAGATAACCGGCAGAGAAGAATAATAAAGATTTAATTAAAGCATGATTAAACATTTGAAACATAGCAGCTCTAACGCTCGGTTCAGTACCGATACCAAATGCGATAATAACCAAACCCATTTGACCGATACTTGAAAATGCAAGCATTCTTTTTATCTGCTGTTGTTTCATAGCGGACATTTCGGCAATGAGCATGGTAATAATTCCCATTACCAAGAGAAAATGCAAAACGTCGTGGGAATTAAACATTAAAAATATTATTCGCATTAATGAATAAACCGCTGCTTTCACAACAATTCCGCCGAACACTGCTCCAACCGGCGACGGAGCTTGCGAATATGCATCGGGCGCCCAACCGTTTAGCGGGAACATCTCCGATTCAATTCCCAATCCGATTAAGAATAAAATAAGCACGAAAAGCCTGGTTGTAACCGGAACATCTTGAATTTTAACCGCAATATCGGCTAAGTTAAGTGTGTGTACATTTGCATAAATTATTGCAATTGCAAGCAAGAAAAATGTTGAAGCGAACGAACCGATTAACAAGTATTTGAATGCCGCTTCGGCTCCGTCTCTGTCTCTCAGAAAAGCCGTTAATGAATAAGCGGCAATCGATGTAATTTCGAAAAAGACAAACAAATTAAAAATATCGCCTGTCAGAACAATCCCGGTCGAACCGGTAATCAGCATCATAAAGAGCATGTAATACTTTTCAATCGGTTCTCTGATAATGAATTTATAACTGTATAACCAAATTACAAAGCCGATTAATGTAATAAGCGTGGTGAGAAAAGCTGCAATTGCGCCGTAATATAATGTAATTCCGAACGGAGGTTTAAATCCGGCGATTATTTCAACAACCGGATGATGCGTGCCGATTGGGAATAACGTAACCGAAACAAATGAAAGATATAACAATACAAGCCCCGGAATGATTTTAACCAATTCCTTCGAAACTTTCCCGGCCAAAGGAATTAAAAATGCTGCAAACAAAGGTATCGCTATAAAATGTACGGGACTCATATTCAATCCGGGATTACCATTTCAATTTTCTGATTTTATTTATATTTAAAGTTTTATGATGATCGTAAAGTCTGATTATTAACGATAAAGCAACAGCCGTTACGGCCAAGCCGATAACAATAGCCGTTAAAACCAACGCTTGGGGCACCGGATCGACCATTTGGCTTGCTTGTAAACCGGGTTTTGAAAATATAGGCGCCGTTCCGTCTTTTACATAACCGATTGCGATGAGTAACAGATGAATTCCGTTATCAACTATTGAAAGACCTATTACAATTTTGATTAAATTTTTCTTTACGAGAACTGCATACATCCCGATTAATATCAACAATATTGAAGTTGCGTAATAAATCATTTTATCGTCTTTAACAAATTGTCTAATAAAGCGGTTAATTCCGCACCTACTTTGAAACCGACCGCAATATAGATTAACGGTATAATACCGGCGCTAAACAACTCGCCAGGAATACCGAATGGTAAAATGTTTTGCAGGAATGAAGTTCCGTAAATTAAACCGGCGAAACCAATGGTTACAAACGTCATTCCGGCTAACGATTCAATAATACTCAATGCTTTATGGTTGGTCTCGAAAGACCTGTACGAAATAAACATCAAGAGAACACCGGTTGCAATTATTGCTCCCCCTTGAAATCCTCCGCCGGGAGTTAAGTGCCCGTGGACAAAAACATAAGCGCCAAGCAAAGCGATTAACGGGTAAATTATTTTGGAAGATGTTTTAACAATTACGCTGGCATTTTGCAAAGCTCTTTTCTTTGCTTTTTTATCGTAAAGGATTGCACCCAAACCCGTAGCGGCTAAAAACAAAACGGTAACTTCTCCCAATGTATCGAAACCTCTGTAACTTACGACTATAGCGGTTACGGAGTTTACGGCACCGGTTTCTTTTATAGTTGATTCAAGGTAATGTTTCCCAACACCTCCGGCGCTCTCACCAAACGGAATTTTCAATAAAACATCGAGAGAATAATAACCGATTATAAACAAAAGTAATATTGCAATTACTTTTCTCATTCTTCAAACCTTTTGGTTTTTTTAATTGTAATAACAAAAATAATTGTAGTAAGAGCCACTCCTATTGCCGCTTCGGTCAAGGCTACATCGGGCGCTTGCAATATGTAGAACAAAACGGATAATACGACCGATACAGCAGAAGTTCCAATTACCGCAAGGAGTAAATCTTTCTGATAAACTGCAAAGACGGCAGCGATTATTAATACTATAGAAAGAATAACGACAACAATTGTTAACCAATTCATTACTTAACTTCCTCCTTCTCCACTTCCGCGTAACTGTCCAATCCTTCTTTTTTCATATATGGCTTTAATCCGGTTTTATAACTTCCGCGTGCAAGAGCATGTGAGCTGATAGGGTTGGAAATTGCAATGAAGATTGCAATCAGTAAAGTTTTCCAAATCCATTCCGGTTGAAGAAAACCAACTCCGATAACAGTACTTAAAGCTCCAAGCGTAGTTGCTTTAGTACCGGCTTGCAAACGGGAATAGACATCGGGCATGCGGAAAATACCCAATGCTCCCAAAAATAAAAATACCGTTCCAACCGTTACAAGTATATTTCCCACTATATTTAAAATCATAATCCACCTTCCAAGTAACGTGCAATGGTTAATACACCCACAAAAGAGAGCACACCGTAAATAAGTGAAACATCAATATATATGAATCTTTGAAAGACGAATCCAAGTAAAACCAATCCGGCTGTGGAAATTGTGGTAAGATTATCCAGCGCCACAACCCTGTCGGAAGCCGTTGGACCCAGCAAGCCTCTCAAGGCGGCAAAAATAATAGCTAAAACGATCAATATTACATAAATATAAATCATTTGAATATTTCCTTTAGAATCACTTCGAAATCTTTGCCGATCTCACTGTATATCACTTCAGGGTCTTCAGATTTAACATCAATCCAATGTATGTACAATTTATCATCAATTATATCTACGGTAAGAGTTCCGGGAGTTAATGTTATTGAATTCGCTAAAAACATTTTTGCGGTATCGGATTTTAATGTGGTATGATACGTTACAATACCCGGATTTATCGGTAATTTCGGATTAATTACACGCTTTGCAACATCGAAATTTGCTTTAACAAGAGCAATTAGAAAAACGGCTAAATACTTTAGAATATAAAACAAGCGTTTCGGACTCAGATAAAATAATCCCCGCTCGGTAAATGATTTATAACTTAGGGAAGCTAATACTAAACTAAGAAGGGCGCCGGTAATTACTTCTTGGTAGTGGAAAGTTGATGTAAAGCCAAGCCAAATAAGAAAAAATATCACGAAACTGAATATAAACCGACTCATTATCTACCTGATCACACAGAAATTATTTTCGCTAAGTAAAAATAGACAAAAAGGTATTAAAATGCCAAATAAAAAATTTAGGGTATAAAAAATAATTTTTTGTCCGATTTAAAAATGATTTACAAGTTTTTGTTTTCCCGCATGATATCGTATTCATAAAATTGACAAGTTGGCTGTATTTAGCCAATTATAACAGATAAACCGGTTAAAAACACTCTAAATTCGAAAAAAAAACATAGGCATTCATTTTGAAGTTAGGATTGGCTATAAAGAAGTTTTTTGAAATTTCGATAGTACAAAACAGAAAGTTTTTCTTTCACTAAAAATCTGATAAAAAATGCAACAAGAATATTTAAGAGTAAAAGACATATTAACTTCTGATGATCCTCAAGTTATCAGAATGACTGCGGAGAATTTTAGAATAACGGAATTACCCGATCAAATAGCAAAATATTTAGCGGAGAAAATAGTGGACAAAAATAACGGTGTAAGAGATTCAATCTCTACTACTTTAATATTGAATAAAAACCCACATATCCCGGAAATTGTGGTTCCGTACATTTCTTCCCCCGATGCCGCAACACGGAACCTTGCCGGAGAAATACTGCTTGCGAAGGGAAGCGAAGCCGTTGACGCTATGTTGGATTACCTGCCGGAAGGAAACGATGACGATCAAAAGTTTTTAATCGATCTTTTGGGATTAATCGGTGATAAAAAAGCCATAAAACCAATATTGGAAGTTTTACAAAAAACAAAAGACGATAATGTAATCCTTGCTTGTGTTGAAGCGCTTGGTAATTTGAAAGCTGAAGAAAGTGTGGATGAAATAATAAAAGTTTATTCACAGAACGAACTTTTCTACCCCACAGTGATGGAAGCGCTTGGTAAAATCGGAGGCGATAAAGCCGTATCATTTATGCTTGAAAAGTATGATGAGGTTGACGAATTAACCCGGTATTCGATTGTTGAAAGCCTTGGTGATGTTGGTAATCAAGATGCAATCGATTTACTTAACGAAGTTGTGAAACAATTTAGCGGTCCGCTTGCCTGGGCGGCATTCGAATCACTGATGAAATTACGGAACAATTCAAATTTTGATATTAATGAAGGTGAGCACCTCACGGCAATCACAAAAGAAATATTTTCGGACGGTGATATTGAAAATAAACTTTATGCAGCTCAATGTTACAAGGCATTCAGAGACGATTCAGTAATGCAAAAGGCGATTGAAAATTACGGCTTGGATGAAAAACTGGATGAAAAACTCGAAAATATTTTCTTCCAATATTCCGATAAATTTTTTGAGGAAGTAGTTAAATATTTTGAAGGAAACGGGGAAGAAGTCAGCAAGCTTCTCGTGCTGATTAAAAATTTGGTTGCTAACGGGAAAGCGGAAAGTTTCTTTAAACTTGAAGAAGTGGAGCAATCCAAATTTGCCAATTTCCTTGCCTCAAAATTAAATCACCATGATGAAGAAACAAGGTTAATTTGTATGGAGCTGTTGTTTTTCTTGATGCCGGAAACCGCTTTGTTATTTTTGGATGCAATGTCTGATGATCCGAGTCCGTGGAACAAATTACGTCTTCTCGAGATAATCCAAAACAGCCGTGAACCGGAGGTGGTGGAAATTATAACCAAATTGGCTGAAGATGAAGACGAAATGGTTAAGGAAACCGCTAATAATATTTTATTAACAATATAAACTTAAACGATTATTGATATGATTCCACAAAAAACATCTGCAGCGAAAACGGGAAACAAGTTTAACTTCAACTTTTCGCTTGGGAACACCCAGAAAAAACAAATGAGCGAAAAGGCTTTTAACGAATGGAGAAAATATATTTACGATGTAAGCGGAATATATTTTCAAAATAATAAAAAATATCTTCTTGAAAGCCGGCTGCAAAAGCGAATGAATTATTTAGGATTGGATTCATTCGAAAAATACCTCGAATATGTTAAGTTCAATCCTCAAAAGGAAGTTGAAAAAAAGCAGCTGTTCGAAGCCATAACAATTAACGAAACTTATTTTTTCCGGAACCAACCGCAATTCGATGCATTGGTTCAGCACATTGTTCCGGAGCTTTTATCGTCCGGTAAAAAATTAAATAAAAAACGATTGAGAATATGGAGCGCTGCTTCATCTTCGGGCGAAGAAGCATACACCATCGCAATGGTTTTAACTGAATTGATTCTTCCCAAATATCCCGGCTTACAAGTGGAAATTATTGGCACCGATATAAATTATGCGGTTGTTGAAAATGCCAAGAGGGGAATTTATAAAGAATACTCAATCCGGAATACTCCTCCGCTTTATTTGAAAAAGTATTTTATTAAACACGAAAACAATACTTTGGAAGTAGTGCCGGAAATAAAGAGAATGGTGAAATTTAAATTACTTAATCTTTACGATGATGCCGGAATGAGAATGATGAATAATTTCGACGTAATTTTTTGTGCGAATGTATTGATTTATTTTAATCTTGAATCGAAAAAGAAAGTAGTTGAACACCTATACAACGCCCTGAATCCAGTGGGTTATCTTTTTATAGGTTATTCGGAATCTTTACATGGAATTTCCAAGGCGTTTCGCTTGGTCAGTTTTCCGAAAACTATCGGATATAAAAAGGAGTAATCATAAAATGAAAAAAGTCATATTAATTGCCGATGATTCGCCGACAATCAGAAAGTTTGTGTCCGTTTCATTAAAAATGCAAGGATTCGAAGTTATTGTTGCAAGCGACGGAATGGAAGCGGCGGAATTGTTACCGAAAAACAAGGTGGATCTTATAATTACGGATTTAAATATGCCGAACTTGGACGGCTTTGAATTTATCAAAGCAATTAGAGCGAGCCAAGATAACAAAGATACGCCGATTATTATTTTGTCTTCCTTGAATAGCGAGGAAGATATAGAGCGGGGATTGAAATACGGAGCCAATTCTTATTTGGTTAAACCGTTCGATCCTAAGCGTGTTCAATATGAAGTTTCTAAATATTTAAATTGAGGATATAATGGAACCTAATTTCTTAGTTGTAGATGATTCGGTTACTATGCGCAGAATAGTAACCAACTCATTGAAAACACTTGGTTACAATAAATTTGCCGAGGCGGCAGATGGGAAAGAAGCATTGGAAAAATTAAATGCCGACGATTCAATCAATTTTGTTATTACGGATTGGAATATGCCTGTTATGACCGGTCTTGAATTAACTAAAGCAATACGCGGAAATCCGAAAACGGAAAACATGCCGATTCTTATGGTTACCACAAGAGGGGTTAAAGAAGATATTATTCAAGCTTTGCAAGCGCGGGTTTCGAATTACGTTGTTAAACCTTTTACACCGCAAATTCTCAAAGAGAAAATCGAAGCTATTTTGGCTAGTACTTAAGGATGTAATAAAATGAGTAAAATAAATTCAAATTTAAATGTAATACTCGAAAAACTCGGCGAGATGAAGAAACTTTTCCATTATGGAGAAAAAATTGTTCCCATAATAGAAAGCATAACTCAATTCGTCGATGAAACAATGCCGCTTTTGGATAATGTTAATTCCTCCATTGTTGAAAGTACACACAAAATGCCTCAAGCTTCAAACCAGATAAACGATGTGACTTCGGCAACGGAATTGGCTACAACGGAAATTCTCGATTTAATAGATGAAATTAATGATGAAATAGATAAGACGAAAAATCAACTTAGTGAAATTAAAACCGCCGAAATTGAGAGTCTTGAAATTCTGGAAAAATTGAAAGCGGCTGTCCACAATAATCCTGTTGCATCCAAATATGTTGATGAACTGACCGATAAATTGCCTGTTTATGAAATTGTAAATAAAATAATGGAAAACATCGGCAAGATTGAAGATGCTTCTTATAAAATCACTTTATCGCTTCAAGTTCAGGATATAACAACGCAACAGCTTGCTGCAGTTAATCATTTAATTACCTCGGTGCATGAAGGGCTAAATAATTTGCTTAAAGATTTCGGCGACTATGAAATGGATAAAGAACAATTTAACAACGGACTTACCAGCGGTCAACATTTTGATGCAAATGCAAAATACGGAGAACACGGTCAAAAACAGTCCGATGTTGATCAAATAATAAATGAGCAACAAAAAACATCACAAGACGAAATTGATAAATTATTTTCATAAAAATTATAAAGTCAAATGAGCGATTATTCTTTATTAAACGATCCGGAAATGAAAGATATTTTCGAGAGTTTCTTAATTGAAACGAAAGAAATTCTCGAGAAATTGGATTCCGATTTAATGAAACTTGAGTCGGAACCGGATAACAAAGATTTGTTAAACGACATATTCAGATCGTTTCACACAATAAAAGGAACCTCCGGTTTCCTCGGTCTTGTGAAACTCCAAAAAGTTACGCACAAACTTGAGGATATTCTTAATAAACTTAGAAAAGGTGACGCTCAATTAAACGATGATATAATGGATGTGATTCTGAAAGGTTTCGATACAATTAACGAACTGTTAACGGTAATCGAAAATGAAAAGAATGAGGATTTGGATACCGGAGAAGTTATTACGATGTTGACCGGTGTTTTGGATAAAATGAACGGTGAGGGCTCCGGCGTCACACCTGAAGCTGAAGAAAACAAAAGTGATGAGGAACCGGAAGAACCTGAGGTGAATGAAAATCAACCTGAAGAAAAGGACACTCAACAACCTGAGAGCATGCCTGCAGTGGAAGAACCGGTTGGTGATTATTCTATGCTGCAAGATCCGGAAATGACTGAAATATTTGAAAGTTTTATTGTTGAAACTAAAGAAATATTGGAAAAGTTGGATCTCGATCTGGTTAAACTCGAATCGGAACCGGAAAATAAAGACTTGCTAAATGAAATATTCCGTTCGTTCCATACAATTAAAGGAACTTCGGGATTTCTCGGTTTGGTTAAATTTCAAAAAGTTACTCACAAACTTGAAGATATTCTCAACAAACTGAGAAAAGGCGAAGTTGTACTGAACGATGAAATAATGGACGGAATTCTGAAAGGTTATGATGTAATAACCGAACTTCTTGCGGTAGTTGAAAATGAGAAAAATGAAAATCTTAACACAAGTGAGATTCTTGGAATTTTACAACGGATACTTGATAACTTTGAAAAATCAAACTCTGTTGGGAAAACGGATTCACAAGAAGAAAAATCATCCGGAGAAGTTGCCGAAATAAGTGTGCAACCTAAAAAGAAAGTTGAGCATAAAAATACGATTACACTCGATAATTCCTCCAACGCACCGGCGGATGTTGCGGTGGCGGCGGAAAAACCCAAACAAACCGCTGCTTCAAAAACACCGGGCACGGAAAGAAAGAAACAAGATGCGGCAAAGCAAAACCAGCAATCGTCCAAAACAATTGAACAAACAATAAGGGTTGATGTTGAAAGACTGGATGATTTGCTTAACATAATTTCCGAACTTGTGTTGGGAAGAAACCGGCTACTGCAAGTAAATGCGGAAGCAATGAATGAGTATGAAGGTTCCAAAATTGCACACGATTTGGCGGAAACAACAAGACAAATAGATTTGATGACTACCGAGTTACAACTTGCCGTAATGAAAACCAGAATGATAAAAATCGGCAAGGTGTTCAACAGATTTCCGCGTCTTGTGCGGGATTTAAGCAAGGAAACCGGAAAGGAAATTCAACTTATTATTAAAGGTGCCGAAACGGAACTGGATAAAACTTTAATAGAAGAAATTAATGATCCGCTTGTACATCTGATTCGTAATTCCGTTGATCATGGAATCGAACCGCCTGAGGTAAGAAAAGAAAAAGGCAAACCGGTTAAAGGCACAATCGTCCTTTCGGCCGATCATGAAGGCAACGACATTATTATCACAATTGAAGATGACGGTAAAGGTATTGACCCGCAAGTAATTGCGGAAAAAGCTGTTAAAAGGGGATTGGTTACGCCCGAGAAAGTACAGGAAATGAGTGACAAGGAAATCTATAATTTCATTTTCTCACCCGGTTTTTCCACCGCCGAAAAAGTTACCAATGTTTCCGGCCGCGGAGTGGGAATGGATGTTGTGAAGACCAATGTTACCAAGCTTCATGGAATAATTAATGTTGAATCGGAAGTTGGCAAAGGCACAAAAATAATTATTAAACTTCCACTAACACTTGCAATTATTCAAGGATTGTTGGTCGAAATATCCGGTGAAACAATTGTTATCCCGCTCAGTTCGGTTATCGAAGTTATTAGAGTGGCAAAAGAAGATGTATACCTTGTTAATCAAACCGAGTGTGTTAAACTTCGCGATATGGTATTACCACTGAGTGATATCGATAACATGCTTTACGGCGTTGACAAAAGTGTGGACGCTAAAGATTATTACTTTGTGGTTGTAGTTGGCATAGCCGAAAAACGAATCGGTATAAAAGTGGATGGTTTGATTGGACAAAAAGAAATTGTAATTAAAACTTTAGGAAAATATTTGGGTAACATCGAAGGAATCGCCGGTTCAACCATCATGGGAGACGGTAAAGTTGTTATGATTGTTGATGTTGCCGAACTGGTAAACAAATTAACGGGTCAAAATTGAATAGAAAAATTAAAGTTCTAATCGTTGATGATTCGGCTTTCATGAGAAAATCACTCTCAATAATTCTCAGTGCCGATTCCGAGATAGAAATAGCCGATTTTGCAAAAGACGGTATCGAAGCAATTGAAAAAGCAAAATCCATACGTCCCGATGTGATAACGCTCGATATTGAAATGCCGCGCATGGACGGACTTACGGCTTTACGAACAATTATGAAGGAAGCCCCGACATCCGTTATAATGGTAAGCTCCTTAACTACCGAAGGGGCGGAAGCTACGCTCCAAGCTCTGGAATTGGGCGCCGTCGATTTCATTCCCAAAGAAATGTCGTTCGTTAGCGTTAACATGGGACAAGTGAAAAAAGATTTAATCCGTAAAATAAAAACCATTGTACGGCAAAAGTTCCTTAAGGAGCGACTTGAAAATCTGAAAACGGAAATAAACGGGAAAGAAAGCAGGAAAGTACCAATTCCCACTAACGGGCAACTCCCTAAAAATAAATTTAACTCAATAGCTATCGGTATTTCAACGGGAGGACCGTTATCGTTACAAAAAGTAATTCCGCAATTAACGGTTAAAGTGCCGGTGTTTATTGTTCAACACATGCCGCCCAAATTTACCAAATCGCTTGCAAACAGATTAAACAGCTTAAGCAAATTGACCGTTAAAGAAGCCGAGGATTCCGAAGAGGTCAGAAGCGGTTTTGTTTACATTGCTCCGGGCGGAATGCAAATGAACGTTAAGAAAAATCTTGCAGGTAAAAGAATTATCAAAGTTTTCGAAAGTGACAAAAATATTCTTCACAAACCTTCGGTCGATATTATGTTAAGTTCGGTTGTAGACGAATATGGAACCGGTGTGCTCGGGGTAATAATGACTGGCATGGGACATGATGGACTTGAAGGTATAAAAAAATTAAAAAGCAAAGGTGGTTACTGCCTGGCGCAAGACGAAAGTTCTTCTGTTGTTTACGGTATGCCGAAGGCAATTGTAGATAACCAACTAGCCGATGTTGTAGCGCCTTTGGACAGAATTCCCAAAATATTAAATGAGGTGGCTTAACTATGGATAATACTTTTGAAGAATCGGTTTACAGGGAAATTTCTTACAGGGAATCCGGTTTGGTTGATAATGTTATAAAAGCCGAAGATATTAATTTTTTAGGTGTTACCAAAATTGATGTTGAAGAAGATGTTCACGAAGGAGTAAAAATAATTCTTAAAAAAGATATAAACGACAATATCAAAGAAATCAAATTCGTTTGTTCATGCGGTGAAACGAAATCCGTTTTACTCGATTATTCTGACGAATAATTTTCAATTGTTCATATTTAGCCAACTCGAGCCTTTCTAATAATACATTTCCACCCTAAAACACACTAATATAATATGGCATTAGTTTTGAAACTATTGCTGAAAAAAAACAGGGTGGAAATGGCAGTACCTACAAATAAACTACTCGAGCGCGTTTTGGATTATGCAGCGCTTAAACAAAAAGTTATCAGTCAGAATATTGCAAACGCCGGAACCGTCAACTACAAAAGAAAAGATGTTGAATTCCGTGCTACATATAGCAATGCGATAAAATCATTGGAAGCAAAACATATCGGTAACATCGGTGGAAATCAAAAAACTTTGCAGACCGAAATCAAGGTGGTTACCGATAACAGTAAAAATTACGATTCGGGTTTTAATAATGTGGACGTAAACAAAGAAATGGCCGATATGGCTCAAAACACAATTCTGTTCAGGTTTGCAGCCCGGAAATTAAACGGATACTTCAAAACATTACAAAACGTTATAAGCGGAGGTAAGAAATGAAAATTACTCCGAACTTTTTATCATTCAGAATTAGTGCAAAGGGTATGAGCATCCAAAAGAAAAAGATGGAACTTGTAACCGAAAACATTGCGAATATGAGTACTACAAAAACCGGTGACGGGAAACCATACAAAAGAAAATTTTTGGTGGTTAAACAAATTGAAGAAAATAAAAACAAACTCTCGTTAAGAAAAAGTTTGAACGGGGATGCATTCAATGCGTTGTTGCCTGTCAATCAGAATTCTTTACTTGATTCCGATAAAAACATTGTAACGGAAGTAAAAGAAGACAACAGTGAAGGGGAATTGGTTTACATGCCCGATCATCCCGATGCCAATGAAGAAGGCTATGTTCAAATGCCGAATGTAAACGTAGTTACCGAAATGGTCGATATGATTGCGGCGTCAAGAAGTTTTGAAGCAAATGTTGCCGCATTCGAAGCTTCGAAGCAAATTGCAAAAAATTCGTTGGAGATTTAAAATGAAAATATCGATGAACAGCATAGGAAATTATAATCCGTATAAAGTTAATAATAATAAAAATCAAATTAATAAAATTAATAATGTAAAAGAAGTAAAGAACGTAACGGAAATTAATCAAGCCGAAAAAACATTTTTTAAATCGATGTATCCCAAAAACGAAAAAGAAATAAACAACTATCATTTTTATGAACCGACCGGTAAACTTTCCGGCGTTTCACTAGGTTCATTATTCGATAAGAGAGGTTAAAGATGAAAGTAAACGGATTCCCAAATAATATTCCGGAATTTGCAAACAATAAACCTAAGAAAATCAATTCGACCGAAAAATTCGGAGACCTCATTTCCGATTTTGTAAAAGACGTAAACAGGGACCAGCTAAGGTCGAATGAAATGGTTAATGATTTTCTTACCGGCGGCGATGTTGAACTTCACGAAGTAATGATTGCCGGTGAAAAAGCTAAAACCAGTTTGCAACTTTTAATGGAAATCAGAAACAAAGCAATCGATATGTACAAAGAACTAATTAGGATCTCATAATTGTGGATAAAGGAAAAAATCTTTACGGTTCTCTCGTAGGTATCTTCACCAAATTATCTTTTCAACAGAGATTGTTAATCGGCGGATTGGCAATCGGTTCGTTAATCTTCATTGGATTTATTTTCTTCATGTTTAACGAACCGAGTTATTCAACCCTTTATACGAACATCAATCAGGAAGATGCCTCCCAGGTAATTCAATATTTACGGCAGGAAAAAATTCCTTACAAAATTACTGCTAACGGAACCACCATCAGCGTTCCGAAAGAAAAAGTGTACGAAGTACGGCTGGCCTTAGCCGGAAAAGGTATTCCGAGTTCCGGAATAATTGGATACGAAATATTCGACAAAAACATTATAGGTATGTCGGAGTTCGTACAAAAGATGAACTATAAACGGGCTCTGGAAGGTGAATTGGCTCGAACAATTATGCAGCAAAGTAAAATAAAAGCTGCGAGGGTTCACATTGTTATTCCGGAAAAAACGATTTTCAAAAGCGAAGAAAAATCACCGAGCGCTTCAGTTGTTTTGAAATTAAAAAGCGGAGCCTCACTTACGGAAGGAAACATAACGGCAATCGCCAACTTGGTTTCACACAGCATTGAAGGACTAAGCCCCAACGATGTTACAATTATCGATTCAAAAGGAAGAATGCTCTCGAAAGCGGTTGACCAAAGTCCGCTTTCCGTTAACGGACAAAAACAGTTTGAGATTAAATCATCGATAGAAAATTATCTGACTAACAAAGCTCAAAAGATTCTCGATAAAGTTGTCGGCTACGGTAATTCCGATGTTCAAATTAATGTTGATTTAAACTTTAAGCAAATTGAACGTACCCTTGAAGCTTTCGATCCGGAATCGCAAGTAGCGATAAGTGAACAAACATCGCGCTCACAAAGTAATGGAGTGAGCGTTAGTGATTCGAATGCCATAGTTTCCGAAAACGTTACAACAAATTACGAAGTGAGCAAAACTATCGAAAAAGTAATTGAGGGAGCCGGAAATATTAAAAGAATTACCGTTGCGGCTGTTATCAATGGTGTAAGAAAAGAAGTTAAGGTGGGGGATAAAGTTGAAATAGTTAACGAACCCCGCTCCGAAGAGCAGTTGAAAAAACTGGAGATGTTAATTGGTAAAGCCGTAGGACTGGATAATACCAGAAAAGACCAAATATCGATTGTCAGTATTCCTTTCGAAGAACCCAGTGAAGATGAATTCAAAGACGACGGCGGATTTTTGAATGACAACATGCAAATGATGGTCAATTACATTTTGATGATTCTTGCAATAGCCGGTGCCGGTTTCGTTTTGAAAAATCTGTTAAAAAAATTAAAAGAAGAAAAAATAATCATCGGCGGATTGCCGTACCAGGACAGCGCTTTCGGGGATTTGGCCCCGGCCGGGGGAAGCACCGGTGGAATTGCTCCCCCAACATTTCAACCTTCTGCTGCAAAGAAAAAGAAATTTTTGGAGATAGGTGATTTGGAAGATGAAATAAGTGATGAAGCGGCACACCGGCAAATGAAACAAGAGAAAATAGTTAACTATGTAGCAAAGAATCCTTCGGAAGCAGCCAAATTAATTAACTCTTGGTTAAGGGAAGACGAATATGAGTAATACTACAACCAATCCGACAAGAACGGATATAAGCGAATTAACAGGTTTGCAAAAAGCGGCGCTGCTTTTTATTGCGCTTAATGTTGATGCCGCATCGCAAGTTTTCAAATATCTTGAACCATCAGATGTAGAAGCTATTTCTGCGGAAATTACCAAGGTAAAAAACATTCCAGCTCATGTTGCCGAGCAAGTAATTGACGAATATTACGAATTGGTAACAGCGCGTGAATATTTGCTGGAAGGCGGATTGGAATTTGCCCAGCAGGTTCTCGAAAAATCTTTCGGTTATTCTAAAGCACTGGAAGTAATTGAAAAAGTTAAAAACATTACAACACTGCATGGCTTCGATGTTTTGAAGAATGCCGATTCCTCGCAACTCGTGAATTTCCTTAGTAAAGAACATCCGCAAACGATAGCTCTTATTCTGGCAAATCTTAATCCCGATCAAACAGCGGAAGCATTGGCGGAATTGCCGGAAGACCTTAGAGTTGAAGTGGTGTACAGAATCGCAACTCTCGGAAAGATTTCCCCGCAAACCCTTAAACAAGTTGAAAAAGTTGTGGACGAACTTGCTGGATTTTCAATCAATCAAACAATGGGTCAAGTTGGCGGCTCCAAAACCGTTGCAACCATATTAAACAGAATTCCCGTCTCCTTGAACAAGGAAATAATCGCCAAAATAGAAGAGAAAGATGAAGAGGTTGCAATGGAAATAAAAAGATTGATGTTCATGTTCGACGATATCATTCACTTACAAGACCGCGACATTCAAAGAATCCTTAAAGAAGTTGACAGAAAAGATTTGGCGCTTTCACTCAAAGTTGCCGACGATAAGGTGAAAGAAAAAATATTCAATAATATGTCCGAACGTGCCGCTGACCTCCTGAAAGAAGAATTGCAATTTATGGGTCCGGTTAAACTTAAAGAAGTTGAAGCTGCACAAGCCCGTGTTGTTGATGTAATTAAGATGTTGGAAGAGCAAGAAGAAATTACAGTAAGCTTCAGAGGAGGCAGCGAAGAAGTATATGTCTGATGTTATTAAAATTTCGGTTAAAAGTAAAAAGGTTAAAGCCGTTGTTGGTGAACTGACCGAGGAAATCATAGAAAAAAATGAACAACTCGAAGAGAAAAATCTTTTCAATGAACAGCTCGAAGAAAAATATAAAGAAGGATTTCAAAACGGTTACGAAAAAGCCAAAGAAGAGTTTGAAAGAACATACACCGATAAACTGGTTGAACAGTCAAAAGAATTCTATGTTATCTTAAATTCTTTTGAAGAAAAACTAAAAGAATATGAAAACGAACTGACAAAAATTATTATCAATACATCCGTGAAAATAGCGGAAAAGATTTTGGAAAGGGAATTGTCGGGAAAAACGATAATTGAGAACACACTGAAAAACAGCTTGAGCAAGATACTGGGCGCTAACGAAATGATTATAAAGTTGAATCCCGGTGATTACGAATTGCTCGAGAGGAACGAGTTACTAAAAAAACTTGATACCGGTTTGGCAAAAATAAAAATTAAAAAAGATGAAAATATTAAAACGGGCGGTTGTGTAGTGGAATCGGAAATTGGAAATGTGGATTCAAGAATTTCTACAATGCTTGAAGTAATTGAACGTCAACTTTTAAATAATTTATTGGATGAAAACAACGAGTAATGGAATTCACCGGATTAATTGAAGAAAAAATTGATAAAGTTTTAACTAAAACCGAATTGATAAAAATTAACGGTAAAGTTACCGATGTAATCGGTTTGGTTGTTGTTTCTATTGGTCCTAATGCATCGTTGGGTGAAATTTGTACAATTGTCGATAAATCGGGCAGGGAGGTTGGTAAAGCTGAAGTAGTTGGATTTCGTGAAGGCAAAGTGCTTTCCATTGCACTTGGAGAGGTTGAAGATATTTCCCCGTCATGCCAAATAATTGCAACCGGGGAAACATTTTCCGTTGGAGTTGGAGAAGGTTTATTGGGAAGGGTGGTTGACGGATTCGGAAATCCGATGGACGGCAAGGGTGAGATTCAATATGAACACAAAAGAAAAGTTTACAGGGAACCTCCCAATCCTTTACAAAGGCAAAGAATTAAAGAGCCGCTTCAAACCGGCGTTCGTGCAATAGACGGACTGTTGACGGTCGGGCGAGGACAGCGAATTGGAATATTTGCCGGGAGCGGTGTCGGAAAAAGTGTTATGCTCGGAATGATTGCACGGAATACCGACGCCGATGTCAGCGTAATTGTTCTTGTTGGAGAAAGAGGAAGGGAAGTACGGGAATTTATAGAAAAAGATTTGGGCGAAGAGGGCCTGAAAAAATCCGTTGTCGTCGTTGCTACAAGCGATAAACCCGCATTGATGAGAATTAAAGCGGCTTTTATCGGAACTGCTATTGCCGAGTATTTCAGGGATAAAGGTAAAGATGTAGTATTAATGATGGATTCGGTTACAAGATTTGCCATGGCACAAAGGGAAGTTGGATTAACTATCGGTGAGCCGCCGACAACCAAGGGTTATACTCCGTCGGTATTTGCAATTCTACCCAAATTGCTCGAGAGAGCGGGTACTGCGGAAAAAGGAAGCATTACGGGATTTTACAGTGTTCTGGTCGACGGAGATGATATGACCGAACCGATTGCCGATGCAGTGCGCTCTATTTTGGACGGTCACTTTGTGCTTTCCAGAAAACTTGCCAATAAAGGACAGTTTCCCGCAATCGATCCATTGCAAAGCGTAAGCAGGGTTATGCCCGATATTGTTCCAGACGAACACAGGTTAAGGGCTGTCGAGTTTAACGAAATTCTGGCAACTTATAATGAAGCGGAAGATTTAATAAATATAGGCGCTTATGTGAAAGGCAGTAATCCGCAAATTGATCATGCTCTTTCCAAAATACAATCGTTGCGTAGCTATTTGAAACAAGATATGAAAGAGAAATCGACCTTGGATGAAGCGGTTAACAGATTGATGCAAATTATTGAAAAACCGTTGGTTGAATAATGGCAAAGTTTTCTTATAAATATGAAAACATTAAAAGAATAAAAAAAATTTTTGAAAAAGAAGTTCAAAGACAAATAAGTGAATTGAATTTAAAAATTCAAAAGTTAATCGAATATAAGGAAGAATTGATTCGCGAGAAAGAAAATGAAAAACGGAAAATACTGTCAAAAAATTTTATCGGGAATAACGAACTTCATTTTTATTCCAAATTTGAAAAATATATAGATGAAAAATTAGAATTTGCAGATAAAAAAATTAAAGAATTGGAAAGTGAGAAAGAAAAAAAAATAGAGGAACTTGTACAAAAATCAAAAGAGACAAAAATTTTCGAAAAATTGGAAGAACACCACAAATACAAATTTGAAACGGAACAGAATAAATTGGAGCAAATCCGGATGGATGAGATAGCTTTGAAAAAACAAGGAAAGAATGAATGAAGACGACAATAATGTACATATTGATATTTACATTAGCTTTTGCAGCTACAACTGCAGGATTGTTTGTATTGAATACCAAATACAACGATGTGTTCTCACTGGATTTTTCTCCGCCCCAAGAAGAAATACCGGATTCGGTTCAGGCTGCATTGGCCGATTCGATTGCAAATATGCCCGACAGCCTTACGATAATGATTGCTGTAGCGGATTCGTTGGAAAAAGAATTAGCGAAAGTGAAAACGGAATTGGGAGCGGCACAAAGCCAATTGCAGCAAAAAGATTTGGAAATAGAAAATTTGAAGAAGAAAATAAAAACCAAAAAAGACAGCGCCTATGTGGCTTGGCTGAAATCGACCAGGAAATTATACGAAACAATGGAATCGGGTAAAGCGGCTAAATTATTGTCATCCATTTCCGATAATGAAGCGAGAGATATACTCTACTCAATGAATAAAAAGAAAGCTGCTGAAATACTCTCGAATTTATCAACTGAAAAAATTAAAAAATTGACAAGTCCGAAATGATGCAATTTAATCCAATGTACATAAACGTTAGTGAAAACACGGCGAATATCACTCTTGGCAATTCAAATAAATTAAAGAATAATAAATATCTGTTTGCAGATATAATTAAAGTTTTAATGGGAAACATTGATTCCGGCGCATTGAAAAAAATAAATGTAAAACCGTCCGGTGAACTCATCAAGTTTTCCGAATTAAAATTAATTGACGTAAAGAAGAAAACATTACCTGAAAATACCGGTGTTACACTTTTCCCGACAATGTCCGTTTTACCTGCTACCATGATGGAAAAAATTGAGAAAAGTATTGCAGGTTTTTCATCAGGATTATTTGCCCAAAGTACGGAAGAGATTCATGTTACATCCAAAGAGCTGCGGGAATTAATCGGACAAAAATTGAATTTCAAAAATCTTAAAAAACAATTGCAAAAGGGAACTGAGCTTCAAATTAGTATTGAAAACGGTAGCGAACAATTAAACCTCAATGTTAAAGCGGAAAATTCTGAAAAGGTTGCCAATTATTCTGCCGGTGTAACTTTGGTTAAGGATAAACCTGCAATCGTTAATGCAATTTCCGGGCTTTTAGAAGAAAAAGTGGTCGAACCGGAAAATAAAAATTTAATTACCGGTAAAGTAAACGCTGATAAAAACACAAAGGCATCCGCAGAGCATATTGTTCCGGATGCAAAACCTGCCAAACCGGGTAAAAATGAAGTTGTCATAAAAACTTTTGTTGAGGTTAAAAAATCGATTGACAATTCCGGAGCACCCCCGGAAGTTAATGATAAACCGGCGAAAATTATTGTTCATTCACCAGGAAATGCCACAGCGAAAGTTTTTCAGATTAACCGGGATAACATTTCAAATATTCTTTCGCAGTTAAAGGGAAAGGTAAATAACGAATGGAAATTTAATAAAGCAAACAAAATTGAAATTAATAAAATATTTAACAATCAAAATATTAATAAAGTTGAACTGACAAAAATTCCACAGGCTGGCAAGACATATAAAACCATTAACGGTAAAATAAATGCAAATAATCGTAACAGTGAAATTGTATCAGACAAACTAATCGGAAAAACCGGAAGTGTTGAAACGGCTACAATTTCCACGGAAAACAACGAACCGTTTAACGGGAAAGAGGTTTTTGAGAAGGAATATTTTATCATTAAAGAAAAAGCCGGTAAAAAAACGACCGGGGAAAACATAAATAAATTCGATTTAAGTCATTCGAGGAAAAAAGCGGAAAATCATAAAGCAGAAAAAGTATCATCTGAAGAACGAAACAATGTCCGGATTAATGTTAAAAAAGGGAAAACCGAATTTGTTAAAATAAATAAAGATAAACGGGTTGGTAAACCTGAATTAAGATTCGTAGAGAAAAGTCAGCCGGTTGAAAATACTAACGGAACATCATCGGAACAGTTATCAGGTGGAAAACCAGTTGAAAATAAAGTAAAGTCAAAAACTTTAAACTCTAATGGTAAAAATGACAAACTGCGGTTCCAACCGGATAACGGAAAAGTGAATGAAACGGAAAAAGTTAAAGAACAGAATAATATTAGTAAAAAAACACAACCAGCGAAAGACGCATTGAATATTACACCGGATGAAAAATCCGTTCAGAACAAGGAAAAGGGAATTCAAGCTGTACGGGTAAAAAGTGGAGATGAAGTAAAG
>Ga0256841_1000293_pt1 | contig 53854 bp, 45 predicted proteins | sample 356308metaG_FD_185971 | JGI IMG/M metagenome (GOLD analysis project Ga0256841, IMG submission 185971) | Hydrothermal vent microbial communities from Mid Atlantic Ridge, Atlantic Ocean - 356-308 | ecosystem: Environmental > Aquatic > Marine > Hydrothermal vents | place: Atlantic Ocean: Mid... | reverse complement strand
GCCAGGTAGGTGTAGAAGATCATCTCCGTGGGCGAGTACCGCCGCAGCACCTTCTTGCCGTAGGAGTTGAAGAACGCGCTGCCCAGCGTGCCCGAGAAGATGATCAGGTTGCCGATCAAGTAGCCCGTGCCGAAATTCAGGTTCGTCCAATCGACCTCGCCGCACAGCACCACCCCGGTGATCGCCAGCGCCGCACTGATCCAGCGGATCCGCGTCATCCGCTCGCCGAGCAACAAGACGGCCATCACCGCCGTGCTCAGCGGCAGCGTCAGCATGATGAGGGCTGCGTTCGACGCCGTCGAGAGCCGCGTGCCCCAGGTGATGAGCACCTGTCCGGGGAACACGCCCAGGCCCGCCAGCATCAGGAAGAGCCATACGTCGCTCCTGCGCCGCCGGTCCACGTAGCCCGGCTGGCGCTGGACGTTGCGCACCAGCGGGTAGAGCATCGCCGTGGCCAGCGTCATCGGTCCCCAGACCGTGAACAGCGAGCCCACCTGGTCCTCGACCAGCTTGATGCAAGTGAACTGCAGGGCCCACATGAAGTTGGCCGCGAACAGCAGCAGCCAGGAGACCAGCGGACTCACAGCTTCACCCGCTTCTCGTACTTCTCGACCAGCTTCCGCAGGTCATACGTGAAATCGACCCAGGCCTGCGACCACGCCTCGGCGCTCGCCTTGTCGTAGCGGTAGAAGCCCTTGCGGTTGGAGACGCCCTCGGCGCCCCGGGCGACGGCCTTCTTCATCAGTTCCGGTACTTCGGTCGAGTGGCACAGCTCCGGTAGCAAGCCTTCCATCACCGCCGCGTAGGCGGGGATGCCGGTCAGGTCCATCCAGCGGAACGGCCCGGCGATGGTGGCCCACCAGCCGATGTCGTTGCGAAAGGAGCGGTCCACGTCGGCCAGCGTCGCCACCCCCCGCTCCACCAGATAGAAGGCCTCGCGGATCATGGCGTACATCATCCGGTTCGAAAGGAAGCCGCGGATGTCCTGCTTGAGGATGGTCGGCTCCTTGCCGCAGCTCTCGCCGAGCTGCTTCGCCAGCCGCACCGCCCGCGGCCCCGTGTGCTTGCCCGGGATGATCTCCAGGTACCGCATCACCTGCACCGGCTCGCCCCAGTGCATCCCGATGAAGCGCTCGGGCCGCTTGCGCCCCTCTTGCAAGAGCGTGATGGGAATGCTCGAGGTATTGGAGCTGATCACCGTCCGGGCGCGCACCGCGTCCTCCAGCTCGTCGTAGATGCGGCGCTTCAGCTCGAGGTCTTCTTTCACCGACTCGATGACGAAACGGCAGGGCGCCAGATCCGAGAGCGCTCGCACCAACCGGTAGCGCTTCCGCCACCCGCGCACGGCCCGGGCGGACACGATGCGCCGGCGGACCATCTCCCGCAGCGTTTCGGCGATGTGTTGGAGGCTCGCTTCGGCCCGGCTGGCGGTGCGGTTGTAGGCGATCACCTCGTGCCCGTACGCCAGCAGGCAGGTGGCGATGCCCTGGCCCATCAGGCCGAGGCCGACCAGGCCTATTGGCTCGAAAGCAGCGGTCTGTTTCGTATCCATGAGGGTGCTCCCCCTGGTTGGGATCTAGTCGTCCCACGGGGTGTCGCCCCGCAGGATCTCCACCAGCACGTCGTAGAGGCCTTGCTGGTAAGCGAACAGCGGCAGTTTCTCTTCGATCTCGAAGATGTAGCTGAGGTCGATCGTTTTGTTGGCGTAGTAATTGTCGCGGCCGATCTGGTGGACGAAACGTTCCCAGCCGCCGGGAATGTGCCGGAAGTCCCGGGGGTACATCGACTTCTCCCACGTGCGCACCGTGTCCCGCAATAGCAGCGCCTTTTCGCGCCGCAGGTCGTCGATGATCCGCCCGATGCGGTGGTAGCGGTTCACGGCCGCCTGGTCGTCACCGGCGCGATGTTCCCGCTCGGCGGCAGCGAGGTGGCTGTCGATCTCGGCGATGCGCAGAACGAGATCCGTGAAATGCAGCGCCGTGCGCGCGGTCAGCAGCAGCACCTCGAGGTTGTAGCGGTTCTTCACGGGCCGGCTCAGGTTCTCCCTGAGGATCCGGACCGCTTCGGCATACTGCGGCCGCCGCCGTTTTGCCTCGGCCACGAGATCTTTGTGCTTTTCAGCCCAGCCGGACTCCACATGAAAGTGCGTGTCCGGCAGCGGCGGCAGATCGAGGGCGGCGAACTCTTCCGTCCAGCCATGTTCACGGCGCAGGAACCCTTTTCTTGAAAGGATCTCGTAGACTTTGTCCAGCCCCGCGGCTTTATCCCCGTAAAACAGCCGGAAGAACTTCCGCCGGTATTCTTCGGTGGTGGGCTTCTTCGACGACCAGGCGAACTCGGCCGACGCGAGGAACCCCATCCAGTAGGTTTCCGGATGCACCCCCATGTCTTCCCAGGCGGTGTTCAGGACTCCTTTGATGCCCAGGGCTACGGAACTCGGAATGAAGTTCGCATTGTTGAAGACCCGGATCCGCTGGTCGGGGAACAGGGGCGTCATGGTCTGCGACGAGGTGGCGATCCACACCGGGTAGCCGAGTTTCAGGATCTTGCGGTTCTGCTCCTCGAACTTGCCGGTGTGGTAGTTCCACCGCATGTAGATCAGGTTCTCCGGCAACCCGGCGAGGTCGGCCTCGCTGAAGTGCTTCAGAAACATGTCGTCCCAGACGATGGCTGTCTTTCCGTGTTTCGCCAGCAGGCGGCAGACGAAATCCAGCCATAGCCGGTAGCTCTCCACTGCCGCTCGATCGCCCCACTTGCGGCGGCACTCCTCGCCCTTGCCGAGCTCCCTGGCCTCGTCGCCGCCGATGTGGAAGTAGCGGGCCGGCTGGACGACCTCCAGCACCTCGGTGATCATGTCGCGGATCAGCGGGAAGGTCCCCTTCTTCAGCGGGCAGAGCTGCCAGTTGCTCATCGGCACTTCCCGGAGGTGCTGGTACTCGGGATGCTTGGCGATGAAGCTGACGTGGCCCAGCGTCTGCACCAGCGGCACGATCTCGATGTGGTGGCGCCGGGCGAGGCGAACCAGGTCGCGCACCTGTTCGTGGGTCAGCGCCCCCGGGGCGGCCAGCGCCGGATGGCTGCGGTAGCCGAACTTGTCCTCGAACTCGAAGACGGCGGCGTTGATCTTGTAGCGCGCCAGTTGCCGGAACAGATGCCGGTAATACCACGGCCGGTCCAGGTGATACCAGAGATCGATGTGGACGGCCCGGAACTCCATATCCGGCCAGTCGGTGATCTCGATTCCCGGCGCGCTGCCCTCGCCCTGCTCGATCAACTGGAGCAGCGTCTGGACCCCATAGAAGAGCCCCGCCGGGGTCTCCGCCGCGATGCGGATCTTCTCCGGCGCGGCCTCGAGCCGGTAGGCCTCGCGGCGGGCCGCTCCCGCAGGCACGCGGGCCAGATCGGAGCCCGAGGCGGGCTCCAGCAAGATCACGTTGCCGGCCGCGGCGGCTTCGCTCCGTTCGAGCCGAATCCCGGTTGCCTCCTCGATCCCGTCCAGCAGGCTTTCCACCGCCGCTGCGGCATCGAGGCCGGGTCTGGCCTGCACGGCCGTATCGGGAAGGATCCGGAACTCCCCGCCGGTGAGCCGGGCCAGTTCTGGTTCCGGCAAGATGCTGATCCCGTGCAGCGCCTCCAGGCCCCGCTCTTTGGGGAACTCATCGGCGGCGAGGGAAACGGCGGGAACCAGTAAAAAGGCGGCCAGTGCGGGAAGCAGGAATCTCATCTCGATCCAGTGGCGGCCCGGCGCCGCCGCATCCGCAGGCGCCGCGCTCGCCGGAACCCCTTGATTGTCCGGCACCGGCTCTCGTCCGTCAACGCCCGGGCCGCCGGGACGCCGCTTAGCGTTCAGCATGCTGTACGAGGAGTCTCTTTCCGCTGTCCCGTTCCTCCTCGCCCGGGGGATCCGATATTCTTGGAATCGTCATGAAACGTGAAATCACCGCCGTTGCCGTCCTGGCTGCTGTGGTTCTCGTAACCGTCGCTTCGCTCCCCCAGCCCGCCGCCTCCGGCCAGGCCTCTTCACCGCCACGGAACGGGCGCGTCGCCTATCTGATCCGGTTCGGCATGGACGGCAAGCCGGACGTGGACTGGAGCGGCAGCGTGAAGCCGGCTCCGGCCCGGCTGGCGGGCTGGCAGTTCGCGCCCGGCGAGCAGACAGCCGAGTGGAGCTGGAAGTGCGCCACCCGGGAGGACTACTACTGGGACACGCCCTACGAGGCCCGTATGGGACCCACCGCCGGGCGCCACAAGGTCACCCGGAAGGGCGTCATCGTCGAATACGACGCCCGGCGGGAAGGCCCGATCCAAGTGAGCACGGCGCAGGGGGAATTCTCCTTCACCCCCGATGATTCCCTGTGGACGTCGCCGCGGCGGTTCCTGGACGGGCGCGTCGAAGTGCGCGCCGTGCCGGCGATCTCGCGCCTGTCTCGAGACCCGGACGCCGATGACTATCCCGCCCTGCTCGCGGCGCGCGACGGGACTCTCTGGTTGGCTTATGTCACCTACCAGGGCGACGGCGACACCCTTTTCGTCCGCCGGCGCACGGACGGCGGCTGGTCCGAGCCGGAAGCGCTCACGCCCGGCGGCCAGGACCTGTTCCGCGTCACGCTGGGTGAAGACGGCGAAGGGCGCATCTGGGCCATTTGGGCGGCCCAGGTGGACGGCAACTTCGACCTCTATGGACGGTACTTCGAGGCCGGCGAGTGGTCCGGCGCCCAGCGCCTCACTACCGCTCCGGCATCGGACATCTACCACACCCTCGCCCGCGACGGCGCCGGCCGGCTCTACCTCGCTTACCAGAGCGCTCGCTCGGGCAACTTCGACATCTACCTTCGAGTGCTCGAGAACGGCGAGTGGAGCGACGAGATCCAGGTTTCCTCGGACCCGGCCAATGACTGGGAACCGGCGGTGGCCGCTTCCGGCAGCGAGGTCTTCATCCTCTGGGACACTTACGCGAAAGGCAACTACGACGTCGTGGGCCGCCGCTACCGCAACGGGCGGCTGGGTGAGCTGACGTCCATTGCCGCCACCGGCGCCTTCGAGGCCCGTGTCTCGGCCCAGTACGATCGCGACGGGCGGCTGTGGCTCGCCTGGGAGGAAGGAGACTGGAACTGGGGCAAGGACTACGGCCGGCACACGCCCGAGAGCGGCCGCGGCTTGATCGTCAAACGCCAGACCCGCGTCGCGGTTCTCTCCGGCGGCCGCTTGATGGAGCCCGCCTCGCCCATCGCCCAGGCGCTCCCCGAAGAGTTCCGCCAGGCGTTCCACAACCCGCGCATTCTGCTGGACCGCAACGGCGCCGCCTGGGTCGTCTTCCGCTACCGGGTGAACTTGCCGCGGACGAAAGGCCCGGGCGTGAACCGCGGCCACTGGCGGATGGGCCTCACCTGTTACCGCGGCGGCCGCTGGATGCCGATGATCGATCTGCCGGAGGGCTTCGGCCGCCTGGACGCGGGCTTCTCCGCCGCTTTCGGCCCGAGCGGGCGCCTGCACCTGGTCTGGGCCTCCGATGAACGCCAGTGGCCTGGCGGCGTCGTCGAAGACCAGGATCTGTGCTGGGCTTCGCTGCCGCCACTGCCGGCCCCGGGTCCTCCGTCCCTGGTTGCCTTCCGGCCACCGGCTGAACGCTACCCGCCGTCGCATCCCAACGAACCGGCCGATCTCGAGCGGGTGCGTGCCTACCGCACGAAGATCGGCGGCCGTACGTTCCGCATCGTGAGGGGAGACGTCCACCGGCACACGGCGCTTTCCTGGGACGGCAACCGCGACGGCTCGCTCCACGACGCCTACCGCTACGCTCTGGACGCCGCCTCGCTGGACTTCCTCGGCGTCTGCGACCACCACCGCGACACCCTGATTCCATACAACTGGTGGATGATCCAGAAGGCGGCCGACCTGTTCTTCATCCCCGGCCGGTTCGCGCCGCTGTACTCCTACGAGCGCAGCCTGCCGTACCCGAACGGCCACCGCAATGTCCTCTTCAGCAAGCGGGGCCGGCCGGTGCTGCCCTCGTCGCCCGCCGAGCAGCGGGGCGAGGAAGGCGCGGCGAAACTCTATGAGTACCTGCGGCGCTACGGCGGCATCGCGACCTCCCATACTTCGGCCACCGGCGCCGGCACCGACTGGCGCGACAGCGATCCCGTGCTCGAGCCCGTCGTCGAGCTCTACCAGGGCTACCGCGACAGCTACGAATCGCCCGACGGCCCGCGCCATCCGGCCTCCGGCCGCAACAACAAGTACGCCGCCGGATACGTCTGGAACGCCTGGGCGAAGGGCATCAAGCTGGGCGTGCAGTCCAGCTCGGACCATGTCTCCACGCACATGTCCTACGCCGCGGTCTACGTGGACCGGCTGGACCGTGAGACGATCATCCGGTCGCTTCAGGCCCGCCGCAGCTATGCCGCCACTGACAACCTGATCATCGACGTCCGCGTCAACGGCCGTTTCATGGGCGAGATCTTCGAGACGCGTGAGAAGCCGGTGCTCGAGGCTTCGGTCATCGGCACCGGCCCGATCGAGCGCGTCGAGGTCATCAAGAACAACCGCATCGTCTACACGGCGGCGGGCGAGGGCGCGGAACTCAAGTTCACCTACACCGACGCCGCCGTTGAGCCGGGCGAGTCCTACTACTACGTCCGGGTGATCCAGAAGAACGGCCAGGTGGGGTGGGGCTCGCCGGTCTGGGTGCGCTACCGCCCGTAACGCTTCGGGAGAGCGGCCGCCGGCTCCTCAGCTCTTGGCGCGGTGAGACGGGACCCGCGCCACGGCGTCGATCTCCACCTTGATGCCGTCCAGTCCCGACTCGACCGTCGTCCGCGCCGGCTTCACCCCGGGGAAGAACTCTGCGTAGACCCGGTTGAAGCGGTCGAAGTCGCGGATATCGGCCAGGTGGCAGGTGCACTTGACGACGTCGTCGAACGTGCAGCCGGCGGCCTCGAGAATCTTGCCGATGTGCTCGAGCGTCAGGCGCGTTTCTTTCTCGATCGTCCCGGAACGGACTTCGCCGGTCTCCAGATCGAGGGGCCCCTGCCCGCTGATGTAGAGCCAGCCGTCGATCAGGACGCCGGCCGAATAGGCGCCGGTGTCGGCCTTCTTGTTAGGGTGCCGGATTTCGATCTTGCCCATCGCTGGATTCCGTCTGCGGTGAAGTCCGTCTCGCGGGCGAACCGGGCGCTCGCCCTCGAGACACGCCGAACTTTCAAGTCTTCCGCCGAAGCGCCGTCCCGTCAACGGCCCGGCGACCATGAGGCGGGACTGTGTCCAGAATGCCGAACGGTTTTCGCCCTGCGCCCTTGCTCTCCCCGCGCCCTTTCGCGGCGGTTCGGCCCGTGCCGTCGGCGCCGGTGCTCCAGAGGTGCGGTCACGGGCATTTCTCCCGCTGGCCGCCGCTCCAGCCCCGGCGCGGCCCGCCTGGTCCGCAGAACAGCTTGCGGAACAGTTGGATCGCCCTCACCTGCGGCGAAGGGACGTACTCCATGACGGCGCCTTGCTCGACGAGCCTCCGCGTCAAGGCCCGGGTGTCGATCTCGTGTGGGATGACGCCGGCCTCAATGGCCATCTTGGCCGCCACGCCCGCCGCATGGCCGATGATCATGTACTGCGGCTCCATCCGCAGCGAAGAGTAGGCCACGTGGCTCGCCGAGAAGGCCACCGGCACCAGCACGTTCGCCGCCTCGGTCCGCTTCGGCAGCATCACCCGGTAGGGTATCTGGTACGGCTGGACCGGTACCTGCATGTCGCCTTCGTTCTCGACAAACCCCTGCGCGTTGACGATCCGTTGGACGTTGTGCGAGTCGGAGTTATAGGAGCCCATGCCGATGGGGTCGGGCTTGGTGCGCTCCGTCTGCAAGTCTTTCTGCGTTACCACGTATTCGCCGATCATCCGCCGCGCCTCGCGGATGTAGAGCTGGTGGGGCCAGTGGTTCGTGTCGGGGAACTCGTCCTTGGCCAGCCCCCACTGGTTGATCTCGTCCTGCAAGGGCTTGGGCACGCGCGGATCGTTGGCGAGGAAGTAGAAGAAGCCCTGAACGTAACGCACGTGGTCCCGCCAGATCTCTTCCCGCCGGGCGTAGGAGGCGTTCGGGTAGTCCCAACTGGCCCCGATGTGATCCGTGGAGACCGAACCGTTGTTGTTGACATCCCCTTGTGGTTCGGGATGCGGGATACGATCATCACTTCATTCATTACCGGCGGGCGCCCCAGCTTCTTCGTGCGCGCTTCGATCACCCGTGCGAGCAGCTCATAGCGCCAGGGATCGTAGTCCGGCGGCTTGGGGAAGGGAACCTGGTTGTCGGGGTCGTCGGAGATGATCACCCGGAAGTTATAGGCTTGCACCTTGCGATCGGCCGAGCCGGGCTTGCCCTTGGGCTGATCGCTGACGAGCGGCAGCAGACGGCCGTTCTCGTCGTACGGCCGGATGTTGACGATGAACTGGTGGTACGGGGTGCGCTCGCGCACGCCCGCCAGGGACTCGCCATACTCATCCACGCCTTCCCGGCCCCAGGTATAGGAGATGCCGGCCTGGGCCATCAGATCCCCTTCATAAGTGCAATCGGCGAAGATCTTGCCCTCGAAGGCGGCGCCGTTCTCCATGACGATCCGCACGACACGGGCGCCGTCCTTGATCACCCCGCCGTTCTCCTTCAGCCGGTGGCGGAAAAGCACCTTCACCCCGGCCTCGTGGAGCATCTCGCGCATCACGGCTTCGGCGACCTTCGGCTCAAAGGCCCAGACGCGGGGGCCGCGCGGCATGTAGTGCCGCATCTTGTACTTGTTGCCGACCCGCCAGGCGAACTCCAGCGCCAGGCCCCCGATCACCTCTTCCTTGCCGATGTCGGACCAGCTCAGCCCGCCCGTGACCATGCCGCCGACGTGGTCGCGCGGCTCCAGCAGCACCACACTCAGCCCTTCCCGCGCCCCGGCGACGGCGGTCATCACGCCGCCGGCGGTGCCGCCGTAGACGACGAGATCGTACTTGTCGGCGGCGTGAACCGGAAACAAGAAACTTGCGAACAGCAAAGACAATGAGATAGGAAGCCGCATGGCCGTTCTCCTGTCAGACTGGCCGCTCTCGCGGGTCTTCGGCCTGACTAGAGATTATGCCACGCGTTGAGATTGGAGGGACCGCACCCGCGTGCAACCCATGGACCGGCACCGACTCCGGCGACAACCAAAAGACCGGCACGGATGGCGGGGGCAACACCCGTGCCGGCGGCTCACCGGCAAGCCGTCATGGCCTGGCGGCAGCCGGACGCTACTGTTCTCTCAACTCCACCTGGCGCCAATCGCCGCGAATGATGGCTGCCCGGATCTCAGCCGGCTTCTTCCCTTGCGAATGCAACTTATGGGCAAGGAGGACCTCCTTGATGCAAAGCAGTCAACCAGCGCCATGATCGCTCCGGTAGCAGTCGAGTAGACTCCCGTGACCGTACCGATCGCAGTAGCAATAGCAAGGCTGCTGGACCAAAACCTCGGGGATCCGCTTGGCAACCTCATAGGCGCGTCTCACGAAGGGGTTCGTGAAGCGCGCCGGCGGCAGCGTCTCAGGAAACGGTCTGGCGGCCTCGGCGCTCGGATGATACGGAGGAACACTGCGGACCGTTGGATTCGCCGGCTTGCGTGCGGCCCTGTCCCGCGCGGCGTCCGGTCCGGAGGTCGGGGCGACGAAGGAGTAGACCAGGACTGCACCGGCTATGCCGGCCAACAACAGTGGTAGCTTGCTCGGATGTTTCACGGCAGCAGGGCGGCGTTGTCTCTTCCTTTTTCCCACCGGGCTCGATCCTTTTTAGTGGCAGAACAGCGTTATCTCCTCGAACATTTGCAATCGCTCTGCCAAATGTCACTCCGGACCACTCTCCGGATATATCCGGTAGCGGCTGAACGGCTTCCCCACCCGATCGGCGTGCCGTGACTTGCCGGGATACGTGTCATTTCCGGCTGTGTAGCGCGCGGGCGTTTGTTTCTGTAAAGGTAGTGTCCGGCGGCGCCGGAGGCTCCGGGGGAGGGGTCCGGAAACGAAGCCATCGCAGGAAGCGGCGCCGGCCGGTAGACCGTGAATGCCCATCTGTCTTCTCCGGGATCCGGTGGCGCAATGCCCGATTCAAGGCAGCGTGGCGGGCTGTTTGGAAGATTTCCTCCACAGTGCCCCATCGTTTCAATGGGCCGCTTGCTTCATCCGCGATGGAACGAGGCGGCAGTCCGACGTTTCCGGTGATCACCCGCCAGCCTTCGAGTGGTGTGGCGCTGCTCACTGGCGTTTCGATCCGGTTCCTTGGCCGGCGGGGCTCGAAGAAACGCGAAACCAGGCTGAGGCTTGCGTCCACGTAACCCTCGTCACGTAGGGCCCGGTGGAAACTGGAATCCCCCGGCGCTGACTTTCGTTCCGACACCGGTTTCTCCGCAGGGAAGGCCGTTCGGCCGAGCGTTAAGCCAAGAGCCAGCCCGGCTGACAGGATCAGGGAGCCAATATTGCGTTTCATCGTCTGACCTTCCTCTGTTGCGTGTTCTCAATTGACCGGCCGCAATTTCACGGCCAGTCGCGGCCGACGCGTCGCAGCCGCCGGAGCCGCCGATCAGCTGGCATCTGAAGTGCATTGAGAGTTCGCGGAGGCGCCGGCTGGAAAGCCGGCGGAAAGGGCATGGCTGCCGCAACGACTATCGCTAAGCTCGTCAGTGAAGCCAAAGCGGGAGATGCTGATGCTTTCGCCCGACTAACATCCCCGCTGGCCGGCCGGCTGGTTTCCATTGCCGCCGGCGTCGTCGGCAACCGCGACGACGCCGAGGATGTCGTTCAAGAGTCGCTGTGGAAAGCGATCCAGCATCTTCGGGACTACCGCGAAGAGGCGCCTTTCTCCACCTGGCTGACCCGAATTACCGTGAATCACGCCATAGGTTGGGTTCGGAAGCGTAAGGTCCGGCCGGAAGGCCACAGGATCGAGGGCGAAGACCCGCTGCTGGAGCTTCTTGACCGCCAGTGCACCGCTGACCCTTCTCCGGAAGAGGTCTGCCGGGCCCAGGAACTGCGGTCGCTCGTTCGTCAGGCCGTCCAGGGGGTCGATCCGAAATACCGCATCCCCTTCTGCCGCTATGCGCTCGACGAACTCAGCTACCGGGAAATCGCCGACGAGATGGGAGTGCCCATCACCACCGTCAAGACCCGCATCCACCGCGCCCGCCAGATGCTCCGTCGAGCGCTCCGGCGCCACGGTTACGCCGACGCGGCGTGAACAGCGGCGCGCCCCCGGCCGGCTATTGCCTGACTTCTCGATTTCCGGACGAAGGCGCCATCACCCTCCGATTCCAGGGGCGGGCGCTGACCGCCGGGACCGCATGGCGAACACGAGAAGCAGAATGCTCAGCAAGAGCGCCGCGGCCGCCGTGAGCCACCGCAGTTGCGGCCCACGGTCAAAGGGGATGCCCGCCACGTTCACCCTGAGCTTCGTTCCCGGCGCCAGATCGCCTGCTTCATAACTGATCAACGCCACGTCCATGTACTCGGACGGATCCGAGTTGCGGAGTCCCGTGGCGCTCTCCACCTTCAGCGCCGGGTCCACGAGCACGTTGTAGCGCTCGGTGGCGAAGGTGATGTCGGGCTGGAACGGGAGCTTCCCTTCCGTGGCCGGAATGACATAGCGGAACTGTATGGTGCGGCGGCCGGGCTTGAGTTCCATCGTGTCGATCAGCTTGCCGTCCAGTTGCATCACACAGCAGGCCATCAGGCCCCGGCCGAGTTCCAACTGGCGGTAGCCCGGGGGGAGCGCATACTCGAACACCGCCCGGAGCCCCGGCTGCAGCTCACGGCGACCCACATAGGTGCGGTCTCCCCGGTTGTCCAGCATCAGCATTTCGGTGACTCGCACGGCGCCCTTCATTGGACGCAAGACGCTGTGGTGGAAACTCACGACCACCTTCTCGCTGGAAGAGGTCGCTTCGTACACCGCCAGCGGGATCTCCACAGAGTCCGCTCCCGGAGCAAGCATCACCGGATCGGATTCATATTTGACGCCCTGGTAGGCCGTGGACGCGGACGCCTGGGATTCCTCCGCGATGCCCGGAATGTCGAAGTGGGCCGTGCCATCGCGGTCTGTTGGGACCGGGCCGTAGGAGCGGCCCTCTTCACCTCGCGAGACCGTGAGCGACACAGCGAGTCCCGCCGGGTCTGAAGAGCCTGGCGTCTGGTTCAGAACTCGTACCGCAACCGTGGTTGCCGGCAGCCCCGCGGCGCCGAGCGCCGAGATGACAATCAGTCGAATCAGCAGGTGAGATGACGTCATTGCAGCCTCCTATTGGAGCCCCGGCGACTCCGGCGTCAAACGGGAGCCGCCGGCGGGTGAAACAGCCTCGGGAGACTCCTGCCGACTTTCAACCGCCGGCTGCCCGCCCGCACGTTTCACAGGGTGGGTTCCTCGCCGCCTCCGGTTTCACCGGCGCCGTTTGCTGGCCCGAACCGGCGAGGATTTCCAGGGCCTCCCGGGTGAGGGAAGTCTTGAGCCGCTGGTAGTCGGCGAGGCCGATCTTCTGCAGGTGCAAATCGTACTCGAGGTCGCTCAGAGCCTGGTATATCTGGAACTTGCGGTCCTCCAGATCTCCGGACCGGTCTTCCGGCTCGGCGTTCCCGCCCGGTTCTGCGAACAGCGGTTTGCCCACATAAAAGGCCAGGGCGCCCAAAATCCCAAGTGCAATTGCTTCAAACCACATGATTTCGCTGCCTCTCTTACTGCTGGAATCGGCGCAGCTCTTCCTGCATCTCGCGCAACAACTCGTCATCCTCGGGGATCGTCGTTGGTGGGTGCGAAAGATCGTCCGCTTTCGGCCGGGCCGCCCATCGGCGTAGAATTCGCGTCAGCAGCCAGCCGGCCGTGAGCGCGGCGAGGAAGGGAAGAACCCAGACCGTGAGGTGAAACCCTTTCATGGGTGGCGTCGCCAGAATCTCTTGCCCGTAGCGGCGGAGGAAGTCGTCCCAGATCTGTTCCGCAGTCATTCCCGCCGCCAATTTGTCGCCGATCTCGGCCCGGAGTTGCGCCGCGGTTCCACAAACGCAGGCACTGACGATCATGTTGTCGCAGCCGCAGGGGCAAATCAGGTTGGAGGCCACCTGCTCCACCGTCGCCGGCGGCCCGGCCGCGGGCATGGAAACGGCGGCCAGCAGGCATGAGAAAACGAGCGCGACTTTACGCCGCATCGCACACCACCTCCTTGGGAACGCGCACGGCGGCCACGGCATGCTTCGGCTCGGGCCATAGGACGATGGCCGTCCCCAGGAGCATCAGGCCCCCGCCCGCCCAGATCCAGAACGTCAGGGGATTCACCATGACGCGCAGGCGCGCGGCTCCATTCCTCTCCCAGCGTTGGAGGATCACGTAGACATCTTCCACCGGCGAGGTGCGGATCGCTACGCTGGTCGCCGGCTGGTCAGAATTCGGATAGTAGTGCCTGGCCGGCCGGAGGGTGCCCCGGAACGCGCCCTCGTGGAGAAGTTCCAGCTTCGCATACACCGATTCTCGAGATGGGTCGCGCGCGGGTTCCAGTCCACGGAACACGACCGTATAATCGCCCGCCTGGAGCGACTCACCCGGGGCCAAGGTGGCGTCTACCGCTGTTTGATAGAACGAAGAGCCGACGATGCCCACGAACAAGACCGCCGTCCCGGCGTGGACGATGAACCCTCCGTATCGCCGCGGATTCTTGGCGATCAGCTTCCGGAGGGCAGTACGCGCCGCCTCACCCGTCATCCGGCGCCGGGCCCGAGCGCCCCGGACGAACTCGAGGCCGGTCACGATCAGCACGAAAAGACAGGCGGCCAGCAATCCCAGCGCCAGCGGCCGGCCGACGCCCGCAGCGTACAAGAGGCCGGTTCCCGCCACCGTGGCCGCCAGCGGCCACAGGAAATTGTTCCGGAAGTTGCGCCACGTCGCCTTCCGCCAGGAGATCAGCGGGCAGATTCCGGTCAGAGCCAGCAGGGCGAGCCCGAACGGCGCCGCCACTTTGTTGTAATACGGGGGTCCGACGCTGATCTTCTCACCGGTGACATATTCCGAGATCAGCGGGAACATCGTCCCCGTGAGGACGGCAAACGCCAAAGCGACGAGAACGAGGTTGTTGAACAGGAAGCTCGACTCTCGGGACAGCACCGCTTCCAGGCGATTCTCGCTACGGAGCAGCTCACGCCGCCGCCAGAGCAGACCGAAGCTCAAGACGCCGGTCGCTGCCAGAAAGGCGAAGAACATCGGTCCCAGCGACGAACCGCTGAAGCTGTGCACCGAACCGAGGATGCCGCTCCGCGTCAGGAATGTGCCGAAGACCGCCAGTTCGAAAGTCAGGGTGATCAGGACCAGGTTCCAGATCTTGAGCATCCCCTTCTTTTCCTGGATCATCACCGAATGCAGATAGGCCGTGCCGGTCAGCCACGGCAGCAGCGACGCGTTCTCTACCGGATCCCAGGCCCAGTAGCCGCCCCATCCGAGCACCTTGTAGGCCCACTCGGCCCCGAGTAGAATGCCCGCCGTGAGCGAGAACCAGGCCAGCAATGTCCAACGGCGGGTGGCTCGGATCCAGGCCGTGTCCAGCCGCCGGGAGGCCATGGCGCCCATCGCGAAAGCGAATGGAATCGCGAATGTAGCGTAGCCCGCCAGCAACAACGGCGGATGAAACACCATCCCCGGGTTGCGCAACAGGGGATTCAGGCCCGCGCCGTCAGGGACCGTCGCCGGCAGTCGCTCGAACGGATTGGCCGAGAAAGCCAAAACCGCGACGAAGAACAGATTGACACCGCCCAAAGAGGCCACTACATAGGGCGTTGCGGGGCCAAGCCCCCGAAGATTGAAGCGCACCGCGAACGCCGACCCCACGGCCAGTACCAGGGCCCAGAACAGCAGCGAGCCTTCCTGGCCGGCCCAGAAGGCGGAGACCGTGTAGAAGATCGGCAGATGCGAGTCCGTGTGGCGGGCGACATAGGCCACCGAGAAATCGTGGGTCACGAGCGCCGAAACCAGCGCCGCGCTGCTCAGCGCCAACACCCCGGCCAGCGCCACCAGCGCCCGTTTTCCGGACGCCACCAGTTCCGGACGGCGCCGCCAACCGCCGAGCAGACCCGCCGCCAAGGCATGAACCGTGAGCAAGAATCCAATGAGCAAGAGGTAGAACCCGAGATCCGGCATCCTCGTCTCCTGATGTGTTTCAGCATGGGAGGTAGGACCCGCTTCGGCGGGCCCGTACCTTCGGCCACTCCTTCCTTCGGTTGCTTACTACCGGGACGCTGTCTGGAACCCGCCTGCCGGCGGATCCGGCTCGCGGTCCGCGTCAGAACGCATGCGCCGCGCGTTCGCCCGCAAAATAGAGTTTCACGAGGGTCAGTCCGCCATCCTCGACCCGGAGCCGCGGCAGCGTGCGGTTCACCGTGTGCTCCACCGGCTCCAGCGTGCATGGGACTTCCACGGGGCGGTAGCCCGTTTCGGACGCCCCGGCCGGCGTGAAACGAACGAAGTGAGAGTTTCCGGAGGTGATGTGTTGGACTTGATAGCGGCCCGGGCGCAAGGTTCTTCCCCCCACCGTCACTTCGTGGTAGAAAGTGACCTCGGCCGGTTGACTCCCCGCCGTCCTGTGGGCCGGCGCCTGGACCTGGGTGAGAATCGCCATCGGCGAAACGCTGTCCAGGTAGATCGTCTGCGTCTGGGCTGTGAGCGCACCCCCAAGCTCGACTGCACAGCACTCTGAAGCAGACGGAACTGCCTGGGCGCTGCCGGCCGGCGGCTCTGTAGGGGAGGCAAACGCCAACCCGGCGCTCAAGATCAAGCCCAGTGGGCGAAGCGTATAGCCTGTCATTTTCGTTTTCATTGGAATTTTCCTTGGATCGTTCTTTCTCACGGCTGTTCCCATTGGGAACACGCACGGCGGTGGCCAACAGAGCGATGGGTGCAGAGCGCCGGACCTAATCCACTGATTCGAGAGGCGGTTCCAGTCTGCTCCCGAAGGCGCCCAGCCGAGCGCCCGGGCCGCATCCAAGCCTGAAAAGAGACAAGCGAGCCTCTTGGTGCCTGAAATCGGACATGGAAGGTCCCCAAAACAGACAGCGCGGGGCCGCCAACAGACTGTTCCGGCGACGGATTGGCAGTTTGGTATTGAGGTTGCTGCCGTCTTTGTGGCTCGCGAGATCGTGCCGCTCGATGGTTTTCCCGTACTGCTCGAGCGGCGGGGTCAGTACCGGCGGACGACGACCGGCGGACCCGGCCGGTGAGCCGAGCGGCTTGGGTTCGCCTCCGCGCGGGCCTCGCTCCTCAAGCTGGGCCACCTTGAGGGCGAACACAGGGTGGCGGGTTTTTCTCCTCCGGCCTGCCACCCTTTGACCTGGGCTTGCCCCGGCGGTTCCCTCCCCGCAAGACCGCAGTCCGCCGGGGCGAGCTCGGGAGTGTGAGACAACCGCCGGTGGTCCTTGGGAACGACCCGCCCGAAATGGAACAGAAGCCGCTGCGGGTGGGCGATATCGGTCAGCGATTGCAACCTTGCCGCCGGTTCCTCCTTGCTCTTGGCCCGCCCGACGATTGGAACGCCCCGTGCAACGTGGATATGGAAGGTCGCAGAAAGGAGGCTGTCATGACCCCTTGGGCGTCGGAAATCCTGGTGATCATCCTGGCGGTTTGTGCGCTCCTGATCACTGCGCTCCCCCGGTTGGGCCCCAGAGAGCGGCCTCCCCTGGACACCAGCCACGACTGGCGCGACCTCCCGGAGTGGCTTCCGCTTTCGAAGGTGAGCCGGTCGCGGCCGCGGCACAGCCCAGGGAAGAGCTCGTGATGGGCGTTGTGCGGCGGGGGAGCGCAGTGGCATGCATCGTGGCCTTGTCGGCGGCGATCGTCCCACTCGCCAGGCCTGCATTGGCGCTCGACGAGGCATTGTTGGCGGAAGTCCGTTCCGGCCCCCGGGGCTTTGCGCTTCGCATGTCGTTGGCCGAAACGACCCAATGGGACGCAGTGGTTTCCCTGGCCGAAATCGAAACGCCTGCGGTTGTTCCGGCCAGAGCCCGCAAACTGTACCGGAAGGCGTTGAAGGCCGACCGCAAGAACCGTATCGAACAAGCGGTCCGCTTGCTTCAGCAGGCCCTGGAGATTGCGCCTGGCTTCTTTCAAGCTCACGGGGCGTTGGCGGTCGGATATCTCAAACTCGGAGACTTGAAAGAAGCCGAGCGGCACGCTGCCACCGCCGTGGCAATCAATCCGCAATACCTTCCCGGCCGGGAGATCGAAGCGATCGTGTGCCTCGTGAGAGGGCGTTACCGTGAAGCCGCCGACATGTTGAAAGAGTTGGCCCGGCTGTCGCCGACCAGGCGGACCGTCCACTATTACCTGGCTAAGGCGTTGCTCCGCAGCGGGGAGACGGGCCTGGCGGAAGAGCATCTGACAAGGGCTACGGCCTTGCTGCGCCGGCAGTCGGTGCCGCGCGGCTGGCCCCGGATCCCGGACTGGCAGCCCGCCGATCTTCACCTGCCGTGGCGCCGGTAGACGGGCGCCGCGCGCGCCCCGGCTCCAGCGGCCGCTGCTTGCACCGCCCGGGTCATATGCCTTCCGGGCCGCATTCAGCCGTTGAGTGCGCGCGGCGCACGGAGGGTTCTTTGGCGCGCCTCAATCAGCCTGCTGCACGGGCCGTGACCGCTGGCCGGCGTTCACGCGCAGGGGCGAAGGTCCGGCCCTCGGGCGCCCATCTCCATGAGAACGTCGGCAAGAGCTTGTAGAAAACGTTGGAACGGTACCCTCAAGCCGTTCGGCAGGAGCGGGTTGAAGGGGCCCACCACATGGATCCGCGTTCCGGCTCCGCTGGCGGAGAAGACGACGCGGATGGGAAGAAAAGAGGCTCCGGACCCATCCCAGACCGCGGCTTGAAGCAGGAGGTACGGGCAGACGACACAAAGTACCCGGCAGGGCCGTAAGCCGATGCCCAGCTCATCTTCGATGTACTCGGCCACGTTGAACTCGAAAGGGATTCGCAGGCCGTGGGACTTCGCGGCCTTTCGAAACGCCCTCACTGCAGCCGAGCAGGAGTCCGGGTAGTAGAAGATCATACCCGGCAAGTCGCCGCCGTCCAGCATAGGCGCCGGCGTGACTTCCGAAGTCCGTTCCCCAGCCCCCTCCGCGCTGCGTGCAGGACGGTCCCCCGCCGAACCAGAGCGCCGAACCAGCGAAAGCAGCCCGCGCGTCCGTTTTTTCCAGTCCACAGCGGCCATTGTCTGCATCCTCGTCGAGTGGCGGCTGCCGTAAGCTTGGCGTTTCGCGGCCTGAATAGCACCCCCGCGGCCGCGGGCATCGTTACGGCGTCCACTGGATGGCTTGCAATTGTCTTGCCGGACCTTTGTGGCACTTGACATGCCTCTCTGCAGGCCGGCATGACCCTCAAGATGAAGTTTCTCCTCCTTGCCTCTTCGACCATGATGGCGGTGTTGGTCGTCTCGGAATGGCTCACCTATCGCGAGGTCGCCGCTTTTCTCGACGCCCACCGGCGCGCGATGGAGACCTTCGGCGGCAGCGGGACCGCCGTGGCCGCGCTCGAGGAAGGCACGCAGCGCCTCCTGATCCGATTCGTGTGGCTCCACTTCGCCATCGCCGCGGGCTCGCTGAGTGCATTGGCGGTAGTACTCCATCTGGCGTGGAAGCGGATCGTAAGGAAAAGGCTGGACGCCCTGGCGGGCAGGATCGCCCGGATGGAAAGGGGAACCTGGGACATCGAAGAGCTGGATGCCCAGGGGGACGAAATCGCGGCCCTGGAGCAGCGCATCACCCGGTTCGGCAAAACGGTCACTGCCACCGCCGAACAGTTCGGCGATGTCTCAAAACTGGCAGCGCTGGCCCTTCTCGGGCATGCGATCGCCCGTGAGGTCACGTCCATGTCGGCGCGTCTCCGGGCCGCGATTGCTGAATTGAGTGAGGCCGCCGACTCCCGGAGCTACGGCGGCCCGGTTGTGGCGGAACTCCAAGAAGTCCTTAAGAGGTTGGAAAGCATACCGTTACGTTTGCAGGAGCAGTTCGAGCGCGAGTTCCGCAAGCATGCGGCCTCGAGCGACAGGAGGCCGTTGTGATCCATTTCCAGACCGCCCCTCGCCCCCACCGGATGATTGGTAGCCCGCGTGCAACCTGAACGCACGGACGACAAATGATAATTCAAGGAGAGCAACCATGAGAGCAAGAAAATCGATGTTGACGTCGATCGCGGCTGCAGCGGTCCTGGCATTGATCATCGTACCTGCGGCCGCTGCCGCGAAGCACCAAGGCCCCGGTCATCAAAGGGAAGTAGTCATGAAAAACGGGAAGAAGGGTGAAATTCACCTGAGCACTACGGCGACCGCTGGGCCGATCGTGCTGGAACCCGGAAAGTACCGTATCCAGCATCGGGTCGAAGGGGCTCGTCACTACGTGCGGTTCGAGCCGATCGGCCGGGTCGGCCAGGCCCAGGAAGTTCCCTGCCAACTCGAACTCCTCGACAAGAAAGCCAAGTTCACCAGCGTATCCCTGATCGCCGAAGGGGGCGTGAACCGAATCACCCGTGTCCAAGTAAAAGGGGAAAGATCGGCGCACGCTTTCTGATGCGGCAATCGGGCAACGTCCAGCGCTTGCCGGCTCCGGCGCGCCGTCCGGAGCCGGCCTTTCTTGCGTGCGAGGGATCATGAGCTTACCGGCGCGACAGTGGCAGCAGTACCGAGAACGTCATTCCCCGGCCGGCGTTGCGCGTGGCCCGGATCGTCCCTCCATGTTGCTCCACGATCTGATGCACGACGGCGAGGCCGAGGCCCGTACCCGTCGGTTTCGTCGTGTAGAAGGGGTCGAAGATCTTTTCGAGCTCCCCTTCCGGGATACCGTTTCCTTCGTCGGTTATGCGAATGATAAACCGGTCGCCCTCGACGGCGGCTGCAAGGGTGACCGTTCCGCCGTCCGGCATCGCCTGGATCGCATTGAGCAGCAGGTTGATCACGACTTGCTGCAACTGCTCCGGGTCGGCCTCGACCGGCGGCAGGGCTTGTGGCGCTTCGACCTGGAACTCCACCCCCTCGCGCTCCCCGGTGTGCCCGACGAGCGCCATCACCCGGTCGAACAGTTCCGGGGCATAGACGGGCCGCACGCGCGGCGTCCGGGGGCGGGCGAAGTCCAACAGCGCCGAAAGCAGCCGGTTCAAGCGGCGGGTTTCCTTCTTGATGATCGAGAGGAATTCCGCCCGGCGTTCCGGCGTGCTGCGGTTCCGCTCGAGAATATCCACCGCCCCTTCGATGCTTGCCAATGGATTGCGGATCTCGTGAGCCAACCCCGCCGCGAGCTGTCCGATCGCCGAAAGCCGGTCGGCGCGTTTGATCTGCTCGAAACTGTCCTGCAATTCGCGATAGACCCGGCGCAGTTCCTCGGCCGTTCGCTGGAGTTCGTCCCGCTGGCGCCGGTCGCGGTCAGCCAGGATCCCGGTGAGGCCGCCGACCAGAAAGAAAACCACCACCTCGGCGTATTGGCTCGCCGTGTAGCTCGGGTTGTCGCCCCAGGCCATGACGATGTGAGGGATGTAAAGCAAGGCGGCGAGCAGGGCGGTGATCAGTCCGCCGATCCAGCCATACGAGAGTGCGGCGAAAACGATCGGCAGGTAATAGAGCCGCTGAAAGATGTTGTGCCAGAGGAACGAAGAGGGCGGCGTCAGATAGTGGCCGGCGCTGGTGGCGGCGGTGCCGGCGAGAATCAGGGCGATCCTGCTCCAAGGGTTGCGCACAGTTGCCCGCTTTGAGTGAAATCCTGAGCTTTATGGAGATGGTAGCATCGGAACCGGAAACGGCGCGTCAGATCTCCGGCGGCCGCGGTGTGTCGCGAATGCGTGCTGGAGCCCCCGAACCGCCTGTGAGGTGAGCGTATGAGCCAGCCAAAGATCCTGGTGGTGGATGACGATGAAAGCTTACGCCGCGTCACTGAAGTGCAGCTCGAGGAAGAAGGCTATGACGTGGCCACCGCAGCCAGCGGCGAAGAAGCCCTGCAACTGCTCGAACGGGCGCCGCATGACCTGGTGATCAGCGACCTGAAGATGCCGGGTATGAGCGGCGTGGACCTGCTCCGCGAGATCCGCCAGCGTTACCCGGAGGTGGTCGTGATCCTGCTTACCGCCTTCGGCACCGTCGAGACCGCCGTCGAGGCGATGAAGCTCGGCGCCTACGATTACGTCACCAAGCCGGTGAATCCCGACGCGCTCCGGCTGATCGTCGGGCGGGCCTTGGACCATGTCCGTCTTCGCGAGGAGGTCCGCAGCCTCCGCCGCAGCCTCGACGAGAAATACGGGTTCGAGAACATCATTGGCCGCTCGCCGGCCTTGCTCTATATCCTCGAGGCCGCCGCCCGCGCCGCCCAGACCGATGCCACCGTGCTGATCCGTGGCGAGACCGGCACCGGCAAGGAGTTGCTCGCCAAAGGAATCCACTTCAACAGCCCGCGCCGCAGCCGGCCTTTCATCACCATCAACTGCGGGGCGATCCCCAGGGAGCTGCTCGAAAGCGAGCTGTTCGGCCATCTGAAGGGCTCCTTCACCGGCGCCATCTCGCACAAGAAGGGAAAGGTGGAAATGGCCGACGGCGGCACCCTCTTGCTCGACGAGATCGGTGATGTGCCGCTCGAGCTTCAAGTGAAGCTCCTGCGGCTCATCCAGGAGCGCGAGATCGAAAAGATCGGCGAGGGCCGGCCCATCAAAGTCGATGTCCGCATCATCGCCGCCACCCACCGCAACCTGCAGGCGATGATCGAAGATGGCACGTTCCGCGAAGACCTCTATTACCGGCTCAACGTAATCCCGCTCGAGATCCCGCCGCTGCGCGACCGCGTCGAAGACATCCCGGAACTGGTGAAGCACTTCTTCGAGCTGGCCAAACGCAAGCACCGGCGCGGCGGGCTGGTCCTGCCGGAGACTTTGATGCCCTACTTCACCGCCTATCGCTGGCCGGGCAACGTGCGCGAGCTGGAAAACGTCGTCGAGCGCCTCGTCGTGCTGGCCCGCGGGCCGCAGGTCACCGTGGACGACCTGCCGGAAAGCCTGCGCCGGGAGCGGCCGGTGCTCGGCGCCCTCCAGATGGAACTGCCGCCTCACGGCGTGAGCCTGGAGGCGGTGGAAAAGGAGCTGATCCTGCTTGCCCTCAGGAAGCACAACTGGAACCAGACCCACGCCGCCCGCTACCTGGACATCAGCCGCAAGACGCTCATCTACCGTATGGAGAAGTACGGCATCAGCCGGGAGAAGGACGAAGGCGGCGAGTCAGCGGCATCCTGAGCCGCGCAGCCACGAACGCGGCCGCCTTACCGCTCCGCTTCCAGCGAGACGGCCCGGGGGTGGAGAAGGTCGTTCTCCAGGTGGATGGGCTCGGCGAGATCGCGCTCCAGCGCCCGCGGGTCCTCGAGCAGCGCCCGGCGGTTCCCGCCCGCGCCGGCGCGGCAAGCGGTGACCGCGGTCACCCGGATTTCCGGTGTTGGATCTCCCGCCGGCCGGCCTGTCCTCCCTAACGGACCGCCGCAGGCCCGCCGATGGAGACGATGTCCGGGAGAGTTTCGATGAGCGCGCATGAGTTCTATTCCACCTCCGCCAAGCCGATGACCGTGGCCAAGAAGGCGCTGGAGGTCATCAAACGCAACAAGCCTAAGGACGCCCACCTCACCGTTTTCGAGATCGTCGAGGAGCGCGACGGCACGGTGGTTGCCACCGGCCGCAGCGAAGGGGGCGTCTTCCACGATTCCGAGATCGAAGTCGCCGCCTGGACCGAAGATGGCGTCACCCGCATCGAGGTCGAAGCCAACGACGACAAGTTCAGCAAGCTGCTGGTGAAACTGCGGAAGGCGCTTTGAGCCTCAGCGCCGGCGCGCCAGCTCCGCTTCGATCTGCTGGAGCAGCTCGCGGGGCCCGCCCTGGTTCGGCAACAGCCCCACGAGCTTCACCGCGTAGACCTCCGCCTCTTCCAGCCGCCGCTGCTGCAGGTAGAGGATCACCAGCGCGTGGACGATGTCCGGATCCCGGGGATCGGTTTCGTGCGCCCGGAGCAGTTCCCGCTCGGCCTCGCCCGTCCTTCCGAGGTGCTGCAGCGCCAGGCCGTAGTTGTAACGGATGCGGGCCCGCCCCGGCAGCAGCTTCGCCGCTTCTCCCAGGCTGCGAGCCGCCTCCCCCAGCCGGTTCTCCTCGGCCAGCAGCAGCCCCAGCGAGTAGCGCAGCTCGCCGTCCTCGGGCGTGTGCCGGATCGCCTCGCGCAGGACCTGCTCGGCCTCTTGGTTCCGCCCGAGCTGGTTGTAGAGCGTGGCCAGGTTGAGCTGGGCCGGCAGGAACATCGGGTCCAGCTCGATCGCCTTCCGGTACCACTCGATCGCTTCTTCGGCCTCGCCTCGGGCGGCGGCCAGGAGCCCCAGGTTCAGCCGGGCCCCGGGCGTATCCAGGTTGGCCCGCTGCGTTTCGCGGTACTCGGCCAGCGCCGCTTCGAAGGCCCGCCGCTGGGCGGCGCTCATCATCGCCTGCGGGACCGGAGCCAGCACCCGGGCCGCCTCTTGCCGGACAGCCCGGATCTCGTCGGTGAGCAGCGGCGCCACCGCGTCCAGCCGCAGCGCCGGCTCGTACGCCTCCAGGCCGCCGACGGCCACCGCCCGGACCAGCGGGTCCTCGTCTCCGAGCAGCTCGAGCACCACACGGATGCCCGGCTCTCCGTAGCCGCGCAGCAGCTCCGCTGCCGTGGCCCGCACGATGCCGGGCTGGTTTCGGTCCTGCGCCAGAGCGGCCAGCCGTTCGGCGGCCCCTTCCTCACCCCTCCGGCCCGCCGCGATCACTTCGGCCCAGTGCCACGGCGTGGCCTTTTTCCCGTACCATTTCCGCACCCACTCCGCCGCCCACTCGGGGGTCTGATCGTCGTGGCAGGCGTTGCAAGTGTTCGGTACGCCCAGCTTCAGGGTCAGGTCCGGCCGGGGAATCCGGAAACCGTGGTCGCGGCGGGGATCCACCACCATGTAAGTCCGCTCGGGCATGTGGCAGGCGACGCAGCGCGCCCCTTCGCTCCGCGCGGGATGATGGTGGTGCGAGGGATCGTCGTAGTCCTTGCGCTGCAAAGTCGGGAACCGCTCCGGCGGCTCCGGCTGGTGGCACTCGGTGCACAGCGCATTGCCCGGACGGCGGAACTCCAGGCTGTGGGGATTGTGGCAGTCCGTGCACCGCACCCCGCGCCGGTACATCTTGCTCTGCAGGAAGGAGCCGTAGACGTAGACCTCTTGGAGGATCTGGCCATCGGCGTAGTAGAGCCCTTCCCGCAAGGTGGCGATCTGGAAATCGTCCATGAAAGGCCGCCCGTGGGCGTCCTCGGGGCTCACCTGGTGGCGGCGCGAGTGGCAGCGGGCGCACTGGTCCACCTGGTAGCGGGAATCGTTGGCGGCGAAATCGACCACCAGCCCCAGCTCTTCACGCCTGGGCTTGTAGCCCTCGGGCCACCGGCGCGCCCACTCGACGTGCCGCTCTCCCGGCCCGTGGCAAGCCTGGCAGGAGACGTCGATCTCGTCCCAGGCGGTCCGGTAGGTGTCGCTGCCGGGGTCGTAAGCTTTGCGCAAGTTCGTGGAATGGCACTCGGCGCACATGAGGTTCCAGCGCTGGGACCAGCCGGTCCAGTGCAGCGGATCTCCCGCCGGGTAGCGCTCACCCGGATATAACGAAAACCACCGCCTCCGCTTCGTGTCCCAGGCGATGGTGAGGCACTGAAGGCGCCCGCCGGGAAACGGCACCAGATATTGCTGCAGGGGACGCACGCCGAACGTGTAGCGGATCTCGAAGTCGCGGTATCGGCCGTCCGGCCCTTCGGTGTGCACGAAGTAGCGGCCGGCTTTGCGGAAGAAGCGCGCCTTCAGCCCATCGAACTCCACCGCGGCGTCGTTGAAGTCTCCCAGTACGCTCTCCGGCGTGGCCGGCTGCATCGAGAGCTGGTGATCGGAGCCCAGCCACTCCTCGTATTCTTTGGCGTGGCACTCGCGGCAGGTCTCGTTGGGTGCGAAGGCGATGCCCGCGGCCCCCGGGGCCGGCTCGCGGCGGGGATATTCCCTCCGGGCGCAGGCCGCCAGCAGAACCAGGCCGGCGAGCGCGCCGGCCCGCCATGCCCTCATACGCCGTCCTCCACCGCGGCGTGATGGTTCACCGGTCCGGCGCCGCACCCCAGTCCTGGATTCGTGGCGATGGCCCGGGCGATGAACCGCTTCGCCCGCGCCACGGCGTCGGGAAGGGAAAACCCGGCCGCCAGCGACGCGGTGATGGCCGCCGAATAGGTGCAGCCCGTGCCGTGGGTGTGGGGCGTCTCGATCCGCTCGGCCGGGTATTCGTAGAAATCGCCCCGCCAGTAAAGGATGTCGGTGGCGTCGCCGGGCGAATGCCCCCCTTTGACCAGCACCGCGGCGCCGCTGCCGTCCCCGATCACTCGCGCCGCCTCCCGCATCGCTGGCCGGCCGCCCACGCGCAACCCTGAGAGGACCTCGGCCTCGGCAATGTTCGGCGTGATGAGCGCCGCCGCGGGAAACAGCTCCCGCTCGAGGACGTCCTCGGCCCCGCGGGAGATCAGCCGGGAGCCGTGCTTACTGATCATCACCGGATCCACCACCACCGGAAACGTGCAGCCCCGCAGCGTCTTCGCTACCGCCCGCACGATGGCGGCGTTGCCCAGGGCGCCGGTCTTGGCGGCGCCGGGCGGGATGTCTTCGATCACCGCCCGGATCTGTTCGGCCACCAGCTCGGCGTCGATGCAGACGACCCGGTCCACGCGCTGCGTGTTCTGTACGGTCAGCAGGGTGATCACCGCCTCCCCGTAGACCCCAAACTGGTGGAAGGTCTTCAGATCGGCCTGGATTCCCGCGCCCCCGCTGGGATCCGAGCCGGCGATGGTCAGGGCCACCGGCGTCATGTAACTCATTAGACCACCGGCGGGAGGCGGGGTGGCGGGCCGCCGGCCGGGAGGTCTGCGGCCCGCCACCGGGCGTCGCCCTGCGGGTCAGGCGAGGGGCGGGAGATTCATCGGAGTTCCACCCGTAACGCCTTCGAGGGACCGGCCTGGTTCTCGAACCGGACCTCGACGGCGCCGAGCAGCGACACGTCGCCCGCCACCGGGAATGCCGCCTTCAGCGAAAAGAGCCCTCCGGCGTAGCTGGTGGCGAAGTAGTCGTGAAAGATAGCGGCGACGTCGCTCTGGATGGGCTCTTCGGTCAACGGCCGGCCGCCGGCGTCGTAGAAGCGGAAGCTCACCGACGAGGTGGACAACGTGTTGTCGAAACCGTTCAAACGCAGCTCGAGCCCCGTCGCCGTCGGCTGCCAGGAGGCCGAGTCGATCGCCACTGGTTCGGGTGGCAGCGTCGCCCCTGCGGTCGCGGTCTTGCCGCCGATCTCCGCCCGGAACTGGATCGCTCCCGCGGTGGTGCCGGTCTGGAAGACGGCTTCGGGGACGCCTTCGATCCGGATGTCGCGGGCGCCTTTCTTCACCGATATCGCCAACCGGCGGCCCTCGCCGGCAAGAAACCCGACGGCCGGATCGTCGAAAGCCCCTTCGACGGCGGGTACGAACTCCAGCTCGATCGAGCCCTGGGCGTCGGCCGGCGCCGGTTCCGCGAGCCGCAGCGAAATGGTGGCTTGTTGCCCGCTCTCGAGCGTCTGTGGTTCGAGGCGGATCTCCAGGTCCGGAAACGGCGGCAGGTAGGCTACCCCTTCGACGACGAACTGCCGCCCGTCCACCGACAGCGCCGCCTGGTGGATGCCCGCCTCGAGCGGCTCGTAAACGACGTCGAAGCCGTACTCCGCGCCCGGCTCGAACGCCAGCGGGAGCGGCGGCAGGCCCTCCAGGCGGAAGAAACCCGTCTCCAAGGCGATCTGCTCCACCCGTAACGTCCGGAGCGCTGGATTCCGGAGCCGGAATCGGCGGCGGAGCGTGCGCCCCTGTTCCACCCGGCCGAGCGTCACCACCTCCCCCGCCGTTACCCGGCGGAAGGCTCCATCTTCTTCGACGAGCAGCTCCACCGTCGGCGGCGAGGAACCGAACAGCATTACGGCGAGGTCGTTGATGAGGAGCGTCGCGCTGAAGGAGCCGAACTCAGGCGGCTGGAACCGCACTCGGAAGTCCACGTTGGTCCCCGGAGCCACGGCGTATGGGATCGACGGGTGGTTCCGCAACTGGAACCATTGTTTGCCTACGTTATTGATCTGAAATCGCGTGAGTACGACCGTCTCCTGGCCGATGTTGCGGATGCGGAGCCGGATGTCGCGGTGGTCGCCGGCGGGGACTTGCCCAAAGTCCAACACCTCACCCGCCGGTTCCTCCAGCCCCATTCCCGGTATACGGTAGAGCTGTAGCTGCGACCAGGCGGTGGCGGTGAACAGCCAAGCGGCGGCGACCGGGATCCACCTCATCGCGCCGCCTCCGGGATGTGGAAAACCTGGATATCGTCCGCGCCTATGCGGGCGATCCGGCTGCGGCCGTCGGCAAAATGAATCTGGATCCACCCCCGGCCCGCTGGCTCCAGCGTCTTCACCTCGCCACCGGCGGGCACGGTCGCGCGCTCGCCTGAGGGCCCTTGCGCCACCAACCGGTCCTCCACCGCGTAAAGAAGCGTCCGCCCGGGCAGCAGACAGGCGGCGGAAACGTTTGGGGCCACCCACTCCTGCCGCAGCAGAAGCCCGCGTCCGGCGAGCTGATGAATGACCCACAGACCCCCGGGGCGGCGGACGGCCAGTACCAGCACCGCTCCCCGCGCCTCCGTCGCCGCCGCCAGGATCGTTCCTTCCGGCAGCCTCACTGGAAGCGACTTCCATCCCTCCCGCGTCCGGAACGCCGCCGACGCGGCCTCCGGGAACACCACTGCCGCTGGTTCACCTTGTTGGTCCAGGCCGAGCACGGCACGCCCGCCGGGAGCCGGCAGTTCCCGGACCGGGCGGCCGTTCCGGAAAAACAGGACGCGGGAATCGACAACCGCCGCCGCTTCCTCGCCCCAGGCCGAGAACGCGCGCACGCCGCTGAGGGCGGGGGCGCCGAGAAGGAACGTCCCGGCAACGCCGTGGAGCGGTCTCAGCCGTCCCGCTGGGTCTTTCACATAGGCGACGCGAGGCAGAGCCACTCCAGGTTCGGCGAGAACCGGTCCGGCCAGCGCCGCCAACGCCGCTACCGCCGTCCAATAGCAGGCTCTCATGGTTTTTCGATCGTGATGGCCGGAACGCCCACCTGGACTCCCGGGCTTTTCACCGCCGCCGGGGCTCTTGCCGTTTCCGCCGCCGGCGCGCCGCCGCCGGCAAGTCCCAACACGAGGCCCCCGGCTGCCGCCCCGGCTGCAATGGCGCCGATCAGGAGCCACCTCTTTCGAGGTTTCGAAACCGAATACGCCTTGCCGGAGGCGGGGCCGGTTTGCAGGCGCTGCGGCCGGCGCTCCAGATGCAACGTCACTATCGTGCCCGCCCGGGCACGGCCCTTCAGCGCGGCGATCCGCAGCGCTACTTCACCAGGTTCACGGCCCCACCGGATCCCGCGCAGCGTGGCCTTGCCGTCTTTGCCGGTAATCAGCACCTCGGTGGACATGCCGTTGGCGAAGACCCCCGCCGGGCCTTCGGCCGGCATCAGGAAACTCACCGCCGCCCCGGCCACCGGCCTGCCCGCGCCGTCTACGATCTGCACGATGAACGCCCGGCCGGACCGTGTCCCCGCGCGCTCCACCGCACCCGCCCCCGACAATACCCGGATCTCGATCACGTCCGGTCCCTGCGGAGCCGTCCCCGGCCCCTGCCGGCCGCCGAGCCCGGAGGGCGCCAGGGCTCCGAAAATCAGCACGATTCCCAATCCGAGGGCCGCACGCATCGCTTCCACTCTCCGCCGCGCCGCCCGATCGCCGGCGCACTGGGGATTCCAGACAGCGCGACTGATCCGGGCGCGGCCGCCTTCAGCTTGCCGGCCGGACCATGACGACCGTCACGTTGTCCGGCGCGCCCGCTTTACAGGCGGCTTCGATAAGAGAGTGGCATTTGGCCTCCAGAGTTCTCTCACGAATCAATACCTCGGCGATCGTTTCATCGCTGAGGACGCCGTGGAGGCCGTCGGTGGCCAGCAGGAGCTCCTGCCCCGGCCGCAGTGAAATGGTACGGGAGAAGGTCCTCAGCGGCTGATTGGCCCCGATCGCCGCCGTCAGGACGTTCCGGAAGGGGTGTTTGCGCAGTTCGCGCTCGGTGAGCCCAATCGTGGAACCGACCTCCTGGCGCCAGGACTGGTCTACCGTGATGGGTCCCAGGATACCGTCGGTCCAAAGGTAACAACGGCTGTCTCCGACACTGGCGACCACCTGTTGCCGGCCGCAGTCGAGCACGGCCACCAGCGTGGTCCCCATGCCCTGGAAGGCCGGGTCCGAACGGGCCAGCTCCTTCACCCGCGAATCGGCTTCGAGGAACGCCGACAGCAGCACGTCGGCGTTCGGGGCCGCGGCATTGCGGACGGTTTCCGCGACTGCCTGGACGGCCGTCTGCGACGCGTACTCGCCGGCCTGCTGGCCTCCCATGCCGTCGGCGACGATGTAGAGGCCGGCGTCGGCATCGATCAAAAAGTAGTCCTCGTTGTTCCCGCGGACACAACCTGGATCGGTGAGCCCGTAGGCTTCCAGCATCGGCTTATTATAGCCGCCGTCGCGCCGGAGTACACAAGCGGCCGTTCACTGGTGGTTCCGTCCGCCCGCCCGGTCCAACGCTGGGGCTACCTCCTCAAAATCTTCCTTCAGACGTTCCGCGCCTTCCAGGCTCAGGTCCCCGCGGCGCGGCCCCTCGCCTTCTTGGCATCGTAGCAGCAGGCGCCGGGCGGCGGCATCCCCGGGATCGATCTGCAGCGCCTTTTTCAAGTGTGGAATGGCTTCCGCAAACTTGCCTTCCCGCCACAGCAGGTACCCGGCGTTGAACTGCAAGTCCGGATCCTCCGGATCGCGCTCGACGGCCCAGAGAATCGCTTCCACCGCGCCGGGGGACATCGTCCGATACCAAGCCAGGGCGATGTTGTTGAAGATGGCTGCTCCCGGAGCCGCCTTGCCTACTTGTTCGAAGGCCTTGCGCGCCGCGGCGTAGTCGCCCACGTGGTACCGGCACAAGCCGAGCAGGAACCTCGACTCGAGATACCTGGAACAGTCCGGCTGCACCCGCTCGAACCAACGGGTGGCGGCCTGGTAGTTGTTCTCCTCCCATTGCATGCGCCCCAACTCGAAGCACGGCAGCGAGAAGTTCGGCTCGAGATTCACTGCCAGAGCGAAGAAGCGGTGCCTCTGTCCGGCGTCCGGCGCCAGAAGACCCCGGATGTAGTTTTCGAGGGCATCCAGACGGACCGGCCGACAGGTACCGAGAAACTCCTCCATCGCCGGGACCGCCGCCGGCGCCGCGTCCTGCAGCAGGTTCCACGCCACCCGTCCCAGCAGCGGGGAAAGTTCCCGCATCGGCGCCTGGTCCTCATGTGCCGGCCCGGCCAGGAACCGCTTCAAGTCCAGACTTTCCACCCGGACGTGGATCGATCCCCGCGCCGGATCGGGCGAGGCGGGCGCGGGGGTGAACTCGAACTGTCCAAAAACGATCCAATCCGCTCCTGCCTCCATACCCAAGCGGATCAGTGAACCTTTCAGCAATTCGTGGTCCAACGGCAGGGCCAACCGGTGAGCCGTCTCCTCCCGCTCTTGCCGAGAGATCACCGGCACGCCGTGCGCCGCCAGCGCTTCCCGGGCCGTTTCGGCAAACGCCTCTCCGATCCAGTCGAGATTCGCTCCTCTCGAAGCGTTGTGGAAGGGCAGGATCAGATAGCGCTCGGCTGCGCCGAGGGCGCCGGACAAGGTCGCCGAGATGATGCCCAGAGCGACGAACCGGCGCATTCTTCACAGTCTAGCAAGGGCTTCCGGTCCACCCCAGGCAAGCGGCGTCCGGAGAGCGCACCGATCAGGCCGCCGTCCCACGCGGCTCGATCGAGCGGGGCGGGCGGCTCGGTGACCCCGCCGGCCCGCCCCCCGGGGTTTCCCCCGTGTCAGGAAGAGGTCTGGAAGACGAGCTTCCGGTTCGTTCCTCCAAGTCGGATCTCGCTGACCATATACTTGTCGCCATCGATGTGGTAGCGAACGGTCGTGTGCCGGTACTTGTTCTCGACGGTCTCCACCTTCACCGGGACTTCGAGCCTGTGCTTGCCTTGCTCGAATATCGCCTGATCGCCCTCGAGGGTGAGGCGGCATTGGCCGGGTTTGAGTTGCGTTTCGCCCACATAGGTCGGATAGACGAAGACCACATTGAACCGCTCAGCGGCGATCGCCAGGCTTGCACATAGCAGAAAAACAATCAGGATGACTCTCTTCATGTTCCAGATGTCTCCTTCTCACGCTCCCAGTAGCCCCCGGCAGCCGGATCAGACCGCGCGCTGCCGGGCTTCAAGGCGTCCCGTCCTTTCGGGGACGTCCGTCATCTCGAGCTTCGGTTCACGGCGCCGCAGATCGTACGCCGCCGACTTTCCACTTGTCCTATACGAACGAACTTGCAGGATGTTTCGTAGAATCCGGGCTGGCGTGTCCGGTGTCCCGAGGACTTCAGGGCGCCCGTAGGCCGCCGGGCGGCCACCCGAACTGGGAAGCAGGTCCGCTGGAAGCCCTATGCCACAATGGTAATGTGACAGGTCACGAGATCCGCCGGAAGTTCCTCGATTACTTCGCCGAACGGGGCCACAAAGTGGTGCCGAGCTCGCCCCTGGTCCCGCACGACGACCCCACCCTGCTGTTCACCAACGCCGGCATGAACCAGTTCAAGAACGTCTTCCTGGGGATCGAGAAACGGGACTACACCCGGGCGGCTTCGGCCCAGAAGTGCGTGCGCGCCGGCGGCAAGCACAACGATCTCGAGAACGTCGGCTACACGCGCCGCCACCACACCTTCTTCGAGATGCTGGGCAACTTCAGCTTCGGCGACTACTTCAAGGCTGAGGCGATCGAGTTCGCCTGGGAGTTGGTGACCAAAGAGTTCGGCCTCGACAAGGACCGCCTCTACATCACGATCTTCCGCGACGACGACGAGGCCGCCGAACTGTGGCGCAAGATCGCCGGGGCGCCGGCCGGCCGCATCTACCGCTGCGGCGAGAAGGACAACTTCTGGCAGATGGGCGAGACGGGCCCGTGCGGACCGTGCTCGGAGATCCACTACGACCTTGGCCCGGGGACCGGCGAGCCGGGCCATGAACACGAGGAGTTCCCCAGCGACGCCGGCGGCCGCTACGTGGAGATCTGGAACCTGGTCTTCATGCAGTACGACCGTGACGCCGAAGGGAACCTGACGCCGCTGCCCCGGCCCTCGATCGACACCGGCATGGGGCTGGAGCGCGTCGCGGCCATCCTGCAGGGGAAGCTGTCGAACTACGAATGCGACCTGATCGCGCCGATCGTCGAGCGGGCCGCCGAGCTGCTGCGCGTCGAGCCGGGCCAGAGCCCCGAGGCCGACGCCGCGCTCCGCATCGCCGCCGATCATGCCCGGGCGGCCGCTTTCCTGATCCACGACGGCGTCGTCCCGGCCAACGACGGCCGCGGCTACGTATTGCGCAAGATCATGCGCCGGGCCATGCGCCACGCCCGCCGCCAGGGCAGGGAAGAGCCGTTCCTTTGCGAGCTCACCCGCTTCGTAGCCGAGCTGATGAAGCCGGCCTATCCGGAGCTGATGGAGTCGGCCGACCGGGTGGCGCGCATCGTCAAGGACGAGGAGCACCGCTACGCGACGACGTTCCAGGTCGCCGAGCGGGTCTTCCACGACGAGGCCCGCAAGGCCACGGGCGGCGTACTCGCCGGCGAGGCCGCCTTCAAGCTCTACGACACCTACGGGCTGCCCATCGACGAGCAGGAGGAGATGGCCCGGGAGCTGGGCCTGTCGATCGACATCGAAGCATTCAACCGCTCGATGGAAGAGCAGCGCCGCCGCGCCCGGGCGAGTTGGAAGGGAGCGGCGAAGGCTCAGGTGGCGCCGGTCTATTCCGCTCTCGCGGCCCGCGGGCGGACCGAGTTCGTCGGCTACGACACGATCGAGTCGCCGGCGGCGGTCACGGCCCTGATCCGGGACGAGAAGGAAGTCGAGGAGCTGCCGGCGGGCGTCGAGGCCGAGGTCCTGCTCGACCGCACGCCCTTCTACGCCGAGGCCGGCGGCCAGGTGGGCGACCGCGGCGCGCTCTATTCGGCCGGGGGCGAGAAGCTCGCCGACGTTCTTGACACCTACGCCCCGGTGGCGGGCCTGCATGTGCACAAGGTCCGCACCGCTGCGCCGCTGCGCAGGGGCGATGCCGTGCAGGCTCGCGTGGACGGGGCCCGGCGCGAGGCGATCCGGCGGAACCACACCGCGACCCATCTGCTCCACGCCGCATTGCGCAAGGTGCTGGGGCCGCACGTCAAGCAGGCCGGGAGCGTCGTCGAGCCCGGGCGGCTGCGGTTCGACTTCACCCACTACACGGCCATGACGCCGGAGGAGATCGCCGAGGTCGAGCGCCTGGTCAACGAGCAGATCCTCGCCAACGCCGAGGTCCGGACGGAGGTGATGGAGCTGGAGAAGGCGGTCAATGCCGGGGCCATGGCGCTGTTCGGCGAGAAGTACGCCGACCGCGTCCGGGTGGTCTCGGTGCCCGGCTTCAGCAAGGAGCTGTGCGGCGGCACCCACGTGCGCCGCACCGGCGACATCGGCCTGTTCAAGATCGTCTACGAGGGTTCGATCTCGGCCGGCGTCCGGAGGATCGAGGCGATCACCGGCCGGCGGGCCCTGGAGCGGTTCCAGGAGACCTCCGACGCTCTGCGGCGCGTCACCGAAATGTTGCGGACCACCGAGCCCGAGCTGGTCGAGCAGGTCGAGCGGCTCATCGCCCAGCAGCGGGCCCTGGAGAAGCAGCTCGAGCAGCTCAAGAACCAGGTCGCCCAGTCCAAGGCCGGGGCGCTCGAGAGCCAGGCCCGGGAGATCAAGGGCGTGCGGGTGCTGGCCGGCCGGGTGGACGGGATGGACCGGCCGCAGATGCGGGCCATGGCCGACGCGCTGCGCAGCAAGTGGAAGAGCGCCGTGGTGGTGCTGGCGGCGGCGCAGAACTCCAACGTCGCCCTGCTGACGGCGGTGACCAAGGATCTGACCAAGAAGGTCCACGCCGGCAAGCTGCTCGGCGAGGTGGCCCGCGAGGTGGGCGGCCGCGGCGGTGGCCGGCCGGACATGGCCGAGGGAGGGGGCAAGGATTTGGCTGCCCTCGACAAGGCTCTGGCCGGCGTCTACCGCAAGGTGGAGGAGCTGCTGTGAGCCATTACGACTTCGACGTCGCCGTCGTCGGCGCCGGCCCCACCGGACTCGCCTGCGCCATCGAGCTGAAGCGCCGCGGGCTCCGGGAGATCGTCTTCGACAAAGGCTGCGTGGTGAACTCGATCTACAACTACCCGACCAACATGGTCTTCTTCACCACGCCGGAGCTGCTCGAGATCGGCGACGTTCCGATGACCTCGCTCTACGAGAAGCCGGTGCGCGTGGAGGCGCTGAAGTACTACCGCCGGGTGGCCGATTACTACCGGCTCGAGATCCACCAGTACGAACCGGTGGAGCGCATCGACGGCGAGGACAGGAACTTCACCGTGCAGACCCGGACGCGCAGCGGGGAGCAGAAGAGCTACCGCGTCAAGAAGGTCGTCCTGGCCACGGGCTTCTACGACCGGCCGAATCTGCTCGGGGTACCGGGCGAGGATCTGCCCAAGGTCACCCACTACTACAAGGAGCCGCACCCGTACTACGACATGGACGTGGCTGTGATCGGCGGCAAGAACTCGGCCGCCATCGCGGCGCTGGAGCTGTTCTGGACGGGGGCCCGGGTCACTCTCATCCACCGGAGGGAAAGCTTGTCGGACCGGATCAAGTACTGGATCCGCCCGAATATCGAGAACCGCATCAAGAACGGAGAGATCAAAGCCTATTTCAACTCCCGGGTCACCGAGATCCGCCCCGCCGAGGTCGACGTCGAGACCCCCGACGGCAAGATCACGCTGAAGAACGACTTCGTCTTCGCCATGACCGGCTACCACCCGGACACCGAGTTCCTGGCGGCCCACGGCATCCGGTTCGACGAACAGACCCGCCGGCCGTACACGGATCCGGAGACGCTCGAGAGCGCGCGGCCGGGCATCCACCTGGCGGGCGTGATCGTCGCCGGCATGGAGACCAACGAGATCTTCATTGAGAACGGCCGCCTCCACGGCAAGCAGATTGCGGAAGCCATCGCCCGGCGGCTGGAGGAGGGGGGCCGGGGTCCTTAGCCGCCAACTCTTTCGTCGCTTCGACCGCCGCCGCTGCATCCAATTGAGCAGGAGGTTGGCATGCGTATTGCTAGCTGGTTAACGGGAGGGGTAGTCATTATGTGGCTCGTTTCCAACGCCGCCGGCCCGGACGGGCCTGGGTCAAGCGTGGCCGGGTTCCCTGATCCCAAGATCGATTTGCCGGCTCGGGACGGAGAACAGACCGCAGTCTTCGCCGGCGGCTGCTTCTGGTGCACCGAAGCTGTGTTCGAGGAGTTAGAGGGCGTGAAGGAGGTGGTTTCCGGCTATGCGGGCGGGTCGGCTGAAACCGCAAAGTACGAGGTCGTGAGCACCGGCAAGACCGGTCACGCCGAAGCCATCCGCATCACTTACGATCCTTCCAAGATCACCTACGGCCAGCTTCTGAAGGTCTTCTTCTCGGTGGCCCCCGATCCGACGCAACTGAACCGCCAGGGGCCGGACTGGGGACCGCAATACCGCTCCGCCATCTTCTACGCCGACGAGGAGCAGAAGCGGGTAGCCCAGGCATACATCGACCAACTCACCGGGGCGAAGGTCTTCGGACGGCCGATTGTCACTACGCTCGAGCCGTTGGAAGCGTTCTACCCCGCCGAGGACTACCATCAGAACTTCTGCCGCCGGAACCCGCACCACGGCTACGTCGTGATCAACGCCATGCCGAAGCTCGAGAAGCTTCGGCGGAAGCTGCCCGGCCTGGTGAAGAAGTAGCAGACCGCACGGGGGGCGTTTCGCGCGGCCGGCTGGAATTTGCCGGCCAGGGCTTGACTCTGGACCTTGGTCCAGGCCGTACGGTGTAGGTGGAAGGAGGTAATCCAGATGAGCGCGAAGCGAAAAGTCGAAGTCTTCACGGCCGGCTGCCCGGTCTGTGAGCCAGCGGTGACCATGGTCAAACAGATCGCTTGCCCCTCGTGCCAGGTGGAGGTAATCGACACCCGCGAAGAGGCGGGCGCCCGTAAAGCCGCCGAGTACGGGCTGAAGAGCTTGCCAGCGGTGGTGATCGACGGCAAGCCCGCCGACTGCTGCGCCGGGCGCGGACCGGACGAGGCAACGCTGCGGGCGGCCGGGCTGGGCGTGCCGTTGGGCTGACCGGCGCCCGCGGCAACCGCCCGCAGCGTATTATTGCGCCGGAGCCTTCGGCTCTTCCACGATGCGGATGTCGGTGAGCCAGAAGTCCAAGTCCTTGACGTGGACTTTCGCCTCGATCCGCATCCCGGGCCGGAGCTTTTCGAGTGCCTCCCGGTCTTTCACGGGGAACTCCATCGTCATCGCCTTCATCCAGCCGGGAATGTCCTCGTGCCGGATGACGGCGAGGCCCTCTTCGGGGCTCACCCGGACCACCTCGCCGCGCAGATGGTAGACCTCCGTCTTCGCCCTCGACTCCGGCGCCTCGCCGCGGGCCGGCTTGCCGGAGCTGCAAGCGAGGGCCAGCGCCAGAAGGGCCGCCGCGCTTGCCGTTTCGATCAAAGCTCGAAGGCGCATTAGTGACAGGATAGCTGGACGGGGGGCGCCGCGCGTTTCCAGAAGCCATTTTGCGAAGATAAGAAGTTATGACCGAACGCGCGAACGCCGGCCTGGCGGCGAGTAAAGCGGCGGAGCTGATCGCCATCGAAGAGAACTGGGGCGCCCACAACTACCTGCCCCTCGACGTGGTCATCGAGCGGGCCGAGGGCGTCTGGGTGACCGACGTGGACGGCAAGCGCTACCTGGACTGCCTGAGCGCCTATTCGGCGCTGAACCAGGGCCACCGGCACCCGCGCATCCTCCGGGCGCTGATCGAACAGGCCGAGCGGGTCACGCTCACCTCGCGGGCCTTCCGCAACGACCAGCTCCCGCTGTTCTGCAAAGAGCTCGCCGAGCTGTGCGGCATGGAGATGGTACTGCCGATGAACACCGGCGCCGAAGCCGTCGAGACGGCGATCAAGATGGCCCGGCGCTGGGGCTACGGGCGGAAGGCGATCCCCGAAGGCAAGGCCGAGATCATCGTCTGCGCCAACAACTTCCACGGCCGAACGACCACGATCGTCGGCTTTTCCTCCGACGCCGCCTACCGCCGCGGGTTCGGGCCGTTCACGCCCGGCTTCGTCACCGTCCCGTTCGGCGACGCCGAGGCGCTGGAGCGGGCGGTCACGCCACAGACCTGCGCGTTCCTCTTCGAGCCGATCCAGTGCGAGGCCGGCGTGCGCATCCCGCCGGAAGGCTACCTGCGGGCGGTGCGGGAGATCTGCACGCGCCGGCGCATCCTGATGCTGGCCGACGAGATCCAGACCGGGCTGGGCCGGACGGGCAAGATGTTCTGCTGCGAGCACGAGGACGTCCGGCCCGACGCCTACATCCTGGGCAAGGCGCTCTCGGGCGGCTTCTACCCGGTTTCGGCGGTGGTCTCGAGCCGCGAGCTGCTGGGCGTCTTCGAGCCGGGCAGCCACGGCAGCACCTACGGCGGCAACCCGCTGGGCTGCGCCGTGGCCCGGGCGGCGCTGGCGGTGCTGCGCGACGAGCGGCTGGTGGAGCGCTCGGCGGAGCTTGGCGCCTGGCTGCTCGAGGAGCTGGCCTCTCTCGAGCACCCGGACATCAAAGAGATCCGCGGCCGCGGCCTGATCGTGGGCATCGAGCTGCACTCGCCGGCGCGGCCCTACTGCGAGCGGCTGCAGGAGCTGGGCCTGCTCTGCAAGGAGACCCACGAGAACGTCATCCGCCTGGCTCCGCCGCTGGTGATCTCCCGCGACGACCTCGCCTGGGCGGTGGGGCAGCTACGGCGCGTCTTCTCCGGCGGCTGAGGCCGCGGCGCGCTTTTCTCAGCCAGGCGCCTGGCGGCTCTCTTGGAGCGCCCGTTCCAGCAGCTCAGCGACCTTGAGCTCCGCGGCCCACCGCCGCATGTATTCCAGGTCCAGCCGCTCGCGCTGAACGGCAAGGACGGCCAGAACATCGTTCCACTGCTGTTCGGAGACCTCGCCGCCCTGCCGGTACCATTGAAGCTTGCCGAGAATGAGATCCTCGGGGGCGATGACCGCGAACTCGGCCGGCTCGCGGGTCCAGATCGACGAAGCCTCGAAGCGCCGGCGCCCCAGTTGGGCCTGGCTGTAAGGATCGTCGCTCGCCGGGAAGATGTCAAACTTGAAGCTGCTCGCCAGGTGAATCACGTTGAACGAGCGGCCGGTGCGAAGCGCCTCTCGTATCTGAAGCTCGTCAATATAGAACTCCGACTGAAGTTCTTCAACGAACGGCTCGATCTGCTCCGGCTCGATGCGGGCCACGAGGTCCACGTCCCGGGTCATCCTCGGCCGGCCGTGGATGGCCGCCGCCCCGGAGCCGACAACCATGTAAGGGATCTCGAGCCGGTCGAGGACTTCGAGCAGCCGGAGAAAGGCGGAGCTGGGAACGGCGGTCACCGGTCGTCCTCTCCCGGGTCCCAGCCATAGGCCTTTCTGACCAGCTCCGGGCCCAGGCGCCGGGCGGCGGCGCGCAAGAAGATCTCGCGATCATCGGCGTCCGGGTACTCCCGGCGCACTTGGTCCTCGTAGGCCCGGATGAGCATCTCGGCCATCTCGAAGAACTCCTCGAGCTTCTGGGCCGGGCTCTTGCGGCGCTCGAGTTCGATCAATTTCTCGAAGGCCTCCGGGCTGGTGTCCCGCATCCAGCCGTAGCGCGAGAGCATGGCACCTCTCATGGTACGCCGCCCGGCGCCGCCGGCGGCGAGGGGAGAGGCGGCGTGGCTATCCTTCAGAAGACTTTTTTGTCCAACCGGGCGAGGTTGAACTTCGCCGTGTGCGCGACGGCCATCACGGCCATGACGCCGGCTTGTACCGGATCGCTCACCACCAGGTCCGCCACCTCGGGTACGCTGCCGGCCATATTCAGGCTGATGACGATCAAGCCCTGGGCCCGGACCTCCCCGACGGCGCGGGTGATCTCGCCGCCCATCAGAGCCCCGGCCAGGACCAAGGCCCGGGCGCGGGGCAGCCGGGCGACGGCGCGGACGGCGTCGGCCAGTTGACGCTCGCCCACCAGGGGGATCGTATCCACGGAGATATGTTCGCCCCGGATGTTGTGCCGGTCGGCTTCGGCGATGGCGCCCATGGCCACCTGGCCCACCTGGGCGCCGCCGCCGATGATGATGATCCGCTTGCCGTAGATCTTTTGCAGGCTGTGCAGGACGACGGCGGATTTGACGATGGAGAGCGCCCCGAGATCGCGCGCCAGGTCCTCGATACGGCCGGGCAGGCTGACCTCGAAATCGATCCTCGTCTCTTCGTCGGTGCGTTCGACGATCGCCACCGAGGAGATCTCGCCGCGGTGCCGGGCGATGACGCCGGTGAGCTGATGCAGCACGCCGGGGGCCGCGGCGGCGTGGACCAACAACCCGTAGCGGTCACGCTTCATCCGCCTTCACTCCACTCCGTATTTGTCGAGAATCTCTTGCCAGCTCCCCTGGGCCTTCAAGAGCATCTCGATGACTTCCCGCACGGCCCCCGAGCCGCCGGGCCGCTCGGTGACTACGTGGGCCATCTTCTTCACTTCGGACCGGGCGTTGGCGGTGGCGATGGCCAGACCCACGCGCTTCATGACGATGGCGTCGGTGAGATCGTCGCCGATGTAGGCGACGTTCTCGAGCGCGATCTGCTCGGCGGCAAGGATCTCTTCGAGGATGGGGATCTTCTCGATATGGCCCTGGTAGATGTACTTCACGCCCACCTGCCGGGCGCGGAATTCGGTGGCGCGGGAGTCGCGGCCGCTGATGATGCCGAGCCTCAGGCCCTTCCAGCCGGCCCAGCGCAAGGCGATGCCGTCCTGGGAGTCGAAGGCCTTCGTCTCTTCCAAGGCGCCGTCCGGCCCGACGGTGTAATGGAGCTTGCCGTCGGTCCAGACGCCGTCCACGTCCATGAGCAGGAGCTTGATCTTGCGTGCGCGTTCGATGATGTCTGCGGTCACTGTGGAGTATTTCCTCCGCCCGAGAGATTCGGGAAGCCGAGGGCGCGCGGCGCTGGGAAACGGCCGGACGCCCCCCGGGAATCAGACGTTGTAAGTGGTGGAAGCCACGGGGCCGCCCTTGCCGGTCCAGTTGGTGTGGAAGAACTCGCCGCGCGGCCGGTCGATGCGCTCATAGGTGTGGGCGCCGAAGTAGTCGCGCTGGGCCTGGAGCAGGTTGGCCGGCAGGCGCTCGCACCGGTAGCCGTCGTAGAAGCAGAGGGCGGTGGAGAACGCGGGCACGGGAATGCCCATCCGGACCGCCTCGCCGACGGCGCGCCGCCAGGAGTCCTGGCAGCGCTCGATGGCGCCTTTGAAGTAGTCGTCGAGCAGCAGGTTGCTCAGCTCCGGGTTCTTGTCGAAGGCCTCCTTGATCTTGCCGAGGAAGACCGAGCGGATGATGCAGCCGCCGCGCCACATCAGGGCGATGCCGCCGTAGTTGAGCTTCCAGCCGTACTCCTTGGAGGCCTCGCGCATGAGCATGTAGCCCTGTGCGTAGGAGACGATCTTGGAGGCGTAGAGGGCCCGGCGGATGTCCTCGACGAAGGCCTTCTTGTCGCCGTCGAAATGGGGCTTCGGGCCGGCAAGCAGCTTCGAAGCCCGGACGCGCTCCTCCTTCATGGCGCTCAGGCAGCGGGCGAAGACAGCCTCGCCGATGAGGGTGACGGGCACGCCGAGCTCGAGCGAAGTGATACCGGTCCACTTGCCGGTGCCCTTCTGGCCGGCGGTGTCGAGGATCTTGTCGACGACGTATTCGCCGTTCTCGTCCTTGTAGGCGAGGATGTCGCGGGTGATCTCGACGAGGTAGCTCTCGAGCTCGCCCTCGTTCCATTCTTTGAAGACCTGGTGCATCTCCTCGTTGGACATGCCGAGGCCGTCCTTCATCATCTGGTAGGCCTCGCAGATGAGCTGCATGTCGCCGTACTCGATGCCGTTGTGGGTCATCTTGACAAAGTGTCCGGCGCCGTCTTCGCCGACCCAGTCGCAGCAGGGAGAGCCGTCCTCGACCTTGGCGGCGATGGATTGAAAGATGTCCTTGACGAGCGGCCAGGCCTTCGGGCTGCCGCCGGGCATGATGGAGGGGCCGTGCCGGGCGCCCTCCTCGCCGCCGGAGACGCCGGTGCCGATGTAGAGCAGGCCCTTGCTCTCGACGTGCTTGGTTCTGCGGATCGTGTCCTTGAAGTTGGAGTTGCCGCCGTCGATGATCAGGTCGCCTTCCTCGAGGTGCGGCAGCAACATCTCGATGAAATCGTCCACCGGCTTGCCGGCTTTGACCATGAGCATGACCTTGCGCGGCCGCTTCAGCAGGCTGACCATCTCTTCGAGAGAGTGGGCGCCGAGAATGTTCTGGTAGCCCTTGGCCGGCCCGCTCAGGAATTTGTCGACCTTGCTCACCGTGCGGTTGTAAGCGACCACGGTGAAGCCGTGGTCGGCCATGTTGAGAATCAAGTTCTGGCCCATTACCGCCAGGCCGATCAGTGCGATGTCGCCTTTCGGTTCCATAATCGATCGCTGCTCCTAAATCGTTGATCGTGTTCGCCGCGCCCGGGGCTGGGTGGCCGGGCGGGCGCTTTCACGCGAATCTTCCCTTGTACGCCCACAATCCGAGGGCGGGGTTGGAAATGAAGAAGATCTCTTCGCCGTTCACCGTATTCCAGCCGTCTTCGAGGCGGGCGGGATCGTAGCGGCGCATCATCGCGTCCAGCTCCGCGTAAGCGAAATTCACGCTTTCGATCTCCTCGCGGCTCAGTCCGCCCGGGCAGTACGTGATGCGGAAGCGGCCTTCCGAGGAGCCGTGGATCAAGTGGGCGGCGGCGCTCAAGTTGGCCGCCAGGTCCGGATTCTTCTCGACGGCCTCGAGCGTCGCCGGCGTGCCGCGGTAGCCGTACTTGCGGATGAGGGCGTCGATCGTCCTGTCCTCTCCGAATTCCTTGACGCCCGGGGCGAGGACAACGAGCTCGCCGCCGTCGGCGATGGCCATCCGGGTGCGGTAGACGGCCTTGTTACCGAGCCAGGTGCTCTTGAACTCGCCGGGATCCAGGTAGACGACGGCCTTGTGAATCTCGCGATCGAGCATCTCGAAGTTGACCTGCAGGCTCAAGTCCGCCGCCTTCAGGAAGCACTCCTCGTCGTCGCCGACGAACAGCCCGCGGCAGACCAGCTTGCCCTCGTCGTTTCTCGAGACGACAGTGTGGGCGTAGACGATGGGCAGGTCGCGGGCGAAGTGCTCGGAGGCGTAGTTCATGAGCCGCCGGACCGGGTTGTCGGCGCGGCCCATCAGCCGTTCCATGCCGTAGACGGCGCTCAAGTAATGGCTCTTGTTGATGCCTTCGGTCCCGCCGGTGCCCACGAAGATGTTCTTGTTGTAGTTGGCCATGCCGATGACCTCGTGAGGCACCACCTGGCCGATGGAGAGGATCAGATCGAAGCCGCCTTCGACGAGCAGCCGGTCCACCTGGGCGGGCCACGAAAAGTCGAGCTTACCTTCGGAGAGCTCTTTGACGTATTCGGCCGGGACTTCGCCGAGGGTGGCAAGGCCGTGCCGCCAGTCGTGGACGCGGAACAGGGATCGCGGCACGGGGCCGAACATCTTCTCGAGCTCGGCTGGCGTCATCGGAGCGTGGGTCCCCAGGGCGGGCAGCACGTCGGTGAGCCGGCCGCCGTAGTAGTCCCAGACGTAGCGGGTGATCTCGCCCGCCATCGAGTGGTAGCGGGTGAAGTCCGGTGGCACGGCCAGGACTTTCTTGCGCGGGCCGAGTTTGTCCAGGGCCGAGGCGAGATGGCTCCGGATCTCGTCCTGACTCAGTTCGGACGCGGGCGAACCCACATTGCAGAACAAACTCATCACTCTAGCCGAAGCACCGGACGGCGGGAGCTGGCCGGACCGCCTGAAGTCTAGCGGCGGCCGGAAATGGATTCATAAGAGCGGGCGGAGGGTTCCAGAGCGCCGCCGGGACCATCTTCTTTTATATCACGGCGGCCGCCGGAGGCCGCCGCGTTACGGGTTTGCCGGAGACGCGGCGGTGCGGCGCCGCTTCTACAATGGGAGTGTCCGGGGCTTCCGTGCTCGAGAGAATCCGCAGAACCGTTGAGCGTCACCGGATGTTTGCGCCTGGAGAGCGCGTGGGTGTGGCCGTCTCGGGCGGGGCCGACTCGGTGGCGCTGCTCCATATCTTGAAGGAGCTGTCCCCGCGCTGGAACCTGCACCTGAGGGTCCTGCACTTCAACCACCGGTTACGGGGACCGGAATCGGAAGAGGACGCGAGGTTTGTTGCAAGGCTGGCCGGCCAGTTGGGTCTGGAGTTCCTCTGCGAGGAGGGGGATGTGGGGCGCGAGGCGCGGGAGGCGGGCGAGAACCTGGAGCAGGCGGCCCGCCGGGCGCGGTACGGGTTTTTCCACCGGCTGTTGGAGGAGGGGAAGCTGGAGAAGGTCGCGGTGGGGCACACGCGCTCGGACCAGGCCGAGACGGTGCTGTACCGGCTGCTGCGGGGCGCGGGGACGGCGGGGCTGGCGGGGATCCGGCCGGTTACGCGGCAAGGCATCGTGCGGCCGCTGGTCGAGGTTGGGCGGGAAGAGCTGAGGACGTGGCTCGAAGCGCGGGGCATCGGGTGGCGCGAGGACGCTTCGAACCTGGATGTTCGCTTCGCGCGGAACCGGATCCGGCACGAGCTGCTGCCGTGGCTCGAGCGGGAGTGGAATCCGAAGATCCGGGAGGTTCTGGCGCGCATGGCGGCGCTCGCCCAGGACGAAGAGGCGTACTGGGAGGCGGAGCTGAACCGCCTCGAGCCGGAGTGGATCGAGCAGGAAGCCGGCGGGGTGGTGCTGCGGGCGGACCGTCTGCGGGAGCTGCCGCGGGCGGTGCGGCGGCGGCTGATCCGCCGGGCGATCGAGAAGGCGAAAGGGGATCTGAGGGGTATCGATATGGAACATGTGGAGCGGGCGCTGGCTTTGGCGGAGGCGGGGGCATCCGGTGCGGCGGATCTTCCGGGGGCAACGGTGATGCGGTCGTTCGAATGGCTGCGCTTTGCCCGCCCCGAGGCGGCTGAGGCGCCACGCGAGTACTGCATCCGGGCGGAACCGCCGGGGGAATTCCGGCTGCCAAGCGGTAACTCAGTGATTCGGCTGGAATTGAAAGACGCTGCCGAGCTGTGGGGGGGCGAAGAAACGGCATATAATACAGAGGGGGTGTGGATTGCCGATTGGTCGAGCGTGGGCGGTGAGCTGACGCTGCGGAATTGGCATCCCGGAGACCGCTTTCAGCCGCAAGGGCAAGACCGGCCGCGGAAGGTGAAGGAACTGTTCGAGCGGGCCCGGATCCCCTGCTGGAAACGGTCCGGATGGCCGATGTTGGTAAAGGGAGACCAGATCATCTGGACCCGGGAGTTCGGCGTCGCCCGGGGGTACGCAGCGCGGCCGGGCTGCCGCCAGGTGCTGGTGATCCGGGAGGGACCGCTAACTGGCGGGCAATGAATCAAAAAACAGCGGTCTGGCGTCTGTATAGTAGAGGGTAGTGTGCGGCTGGCTGCGGCCGGCCAGGAGTTTGCATGAATTCGAACGTCAAGACGGCGGTCTTCTGGGTGGTTCTGATCTGTGTGGTGATCCTGCTGGTGACCGTAGTGCGCACCAGCAGCACGCAGATGGAGAAGGAGCTCACCTTCACCCAGTTCATCCATGAAGTCGAGGCCGGGAAGGTCAAAGAAGTCGTGATCACCGGCAACGAAGTGAAGGGGCGCTTCAAGGACGACAACGCGCCGCTGCGGACGATCATCCCGGCCAACTATCCCGATATCTACAAGACGCTTCAGGAGCGGAACGTCAACGTCACAATCAAGGAGACCGGCACGGGGCACTGGATGTCGCTGCTGTTCAACGCCATCCCGCTGCTGCTGCTGGCGGCGTTCTGGATCTTCATGATGCGCCAGATGCAGAGTGGGGGCAACAAGGCGCTGAGCTTCGGCAAGAGCCGGGCGCGTCTGCACTCCTCGCAGCAGAAGAAGGTGACGTTCAAGGACGTGGCGGGTGTGGACGAAGCCAAAGAGGAGCTGCAGGAGATCATCGAGTTTCTGCGGGAGCCGCAGAAGTTCCAGAAGCTCGGGGGGCGGATTCCGAAAGGCGTGCTGCTGATCGGGCCGCCGGGCACGGGCAAGACGCTGCTGGCGCGGGCGATCGCCGGCGAGGCGAACGTGCCGTTCTTCTCGATTTCGGGATCGGATTTCGTCGAGATGTTTGTCGGTGTGGGCGCGAGCCGGGTGCGGGACCTCTTCGAGCAGGGCAAGAAGAACGCGCCGTGCATCATCTTCATCGACGAAATCGACGCCGTGGGCCGGCACCGTGGGGCGGGCCTGGGCGGCGGCCATGACGAGCGCGAGCAGACGCTGAACCAGTTGCTGGTGGAGATGGACGGCTTCGAGTCGAACGAGGGCGTGATCCTGGTGGCGGCGACGAACCGGCCGGACGTGCTGGATCCGGCGCTCCTGCGTCCGGGGCGCTTCGACCGGCGGGTGGTGGTGAACCGTCCGGACGTGCGGGGCCGGGAGTTGATCTTGCGCGTGCATACCAAGAAGACCCCATTGGCCGACGACGTGGATCTGAGTGTGATCGCCCGCGGCACGCCGGGCTTCGCCGGGGCGGACCTGGCGAATCTGGTGAACGAAGCGGCCCTGGTGGCGGCCCGGCAGAACCGCAAGGTCGTCACGATGTACGACTTCGAGGTGGCCAAAGACAAGGTCATGATGGGGGCCGAGCGCAAGTCGATGATCATCAGCGACGAGGAGAAGCGCAACACGGCCTACCATGAGTCCGGGCACGCGCTGGTGGCGGCGCTGATGCCGGAAGCCGACCCGGTGCACAAGGTGACGATCATTCCGCGGGGCATGGCGCTGGGGCTGACGATGCAGTTGCCGCTCGACGACAAGCACTCCTACAAACGGGAGTACCTGGAAGCGCAACTGGCGATCTTGATGGGCGGTCGGGTGGCTGAAGAGCTGTTCATGAAGCACATCACCACCGGCGCGGGCAACGACATCGAGCGGGCGACGGACCTGGCGCGGAGAATGGTCTGCGAGTGGGGCATGAGCAATCTCGGGCCGCTGAGTTTCGGCAAGAAGGAGGAGCAGATCTTCCTCGGCCGGGAGATCGCGCAGCACCGGGATTATTCGGAAGCCACGGCAATCAAGATCGACGAGCAGGTACGCGAGATTGTCCAGCGGGCTTACAACCAGGCCAAAGGGCTGATCGAGGACAACGCCGACGCGTTGAAGCGCATTGCCGAGGCGCTGCTCGAGCGCGAGGTCTTGGACGGTCATGAGGTGATGCAGTTGATCCGGGGTGAGGATCTCGCGCCTGTACACACGGGCGGTGGGGAGAAGACGGGCGGCGAGGAAGAAGGCCAGAAAGTGATCCAGCCCGAGGGCGGGCTGAAGATTCCGCCGCGCATCGAAGGAGAGTCGCCGCAGCCCGCGTGAGGATTCCCGCTTTCCGTTATTACTTGTTTGACGTAGACGGCACGCTGCTCGACTCGGCTCCCGACATAACGGCCGCCGTAGCCGAGCTGTTCGCCCGGCACGGCCGAGCCGGCGCGGTAAGTAACGAGGAGTTGCGCCGGCGGATTGGCTTGCACCTGCGAGCGACCTTCGAGGACGTCTTTCCCGCATATTGTGAAACCGAGATGGCGCGGCTGATCGAGAACTACCGGGAAATCTACCGGAGCCGGAACCATCGCTCGACGCGCCTGTTTCCGGGCGTGGTGGAGGCGCTGGCGTCGCTGCGGGGCAAGAAGGCGACGGCGACGACGAAGGCGACGGCAACGACAGCGAAGGTACTGGAGCAGTTCGGCCTCCGCGGCTATTTCGACCACGTGCAGGGCACCGACGGGTTTCCGTACAAACCGGAGCCGGACGTGCTGCTGCGGGCGATGGAAGGGCTTGGCGCGCGGCCCGAGGAGACGCTGATGGTCGGCGACTCGCCGGTGGACGTCGAAGCGGCCCGGCGGGCGGGCGTGAGAATCTGCGCCGTGCGCTACGGCTATGGGGCGGCGGAACTCGGTGAGGAAGACCCGGACTACTGGGTGGAGGACTTGCGGGAGCTGCTGGGCTGACGAGGGGCGAGGGGGTGCACTGTGTGGGCCCGGGCTGTAGGGTCGCGCCGGAGCCGGGCGGGGGTTCGGGAGCCGGCGGATCGGGCCGAGGGGGCGGCGGCGGTTCCGGGTCGGGTTCGGAAGGAGTCGGAGCCGGCGGGGGGGCGGCGAGCGGCTCCGGCGGGGGTTGCGAGGCGGAGGGAGCGGCATCGTCGGGCGAAGAGGGGGCGAAGGAGAATCCGCCGTATTCCTTTGATTCTTCTGGAGCTATCGCGCTCGTGGGTTCGTTTCGCACCGGTGGGGTTTCGGGCTCTGTGAGGGCTGGCGCGGGCGTCTGTGGCGGAGGCGGCTCGGGCGGGGAGCCCGGGCTGGCGTCGTGGCGCCGCCGGCGGGCTTCGAGGCTCTGGAGGGCGCGGAAGAAGCCGCGCTGGAGGGCAGAGTCGTAGCGGGCGATCGAGGTAAGGGTGCCGGGCGACTGGCTCAGCTCGTCCAGCGCCCGGCCGAGCCAGTACGTGATGGACTCGTCGCGGCTGCGGGGGGAAAAGGCGTGGGTGGTGGGGAATCTGCGTTCGGCGTCGGCGGAGGAGTTGAGGCGGTACCAGAGCATGCCGGTCTCGGCGCGGCTGAAGCGGCGCAGGCGCCACTCGGCGTCGGCGAGGTGGCGGACGAGGACCTCTTCGACGGCGTCGGCGGGCTGGAAGAGGGCATAGAAGGCGTCGAGGAGGGCCTGGCGCTCGGCGGGGTCTTCGCCGGGCAGCAGGGGGGATTGGGCGGTGAGGCCGTGGCGGAGGGCGTTGAGGCGGGAGCGGGCCTTGCCTTCGAGGGGCCGGGGGCCGGTGGAGAGCCGGGCGTTGCGGCGGTTGGCGAGTTTCTTTCTTTCGGTGGTAGCCATGGGCTGGTGCTCCTGGGCAGAGTGCTGCCTGAGGAGGAGGCTAGCGCGGGGCGATGGAGAAGACGTGAAGGCCAAGCCTTCAAGTGATTGAAATCAGGAGGGAAATCTTTTCCTTGCCGCCTGTGACCCGCGATTCCCCAAAACGGTGACAGTCTACGCAAACCCCGAATTGGGTCAGCCCCATCCAGCTTCTCTGTTCTGGACGGCCCCGAGCAAAGACAACCGCAGCAACCCGCCGGTTGCGCTCGCGCAGAGAGGACCTCCATCGCACCAAGGACTGTGGACCGTGAGAGAGGCGCGCGATTGTGGAGGAGGAGGTCGCGGCGGGGCTAATTCGGAAAAGAGTTGCCTGTCACCGAAAAGGGGGAGCGGGCGGTGAGAAAGGGGAAAGAGTTGCCTGTCACCGAAAAATGAGCTTCTCTGTTCTGGACGGCCCCGAGCAAAGACAACCGCAGCAACCCGCCGGTTGCGCTCGCGCAGAGAGGACGTCCATCGCACCAAGGACTGTGAACCGTGAGAGAGGCGCGCGATTGTGGAGGAGGTCGCGGCGGGGCTAATTCGGAAAAGAGTTGCCTGTCACCGAAAAGGGTGGAGCGGGCGGTGAGAAAGGGGAAAGAGTTGCCTGTCACCGAAAAAGGCGTTCAAGGCAGGCGCAGGAAGCCGTTGGTCGAGCGGAGCCGGCCTTCGTGGATCAGCCGGTCGATGATGCCCCGGACGTGGCCCTCGAGGGCTTCCGTGACCCTGGCGTAGCCCAGCAGGCGGCAGGCTTCGGCCGCGGCTTCGCCGGGGCTGACGGCGACGGCCTTCTCGACAATCTGCAGTACGGCTTCGCCAATCTCCTCCGGGGCGATCCTCTCGATCTGGCGAGAAGCTCCGTCGAGCGCGCTGCGGTCGCGGACCGGGGGCTTGTCCATGTCACGACTCCAGAGGAAATCACCCCGCCGGACGAGACTGCCGTTCGCCTCGGCACGCCACACTGCGCGGTCGATCGCTTCACGGATGCGGCGCCCCACCCGCTTTACGCCGGCGGCCCCGGCAATGCGGGCGGCGGCCTCGAGAACGTGCACCGGACTTTCGACGGCCACCACTTCGGCCAGGCAGCGCGCCAGTCTGGTCGGGGAGACTTCATGCAATTCGGCGCCTTGGAGACTCAGCGTCAGCCGCGCCGTACGGTAGGGCTGGGCCCCGGACGCAGGCGGAGGAGGTGGCGGGGGAGGTTGCGGCCCGGCGTCGCGAACCTCGGTGCTCCGCTCATCAGGCTCCTGGGGTGAAGTGGCGGGGCCCGCACCCGCGGCGGCCTTCGCCTGCTCGACGGCTTCCAGCACGCGTTGCAGTTGGCGTTCCGGATCGCGGAACCAGTCGGTGCTCCAGATCCGGTGGATGCGCCAACCTAGGTTTTCCAGGACCTTCTGGCGCAACCGGTCGCGGTCGCGGGCCCAGCGGGCGCTGTGATAGGTGGCGCCGTCGCATTCGATGCCCAGCAGATACCGCCCGGGCCGGGCCGGGTCGACGATGGCCAGATCGAGGCGGAAGCCGGCGGAGCCGACCTGATGATGGATTTCGAAGCCGTGCTTGCGGAGGGCTTCGGCGACGGCTGCCTCGAAAGGGGATTCCGGTTCGCCGGCGGCCGGGCGGGCGACGTCGAGAACGCCCGTCTCGGCGTAGCGCAGGAATTTCTTCAACGCGACCACGCCCCGGGCAGTGGTGCGGGCGAGGTCGATGTCGTCGGCGCGGATGTTGCTGAAGACTTCGCAGCGCCGGCGGGCCCGGGTGATCAGGACGTTGAGACGCCGCTCGCCGCCGTCGTGATTGAGCGGCCCGAAGTTCATCGACAGGTAACCCTCTTTGGTGCAGCCGTAGCCGACGCTGATGAAGATGACGTCGCGCTCGTCGCCCTGGACGTTCTCGAGGTTCTTGACGAAGAAGGGCTCGCCCGAATGGTCGGCGAAGAAGCGCTCGAGTTCCGGGCGCCGGCGCCGGAGCAGCTCGAGTTTGTCCTGGATGGCCGTCATCTGCGCCATGCTGAAGGAGGCGACGCCCAGGGTGAGACCGGGGCGCTTGCGGGCATGTTCCATGACGGCCCGGGCCACCTCTTCGGCTTCGGCGTCGTTGACGGCCTTGCCAGGCTCGTAGGCGGCGTCGGGCAGATAGCGGAAGAAGAGCCCGAGCTCGCGGCGGCCGTCTTCGGAGGGTGTTTCGGAACGGAACTCCGGGGCCGGGAACACCACCAGCTTGTTTTCATAGAACTCATCGTTGGAGACAGCGATAAGGGAGTGGTGCCGGCTGCGGTAGTGCCAGCGGAGCATCACCTCGCGGCTTCCCTGCGCGGCGAACAGGTCGAGGATGCTCTCGACGTCGCTGACGGGAAGATCCCAGTCCTCGAACTCCTCTTCGTCCTCCTCGCGCAAGCCGATCTTGTCGAAGAACCTGGTCGGGGGGAGCTGGCGGCTGTCGCCGACGACCACGGCCTGCCCGCCTCTGATGATGGCGCCGAGCGCGTCGGCCGGCCGCACCTGGCTGGCCTCGTCGAAGATGACGAGGTCGAACTGGACGCTCTCGGGGGGAAGGTAGGCGGCGACCGAGAGAGGGCTCATCATGAACACGGGCTTGATGGTCTGGATGGCATACCCAGCTTGGATCATCAGGCGGCGGATGGGCCGGTGGTGGCTCTTCTTCTGGAACTCGTGATTGAGGATGCGGACCTGGCCAACGTCGTCCAGCCCGTGCAGGGAGGCGAGGTGCTTGGCGGCGATGTATTCCCGGGTAAGAGAGAAGAGCCGCTCGTCGAGGGAGCGGAAGCGCGCGACTTCGCGCTCGTGCAGGCGGCCGTCGAAGGCGGCCAGGACGGGGCGTTCGCGGAAGGCGCGGTTGAGAACGTTCTCGTTCCAGGCCTGGTGGACCAGATCCAGTAAGTGGGCGCCGGCCTTTTCCCAGGAAGCGGCGGCCTGGACCACGGGGCTGAAGCCGAGTTTTTCGGCTTCCAGCGAGCAATGGTTAAAGGTAACCATCTCCTGCAGCCGCGCCGCATTGCTTCCCCAAGAATCGAACAAGCTCCGGAGGGAGCCATACGGCGTGCGGGCGAAACCGGGGGGACCGAACCGAACCGGCTGGTCGAGTTCGACGAGATTAAACGCCGCGCCGGCCGCTTCGACGAAAGCCTCACGGGCCTGGGCGGCTTCCCGGTAGAATTCGGGCAACGTGGCGCGTTTGGCCCGGTCGCCGAGAACAGCGATGGTCTCGCGGGGCAGCTCGCCGGTTTCGATGCGGCGGTGCGTGGCGTTCAAGTAGGCCGCGATGGCCTCGAGGGTGTCCCAATCGGATTCGGGACCCTTCCAGAACGGTCCGAAGAGGGCCCGCATCCACTCGCCGGCGGCGGCCAGTTCGCTGTCGAGGCGCTGGGCCTCGACGACGGCCCCGGCGATCGCCAGACCTTCCTGGCGGGAAGGCTTGAAACCGGGACGGCACCAGGCGCGCAGTTTGCGCCGGGCGGTCCGGTAGCGTCCGGACAGAAAACGCCACCAGGCGGGATCGTACTCGAAGAGGATCTGCCAGATCTCCGGGAAATCGACGCGCCAGGCCTCGGGGCGCAGGTGCGAGTCATGACGGGCGTGAATCTCCCGGAGTTCGCGGCCGGCCGAGCAAGCGCGCTGGATCTCGGCGTAACGGGCGGTCCACTCGGCTGAATCGATGGCCGCCCCGTCGGTGGGGGGTGCGTCGAGCAGATGGCGGGAGGCGGCGAGCCACCGGTCGAGGGAATCGAGATCGTTCGGGGCTTCGGCGCCCAAGAGGCCGGCGAGCTTGCGGGAGGGAACGAGCAAGGCGTCCAGACGTTCGCTGGCCCGGCGGCTGGTGCGTTCGAGTTCCGCCTTTTCCCCGGGCGGGAAGAGCTTTTTGCGGCTGCCCCAGAAGGGGTGGCGCTCGGGGACGCCGATTTCGGCGACCAGCTCTTGGAGCCGGCGGACGGCGTCGCGCCGCCGCTCGTAGTCGGAGCCGGTCCACTCGTCCAGAGGCAAGTCATCCAAAGCGGGGGTGTCGAGGCCGTCGAGGCGGTGACGGATGAGGGCGAGTGCGCCGAACGCGTGGTAGGGAGTAACGCCGGTTTCTCCGACCGGTTCGTGGAGGGCGCGGCAATACTGGTTCAGGTTGTCGCGGGCCTGCTTCAACTCTTCCACGCTGGGGCGCTCGCCGCCGCCGGAAGCATAGCGGTCCTTCAGCGTGCGCTTGAGTTCCGCCAGGAACGCCCGCTTGTTCGTCTTGTGGCTGTGCAACTCCAGGCAAGCGGCGCCGAGCCTGTAGCTGTCCAGGCGGCGCTTGACGACGTCCAGGGCGGCCATCTTTTCGGAGACGAAGAGCACCGTCTTGCCGGCGGCTACGGAGGCGGCGATCAGATTCGTGATGGTCTGCGACTTGCCCGTCCCGGGAGGGCCCTGGATGACGAGATTGCGGCCGCCGGCGGCCTCGAGGAGGGCCACCGTCTGGGAGCTATCGGCGTCGCAGATCTGGTACAGCGAGGAAGGGTCGGTCTTCTCGTCGAGGTTATCGCCGTCGGAGACGACGGGCGAGGAGTCGGAGAAGCCGTCCTGGAGCAGACACCTGAGGATGGGGTGCTTGGACGGTTTCGCCTCTTCGGGCCATTTGTCTTCGTCCAGGTCCTCGTACATGAGGAGCTTGTGGAAGGAGAAGAAACCGAGGGCTACGGCCGTGGTGTCGACTTTCCAGCGCGGCCGGTGTAAGATGGCGTCGGCGGTCTCGACGAGATAGCGGTGGACGTCGGCCTCCTCGTCGTCTTCGGCGAACTCCGGCAGTTCGATGCGGAACTCACGGTCCAGTTTGACCTCGAGGGGCCTGTTGGTTCGGATCTCCTCGCCGGTGTATTCAAGGGTGAAGTTAGCCTGGACGTCCGCCCGGGAAAGGCGCACGGGGATCAGGATGAGGGGGGCGCGGCGAAGTTCCTCACTGGAGTCGTCCTCGAACCACTCGAGCATGCCGAGGGCGAGGAAGAGCACGTTGACGCCTTGCTCCTCGACGACCGAGCGGGCGCTGTAATAGGTGTTGCGCAGGCGGCGTTCGAGATCCTTGCTCGAGTACGGCGTTTCCAGAAAGATGTCGGCCCGGGCGGAGGTCGACGCCAGACCGGCGGCGTCTTCGGGGTGGGGCGCAAAAGCGGCGGTGGTCTCTTCGTCGGCGATGAGTGTCTCGAAGATCTCCGCCGGTTCGGGGCCGGTGATGCGCAGGCCGCGGCTCCTCAACTCGCGGTAGTTGAGCAGCGTGTTCCTCATGCCGAGGTCCAGGAGATCCTGGCGGGCTTTTTCGAGTGTTCGGGCTACCGGGTCCATGAGGAAACAGAGAATATTATCTCTCCAGTTGGAGCAAATGTCGCGCCACGGGGGCGGAGACTCGGAATGCCCGAAGCAGCCATCCAGTTGGGGTATCAGATGCTACGAGTCACGTTGCGGCGCTGGTCACTTGGATGGCTGCCCCCGAGTTCTCGCTCACCGGGCTCAGCGTCAGGTCGCTCGGATCCGGCGGACAGTACGCACAGCTCAAGAATCCTGTTATCCGCTGTGCGCTCCGCCGGCAATCTTCTGCGGTGTTGTCACGGCCCTGTTCGGCATTCCGAACCCCTCGACCCCGCCC
>Ga0256841_1000292_pt1:10000-53948 | contig 53948 bp, 45 predicted proteins | sample 356308metaG_FD_185971 | JGI IMG/M metagenome (GOLD analysis project Ga0256841, IMG submission 185971) | Hydrothermal vent microbial communities from Mid Atlantic Ridge, Atlantic Ocean - 356-308 | ecosystem: Environmental > Aquatic > Marine > Hydrothermal vents | place: Atlantic... | reverse complement strand
TTATCTCATGGTTGTCTATGGATGCAGCGCGATATTTTTTAGCGTCATTGGTATGTTCGGAAACCTTCCATTTTGACTTCAAAATTGTCTGCCCTGCGGGAGCGCCGATTTTACCGCCTCTACTGTGATGCAGGGCATTTGCGTCTGTCTACTACAGCTGCATGCCCTGCGCCTTGTACAGGCGGCAAACGCGACGCTTGCAAGATTCAGGTAATACACCTGCTTTGTTGCCGGCAGGAACTTTTCCGGGCGCTGTGGACGATGCCGTCAACCGCCGGCCGCTATGTTTTGAATGACGTCGCACAAAAGTCGCACGCCGAAGCCCGTGCCGCCCGGGGCGCAGTAGGGCTGTTCCTTCTTGACGTAGGCCGGGCCGGCAATATCGATGTGTGCCCAGCGGGTATCGTTGACAAATTCCGAGAGAAACAGAGCCGCCGTGATGGCCCCGCCCCAGCGCGAACGGCTCATGTTGTTCAGGTCGGCGAAATCGCTTTTCAAAAGTTCACGGTAGTCATCGGGCAGCGGCAGGCGCCAGCAGCGTTCGTGGGTGTGTGCGGCGGCTTGCAGAACGGTTTCCGCCAGCTCGTCGTCCGGCGAAAAGAGGCCGGCGATTTTTTCACCCAGGGCCACCACGCAGGCGCCGGTCAGGGTGGCCACGTCGATGAGATAATCTGGCTTGTGGACTTTCAGCGCCCAGGCCATGGCATCGATGAGAATCAGGCGGCCCTCGGCGTCGGTGTTGCCGATTTCGACACTCTTGCCGGCAAGGCTATGCACGATATCGCCGGGTCGACAGGCATCACCCGAAGGCATATTTTCCACGATGGGCATGACGCCCACCACGTTTATTTTAGGTTTTACGCGCGCCGTCGCCAGCAGCGTGGCGGCCACGGCGGCTGCGCCGGACATATCCATCTTCATGTCTTCCAGCGAAGCGGTGGGCTTTAAATTGATGCCCCCGGCATCAAAAGTCACGCCCTTGCCCACCAGCACCAGTGTGCGGCGTGCGGCCCGCGAGCGGTATTTCAGCGCCACCAGCCGGGGGCTGCACCGGCTTCCGGCGGCCACGGCCAGCAGGGCGCCGAATTTTTCAGCCGCCAGTTCCTCCCCGGTAAGCACCGTTACCTCGAGTTTCTGCTGCTGCGCCTTGGAAACGATAGCCTCGGCGAACTGCTCGGGTTTCTTGTCATTGGACGGCATGCTGACCCACTCGCGGGCCTGCAGCGTGCCGGTACACAGGATTTCGGTGCGCACCGGCAGCCGTGCGTAGCGCCTGGCCGTACCTGCGGCGACCCACAGCTGGATCGTTTGCAGGGGCGCAAACTCTTTTTCCTGTTTGTAGGCGTCGAAACGGTGGTTTCCCAGGAAGGCGCCCTCGAACATGGCTGCCAGTAGACCCGGTGTGGCCAGCCCCAGCTTTTTGGGCGTGGGCACCGCAAAACAGATGCTCTCCAGCTTATTCTTGATGCCGGCTTTTACGGCTCTGCCGCCCATCCGGCGCAGGGCTTCGGTGTCCACCCGGCCGCGTTTGCCCAGCCCCATAAACACGATGCGCCCGGCCGCCAGTCCGCGGGGGTCGGGGAAGGTTACCAGCTGGTCCCTGCCACCGTCGAACTCCGGCTGCTGCAATGCCTGTTTCACCAGTGCGTTCAGCGTCCGATGGGTATAGAGGCGGCCGTCCCGGCATACCGGTATGACCAGTGCATCAATTTTCAGGGTGTCTATATCGGCTGTGTTGAATTCCAGCATCGCGGGTGTCTCCTTTCGTGCAAAGGCGTGGTGCCGGTGTATAGGAAGCGCTGCAAAGCTAAGCATTTAGTCGGCTTGACGATACAAGTCAATGAAATTTTCCCGATGGCCGCTGCAGGGATGGAGCTGTAGCCGGGATACGCCTCTTTCGGCGCCGCCTTCAGGTGGCCGCGGAGCGAAGGGCAAAGAAACTGCTTGATAAGCACCGGGCGATTTCATATGAAGACGGGGAGATGCAACCTACAGAGCCGGTTGCCGTGTGGGCGCTGATGAAACCTGCCGGGGGGGGTTGAACCATGGACGCGTTGATTCGAAAAGTGAGAGAGTTTCGCCGCCAGCGGGGCTGGGACCGCTTTCATTCTCCCAAGAACCTGGCCATGGCGCTGACGGTGGAAGCCGCTGAGCTGGCGGAAAATTTCCAGTGGATGAGCCAGGAGCAGAGCCGGCGGCTGGATGGTGAAAAGCATGCGGCCGTGGCACGCGAAATCGGCGATGTCCTGATCTATCTGGTCAACTTGGCGGACAAACTGGGAATCGACCCGCTTGGCGCCGCGCACGCCAAACTGGCCGAAAACCACGCAAAATATCCGGCAGACAAAGTTTTCGGCAAGGCCTTGAAATACAGCGAATACACCTGATGTATGACGGCCCGCAGGCAATCTGCCGGAAAACCGGATGGTGCGCCAAACGTCAATCCGAAAAGCGGTGCGTAGATTTGACAGAATGCGCGGCCCGGACATAGCTTTTTTGGAATGATGTTGCGGGCCGGGAAATGCCTGTTGCGATACTTGCCCGGACAACGGGGAAGGTGCAGTTCTTATACCCATGAAACGTAAATTCAGGCTATCTCCTTTTTCATACCCGATCATCTTTTTCGGCGCGGTCATTCTGACCGGGACCCTACTCTTGCACAGCCGGTATGCTTCAGCTGCCCCCATCACCTGGATCGATGCCCTTTTTACGGCGACTTCCGCCACCTGCGTCACCGGCCTGGTCGTCGTGGATACGGGCACCTTTTTCAACCATTTCGGTCAGATTGTGATTCTGGGCCTGATCCAGGTCGGCGGCCTGGGTATCATGACCATCACCAGCCTGGTGCTTTTTCTGTGGACCAAACGGGTCTCCCTGCTGGACCGCGTGGCCGTGGGCCAGAGCCTTTTGCACGACCAGTCTTTTCACCTGGGGCATTTTCTCAAACGGGTAGTGGTCTGGACCATGCTGATCGAACTGGTCGGCGCCGCCCTGCTTTACGTGCAGGCACCCGCGCGGTTTACCCCTTTTTCAGCCATCTTTCATTCCATATCGGCGTTTTGCAACGCCGGTTTTTCGCTTTTCGCCGACAGCCTCATGCATTGGCGCGGCAACTGGGGCGTCAACCTGGTGTTCATGGCCCTGATCGTCAGCGGAGGCATCGGTTTTGCCGTGTTGGTGGAACTCTACGATTACATGGGCCGCCCCTTTGCGTCAGCCCGAAACCGCGCCCGGCGGTCGCTCAGCTGGTATACGCGCGTGGTGCTGACAACGACTCTGTGGCTCATCGTATGCGGCTGGGTCGTTATTTATTTTGGCGAGTATATCGGCTTTCGCCGCACCATTCCCTTCAACGATGCGCTGCTGTCTTCGCTATTTCAGTCCGTGACCTGCCGCACGGCCGGCTTCAACACCCTGGACATCGGCAAGATGACCAACGTATCGCTGCTGATCATGATCGTGCTGATGTTTATCGGCGGAGCCCCGGGCTCCTGTGCCGGCGGCATCAAGGTGACGACTTTCCGCACCATCGTGGCCTTTGCGGTGGCGCAGGTCAAAGGCCGCCAACAGCCGGAAGTCGGAAAATTCGCCGTGGACGCGACTACGCTTAACAAAGCCCTGGTGCTGACGCTTTTCGGCGTCATGCTCGTGGCCCTGGCGGTGCTGATATTGAACATTACCGAAGGCGGCGACCTGCCGCACCCTCTGGCCAGAGGGCTGAGCCTGCAGATTCTGTTCGAAGTGGTTTCCGCCTTCGGGACGGTGGGCCTGAGTACCGGTATTACACCGCAATTGACGCTTTCCGGTAAGAGTGTGATCACGCTGATGATGTTTATCGGCCGTCTGGGCCCCATCCTGTTTCTGGCGGCCATCCAGAGCTATCAGAAGGAACAGCTTTACCGCAAGCCGGAAGAGAGCATGCTCATCGGCTGAGGCAGGGAGGATTGCATGGCAGTCAAGTTGCTGATCGGTGTTATCGGTCTGGGAAAATTCGGTTTCTGGTTCGGGAAACATTTATCCGAAATGGGTCACGATGTGCTGGGCGTCGACATCAACCCCGACAACGTCAAACGGGCGCGGCACGTTTTTACCCAGGTCTACCAGGCCGACGCCATGGACAAGGAGGCCTTGAAACAGATCGGATTTACGGATGTCCATCATGCCCTGATCAGCGTCGGGGAGTCGATTTCGGCCTCCACCATGATCGCCATGTACCTGAAAGAGCTGGGCCTTGCCAATGTATGGGTCAAGGCCATCCATTCGGACCACAAGAAGCTGCTCAACAAGATCGGTGTGGGACACGTCATCATCCCCGGCCAGGTGGCGGCCCGCCAGCTGGCCAATCGCATGGCCATTCCGGGGTTTATCGATTACCTGCCGTTCGACCGCAACATGGTGCTCAAGGAATTGACGGTCAAGGAGTGGGCCGGCCAGACCCTGCGGGAAATTGATCTGACCAACCGTTTCAACATTCAGGTGATCGCCATCAAAAAAGCCGGGGATTCGCGCTTTCGGTTCATTCCCAAGGCCAACGACACAGTGGGCAAGGGCGACACCCTCGTGGTGATCGGCCCTTCCGGAGACCTTTCCGAGATCAAGAGCTGAGCGCTTCTGTCGATATGCCCGTTTGCAGGCCATTTGCAATCGCACAGGCAGGACTTGATGAAAAAAACATATTTCACGCTGTTCGTTTTGTGTCCGCTGCTGCTCTTTACCGCCTGTGCACGCATGCCGGTTGCACCGCGTGTGCCGGCTCTGCAGGGGCCCGGCGACAAACTGTTTGCCAGCGCTGAAAAGCATTTTGCAGCTGGGGCGTTTCCCGAAGCTCTGCAGGCCTTCAAGCGTTATGTGCAGCACTACCCGCAGGGGCCACGCGCCGCTGCGGCCCTGTTCAGGATCGGAACCATTTACAACGATCAGGGGAATCCGGTTCAGGCGCGCCGGTATTTTGAACAGCTCATGCGGCTGTATCCCCAAAGCCGCCTGCTGCCGGCGGCCATGCTGGGCACACTGCGTGCCGATTTTATAGAACAGGACTTTCCCCGTGTGATCCGTGAAACACCGGCTGTTTTGGCGAAGCTGCCCTCGGACCGCCTGCGTTTCAAAGCCCAGCAGATGCTGGCCGGGGCCTATCTGCAAACCGGGGATCTCGTACACGCCGTGCCGGTGCTGGGCCATGTCCATGCGCTGGCGCCTGCGGATCAGAAGCCCGCCGTTGCAGACAAAATCAAAAACGCCGTCCGGCGCCTGAATGCCGCCGAGGTGCTGTCTCTGCTGAAAAGCCAGCCGGAAGGTGCGGTGCACAGTGAATTGCTCTACCGCTTGGGAAAACTTTACCTGGAACAGGAGCGCTATGAAGATGCCCTGGGTGTGTTCGAACATTTTCTGAAAACCTACCCCCGGCACGCCGATGCCCCGCAGGTTCGCAGGCTCGTCGAAGAACTGCAGGGAAAATCCGTGTACAACCACTTTGCCGTCGGATGCCTGCTGCCGCTCAGCGGGCCCTTCGGCGCCATCGGCCACAAGGCGCTGGACGGCGTCGAACTGGCCTTTTACCAGACCGTCGGCGGCGACCGCCGGGCGCCCTTCAAATTGGTGATCAAGGACAGCGGCGGAGAACCCGAACGGGCGGTGGAAGCCGTTAAAGACCTGGCCGCAGAACGGGTCGCGGCCATCATCGGGCCCATCGTCAGCGCCCGATCCGCGGCGGCCCGGGCCCAGAGCGAACAGATTCCCATGATCACGCTGAGCCAGAAAGCCGGCGTACCGGACATCGGCGACTATATTTTCCGGAATTTCATCACCCCCGAGATGCAGGTGAAAAGCCTGGTGGACTATGCCGTGGGCGAACTGGGGGTGCACGATTTTGCCGTTTTCTACCCCCGGGAAAAGTACGGGCTGACCTTTATGCAGGCATTTTGGGATGCCGTCACGGCCCGGGGCGGGCGCGTCACCGGTGCAGAATCCTACCGGCCGGGGCAGACCGATTTCGCGGATGCCATCAAGAAACTGACGGGCATGTACTATCCCGTTCCGGAGGCTCTGCAGCCGGAGTCTCTCCGGCAAACCACGGATGCGCCTTCCGGGAATGAAAAAAAACAGCCGACCATTGATTTCAAGGCGCTGTTTATCCCGGATTCACCGGAAGTCGCGGGCCTGATTATCCCGCAGCTGGCCTTTTACGACATCAAGGATATTTACCTGTTCGGCACCAACTTATGGCATTCGCAGAAGCTGATCCGCATGGCGCAGCCCTACGTCCGGGGTGCCATCATGCCGGCCGGTTTTTTTGGCCGCAGCCGGGCCCCGCAGGTCCGGGCTTTTGTGGCGGCGTTTCACGCGGCGTTTGGGCGCAATCCCGGTTTCATCGAAGCCGTGGCCTATGACACGGCCATGATCCTGCTGCGTACCATCGGCGCGACCGGCCTGCCTTTCCGCTCTACGCTGCGTGAAAAGCTGCGCAAGCTCTCCCCATACGACGGTGTCACCGGCCTGACCATCTTCGGCCCCAACGGCGATGCCCAGAAAAAGCTCTACCTGTTGCAGGTCAGGGGCTCCGGGTTTGCCGAGGTCAGTTATGCCGGCGCCCGGGGGGAAAACAACGGCTCCGCAGCACCGTGAATTCGGATGGGTTTGACTTCCCGCCGGATGCGCTATATATATATGCTCCGGCGGAAACAGCTGCCGTGCTCTGCCAACAACGTCGCAAAGAAAAGACCCATGAGAAAAAAAACGCTGTGTTTGCTGCTGGGGTTACTGCTGGTGCCGGCGGCCTGCCAGAAGGAGAAGCAAGCCGCCAAAGCGCCGCCTCCGCCCAAAGTTCAGGTGGTGGTCACAAAAAGCCAGGACGTTCCGCTCTACCAGGAATTTGTGGGGCAGGTTTACGGAATGAAAGATATTGCCATCCGCGCGCGGGTGGAAGGCTTTCTGGAGAGCATCCATTTCAAGGAGGGCTCGCATGTCAAAAAGGGCGCCCTGCTGTACGTTCTGGAAAGCCAGCCTTTCGAAGCCGATGTGGCCGCCAAGATGAGCCGGGTGGCCGAAGCCAAGACCATGCTGGCCAAAGCGAAAAGCGACCTCGGCCGCATCCGGCCACTGGCGGCTGAAAAGGCGGTCAGCCAGAGCGACCTGGACGGCGCCGTGGCGCAGTATGAGGCCGCCATCGCCTCGGTGGAAGCAGCCCGGGCCAATCTCAGAGCCGCCAAAATCCAGCTGGGCTACACCAAGATTTATGCTCCCATCAGCGGCATTATCGGCAAAACCCAGGCCAAGGTCGGTGACTTCGTGGGGCGCAGCCCCAACCCGGTGATTTTGAACACTGTCTCGCGCATCGACACCATTCTCGTGCAGTTTTTCATTACGGAGCGGCAGTATCTTCATATTGCGCGTCGGTACAACGCTGCAAATCCGTCCGACCACCCGAACGACGCAGAGCCCCCGCTGGATCTTATTCTGGCGGACGGTTCGGTGTACGAGCATAAGGGCAAAATCGACTTTGTAAACCGTGAAGTGGATCCCACCACCGGTGCCATGCTGGTGCAGGCCTCCTTCCCCAATCCGGATGAAATCCTGCGGCCCGGGCAGTTTGCCAAGGTGAAGGCCCTGGTGAGAATTGTCAAAAACGGCATTCTGGTCCCCCAGCGATGTGTCACCGAGCTGCAGGGGCGTTACAGCGTCTATGTCGTGGATAAAGACAACAAGGCCCAGAGCCGGGAAATCCAAGCGGGACCCAAAGTGGGGAGCTTCTGGCTGATCAGCAAGGGTTTGAAGCTGGGAGAAAAAGTCATCTATGAGGGGCTGCAGCAAGTCAAGAACGGCATGCTGGTCAATCCGATCGTCCAAGAGGTTAAGGAAGTCAAATCGGCAGACCCGGAGAGCAAGTGATCGGACATGGGTAACTTCTTTGTCAGACGGCCCATCGTGGCCATGGTCATCGCCATTGTCACCGTGATTGTGGGGGTTGTCTTTCTCGGCGGTCTGCCCACCGAGCAGTACCCCGACATCACGCCGCCCATCGTCGAAGTGCGCGCCACTTACACCGGAGCCAATGCCGTCAGCGTGGAGCAGTCGGTGGCCACGCCGCTGGAGCAGCAGATCAACGGCGTGGACAACATGATCTACATGAAATCCACCAATGCCAACGACGGCACCATGAACCTGCAGGTGTCTTTCGAGGTCGGCACCGATCCGGACATGAACACCGTCTTTACCCAGAACCGCGTGGCCGCGGCCACGGCCAAGCTGCCGGAAGAAGTCAAGCGCTTCGGGGTGACCACCGAGAAATCGCTGCCCAACATCCTGATGCTGATTGCCCTGACGTCTGAAGGCGGCCGCTACGGTCAGAATTTCCTGGGCAATTACGCGCTGATCAACATCAAGGACATTCTGGCGCGCATAAAGGGTATCGGCCGGGTCAATGTCATCGGTGCCAGTGACTACTCCATGCGCATCTGGATCAAGCCCGATCGTCTGGCGCATCTGGGCATCACGGTGCCGGAGATCGTGGATGCCATCCGCGCCCAGAGCGTCATCGTGCCGGGGGGCAAGTTCGGTGCCGAACCGGCCCCGCCGGGGACCGAATTCACCTACACGGTGCGGCTGCCCGAGCGGCTGCAGTCCGTCAAAGAGTTCGGCAACGTCGTGGTCCGGACCCAGCCCGACGGTTCCCAGGTCAGGATCCGGGATATTGCGCGCGTGGAGCTGGGTGTGGAAACCTACAACGCCCGTACACGCCTAAACGGCAAACAATGCGCCATGATCGCTGTCTACCAGGCGCCGGGTTCCAATGCCGTTAATCTGGCCGCAACAGTCCGCAAGACCATGGCGCAGCTGTCCACCTCTTTTCCAAAGGGTATCCGCTACGATGTATCGCTGGACACAACCCAGGCCATCACCGCGGGCATCGATGAAATTATTACGACCCTGTACATTGCCCTGGCACTGGTGGTTTTGGTGGTGTTCATCTTCATCCAGGACTGGCGTGCCGCCCTGATTCCCACCATTGCCATCCCGGTATCGCTGATCGGCGCCTTTATCGTCTTTCCGCTGATCGGCTTTTCCATCAACGTGCTGTCGCTGCTGGGCCTGGTGCTGGCCATCGGCATCGTGGTGGACGACGCCATCGTGGTGGTGGAGGCCGTGCAGGTCAACATCGAAAAGGGCATGGTGCCCAAAGAAGCCACCGTAGCGGCCATGAACGAAGTGACGGCGCCGGTGATCGCCACCACCCTGGTGATGGTGGCGGTATTCGTCCCGGTGGCGGTCATGGGCGGTATCACGGGGCGGCTCTACCAACAGTTTGCCATTACCGTGGCGGTTTCGGTGGTGTTTTCCTCCATCAACGCCCTGAGCTTGAGCCCGGCGCTGTGTTCGCTGCTTTTGCGCAAACGCAAACCCTACCGCGGGCCGCTGGGCCTGTTCTTCAAGGCCTTTAACCGCGTTTTTGATAAATCCACTGATGTCTACATGGGGTTTACGCGCATCGTGACGCGCAAGATCACCATCGGCCTGGTGTTCATCGCCATTGTGTGCGTGGCCATGGGTTTTCTCGGCAAAATGGTGCCCGGCGGCTTCATGCCCGAAGAGGATATGGGTTACCTGATGGTCAATATCCAGCTGCCCGACGCCGCCTCGCTGCAGCGTACCGATGCCGTGACGAAAAGGGTCGAGGCGATTGTCGCAAAGTACCCGCAAGTGCAACACGTCACGGCGGCGGCGGGTTTCAGTATGATTTCGGGCAGCATGTCCACCAATGCGGGCTTTATCTTCGTATCCCTCAAGGACTGGAAAGAGCGCCAAGCAACCGCCCGCCAGATCGTGGCCCGTCTGAATGCTGATTTCCGCACGGCCGTTGACGAGGCCCAGGTGTTTGCCTTCGGGCCGCCGGCCATTCCCGGTCTGGGAAACGGTTCGGGATTTACCATGATGATCCAGGACAAGGGCGGCAACCCGCCCGCCTACTTGGCAGAGAACGCCGGACGTTTCATCCAGGCGGCCCTGAAGCGGCCCGAAATCGGCTCCGTATTCACCACCTTCCGCGCCAGCGTCCCGCAGAAGTACATGCAGATCAACAGGGATAAGGTGCTCAAAGCCGGTATCGCCCTAAACGACCTCTACACCACCGTAGGCGCCTTCCTGGGCGGCTCCTACGTGAACGATTTCAACCGTTTCGGCAGGCTCTACAAGGCTTATATCCAGGCGGAACCCCGGTACCGCCTGAATGCCGACCAGATCAACCTGTTTTATATCAAAAACCGCGCCGGCCAGAGCGTGCCCCTATCCGCCTTTGTGACTATCAAGGAAATTGCCGGCCCCGATTTTACCAATCGCTTCAACCTGTACCGCGCCATCGAACTGACCGGCGGGCCGGCGCCCGGCTATACTTCGGCCCAGGCGTTGGATGCCCTGGAGGAGGTGGCCAAGACTTCGCTGCCGGCCGACATGGGATACGCCTGGAGCAACATGTCCTTTCAGGAGAAAAAAGCCGGTGGTACCGGCATGGTGGTACTGGTTTTTTCACTGGTGTTCGTCTTCCTGATTCTGGCGGCGCAGTATGAGAGTTGGTCGCTGCCTTTCAGTATCCTGTTGGGAACGCCCTTTGCCATCCTGGGCGCCCTGTTGGCGCTGTTTCTGGGTCGCATATACAGCCAGAGCTATGAGCTCAATGTTTTTGCCCAGATCGCGCTGGTCATGCTGATCGCCATGGCCGCCAAAAATGCGATTCTCATCGTCGAGTTCGCCAAGCTCGAATTCGATAAGGGCCTGTCGCTCTTCGATGCGGCCGTCAAAGCCGCCAAGCTGCGCTTTCGACCCATTCTGATGACGGCCTTTTCCTTTATTCTGGGGGTGCTGCCGCTGGTTGTCGCCACCGGCGCCGGCGCCGAGGCGCGCGTGGTCATGGGCATGGCGCTTTTGGGCGGCATGACCCTGGCCACCCTGCTGGGGGTTTTTTTCTACCCCATGCTGTTTGTCTTTATCGGCAAGCTGGCGCGTTATGAGAAGAAGCGGGCTTCCGCGGAGGTGCACGAGTGAGGAGTTGGACATGCTTCTAAGCCCAGTTAGGCGCACGACGGCAATCGCCGTGCTGGCGGCCTTTTTATTGGCGGGCTGTGCCAAGGTGGGGCCGGATTTTACGCCGCCCGAAGTCCAAACGCCGGGAAACTACCGTTTCGGGAAAGTGACCGCCGAAAGCACGCAGAACCTGAAATGGTGGGAATTGTTCAACGATCCCGTGCTCTACGAACTCGTGGCGACCGCCCTGAACCACAACCGCGACATCCTGATTGCCGCCAGCCGCATCGAAGAGGCGCGCGCCTTCGTAGGGTTTAACAGGGCCGATCAGTATCCGCGCGTCGACCTCGAAGGCGGCGCCGGCCGGGGAAATTTCGTCGGCACGCGGTCGTCGACGACTAACGGCAATTACTTCATTGCACCGGTGCTCAGCTGGGAAATCGACTTCTGGGGCAAATTCCGGCGCGCTACCGAGGCCGCCCGGGCGGAATTGCTGGCATCTGAGTATGCCTACAGAACGGTCCAGCTGAGCCTGATTGCAGAGGTGGTCAGCACCTATTACCGCCTGCTGGATTTTCACAAGCGCCTGGCCGTTTCCCGCGAAACCCTGAAATCGCGGGAAGAATACCTGCAGATTATCCAAAAACGCTTCAAGCACGGCATCGTGCCCGAGCTGGACGTCAACCAGGCCCAAATTCAGAAAGAGCTCGCCGCGGCATCCATTCCGCTGTACGCGCGCCAGATTGCCAAGAGCGAAAACGCCCTGCGCATCCTGCTGGGAGAGCTGCCGCACGGCATTGAAACGGATTACGGCTTGGACGCCCAGCTTCCGCCGGACATTCCACTGGACCTGCCGTCGAACATCCTGACCCGCCGGCCCGATATCGCCCGGGCCATGTATCTATTAAAAGCCCAAACCGAAGCGGTGGGCGTGGCCGAGGCCCTGCGTTTTCCGTCCTTTTCGCTGACCGCCCTGCTGGGCGTGGCCAGCAGCGAGGTGTCGTCGGTGACCTCGGACGGCGGCATCTGGTCGGTTTCCGGCGGTGTGCTGGGGCCGCTCATCGATTTCAAGAAAAATATACGGCGGGTACAAATCGAGAAAGAAAAGACCCGCCAAGCCCTGTACCGTTACGAAAATACGGTGCTGCACGCCTTTGGCGAAGTCGAGGACAGCCTGGCGGAGATCCAAACTTACAGGGAAGAGCTGGCGGCGGTGACGCGACAGCGCAAAGCCGCCAAGAACGCCAACATCCTGTCCAAGAAACGCTACGACCGGGGCGTTTCCAGCTATCTCGAAGTGCTGGACACGGAACGTTCCCTGTTTACCGCCGAGCTTCAGCTCTCCGAACTCAAGCAGCAATACCTGAACGCCTACGTGAAACTTTACAAGGCCCTGGGCGGCGGGTGGGCGAGTGCCGTAAAGGCGCCGGGCGCCAAAACGGAAAAACCCTGAAGGCGGCAGCCGGCCGGTGCCCGCACGAATTTAGCGAGAACCTGCAGCGGCACGGGGAAAACCATGCAAATTCCCGGGAATCTGTTGACCACCGCCATGGCGGTCATGCCGCATACGGACGTGGAACGTGCGCTGGAGATGGCCTTGACGATGGATGTGCCGTTCTGGCCGCAACTCCCCAACTACAGCTACTATGAGGACATGTACGTCCAGGCGGCCGAACATTTCCCGGGTATCGTTTTGAACGTGGGGCAGCGCACCCTGCGGTTTTCCATCGAAAAGTTCACGGAAGAATTCGAGCAGGTGCTGGAGCATTTCGACGATCCGGCCTACTTCGACGTCAGCCGAACCTATTCCGCCGTCTACCACCGCTTCCTGTCGCTGGACCTGGCGAACCGACCCGCCATCCGCGGGCAGCTCGAAGGGCCGGTCAGCTTTGGTTTCAACATCCTGGATCAGGATGAACGGCCGATCATTTTCGATGATACCGTGCGGCCCTTCATGCTGGAGTTCATGGCCCGGCGCCTGAACGTGCAGCTGGAGCGCCTCAAGGGGCTGAATCCCAATGCATTCATGTTCGTGGACGAACCCGGGCTGCAGTTTCTGTTTTCGGCCATGGCCGGGTACGGCGATATCCAGGCCAAGGGCGATCTGGACCAGTTTTTCGCGGCCGTCGACCACCCTCGCGGGATCCATCTGTGCGGCAATCCGGATTGGGATTTCCTGCTGAATTTGGACCTGGACATCCTTTCGCTGGATGTCTACACCAATGCCGAGATATTCGCATCCTACGCCCCGTCGATCCGGCGCTTCCTGGAGCGGGACAAGATCATCGTCTGGGGCATCGTGCCCACCGGGTTCGAAACATTTGCCGTCGAAGACATCCCGTCGCTGACGGCACGGCTGGAAAACGTCTGGCAAGTGCTGTGGTCGAAGGGGGTCGACCGCGAGCAGCTGGTGCAAAACAGCATGCTTTCACCGGCTACCTGCTGTCTGGTGAATCCGGATAAGGAGAAGACGGTCGAGCGTGCTTTTGCAACCGTCGCCGCGCTGGCCTCCCGGCTGCGTGAAAAGTATCGGCCGGGCTGATCATGGAAATTTTTGAGATTGTCGGTGCAGGATGCAGGCAATGATTCAGGAACCGCTCATTTGAGACACAATGCGCACGAAACCGGACACAGCGGCCTTTGAATGGAATGCCCGGGATTATGCCCTACACTCTGCGACGCAGCAGGCGTGGGCCCGGGAGCTGATCGCCGGCGTGCGCTTAAAAGGCCGTGAAGCACTGCTGGATATCGGCTGCGGAGACGGCAAGGTAACAGCTGAAATCGCCCGGCATCTCGACGGGGGCCGGGTCGTGGGAATCGACAATTCGGACCAAATGATCACCCTTGCCATGCAGCGCTACCCCGCCCGGCGATATCCGAATCTGCGTTTCGTACAAATGGATGCGTCGCAATTGTCCTTTCGCGAAGAGTTTGATATTGTTTTTTCAAACGCCTGCCTTCACTGGATTCTCGGGCATGGGCCGGTATTGGCCGGGATATACCGGGCGTTGAAGCCGGGGGGGAGAGCGGTCGTACAGATGGGGGGTCGGGGCAATGCACAGCGGGTTGTTGAAATCCTGGACGAAATCATACGCGAAGACCCGTGGAAAGGCTATTTTAAAAATTTCACTTTTCCGTATGGATTCTACGCGCCGCAGGAATACGGGCCCTGGCTTGCAGGGGCCGGTTTCAGTGTGCAACGCCTGGTATTGAAACCCAGAACGATGGCCCACGAGGATCGGGAAGCTTTCAAGGGCTGGATACGGACCACCTGGCTGCCGTATCTCCACCGGGTAGACCAAAGGTCGCGCAACCGTTTTATCGAATCGATTGCGCAGCGCTACCTGCGAAAGTATCCGCCCGACGGCGACGGCAAAATCAAGGTGCCCATGCAGCGTTTGGAGTTCATCGCCGTCCGGCCGTCGGCCGGCTTGCGCCGTGCGGATGCCGCTGCTGGCCGAAAGTAGCTTCCGGCCGGCGCCTGGCGGAAAAATGCAACTATCCGTACGGTCCGACAAAGTCAAACGGGTTATACCCGGCTGTGAACGATACCATGCGGTTTCTCTTATACAATATACGCTACGCCGCGGGCATCGGAAAAAAGTTCCATTTTCCGGTGCCCTACAGCGGCTATTTCAAAAAAACCGGTTTTAATCTGAAAGAAATTCTGGATTTCATAAGATCGGTACGGCCGGACATCATCGGGTTGATCGAGGTGGACAGTGGTTCATTTCGTTCCGAAAGGAACAACCAGGCCGAGTCCATCGCCTGGGAGCTGCAGCACCAGCACATTTATCAGTCCAAGTACGCGGCCACCTCGGTGACGCGCAAAGTTCCGCTGCTGAACAAACAGGGAAACGCCGTGCTGACCCGTTTGCCGGTCGTCACCCAGAAATTCCATTATTTCCGCGAAGGTGTCAAACGTCTGGTCATCGAGGTCGAACTGGAGGCGCTGTCGGTTTTCCTGGTCCACCTGTCGATCAAATTCCGTCACCGCCAGTACCAGCTTCAGGATCTCTACGACATCATCAGGCATACGCGCAAACCCTGTATTGTGGCCGGAGATTTCAATGTTTTCCGGGGTGACCGCGAGCTGCAGCTCTTTCTGGCTGCCAGCGGCCTCGAAAATGCCAACCGAGCCGGAACACCCTCACATCCCAGCCGATCGCCTCACCGGCAGCTGGACTACATTTTCCACAGTCCTGAACTGCGCGTCACCGGTTTCGAAATTCCAAAGATCAAACTGTCCGACCACACCCCTTTAATTTGTGACTTTACGCTGACACGGGAATCCGGCAATGCAAACCTGTTGTAAATTGGGACCGGTGCTGCCCGAGCCCGCGGAAGCCGAAGAGAAAGGGCCAGGCGGACCATCCGTGCGCACCGTTTTGCATCGGCAGGTGCCGTCGGTGTGCTCAGGCGGGTGTTTTGGCGGCTCTCCACAGCCTCATTGAATCCTGCAACCACCGGGAGGCGGGCACTTTGACGAAACAACCAGGGACGATCAGAATACGGCACAGCTATTGGAACCGGGTGTTATGGCTTGCGACAGCCATTGGCGCGGTGTCGGGATTTTTCCTTTTGTATCCCATCAATGAGTATGTTTACTACTATGAGCACTATCCCCACGCGCCCACGGTCTGGGCATTCATCTTGGGCCAGCTGGTGAGTTCCCTGAAGGGCAACACGCCGCAAAAGACGGTATTTTACACACTGGTGGGGGCGGCCCTGGGTCTGGCGATGGGCCTGTTTTTCAATGCCTGGCAGAAAAAGCAGAGCCAGATTCAGACGCTCCGTACTGCACTCGGGGAAAACCTGGGGGCCTTGATCGCCCAGGGGGAGGGCCCCAGGCTGGAGTTCAAGTCCTCTTTCCGCTGGGATCGGCGGCAAAACCGGGTGAACCGCAGCCTGGAGGGTGCCGTCCTGAAAACGCTGGCCGGCTTCATGAACAGTCAGGGCGGGACGCTGCTCATCGGCGTTGAGGACGGCGGTGAAATTTCGGGACTGGAGAAGGATTTTGCCACCCTGAAAAAAAAGAGCCGCGACGGGTTCGAGCTTGCCGTCATGACTGCCGTTTCCACCAAACTGGGGCCCGAGTTCTGCCGGCATCTCGACTTCATTTTCCACCGCATCGAGGACAAAGATGTATGCCGTATTATCGTGGCACCCGCGCAGCAGCCCGTTTTCGTCAAGCAGGACCGGGCGACGCGTTTTTATTTGCGCACCGGCGGCAGCACGCGGGAACTGAACATCCAGGAAGCCCTGTCGTATGTGTCCAGCCGGCGCAAGTAGGATGCGGCGGGGCCTTTCAGGAGCATCGCGTCCGTGTCCCGGCGATGCCGGGTCCCATGCCGGCGGGCGAGAGCCGATCAGTGCGGGGGGATGAACTCAGACAGGACGCCGGCAATCATCTCTTCGGTAAATGGCTTGTGCAGTATCGTGTTCACGCCGGCTGAAAGCGCCGCCTGCCGATCCTGGGATTCTCCCTGGGTGGTGACCATGACGACCGGCAGCTGTTTTCGATCATACAGGCGGCGTATCTCCCGGGTCAGCTCGATCCCGTTGATTTCCGGCATGTTCAGATCGGTTAGAACCAGGTCCGGCTTCTCTTCACGGATCTGCGCCAGGGCCTCTGCGGGAACGGCGAAAAGCTGCAGGTTGCATCCCAGCTTATGCAGCATCGTGCGATAGATGCTCAGGACCATTTTCGAGTCGTCCACCGCATAGACGCAGGGTGCTGAAGCACTGCTGTTGGCCTGCCGGGTGTCGATTTCAGCCGCCAGATCCGAAAATCCGTTGGCTCTCAGGATTTGCAGGAAATGCTCGCGGATGTCCGGATGCGCCTCTTGCTGCAGATATTCCGCGGCCCGTTTGCGGAAAGGCTCCTGCTCGATGAGATCCAGGAAAATGCGGTCGCACTCGGCGTCGATGAGGGTCTGCCCGATCTGGCGCGCCTCGGGGCTGTCGCTGCGTAACATGTTTTTCAGGCCAGCGGACAGCACCAGGTTGTAGTTGGTGTCGATTGCCCGCGCAGCAGCTATGCGCACATTGTCCACCGGGTCATGAAGTCCCTGTGCCAGTGCGAAAGCCCCTTTGGAGGCAGACAGGTTCCCCATGGCCTCGTAGGCGGCAAAACGAACATTGGGATCTCTGGGCTCGTTGAACAGCAACTTGCGGATGGGCACAATGGCGGAGTCGTCGCCAATCTGGCCGAGTACATCCAGCGTGTGGACCAGCAGGTCCGGATCGTCATGGTGCAGATTACCGATCAGCACCGGCACCGCTTTGACGCCGATTTTCCGCAGGCACTGTTTGCCGGCGTTTCTCAAATGGGCATGCTGGGAGGAGAGGGTCTGGTTCAGTTTTTCCAGGGCTTCCGGGATCTGGGAAGCGGCGAGGGCATCCAGGATCATGATGTCCAGCTGCGGGTCTGTATCCAGCCGTTCCCACAAGCGCTGAATGGCGGTGGGCGACGCAAACTGTCCCAGGGCACTGATGGCGGAAGCAATCAATTCCATGCTGCCGGCGTACAGGTATTCCGACACGGCGGTGGTGGCGCTCAGATCACCGAGCATGCCCAGCGCAGCGACGGCGCTTTTCAGCACCTGCTGGTCGTGCTCGGTATTCAGGATTTCAAGCAGCACCGGCGTGGCGCCGTCCAGCCGGATCTCGCCGGCGATCTCAGCCATCAGCGCCTGATGGGATTTCTTTTTTGTTTTGGACAAAAGGGTGAGGAAAGTGGTCGGACTGTCCAGCGCCTTCAAGTACAGGACTTCTTTGAGCTGAGGGTAACGGTCCTCCAGCTCCGGCTGCGATGCCAGCACACCGACGATCAGTTCAATTGCCATGTCATCGGCGGCGCGGCTCAATTCAAACAGTGTCAGCCGCTGGGTTTTTTTATCCACATCCCCAAGATGGGCAAGCACCAGCCGTGCTTTGAGCATGTCTTTGGCCTTCAGGTCAAAACGCAGTTCTTCAATAAAATCTTCAGATTTGATGCCGCTCATGGCGCTTTCTCCCTTGTGTAGACGGAATCTTTTCAGTAGCCGGGATGACGGCGGGTTGTGCCGTTGTCATCGGGGGCGGAACGCGCAGCCGTCGCTGCCCCGGCAGAGGGTGCCGGAATGCGCTGATTTACGAATGATCGCAGACGATCCGTTCCGGAACTGTGCCCCCTTGGACACCTATCGGTTTTCGGGGTGCATTCCTTGAGTGCAATTTGTGCGGACGGCGTTTTTCAGTAGCCCGGCTGACAGCCGGCAGGGTGGCTGGACGGACGGCGGTTTGCCGGAAAGGTCCTGGTGGGCATTAAAAAAGACCGGGAAATGCTCCCGGTCTGATCGGGTCTTTTTCGGGCAGATTGCTCGTCAGCATTTATCGAAACGGCAGCTGGACATGTCGGGACCGTCGCAACAGTATGTGCCGATCGTGCACCCACATCCGTCAACCACGTAATAACATTTCGATTTGGCAGACGATTTTCCGCTTTTTTTCTTTTTGTCCTTACCCATGGCAGCACCTCCTTGTGCATTCATCAAACATGTCCGCCATAGACACCGGGCTGTTCATTTCGGGCATACGCCCAGGGAACATCCGGATAAGCGTCAGGCGTCTCAAAAGATTCGGCGTTTATTTTCGCCTGGCGTTCCTCTTCACCTTGGCGAACACGGTTGCTGCATTCGCCTTCGCATTTACCGGTACGGTCTCTTTTCAATATATCAGGCATTTTTAAAACCCCCTATTGTACGCTTAATGAGTTCGTGGAAAGTCCGGACTTCTCGCTTTCGCAAGCCTTTCCAGGAGCGGTGCAGGCTTGCGCCAAATCCCAGGAGCGCGTCGTTTTACTCCTCAAACAGCTTGGGGCTCTTAACCCGCCACCCTACACAGCGTTTTTCGATGAAAAGTCTTGAAGCCCGCTCGAAACCGACTTTTTTTACGGGCCTGTCACTGTTGGGTTCAGAAAACAGCTGTCCCTCGATCTTAACCTAACATGGGCACAAGTTGGTACAAGTCAAGCACCGGGACCGGTTTGGCGGTCGGCGACACGCCACGCGCCGGCAAAATACTCGGGAAAGGGGTAACCGGTTTCGATGGCAGGGTGGAAGGTGGCTTCACGTGCGGATCTATCCGCTGACACGGTATTTTTTTAAAAAAGCCACCGGGTGGTAGGATATTTTGGCGCTGCGCAGGCCCGGATCGCCGGCGTCCTGTTCACGGTTGACATACCTGAAATGGCCGCCGGCATGTGCGAGAAACATCTGGTTGATGGCCTGGTAAACACCCTTGAATTCCGGGCTGCCCTTCTCAAAATGGATTACCAGGGTGTCGGGCGAGAGCCGCTGGCCCACGGTATAGGCCGCCATCCGGCCCTTCACCAGCAGAGCAGCTCCCATCAGGCCGCGCAACTGACGCCAGGCGGCGATGGTTTTTTCAATGGCGCGGTTTTCCGCGGCCAGCATCGGGGATGCTTCACAGTCACGCCAGGTGCACCAATCCGACTGAAGGCCGTGAACCATGTCGAGCATGTCCGCGTCCAGCGGTTGGTAGCGAAAGGCGTAACTTTTGACAAACTGGTTTAAGAGGTTCTTTTTTTTATGAAAACGCTTGCCCTTCAGGGCGACCAGATCGGACAGGGTGTACAGATAGTCCCAATGGTCGCGCTCGCTGTCCAGACCCACGGCGCTTCCCATCTGCCGCTGCCAGAGGCGGGCCAGGGGATGCGGTACCCGGCAAAACTGCCGCATGCCGGTGGGCAGACCCGCGAAGATCTGCGGCCAGTGCACTTTGTCCCAGGGGCCCACCGGGGCCCACAGCGCCGCCTCGGGGCGGGACTGTCGGATCCATACCAGATCCTTCTGCCAGCACCACGAAAGGCCGTACGCTTCCGCCCACCCCCAGAGATTGGCAAAGCTGTAATCCGACGCTACCACGGGGCATTGCGCAAGCCGCTGCAGGTAGATATCCTGCTGTTCCAGTGAAATGGGTACAAAGTCGAAAATCATTTATGGACACCTTATTCCATGCGGCGCAAAAAGTCGAGTGGTCGGCAGAAACGGACAGGCAACGCTGCCTGAAAGTCGGCGCAGCGTCCTGCAGCCGGGCTGAGCCGCAGGCGGCTGCGATCGTGTCCGCATGCCGGATAGGCATGGACAGGCGGGCCGGGATGGATTACTTTGCATATCTGCATGCCGGCCCGGACAGCGAAGCCAACGATGATGATTTCGTAAAAGTCCGGGCTTTTCGCACACGAAAAGTCTTGCAATCCGTTCAAAACCGACTTTTTTACGGGTCTGTCAACGATGGTTAACGGACCGGAAGAAGACAATTTTGTCACCTGGAAACATCGCCAACACGGTTTTGAGAAAATATCGGGAGATCACCGGCCGTGCGCGGCGGCCGGAACATTTCTTCTGGGGGATTTCCTCCTTTCAGATGCTGGCCATGTTCAGGCGCGGGATGTTTTACGCTTTTTTGTCCATTTATCTGCGCCATTTTTTAGGGCTGAGTGTCACCGAAACCACCCTTTTCGCCACTGGCCCCATGATTGCCAACATCCTCTTTCAGACCTTTGTGTGGGGTCCGTTTTCAGACCGCCGCCAGCTGCGGCGCACCTTGATCGTCTGGGGTGAATGCCTCGGCGGTGCCGGCACACTGGGCGTGTGGTGGGTGCACACCTGGCCGGCGGACAGGCATGCAGCCGGGTATGTCATCATTGCCGGCCTCACCCTTGTCGAGGTTTTCTGGTCGATGTCCAACATCGGATGGAGCGCCCTGATTTCCGACCTGTACCGCGAGGAAAGGCGCAGCACTGTCCAGGGACGCCTGTCCAGTGTGGGCGGCGTCGGCCGCATGCTGGGCATCTGGCTGGGCGGGCTGCTTTACGACGGCATGGGCCTGAAATATGCGGGCTGGGGGTTTTACGCCGGAGCGCTTTTCTTCGTCGCTTCCGGCGCCATGTTCATCTCGGTGGTGCCCATGTTGTTCGTCCCCGAAGGGGGGATCCGAAAGAGTTCCGTCCAGGTATCCGCCGCAGCAGGGGCATCAGACCGCACGCCTGTCGGCGTGTTCGGCATATTTCTCGCCGGCATGACGCTGATCAATTTCGGGCGCAACTCCATTGCGGTGATTCTGAGCCAGTACCTGGTGATAGGTGACGGGTTTGCAGTTTCCAGCCGCGAACTGAGCTACATCTTCAACACGCAGTCCGTGGCGATGATCGTGGCCGGACTGGCCATCGGATGGATTTGCCGCCGCATGGGCGACGACAATGTGCTGATGCTGGGTGGGGCGTTGTCACTGGCTTCCCTGTCCGTTCTGGCAATCACCGGCGATATCAAAATGGTCTACGTGGCATCTTTTTTGCGCGGTGTCTCCGAGGTGGCCATTTTATCGTCAGCCTATGCCTTTGCCTCGGCGCTCATGCCGCCGGACATGCGCGCGCGGCTGTTCAGCCTGTTCAATGCCACCTTTTTTCTCTCCTGGGGGCTGGCCGGCACGTTGATCGCCGGACCCATCGCGGACCTGCTGATCGCCTCCGGGTCTACCCAGGTGTTCGCCTACCGCATGTCATTCGTGTCCGCCGCCGCGGTGACCCTGGCAGGGCTTTTGGTCTGCGGGTTTTTGATATACATTTTCATGCCACGCCGACGCCCGTGACCATGCCCTGAAACCAAAAGGGGGCAAAACCAAAAGGGGTCAAACCAAAAGGGGTCAGGTCTTGAATTGCCATTTTTTCAGTTCCGTTTATGGGCCATTCGGCTGACCGTTGCACGGAGCAGACTGAGAACAGGCGGTTCCCCGTAAAGTGTATCCGCAGCGCCGGTGAACGCGGATGATTTTCCGGTTCCGATCCCGTCTGCCGGCGATGTCCGGAAAAATTTCCGGCAGCGGTGGGGGACGCATTTATATCAGCTACGCATCTCCCAGCATGATTCGCTTTGCATTTCCGTAGCAGATAAGTTCTTTCGCTTCCTGGGAAAGATCAAGTGTGCAGATGGCTTCTGCGTTGGCTTTGATTCCCGGAACCCCGGGGAAGTCGGTTCCAAAGAGAAATTTTTCCGGCAGCCGTGGCAGGCCGGGGAATAATTTGAGCAGGTTTTTCGGCGGCAGTCCGCAGACGTCGATATAAACATTTTTATGCCGTTTCACCATGAATTCGGCTTCCTGGTACCAGAATCCACGTCCACCATGGGCGAGGATGATGGTCAAGTCCGGAAAGTCAGCCGCGACGTCGTCATAGCTGTATGGATCGGCGTATCTCATTTTTGATCCCGTAAAGATCGATGTCCCTGCGTGCATCATCACCGGCATTTTCAGTTGCAGGCAGCGATCGTAGACTGGATAGAGATTGCGGTCGTTGACGTAATGTTCACAATGGACGGGGTGAATTTTCATGCCCCTGATGCCGAGGTTGAACTGCCGTTCAAATTCCCTTGTCGGATGGTGCAGAAGGGGGTTGATAAATCCGAACGGAATGAATCTCGGATATTTTGCGGCGATCTCGATGACCCGTTCAACAGGGTGGATCCCCGCTATCTTAGGGGCATACTCCGGGAGCAGAACCGCATGCTCAACACCTTCTCTGACCAGAATATGGTAAAGTTCGTCGTCGTTCTGATTGCCGGCCGCGTCGTATAACTTTTGCTCGTATCGGTGCCCGAGGGACATCAGAAATCCGAAAGCCTCTGCGGTCCATTCGTTTTTATCTCCGCTGTGCATGTGGACATCAAAGATCTTCATTGTTCAATCCCCTTATTGTTCTGGGGTCTTCACGCATAAGCATGTAGGAAACCGGTTTTTAAAAAAAGTATGGCAAAGGACCGATTAGGTGTCAAGATTCCAGAAGCCGCAACAGATTGAAAGAAACCAAGGTCGGGCGGTCGGTCAAAAGACAAGCCGACCGGGGTGTTGCCCTGTCTGCGGCCGTTGGCCAGGAGCAGGCGTTTTAAAAGCGAGATTTCGTCCGGGTGTGAGGCCCAACCGCCGACGGTGGGGCTTTGGCGGTTGCGGTGGAGGCATTGCGGTGGTATTGATAAAAGCGCTTTCGATAAAGAAACTGGTGGCAGTCGGCACTCCACGGATATGCCGGACAGACGGTATTTTGTCGTCCAGGCACTGAAAATCCGGTACCCAGACTCGACAGACGCCTAACGTATCGGTTTCGAGCGGAATTCACACTTTTTCCCGCAAAGGCTTGCACAAGCGGGAAGCCCGGACTTCTTGCGGAGTCATCCAATTTGTGCGCCAGACGAAAACAGAACAAAAAAGGCCACGGAAAACACCGCAACCTTTTGTTTTTATTGGTCGGGGCGAGAGGATTTGAACCTCCGACCCCTTGAACCCCATTCAAGTGCGCTTCCAGACTGCGCCACGCCCCGACGTCTGTATATAGTTAACATCTTTGACATAGGGTGTCAAGACATTGAAAGATGAAAAACCGTGGTTACGGACATCTGTAAGGCCCCCGCGGCTGAGGCCCGGAGATACCGTCGGCATCGCCGCGCCGGCCAGTCCCTTTGATGAAGAAGCCTTTGCGCGCGGGGTCCGTGTGTTGGAGGACATGGGCTACAGGATACACCTGCCCGAGGATCTTTTTACGCGCTGCGGGTATTTTGCCGGCCATGACCGACGGCGGGCCGCGCAGCTGCTGGCGCTTTTCCAGAACCCGAACATAAAGGGGATTTTCTGTGCCCGCGGCGGGTACGGCTGCCTGCGGATTCTGCCCCTGCTCGACTACGATCTCATACGGTGCTGTCCCAAGGTTTTTGTAGGGTTCAGCGATATCACGGCCCTGCATGCCGCGCTGTACCACTGCTGCAGACTGGTGACTTTCCACGGTCCGGTGGTCACCAGCCTGGGCCGCATTCCGCCCGGCGCCTGCGATGCACTGGCGGCGTTCCTTTCCGGCGGAAAAGCGCAGCACCTCGCATTTCAAAACCCCCGTGTCATCCGTGCCGGGTCGGCTTCGGGGGTGGTTCTCGGCGGCAACCTGGCGGTGTTGTGCAGCCTGGCGGGGACGCCTTTTTCCCCCGATTTGTCCGGTGCCATCCTTTTCCTGGAAGATGTCCACGAAAAACCCTACCGTATCGACCGCATGCTGACACAGATGCGTCTGGCCGGCTGTTTCCAAAACCTTGCCGGCCTGGTACTGGGCGTTTTCCGTGATTGCGGGGATATGGATGCGATTTGCACCATTGTTAAAGACGTTTTCAGCACCCTGGAGATCCCCATCCTGGCGGGGCTCCCCGCAGGGCACGGGGAAGACAACCGGACCTTGGCGCTGGGCCTCGCGGCCCGCCTGGACACCGCATCAGCGACGCTGTCTTATGCGCGGGCGGCGACACGGCGGCCGGATGAAAAGGTCCTTGAACCGGCGGCAAAGCCAGGTGGAAAGGACTGACATGACCATTCATTGCGCCACCGGTGCACACCTGTTCGGGCTGGCCTGAAGACAGCGGGGGTTGTCATGCGGACCGTGCATGCGCTCATGAAGCGGGCAATTGAGGACGGCGTTTTCCCGGGAGCGGTGCTTCTGGTCAGCCGGAATTCGGCGTGCGTTTTTTTTGAAGCCTACGGCTGTGCCAATATTTTTTCAGGCCGGCCTGTGACTCGGGAGACGGTTTTCGACCTGGCCTCTTTGACCAAGCCTTTGGCGACCACGCTGGCCGTGATGCGCCTCGTGGAGCAGCGCCGGCTGCATCTCGATCAGCCGCTGAAAACGTTGCTGGCGGAGTTCGAAAATTCCCCGGGCGGGGACATCTCGGTGGCGGAACTGCTGGGGCACACCGCGGGCCTGGTGGCCTACCGTCCCTTCTACAGGGAACTGATCAAGGGACCGGCACCCTTGCGACGCAGCGCGCTGACCCGCAGACTGGCCGAAGAGATTCCCTTACGAAACAACCGTAAGCAGGCGCTATACTCCGATCTGGGTTTCATGATTTTGGCGCGGGTTGTCGCAACCATCAGCGGCCGGCGACTGGACCGTTTCGTACACCGGGAGGTGTATACGCCACTGGGTGTCGAGGGCCTTTTTTTCGTGGATCTGGAGGCGGGGCCGGACCGCTCACGGCATACATTTGCGGCCACCGAAGCATGCCCATGGCGCAAGATGCTCCTGGAAGGGGTCGTGCACGATGAAAATGCCTACGCGGTCGGCGGTATCGACGGTCATGCCGGGCTTTTCGGGAATGCCGCGGCTCTGAACCGGCTCCTGGACCAGATTCTCTCCGACTACCACGGCGGTGCGCCACAGCCGTTTTTCAACCCACGCCTGCTGCAACACTTCCTCCGGCGCAATCCCGCCACCGGCCGGGCCCTGGGGTTTGACTGCCCCTCACGGCCCCATTCCAGCAGCGGACGCTACTTCCCGGAACATGCTGTGGGGCACCTGGGCTTTACGGGCACCTCCTTCTGGGTGGACTTGAAACGCTGTCTGTCGGTTGTGCTGCTGTCCAACCGTGTGCATCCGTCGCGGCAAAATGAACGCATCCGGCAATTCCGGCCGAAACTGCATGACGCGGTGATGGAATCCCTGTCGATGTGTTCCTGAACACCGGTGCCGTTTTCAGCGCGCCCGGTTATTTTTCCGCTTGTATTTCAGGGATATTCTTGGTATCCGGGCTTATTTACGGTTGCCGGAACTCGGACGCCGCTCGGACCGGGTGACAGTCATTTCTTCGATCACGGTGTTAATAAGGGTTTTTTTGTCTGCCGGATCACGGCAGTACGCCCCAAGGGGGGTGTGCAGCCATTCCGGTTCGCCTGCAGGGGACACATCGCCGGTGAAACCCGCTGGATATAGCGTAATATTTCCTGCCGGGGCCCCGGGCAAACATACGATGACAAGATGAGGCGTTATGAGCTTTTTTCTAAATGGGCTGCTGGGCGCGTTTTCCAATGACCTTGCCATTGATCTGGGTACGGCCAATACCCTGGTGTACGTCAAGGGCAAGGGAATCGTACTGAGTGAACCTTCCGTGGTCGCCGTACAGACGGATGCGCGCGCCAAAAACCGGGTGCTGGCGGTGGGCCTGGAAGCCAAGAATATGTTGGGCAAAACCCCCGGGAATATCGTTGCCATCCGGCCCATGCGCGATGGTGTGATTGCCGATTTCGAAGTGACCGAGGCCATGTTGCGCCACTTTATTCACAAGGTTCATAATCGGCGCCGCCTGGTCAGACCCCGCATCATCGTGGCCGTGCCTTCCGGCATCACACAGGTGGAAAAGCGCGCTGTACGCGAATCCGCCGAATCCGCGGGTGCGCGCGAGGTCTTCCTGATCGAAGAGCCCATGGCGGCCGCCATTGGCGCCGGGCTGCCGATCACCGAACCGACCTGCAACATGGTCGTCGATATCGGCGGCGGCACCACGGAGGTGGCCGTCATTTCACTGGCGGGCATTGTTTACAGCCGCTCGCTGCGAGTGGCCGGAGACAAGATGGATGCCGCCATTCAGCAGTACATCAAACGCAAGTACAACCTGCTGATCGGGGAACGCACCTCTGAAATCATTAAAATGGCCATCGGCAATGCCTATCCGCAACCTGATGAACTGGAAACCATCGAAGTCAAGGGACGGGATCTCGTTTCGGGAATTCCGAAAATTTTGGCCATCGACTCCGAGGAAATCCGGGTAGCCATCTCCGAGCAACTGGACGCCATCCTTGAAACAGTGAAGATCGCCTTGGAGCAGACGCCGCCGGAGCTGGCCGCCGACATCGTGGACCGGGGGATCGTGCTCACCGGCGGCGGGGCGCTTTTAAAAAACCTGGACAAACTTTTGATGGAAGAAAGCGGCCTGCCCATCACGGTGACCGAAGACCCCCTCTCGACGGTGGCACTGGGCTCAGGCAAAGCTTTGGACAGCATTGAAATTCTAAAGCGCGTCATAATCGCTTAAAAAGATGTTTTCGAAAAAGATGCTGGTGATCACACTGGTGATCGCCGTGATCGCGGTCAATGCCGTCATCCTGTCCGTGACCAGCCGTCATCGCGATTCCACCAACCCCGTAGGACGCTACGTACTCGTCCTGATCGGTCCCTTTCAAAAAGCCGTCAGCCAGACCATCGGGTTCTTCAGCGGGGTTTGGCGCCATTACTTCGATCTGGTTTCCGCAGCCCGGGAGGTGGAGGCCTTAAAAAAAGCGCTGGGACGTGCCATTCGCGAAAACAGTGCCTGCACCGAAATCCGGCTCTCCAACCGGCGCCTGCGCAAAATGCTCAACTTTGAAAAAAAAATCACCCGTCGGGTTGTGGCCGCCGAGGTCGTGGGCCGGGACCCTTCGCCCTGGTTTAAGGCCGTGATCATCGACAAGGGGCGTGCGGAGGGCGTTGTCAAGGGCCTGCCGGTGGTCATTCCCGAGGGTATTGCCGGCCAGATCATCAATGCTGCCGGCCACTATGCCAAGGTTCTGCTGCTGGTGGATCATAACAGCGCCGTGGATGCCCTGGATCAGCGCACGCGTGCCCGCGGCATCGTCAAGGGGGAAACGTCGGAACGCTGCCGTTTTCAGTATGTTTTGCGCAAACGTGACGTGCGCATCGGCGATACGGTCATATCGTCGGGGCTGGACGGCATCTTCCCCAAGGGGCTGCGCATCGGCAACGTGACCGGAATCGTCAAGCGCAGTTCGGGGATTTTTCAGCAGGTGACGGTGACGCCTTTCGTGGATTTTGAAAAACTCGAAGAGGTGCTGGTGCTCCTGAGACCTCCCAGACCCGCTTTTGCCGGAGAGCCATGAGTTACCTTTATCTGATTGGCAGCGGTTTGCTGCTGCTGGTTTTCCAGACGACGATCTTCCAGGAAAGCGCCTTTCTCAGCAGCAGTTTTTACGACCTGCTGACACCTTTCGTGGTCTACCTGGCACTTTTCCGGCCGCGGCGCGACAGTATGGTCCTGGTGATTTTCTTCGGTCTGTGCATGGACAGCCTGTCCGGGGCGCCGTTCGGCCTGTTTTTGAGCGCCTATTTCTGGCTGTTCGTTATTCTGAAATGGGTCACCCAGTTCGTGCACGTGAGCAGCACACTGCTGCTGCCGGTGGTCGTGGCCGTCGGCGTGCTGATCGAAAACTTTTTCGTGGTGTTGAGCCTGGCGGCTTTTTCCCCGGCAGTCAGGATTTCGCCGGCGGTACTGCATGCGGTGAGCGTACAGTTTGTGTGGGCGCTGCTGACCGGCCCTTTTCTGCTCATTTTGCTGCGCGATACCCATCGCAGATGGAACCGCTGGATGTGGGCGCACACGCAGCGCAAGAACGGCTTTCAGGGCTGAATGGCCGATGAACGACGTACTGAAAAATTCAGATGGTGACTGGTTCAAACAGCGCATGCCGGCGGTGATGGTGATCGCTCTGGTCCTGTTCGGCGCCCTGTTCGTGCGCCTGTTCTATCTGCAGATTGTTGAAGGGCAGGAGTATCGCCGGCTTTCGGAGAACAACTGCATCCGGCTGCAGGATATTCCGGCGCCGCGGGGACTGATTTTTGACCGCCGCGGGCACCTCCTGGTAGACAACCGGCCGGCTTTTGACCTGGGGATCGTGCTCAAAGACGCCAAGCCGGTCGAAAAAACACTCAAAACGCTCGCGGGGCTGATGCACGTGAACGTCGGCGGGCTGCAGGCCAGAATCGCGTCCGCCCAAGGCGTGTCCTCCTATCAGCCGGTAATCCTCAGAAAAGACATTGACCGGGACCTGCTGGCCGTGCTGGAAGTGCACAAGTTCGACCTTCCCGGAGTGGTCGTAAACGTCAAGCCGCGCCGGGAATATCTATACAAAAATGTTGCCGCCCATTTGATCGGATACCTGGGCGAGGTCAGCCTGAAAGAGCTGAAGCGGCATGCCGGCGCCGGCTATGAGGTCGGTGACATGATCGGCAAGCTGGGCGCTGAAAAATCCTTTGAAAACGCGCTTCGGGGGCGCGCCGGCGGGCGGCAGGTGGAAGTGAACGCATCCGGACAGGTCGTACGGGTGCTGGATACGGTCGATGCCAAGGCCGGGCTCAACCTTTTCCTGACCCTGGATTTGGAGCTGCAGGCCAGGGCCCAGTCCCTGCTTGAAGGCGTTGCCGGGGCCGTGGCGGCCATGGTTCCGTCGACCGGAGAAATTCTGGTGCTGGCCAGCAGCCCGTCCTTTGATCCCAATGATTTCGTCAGCGGGCTGCCGGGCCGGAAGTGGCGCCAACTGGCCTCCAACCCCTTCCGCCCCATGGAGGACAAGGCCATCCAGGGGGAGTACCCTCCAGGGTCCACTTACAAGATCGTTACGGCCATTGCAGGGCTTCAGGAGGGTGTGATCGACGAAAACACCACGCTTTTCTGTCCGGGTTTTTACCGCTTCGGCAACCGCGTTTTTCACTGTTGGAAAAGAGGCGGACACGGGCATGTCAGTGTCGTTAGGGCACTGACGGAATCGTGCGATGTGTTTTTTTATCAGGTGGGGCAAAAACTGGGTGCCGACCGGCTGGCCTGGTACGCCAGGGCCTGCGGTCTGGGTGCCCCCACGGGAATCCAGCTGGACCACGAGGCCCGCGGGCTGATTCCGACGGCCGCCTGGAAAAAGCGACGTACCGGTGTGCTCTGGCAGCGCGGTGAAACGCTCTCGGTCGCCATCGGCCAGGGATACGACCTGGCCACGCCGCTGCAGAATCTGGTGATGATTTCCGCCGTGGCCAACGGCGGTACGCGCTATACGCCCATGATTCTCAAACGGGTGGAAAACGCCGAGGGGAAAATTATCAGACAGAACACGCCCCACGTGGCCGGCAGGCTGCCGGTCAGCGCGCAGACGCTTGACCTGGTACGGCGGGGGCTCTACGGTGTGGTCAATGGCCGGCACGGCACCGCCCGCATCGCCAAGCTCAAGGATATCGCCATCTGCGGCAAAACCGGCACTTCACAGGTCATCGGACGCAAAAAGAGCGAATCCGGGCGCAAGATCGTGCGGCCGGAGCACCGGCGGGCGCATGCCTGGTTCGTGGCCTACGCACCCGCGGATCACCCACAGATCGCCGTTTCCGTGATTGTCGAACATGGCGAACATGGATCCAGCGCTGCGGCACCCATTGCCAGGGAACTGATCAAAACCTACCTGCGCCGAGAAAGCGCGCATTCAGCGCTGGTGGTGAAAAACCCCTGACGGGCCGCATTCCGGGTCCATCGGATAGATGGCGCCGGTTTTGCGCAAGACAACACATGGCCCCGCTGCCGACAGGCAGCCGGGGCATTTGGGACGATACCAGAAAGTCAACGTACACATGTTCGAGGCAAATCCGGATGTTTGACCGCAGACTGATACACTGCTTTGACTGGGGGCTGCTGGTGCTGACCTGCCTGCTGGCCGTTTGCGGCCTGTCGACACTGTACAGCGCCACGACGGCCGGAGCGGGTGTTCAGAAGATGCTCTATATCAAGCAGCTCACGTGGTACGGCGCCGGGCTGGTCGTAATGGTCATCAGTTTCCTTTTCCATTACAAGCAGCTGGACCGCTACGCGCTGCTCGTCTATGCAGCCAGCGTCGGCCTTTTGCTGGTGGTGCTGCTGCTGGGCCGATACATTGCCGGCTCCAAACGCTGGTTGGTGCTGGGGCCGATTTCCGTACAACCCTCGGAGGTTGCCAAAATTGCGGTCATCATTGTCCTGGCGCGGTACTACAGCCGCAAACTGAATCCCGGCGGCCTGACTCTGCGTGAACTGCTGCAACCCATCGGAATTGTGCTGCTGCCTTTCCTGCTGATCGTCAAACAGCCTGACTTGGGCACAGCCATGCTGATCTTTCTGATCGCCGCTTCCATGACACTGTTTGCGAAAATTGAAAAACGTTCACTGATCTCGATATTCATTGCCGCAACCGCCGCCGTACCGGGTGTGTGGATGTTTTTGAAAGGCTACCAGAAGCAGCGCATCCTCACCTTTCTGGATCCGAACCGTGACCCGCTGGGCGCCGGCTATCATATCATTCAGTCGAAAATTGCCATCGGTTCCGGAATGCTGCTGGGTAAGGGCTACCAGCAGGGGACCCAGAATGCACTTTCCTTTTTGCCCGAACAGCATACGGATTTTATCTTTTCCGTGCTTTCGGAAGAGTGGGGGTTTGTGGGATCCGCCATCGTGATACTGCTTTTCCTGGCGCTGATTTTCTGGGGGCTGAAAATCGCCCAGCGGTCCCGAGAACCTTTCGGCGCCATGCTGGCCTTCGGCATTACAGCCATGATCTTCTGGGAGGCCTTCATCAACATGGGCATGGTGATGGGACTGCTGCCGGTGGTCGGCGTGCCGCTGCCCTTCATCAGTTACGGCGGCTCCTCGAACATTATAATGATGCTCAGCATCGGCATCCTGCTCAACATCAGCATGCGCCGTTTTATGTATGAATAGCCGAACCTTTCGCCGGGCAAACGGAAAGCGCCCGGGTTTTTTAGGGGGAAGACCATGCGGAATTCAAAAAAAATAGATACCGCCGGCGCCTTTCTGGCGCATGATGTGCGGATTAAAGGGGAAGTGACGTTTCAGCGCAGTATCCGCATTGAAGGCCGTGTCCAGGGCAACATCCAGAGTCCTGACGGGCTGCTGGCCGTGGGAGAGAAGGCCCGGCTGGATGCGGATATCCAGGTGGGAACGGCCGTTGTACAAGGGCGGATCAACGGCAGCCTGACGGCCGCTGAAAAAGTTGAAGTCAAATCACCGGGACGGATCGAGGGCGATATCCGGGCCCCGGTGATCGCCGTTGAAAAGGGCGCGGTTTTAAACGGAAAATGCGTTACTGCAGGCAAAACCGAGGCGTCCGTCGATCCCGCGGCATCAAAAAACCTTTGACAGCGGTTGTCCAGGATGCTATAGACCGCGGCAGCATTTCCCAGCTGCTCTTCAACATTGATATTCCAACGATATTAAAATGTTAATGGAAATATAGACCTGTTGCAGAGGAGAGCCTATGATCAGTGTCAACAATTCCCTGATTCTCCAGATTGTCAACTTTCTATTTTTAATCTGGGTGCTTAACCTCATTCTCTACCGTCCCATCCGGGGAATCATCCGCCAGCGCAAAGAAAAAATTGAGGATCTTGAAAAGAGCATTGCGGCTTCGCAGAAAGATGCCGAGGAAAAGCAGCTGTCGCTGACGCTCGGCATTCGGGACGCCCGGGCCAAGGGGATCCGGGAGAAGGAAATGATTGTCCAGGCCGCCGAAGAGGAGGAAAAGCAGATCCTGGACAGGCTCGCCCGCAAGGCCCAGGCGGACCTGGCGCAGATCCGGGAAAAAGTGGCGCGGGAAAGCGAAGCTGCCCGCCGGTCGCTGGAAAAAGAGCTGGGAACCTTTGCCAGCGCCATCGCACAAAAGATTCTAGGGAGGTCAGTGCAATGAGAACTGCTGCAGAGTCTACGCCTCGTCGAGCAGCTGCCTTCAGGTTGGCGGTTTTAAGCCTGGGAGTGGCTGCTTTTTTTATGGTGGCGGCCCCGTTATGGGCGGTTGCTGCCGAGCCGGCCCATAAGGCTGCAGCTGTCGAAAAAGCGACCGATGAGTCGTCCCGAGAAGCCGTCCATGAAGGCGGATGGGCTACCACCGACTGGCTGCGGATCATGAATTTCGCCGTGCTGGCCATCGGCCTGTTTATCCTTTTACGCAAGCCGGCTGCCCAGGCCTTCAGCACCCGGATCAAGGACATCAAGAATCAACTGGAAGATCTGGAGCACAGGAAAGAACAAGCCAGAAAGGAACTGGCAAAGTACGCGGAAGAGCTTTCGAAACTCGATCAGCGCGCCCAGAAAATCGTTGCGGACTACATCCGGCAGGGGGAGGAAGCCAAAACGCGAATTCTGAAGGCTGCGGAGGCCTCGGCCGAAAAGCTGGAAGAACAGGCGCGCCGGAACATCGAGAATGAGTTTAAAAGAGCCAAAGCGCAACTGATGCAGGAGGTGATGGAGAAGGCCATGGCCAGGGCCGAGGAAATGGTGAAGCGCAACATAACCGCGGACGACCAGGACAGGCTGGTTGACGAATACTTGGAGAAGGTGGTGGCGTAGTGAAAAATCTGGCAATAGCACGGCGGTATGCCAAGGCACTTCTGTTAATCGGCAAAGAGGATGGTCAGGCCGAAACGTACAAACAGGAGCTGGAAGGGCTTGCAGCATTGATGGCCAGAGAAAAACAGCTTGAGCAGGCTGTGAGCAACCCGTTGTACGTGGCTGCTGAACGCAAAAGGGTTCTGCAGGCGGTTCTGGAAAAGTTAAATCTTTCATCGATTGTAACTGCGTTTGTAAATCTTCTGTTTGACAAGGGGCGGATCAGTTTTCTGGCCAGCATCGATGCGTACTATCAGCAGCTGGTGGATGAGCTGAAGGGGATTGCGCGGGCCAGCCTGGTTTCGGCTGCCGAGCTTTCACCCGCAGCCATTGAAAAGATCCGTACCACCCTTTCTCAGAAGACGGGCAAACAGGTCGTTCTGGAAATCGATCAGGATCCCGGTCTGATCGGAGGGGTTGTCACCCGCATCGGGGACCTGGTGCTGGACGGAAGTATCCGAACGCAATTACTCAACATGAGGGAATCTTTAAAAAGGGGTGAGAGTGTCTAATGGAACTAAGAGCCGAGGAAATCAGTCAGATCATTAAAGAGCAGATTACGGATTATGACAAGAAGGTGGAACTGAGTGAAACCGGCGTGGTCCTGTCCGTGGGTGACGGCATCGCCAGGGTGTACGGCCTGGAAAAAGTGATGGCGCTCGAACTGGTGGAATTCCCCGGCGGCATCCTGGGACTGGCGCTGAACCTTGAAGAGGACAACGTGGGTATCGCCATCATGGGGGAGGACATCCACATCAAAGAGGGCGACATGGTCAAGCGCACCGGGCGCATTGCCCAGGTTCCGGTGGGCGAGGCCGTGCTGGGCCGCGTGGTGTCGGCGGTGGGGGAACCGCTGGACGGCAAGGGACCCATCGATGCCAAGGAGTTCCGCCGGGTGGAGATGGTGGCGCCGGGTGTCATCGCCCGCAAGAGTGTGCACGAACCTTGCTATACCGGCCTGAAAGCCATCGATGCCATGACACCGGTGGGCCGCGGACAACGCGAATTGATTATCGGTGATCGCCAGATCGGGAAAACCGCCTGTGCCATCGATGCCATCCTGGCGCAGAAGAATACGGATATTTTCTGTATCTACGTGGCCTGCGGACAGAAGAAATCCACCGTGGCCCAGGTGCATGCGGTTCTGGAAAAACACGGCGCCATGGAGTATACCACCATTGTCTCGGCCTGCGCCAGCGATCCGGCTACCCTGCAGTACGTTGCGCCTTATGCGGGTTGCGCCATGGGGGAATATTTCCGTGATAACAAGCAGCATGCCCTGATCATCTACGACGACCTGTCCAAACAGGCGGCGGCCTACCGCCAGGTTTCCCTGCTGCTGCGGCGTCCTCCGGGACGCGAGGCCTACCCCGGTGATATTTTTTACAACCATTCGCGCCTGCTGGAGAGGGCGGCCAAGCTCAGCGACGAACTGGGAGCCGGCTCCCTGACGGCGTTGCCGATCATTGAAACCCAGGCCGGTGATGTGTCGGCGTATATTCCCACCAACGTGATTTCGATCACCGACGGGCAGATCTATCTGGAGCCCGGCCTGTTCTTTGCCGGTGTGCGGCCGGCCATTAACGTGGGCCTTTCGGTGTCACGGGTGGGCGGCGCGGCCCAGGTCAAAGCCATGAAGCAGGTGGCCGGCACCCTGCGGCTGGACCTGGCGCAATACAGGGAACTCGAGGCTTTTGCCGCTTTCGGCAGCGATCTGGATGCCGCCACCCAAAAGCAGCTGACCCGCGGTGCACGGCTGGTCGAGATTCTCAAGCAGCCGCAGTATCAGCCGCTTTCGCTGGAAAAGCAGGTTGCCATCCTGTTTGCCGGTGCCAAGGGATTTCTCGACAAGTATGATCTCGGCGTGCTGGGAAAATACGAAGCCGGCCTGTATCCTTTTATCGAGGAGCGTTATCCCCAGATTTTCAAGGAGCTGGACGAAAAACAGGAAATCTCGGAGGATCTGGAAAAACTGATGATCGAGGCACTGACGGCCTACGACGAGGAGTTCAAAGACACCATTAAATAACGGGAGAGCGCAGCCACTGCACACCGGGAAGCACTCCTGTCCGGGTTCTGCGCTCGCAATCCGCAACTGCGAAGGTAGGGGTTGACACGTATGGCGACCTTAAAAGATGTCGAACTGAAGATCAAAGCCGTTCAAAAGACCCGGCAGATCACCAAGGCCATGAACATGGTGGCCGCCTCCCGGCTGCGCAGTGCACAGGCCGATTCAGAGGCTTTCCGCCCCTATGCCGCCAAATTCGCGGAGGTGCTGGGCGGTCTGGCGGGCGGATCGGATGAAGCCGCCAGCCCGCTTTTGGTGCCGCGCCAGGAGGTCAAAAACGTGCACTTGGTGCTGTGCACATCCGACCGCGGACTCTGCGGTGGTTTCAATGCCAACCTGATCGGCAGGGCGGAATCGTTCTGCCGCACGCAGTCCGCCGAGGGGCGCCAGGTCTCCATTACGAATTTCGGTAAAAAGGGACGCGACTGGTGCCGACGGGAAAAGCTGGACATTGTGGATGAATACCTGGGGGTCGTGGGCGCCAGGTTCAGCTTCAATGTTGCCATGACCGCCGGTCAGAAACTGGTCAAGGCTTTCCTGGAAGAAAAGTACGACGCGGTGTACCTGATTTATGCCGAATTCATCAGCATGGCCAAACAACAACCGGTATTCAAGCAGCTTCTGCCCATTTCACCTGCAAAAGAGCCTGAAGCCGCGAACGAAACGGAGTCGGAGCAGGTCTATATGGCTGAGCATGTTTGCGAGCCTTCGGCGCCTGAACTGCTCGGCCAGCTGCTGCCACGGGATATTTACGTGCAGATTTACAATGCACTGCTGGAGACATCCACCAGCGAACATGCCGCGCGCATGATGGCCATGGACAACGCCACCAAGGCCTGCAACGATATGATCGAGAATTTAACCTTGGCCTATAACAAGGCCCGCCAGGCGGCTATTACGGCAGAATTGATGGATATCGTGGGAGGGGCGGAAGCGCTGCGTGGGTAAAGCGGCGCAAGCCGTGTATGGGCCTCGCCGCCTGGCGGCATCCAAAAGATATTTTGGGGATAACTTTGGCAAACGATGGAGGTCAGTAGATGGGAGAAAACATAGGCAGGATAACCCGGGTAACAGGTCCTGTGGTGGACGTGGAGTTTGAGCAAGGCAAACTGCCGACGATCTATACGGCGCTTTTTATCAGCAACCCGACCATCAGCGACGAGCCCGACAATCTGGTGGTTGAAGTGGCACAGCACCTCGGCGACAACGTCGTTCGGACCATCGCCATGGATGTCACCGACGGACTGGTGCGCGGCATGCCGGCCAAAGATTCTGGCAAGCCGATCCTGATGCCGGTGGGGGAAGCCGGACTGGGACGCGTACTGAACGTCGTGGGGCGGCCCGTTGACGGCCTGGGCCCCATCAGCCAGGAAAAAATGCGCCCCATCCACCGGGAAGCGCCCAAGTTCACCGAGCAGGACACCAGTGTGCGGGTGCTGGAAACCGGTGTCAAGGTCATCGACCTGCTGGTGCCCTTTCCCCGCGGCGGGAAAATGGGCATGTTCGGCGGCGCCGGCGTGGGCAAGACCGTCATCATGATGGAGATGGTGCACAACATCGCCATGCAGCACGGCGGAATCTCCGTGTTTGCCGGAGTGGGGGAGAGAACCCGCGAGGGTAACGACCTGTATCATGAAATGAAGGAATCCGGTGTGTTGCCCAAGGCCGCCCTGATTTACGGCCAGATGACGGAACCGCCGGGAGCCCGTGCGCGGGTGGCGTTGTCCGCGCTGACGGCGGCCGAGTATTTCCGGGATGAGGAGAACCAGGATGTGCTGATCTTTATCGACAACATCTTCCGTTTCACCCAGGCGGGATCCGAAGTGTCCGCACTTTTGGGGCGCATGCCGTCGGCGGTGGGCTACCAACCGACGCTGGCCGTCGACCTGGGCGAACTGCAGGAGCGCATCACCTCGACGGACAAAGGATCCATCACCGCCGTACAGTGCGTTTATGTGCCGGCGGACGATTTGACCGACCCGGCGCCGGCCACGACTTTCGCCCATCTCGACGGCACGGTGGTGCTGTCGCGGCAGATCGCCGAACTGGGCATCTACCCGGCGGTGGACCCGCTGGATTCGACATCCCGCATCCTGGATGCAGCCTACATCGGAGAAGAACACTATCAGGTGGCGCGCCAGGTGCAGCAGATTCTGCAGAAGTACAAGGAGCTGCAGGACATCATCGCCATCCTCGGCATGGAGGAGCTGTCCGACGAGGACAAGGTGACTGTCGGCCGGGCGCGCAAGATCCAGCGCTTTCTGTCCCAGCCCTTCCACGTGGCCGAGGCTTTCACCGGCAAGCCCGGTAAATACGTGAAGATCGAAGATACGGTGAGGGGCTTCAAAGAGATCTGCGAGGGCAAGCACGACGATGTCCCCGAACAGGCCTTCTACATGCGGGGAGGTATCGAAGAAGCCGTTGAAGCCGCCAGGGAGATGAGTGCTGCATAAGGGCCCCGGAAAAAATAAAATCCCCATTCTGACTTGTCTTTTGGCCCGGCTGCGGTGTTGCGCCGATGGTCCCATACAACCAGTATGAAACCACCGACGCGCCTTGCAGCCGAACCAAAATCCGGCATAATATCTGTGGATTTAATTCTTTCCGCAACCCAACAAGAGGGGAGATCATGGCTGGAAATATAAAACTGGAGATCGTCACCCCTGAAAAATCCGTAGTAAACGAGGAGGTCCGCATCGTCGTGGCCCCCGGCAGCGAGGGGGAGTTCGGCGTATTGATCGGTCATATTCCCTTTCTGACAACCTTGAAGACCGGCAGGTTGCGCTTTGTGGATGCGGCGGGCCAGGAGCATCTGGTCTTTATCAGCGGTGGTTTTGCCGAAGCCCTGCCGGACAAGGTGACCGTACTGGCGGAATCGGCGGAACGCCGGCGTGAAATCGATGTTCAGCGGGCGCAGGCTGCCAGGGAGCGCGCCGAAAAGCGACTGACGGATGCCGCCCACCAGGAAGAGATCGACCGGCAGCGTGCCAAGGCGGCGCTCAACCGCGCCGTCTACCGGGTCTCCATCGCCGGCTTGTGACCGGTATTGAGACGGCGGATGTGTTTTTTGTGGACAGGGGCACGCGGGACTGACAGGGGCAAAAAATCGCACGCTGGGGCAAGCCGGGGACGGAACGGCTTGCCCTTTTTGTTGGGTTACTTGGGTTGGTTGCGCTCCGGCGCTCGAAGGCAGGCTGCCAGGGGTTTACCGTGGATGAATGCGCCATTATTGCAATTGGCTACCATCAAAACGGCGTAACGAGTGTCGCGCAGCCCACGGGTTGTTGGGGCAAGGACACGGCCTTGCCCGGGGGAATCCATTGAAATTCCGGAGCATGGCATGAAAAGCACACCAGGCGGCTCGATGGCCGCCGTTATTCTGGCGGCCGGCCTGGGGACCCGCATGAAGTCGGACAAGGCCAAGGTCTTGCATGCGTTGTTCGACCGGCCGATGATCTCCTATGTGGTTGAGACCGCCAGGGCTGTCGTCGGTGAGCAGGTTGTCGTGGTCGTCGGACACCAGGCCGAGCAGGTCAAGGCGGCTGCATCGGGAGCCGGCCGGGTCGCATTTGCCCTGCAGGAAGAACAGCTGGGCACGGGACACGCCGTGTTGTGCGCGCTGGATCATCTGCCCGCAAAAAGCCGGCACGTGCTGATTTTATGTGGTGATGTGCCGCTGCTGACGGCGAAAACCCTGCGAAAAATGGTCGGCGGACACCTGCAGGCCGGCCGGGATGTGACGGTGCTGGCCGTTGAACTCCGTGACCCAAGTGGCTATGGCCGCATCTTGCTGGGCGGGGAGAGAAACCTGATGGGGATCGTTGAAGAAACCGATGCCAGTGATCTGCAAAGACAGATCAAGCTGGTCAACACGGGCATCTACTGCGTCCGGAAAGATTTTCTGGCCCACGGCCTGGCGCTGATCAATACCCGTAACGCACAGGGCGAACTCTACCTCACCGACATTATCGGCATTGGTTACCGCGAGAGGCGCACCATGGGAGTTGCTGTGGCTGCGGATGCGGATGAAACCATCGGCATAAACAGCATTCACGATCTTGCAGCCGCACAGCGGACGCTGCAAAAAAGATTAAAATAACTTGACTTTAAACACCGTTGACCTTTATAATCATATAAAAATGAAGAGGTGATAGATTGGATAATGAATTGATTTTGCAGCAGTTTGACAAGATTGAGCACAAGGTTGAACGTTTGATTGAAGAGTGCAAGTCACTTGAGACAGCCAATTCGGGGCTTAAAAACAGGATAGACAGCCTGGAGAAGGAGCTTCAGGCCAAAATTGATGCAGAGAACCGCTACGTTCAAGAAAAGGATTTGATCCGTTCAAAAATTGACGGCTTGTTGGCCCGCCTTGAGAATGTTTCTCAGCCGGAAGCGTAAGCGGGCCTACTTCGCCGGGCAGTAGGAAAGGTGATTCGGGCATCTATTGGAACAGCTTGTCAATATAGAGCTTTTTGGACAGAATTACACGTTTAGGGCCGAGTCCGATGTTACGCAGGCACGCGAAGTAGCGGACCTTCTCGTCGAGGAGGTAAGCCGGGTTGAGCAGGAGCATGTGAAAAAAACACCCAATATCAATCGATTGGCGGTTCTTATTTCAGCGGCGCTGAACATCGCCAATGACAATGTGGAGCTGAAAAAGCGGTATTCGGAGCTTGTCGACGGTTTCTCGGAGCGGTCAGACAAGCTCTTGCGATTACTCGACGCCAAAGCGGCCTGATGTGTAAAAAACATACGAGCTGTCTCTGTAATGTTGCTCGCTTCAAATGCCTGCCGGCATGCAGTCAGCCTGGAAAAGCATAGAGGCTGGAGGTTGTAGAACGGGCATTGGAGTTACAGTTAAACCCCTGTCGTGCTCGTGATTGGAAGATGTCCTTTGATCCAACGCATACATAACGGGAGCTTTTCCTGGTTTTGGTGTGCAAGTTCTGCGCGTACAGAAAAGCCTAAAAAAACCATAAAGCGCCCACTTTGAAACAGGGCTCAAAGGCCTGCCAACACGGCACTTAGGCAGGGGTCCTCTCAATTCGATCTTTCCCCGTTAGGTATGCCGGCACCATATCCGGGTGCCGGCATACACTGCCCGTCGCTGCATAATCCTTTTCGAGATCCATGCAAAAAATCAGTAGCGTCGCCAGACTGACTTGGCCGGAGCCCAGGGGCGGCGTTTGCCTGCGGTCCGGCGTGCAGCCGGAGCGCTGCAGCGCTGATTGCCGTTGGGCTGCAGAAAAGGCATGCTTTTCAAGCCGGCGCTTCAGGGCTGGAACATATAACCACTACACGGGAGTGCATTGATGAATCAAACGTATATACTGATCGGGTTGGTTTGTTTTGCCGCCGGTTTTGCCATTGCCTACTGGGTCAAGCAGAATGCCGCAGCGCGCAAAATAAAGGCTGCGCAGGAGGAAGCCGGCAAGCTCTTAAACGACGCCAGGCGCCAGGCAGATACGCTGGTAAAAGAGGCGCGGCTCGAGGCCAAAGACCGCCTGTTCAAAATGAAGAGCGAGTTTGATGCCGAAACGAGGGAAACACGGACCGAACTAAAAAAAAGAGAGCAGCGCTTAAACCAGAAAGAGGAGCATCTCGACCGGAAAAACGAGAACCTGGAGAAAAAGGAAAGCGAATGCAACCAAAGGGAACTGCAGTTGAGCCAGCAGGAGACGTTGCTTGGCAAACAGAAATCCGAATATGAGCAGCTGATCAGCGAGCAGAAGGCCCAGCTGGAAAAAATCTCGGGGCTGACCGCTGATCAGGCCAAGGAGCTGCTGTTGCGGGCCATGGAAAATGAAGCGCGCTATGAAGGCGCTAAACTGATTAAAAAAATTGAAAACGAGACCCGCGAGCAGGCCGACAAAAAAGCCAAAAAAATCATGGCGGTTGCCATTCAGCGGTATGCATCTGATTTCGTGGCCGAACGAACCGTATCCGTGGTGCAATTGCCCGGTGATGAAATGAAGGGCCGCATCATCGGTCGGGAGGGGCGCAATATCCGTGCGCTCGAAGCGGCCACGGGCATTGACCTGATTATCGACGACACACCCGAGGCCGTCATCCTGTCCGGCTTTAATCCGGTGCGCCGCGAGGTGGCCCGCCTGTCTTTGCAGAAACTCATTTCCGACGGCCGTATCCATCCGGCACGCATTGAAGACGTGGTGAAAAAGGTCGGCAAGGAGGTGGACCAAACCATCAAGGAGGCCGGTGAACAGGCGGCTTTCGACCTCGGTGTGCACGGGATTCACAGCGAGCTGATCAAATACTTAGGCAGACTCAAATTCCGCACCAGCTACGCGCAAAACGTGTTGCAGCACTCCATGGAAGTGGGCTTTTTGTGCGGCATCATGGCAGCCGAGCTGGGGCTGAACCAGAAACTGGCCAAGCGCATGGGCCTTTTGCACGATCTGGGCAAGGCCATTGACCATGAGGTGGAGGGGCCGCATGCACTGATCGGATCCAAGCTGGCCAAAAAATTCGGCGAATCCCCCAAAGTGGTGCATGCCATCGCCGCACATCATGAGGATGTCCCGCCGGCGACGGTTTACGCGCTACTGGTGCAGGCGGCGGATGGCCTTTCGGGGGCACGCCCCGGGGCGCGCAAGGAACTTTTGGAAAACTACGTGCGGCGGCTCGAAGACCTGGAGGGCATCGCCAAGTCTTTTAAAGGGGTTGCCAATACCTATGCCATTCAGGCCGGCCGTGAGCTGCGTGTCATTGTTGAGAGCTCAACAATTTCCGATGAAGACGCCATTTTGCTGAGCCGCGATATCGCCAAGAAGATAGAGGAATCGCTGACTTTTCCGGGCCAGATCAAAGTCACCGTGATTCGCGAAACGCGCGCGGTTGAATATGCCAATAAGTGAAGGAACTGGTATGACGCACTTGATCGATGTCTTATATGAGCGGGGATTCGTCGAACAGACGACCCATCAGGATGAACTGCGGGAGTATCTCGATCAGGCCGGAAGAAGCTGCTATATCGGCTTTGATCCCACGGCAGACAGCCTGCATATCGGCAGTTTGGTGCCCATCATGGCGCTGGCGCATGTGCAACGCTGCGGTCATATCCCCATTGCACTGGTCGGTGGCGGTACAGGACTGGTGGGCGATCCCTCCGGCAAGACCGAGATGCGCAAACTGCTCGGACCGGAGGACATTTCGCGAAACGCGGAAAGCATCAAGAGCCAGCTTGCACGGTTTATCGATTTCGAAAAAGACCGTGCATTGCTGTTGAACAACGCTGACTGGCTGGCGCATCTTGAGTACATCCCTTTTTTAAGGGATGTGGGCCGACACTTTTCAGTAAACCGCATGATCAGGGCCGAAAGCTATAAAATGCGCCTGGAATCCGACGAGGGGTTGAGCTTTATCGAATTCAACTACATGCTGCTGCAGGCCTACGATTTTCTCATGCTCTTTGACCGGCACGGCTGCGGGCTGCAGATGGGCGGCAGTGACCAGTGGGGCAACATCGTTGCCGGCATCGACCTGATTCGACGCATGCGGCAGAAAAGCGCTTTCGGCATCACCTTCCCGCTGATCACCACCAGCAGTGGCGCTAAAATGGGAAAAACCGAAAAAGGGGCGGTGTGGCTGGACGCCGGGAAAACGAGCCCCTATGATTATTTCCAGTATTGGGTCAATACGGATGACCGCGATGTACAGCGTTTCCTGGCCCTTTTCACTTTTCTGCCCATGGCGGAAATTCAGGAGGTCGAAACACTGTCCGGCGCTGATCTGAACGCCGCCAAGCGGGTGCTGGCTTTTGAAGCCACGCAGCTCGCCCACGGGCTGGAAGCGGCCAAAAAGGCGTACCATGCAGCGGCGTCCATGTTCGGAAAGGGGGAGATTCCCGCCGGGCTGTTGTCCTCCAGCGCGATCCACAAAGGCGAAGCCGAATTCGGGGATGCGGCTGTTCCCCGGAGCACTATCGACAGAAAAGAGCTCGAATCCGGAATCCCCGCTTTCCAGCTTTTCTGTCGGGTGGGCCTGACGGCCTCCGGGAGCGCCGCCCGGCGCCTGGTCGATCAGGGCGGTGCCTACCTGAACGGAGAGCGCATTCCCAACTTCGACACCCTAATCAGTGCGAAGGACCTGAAGGAGGGGGCCATTTTGCTGCGCGCGGGTAAAAAGCGCTACCACAAGCTGAGCGTGTCGTAAGTAAGTTTCCATTAGATGCCGGTGGCTCGGCGCCAATCGCGTTCCGGCTTCGTTCCTGCGTCCATCCTGCGGCGCCATCCGGTCGCCCGCCAAGAATTTCAAGAACGTTGCCGCCGCGCCCCTCAAACAGTTTGAAATTCCCGACGCCGGCCGGCCGGACGGCTTTTCTCGCCGGATTCCTGCTGCCGCTTCACCAAAATAGGCCCGGCGCTCTTTGATAACCTGATGCCGGAGGTTTTTGAGAAGATACTGCCGCAATATTCAACAATCTGATTTTACGTGTCTTTGATCCACATTAAAAGGCTGCCAGGAAATAGTCTCATTTTTTTTGAAAGGCCCGCAAAATAGTGTTGACAAATGGCCGCCGGACCAGTATTTAGCACGTTCGTTCGGCACGGCAGGCATAATCGCCGTTGCCGTTGTGCTCTTTTAAAGTTTGCGGACACGGCAGCTCGATCCAAACTTTTTGCATGCTGGTTGCAGGCAGGCGCTTGAAATTGAGACGCGGTATGGTTTCCGGGGATGTGGTTGACGACCCGAGCCCCCGGAGGTCGTGCGGGATGCATGGGGTGCCTGCCAGACACCATGGGCAAAAGGTTTTTCGGGAAAAGTGCGGTTTGGTCTTGACAAGCGGGCAGATCGTTTG
>Ga0256841_1000292_pt1:0-2500 | contig 53948 bp, 45 predicted proteins | sample 356308metaG_FD_185971 | JGI IMG/M metagenome (GOLD analysis project Ga0256841, IMG submission 185971) | Hydrothermal vent microbial communities from Mid Atlantic Ridge, Atlantic Ocean - 356-308 | ecosystem: Environmental > Aquatic > Marine > Hydrothermal vents | place: Atlantic Ocean: Mid... | reverse complement strand
GCCTGAATCGTCCGCATGGCCGATAACGGTGATTGTCACTTCACCACCGATCTGCGCAGAGAGCCGCCTCAGCCGGGCGATCTTTTCCGAAAGCCGCTTCAGGGCCGCCTCCTGACCGGACTCCGGCCGTGTCGATCCGACGGCGAAGCGGATGCGCGCCTGTTCGATGGCTGCAGACAGTTGGCGGAGTCTGGTGCGGGTGTCGTCGGTCACGGCCTGGTCGTGATAGGCGGTAACGCCCGGCACCAGCAAAGCGGTTTTACGGGCTTGCGCGATCCATGCGTGTGGAGCCGGTCCCCTGGCCGTCAAAAGGCCCTTTCGCAGCCTGAGAGAAATCCCGGGCGGCGGTTTAAGAGCCTTTTTGGCCCGCTGCAGCACGAATTCATCCGTCAACATGCAGACCGGCTGCCAGCTCCCTTTGACTTTTTCCGGCGTAAGCTCCGCCGCTGCAAGCAAGCCGGCCGGATCGGCAGCCAGCGGATCGCGAAGCCCGCTGACCACATATTTCCCATTTTGTTTCCGGACGCCTGTGACCACGATACCCGGCTGACCGGCAAGTGACGCCAGGTAGTGTTGCATATGCCGGCTGTCGCGCCAGCGGCCGTAGGACCAAAAACCCGCCGCGAGCAGCAGCATGGCGGCCACGGCTACCAGTACGGGGGACGGTCTTGCCTTTGCCTGCCGGTAGCGTGACTGCAGGCAGGCTTGGAGCGCCGGCAGCGCGGCGGCAAAGGGAGCGGTGTCGCCGGTGAAGGCCAGCAATTCGCGGTCCAGATCGTGATGCACGTCGTCGACCGTCTGGCGCAGGACATCGCGTAAATCCGGCGGCGCAATACCGCGCACAACGGCGGCAATCACCGCCCGGGGGCCCGGTTCGATGATCAGCGTCAGTTCACCCACGCGCACCGAAGCCAGGCCGCTGTCGCTGGATTGGTTGAAAGAGTCGTTGATGAAGTCCTGGACGGCCGTCAGCATGGCCGAGACCGTGTCGGGGTTTTTGTCTACAGCGGTTTCGGCACTCACGTGCAGCAGCAGCAGCCCGCTGTGGCGATGGATCAGAAAGACCTGTTCGACAGTAAAGATCAGGCTGTGCAGCAGTGCGATTTCGGAAAAGGGCCTGCCGCTGCGCATGGCTTGAAAACGCCATTTGAGGCTTTTGAATGAGAAGCTGTGCTCGAGGATCTGGTTCAGTGACTGCACCATGCGGCGCAGGGCTTCGGCGACCGCCCTGCGGATGGCGCTGCCGATAACGGGGGAAAGCACGTCGATCAGCGGTCGGGGGTTCTTTTTGACGGTATCGCGCAGGATGTCCTGTACGGTCGGTGTCAGGGCCTTGGAAAGTGATTCGTCGTGGAGTCCGCGCATCCGGATGGCGTCGGGCAGGACATGGCTGATCCGCTTTGCAACGGCCCGGGGATCTTCCAGGCTCTGGAGCACTTCGTCCAGCTTGCGGCGTTCGTCACCGATGAGCAGCCGGCGCAACTCTTCCAGGGGATCCCGGCTTTGGCGAACCGGGCCGTGCGGCCCACGCGCATCCTGGGTACTGTTGTCATGCATCGTGTGCTTTTGCAACGTCCGTTTTCAATTTCGCGGCCAGGTCGCCGTTTAAGTTCATGGCGACTTCCACGAAAAGATCGGCCAGCATGCTGCGGTCGATTTTGCTTTCCCGCAGTTCGCGTGCCGTCTGGACGAGTTCCGAGGCCGCCTGTTCGTATTTGTGGCTGATGTCCTCCGAAAGGTTATGGGACTGTTCCAACAGCTGCTGACGCAGGTCAGTGCTGGTTTCCCGGAGTTGTTTTTCCAGCGCATCGGTTCTTTGTCCGAAAGCGGCCACGCCTTCGGCAAGTTCCTGTGCCAGTTTCTGGATAGCGGCCGTGCGTTTTTCCTGCTCATTTTTGATCCCCTCCGCCAAGGCCGCGATTTCCTGGCGTACGAAACTGTTCAGCTGTTCGAAACGCTTGCCGAATTCGGCTCTCAACCCGGCGCCTTCTTTCAGGAGGCGCTCTTCCATGCGGGAAAACTTTTTTTCGTAGTCGCGCATCTGGCTGCCGAACAGGATATCCCGGATCTGCCCGATACTGCCGCCTCCTGAAGCGTCCGCCAGCGTCTGGTCCCCGGGCCGGGCCGTTTTTGCCTGCGCAGCCGGGGCATCGGGTTTTGCGGTTGCAGCTGTTTTGGCCATTTTTGCCTCCCGTGAAAAGTTTGTATGTTTCGGATGCGATGTTGTACCAACAAGGTTTATTACCACAGCCGGACCAAAAATAAAATATCCCCGTGGCCGGCTTGATTTGTAGGTCGGTTTTGACTATGAAAGAAAAGTCCTTGGCGGTTCGTGCGGTCAAGATTGAATCCTGTAAGGGGGGGCATCGGCCGGGCACCCGGCAGGTGGTTTGCCTTACAGATGCGGTGGTATCCATAACATATCTGGAACGATCCCATGGACGGCGGGATTTGCGTTGAAAAAAAGAAGATATGCCTGCTGGGCGCCTTTGCCGTGGGC
>Ga0256841_1000291_pt1 | contig 54515 bp, 47 predicted proteins | sample 356308metaG_FD_185971 | JGI IMG/M metagenome (GOLD analysis project Ga0256841, IMG submission 185971) | Hydrothermal vent microbial communities from Mid Atlantic Ridge, Atlantic Ocean - 356-308 | ecosystem: Environmental > Aquatic > Marine > Hydrothermal vents | place: Atlantic Ocean: Mid... | reverse complement strand
TCCGAACCGTCGACCGCCACCAGGATGCGCGCAACCATGTCGTCCTCTCCTTGTCCGCCACCAGTGTGCCACGGTCGTCGCCCGGGCGGGAAGGGTCCTTCGGCCGCGGTGCGCCGGCGTGCCTTCTGGTAGCCTGCGGTTCGCCATCGACGTCCTGCGGGAGAGCCGGTCGACCGGCGCCGAAGGAGCAAGCGACCCCCGGGAAACTCTCAGGCACCAGGACCGCAGGGACGAGGCGAATCTGGAAAGCAGGGACGCGACCGCACGGTCACGGTCCCTCACCGAAGGGGAAAGCCGTCCGCGGTGAATCTCTCAGGTCGCATGACAGACGGGGCTCACGCCCCGCCGGTTCGACATCCGGCGGGGCCGAACAGCTCACCCGCGAGCGAGGAGCCGACCCGATGACCCAGCGCCCCTTCACCGACCTGTCGCCCGACGGCGAGTTCGTCGCCCGGCACATCGGTCCATCCGATGCCGACATCGCCGACATGCTCGAGGTGGTCGGCTTCGGGAGTCTCGACGATCTCGTCGACGCCGTGGTGCCTGCGTCGATCCGCACGGACGACCGTCCGGACGTGCCCGGTCCGTGGTCCGAGGCCGAGGTGGTGCGACGGCTGCGACGGATCGCCGGGCGCAACGAGGTCTACACGTCGCTCATCGGGATGGGGTACCACGGGACGATCACCCCGGCGGTCATCCAGCGCAACATCCTGGAGAACCCGGGGTGGTACACCGCCTACACGCCCTACCAGCCGGAGATCTCCCAAGGCCGGCTCGAAGCCCTCCTGAACTTCCAGACCATGGTGGCTGACCTCACCGGCATGGAGATCTCGAACGCCTCGCTGCTCGACGAGGCGACCGCCGCCGCGGAGGCGATGACCATGCTGCGCCGGATCTCCAAGACGCCATCGTCGACGTTCTTCGTCGACGTCGACACCCACCCCCAGACCATCGAGGTGATCAAGACGCGGGCCTATCCGGTCGGGATCGAGGTCGTCGTCGGCGACCTTGCCGAGGCGGCCGGGCATGATCCGTACGGGATCCTCATCCAGTACCCGGGAACCCGCGGGGCGGTGGAGGACGTCGCCCCGCTGGTCGAGGAGATCCACGCCGGCGGCGGTCTGGTGGCGTTCGCCGTCGATCTGCTGGCGATGACGCTGCTGGAGCCTCCCGGCCGGATGGGCGCCGATGTGGTGGTCGGATCGTCGCAGCGGTTCGGCGTTCCGATGATGTTCGGCGGTCCGCACGCCGCGTTCTTGGCCACCAAGGAGGCCCATCGGCGTCAGATGCCGGGTCGGATCGTCGGGGTGTCGAAGGACACCCACGGCCGGATGGCACTTCGGTTGGCCCTGCAGACCCGTGAGCAGCACATCCGCCGGGAGAAGGCGACGTCGAACATCTGCACCGCCCAGGTGTTGCTGGCGGTCCTGGCCGGCATGTACGCGGTGTATCACGGTCCGGAGGGGCTCGTCCGGATCGCCGAGCGGGTCCATCGTCTGACGTCGGCGTTCGCGGCGGGACTCCGCACCGGCGGCCGGGTCCTGGTGGCCGACACGTGGTTCGATACCGTGGCGGTCGTCGTCGATGACGCCGATGCGGTGCTCGCCGCGGCGCGGGATCGGCGCATCAACCTGCGTCGGATCGATGCCACGACGGTGGGGGTGTCGTTCGACGAGACGTCGGAGCCGTCGCTGCTTCCGGCGTTGTTCGAGGTCTTCGGGGTTTCCGCCGACGCCGAGGCGCTGCTCGACGACGCACCGTCGGGGATCCCCGACGAACGGCGCCGCCGCAGCGAGTTCCTCACCCATCCGGTGTTCCATGCGTACCGATCCGAGACCGACATGCTCCGGTACCTGCGCCATCTCGAGGATCGGGACATCGCCCTCGACCGTTCCATGATCCCGCTGGGCTCGTGCACGATGAAGCTGAACGCGACGACCGAGATGATCCCGATCACCTGGCCGGAGTTCACCGACATCCATCCGTTCGTCCCGCTCGACCAGGCTGCCGGGTACCTGGAGCTGATCGGCGATCTGGAGCGGTGGTTGGCCGAGTTGACCGGCTACGACGCCGTCTCGTTGCAGCCGAACTCTGGTGCCCAGGGCGAGTTGACGGGCCTGCTGATGATCCGGGCCTATCACGAGTCCCGAGGGGAGGGGAACCGCGACGTGTGCCTGATCCCGGCCTCGGCGCACGGGACCAATCCGGCGTCGGCGACGATGGCGGGCTTGAAGGTGGTGGTGGTCGCCACCGACCAGGACGGGTCGATCGACGTCGCCGACCTGCGGGCGAAGGCCGAAGCCAACGCGGAGCGCCTGGCGGCGATCATGATCACCTACCCGTCGACGCACGGTGTGTTCGAGCCGCAGGTGGTCGAGGTCTGCGACATCGTCCACGCCAACGGCGGGCAGGTGTACATCGACGGCGCCAACTTCAACGCCATGGTCGGCCTGGCCGAACCGGGCCGGTTCGGCGGCGACGTGTCCCACCTCAACTTGCACAAGACCTTCGCCATCCCCCATGGCGGCGGTGGTCCGGGGGTGGGACCGGTGGCGTGCCGCAGCCATCTGGCACCGTTCCTTCCCGGGCATCCGCTCGTGGACGACATGCCCGGGTTCGAGGACGGGATCGGGGCGGTGGCCGCCGCTCCGTGGGGTTCGGCGGGGATCCTCCCGATCTCGTGGGCCTACATCGGGCTCATGGGCCTCGATGGGCTCACGAAGGCCTCGGAGGTGGCGATCTTGAGCGCCAACTACGTTGCCACCCGGCTCGATGCGGCGTATCCGGTCCTGTACAAGGGGTCGTCCGGTCACGTCGCCCACGAGTGCATCCTCGACCTCCGCGGTATCCAGCATGACACGCATGTGACCAACGAGGACGTCGCCAAGCGGCTCATCGACTACGGCTTCCACGCTCCGACGATGTCGTTCCCCGTGGCGGGGACGCTGATGGTGGAACCGACCGAGTCGGAACCGAAGGGCGAGCTGGATCGGTTCGTCGATGCCATGGTGCAGATCCGGGCCGAGATCGACCACGTCGCCGCCGACGGCGTCGAGGTGGAAGCGTCCATCCTGCGCCGGTCGCCGCATCCGGCCGAGGACCTGCTCGTGGACGAGTGGGATCGACCCTACGCACGGGAAGAAGCCGCCTACCCGGTCGAGTCGCTGCGTCACCGCAAGTACTGGGTGCCGGTGAGCCGCATCGACAACGCCTGGGGTGACCGGCACGTCATCTGCGCTTGCCCGCCGATGGAGGTCTACGAGCATGGGCTCGAGGAAGGGTGATCGTGAGGTCCGACGTCGCGGGAGGCGTCCGGCAGGGCTGATACGGTGGCTGATGAAGGCCCCGGCGTGGCTCTTCCGGCTCGGGTTGGGTCGGTTCACCCGCGGTCGGTTCATCGTCGTGGTGCATCGGGGCCGAAAGAGCGGCCGTCGGTACGAGACGCCGCTGGAGGTGGTCGGTCGCCGGGGAGGTGAGGTGTTCGTGGTGTCGGCCTGGGGTCGACGGGCCGACTGGGTTCGCAACCTCGAGGCCGGCGGGTTGGAGGAGGTCTGGGACGGGCGGCGAAGGCTTCCGGCCACCTGGCGGTTCCCAGACGCCGACGAGCGCGAAGAGATCCTGACCGGATACGAACGGCGCCACCGGCGGGCCGCCAAGGTGTTCTTCACCCGCCGCGACCCGGGCTACGACTTCAGCGACGAGCGACGCCGGCGCCTTGCGGACGACATGGTGATGGTGGCGTTCCGGTTCGAGGGTTGATCCCCACCGCGAGCTGCCTACGGCGGGTCGAGTCGAACCTACGTCGGGGTGGGGGTCGGGGCCGGGTGGAGGCCCCGGTCCCACAGGGCGAAGACGATGCCGGCGGCGGCGATCATCACGCCGGCGGCGACGAACATCGTCGAGTAGCCGGCCAGGGCGATGATCGTGCCCAGCACCGGACCGCCCACCAGGGTGCCGACATCGAACAGGGACGTGAACACCGCCATCGCCGAACCTCGATCACCCTCCGGGGCTCGATCGACCATGATCGCCGACAGGATCGGGAAGATGAAGCCGTGTCCGACGCCGCACAGCGCGCCGGCCAGCGCCACCATCGGCGCGGAGCCGGCGGCGGCCAGTACCCCGAACCCGGCGGCGAAGATCCCCACCGACGGGAACAGCACCCGTTTCGGCCCGACCCGGTCCGGGAGGCGGGCGAACAGGATCCGCACGGCGATCGCGGTGCCCGCGTAGAACCCGAAGAACAGGCCCACCGATCCGACCCCGGTCACGTCCACGTAGGTGCGGATGAACACGAAGTAGCCGGTCAACACGAACGAGAACATGCCGATCATCCACCAGATGGGCAGCAGCCGCCGATCGCGGACGGTCGACCAGAACCCCAGCGGCACGTTCTCCGCCGTCGCCGGGGGCTTGCGTTCGGGCAGCGGCAACGACAGGATCAGCGTCGAGGCCGCCAGGCCCGTCGCGGTCCAGAAGAGCTCCCGGAACCCGGCCAGCGACAAGATCACGTCCCCCACGATGCCGGCGATGGCGATCGGGAGCAGACCGGAGACCCCGAAGAGCGCCAGGCCTTCGGTGCGGCGCGACGCCGGAACGACGTCGGCGCCGTAGGTGAACAGGGCGCTGAACAGCATCGCCTCGGCGACGCCCTGGCCGATCCGGACCACGTAGACCCACACCCCGAGTGTCGAGACGGTCAGGTACAGGGCCACGAACACGATGTTGAGGAGGTTCCCGACCAGGATGACCGGTCGGCGGCCGAAACGATCCATGGCCGTTCCCACCGCCGGGCGGAGGGCGATCGACGCCACCGCGGCCAGCCCGAAGATGAGGCCGATCTCCGCCTCGCCCGCGCCGAGCTGCGCCAGGTAGCCCGGCAGGTGGAGGAAGAGGGCGAACGAGATCCCGTTGGCGAGGTTGGCGGCGAAGACGAAAACGAACTCGCGGGTCAAGATGCGGTCGGGCATCGCCGGAGTCTATGGTCCCCGCCGCGCCGCTCAGACGGGCGGAGTCATGGTCTCGAGATGTTCGACGACCATCGACAGGAACCGCTGCCCCAACGCCCCGTCGATCAGCCGGTGATCGTAGGACAGGTTCAGCGGAGCCACCGGGGCCACGAAGATCCCGCCGTCGCGGGCGACCGGGGTGTCCGTGGCCCGTCCGATCGACAGGATCGCCGTCGTCCCCCACGGGATGATCGGCGTGCCTGCTCCGCCTCCGAGGGCGCCGATGTTGGAGACCGTGAACGTCTGGCCCGTCAGCTGGTCGGGCGTCGCGGTTCGGCTCCGGGCCGCCTCCGCCAGGTCCGTGATCCGGCGGGCCAGCTCGGTCGGGACCGCCGCATCGGCGTCGCGAACCACCACCACCATGAGACCGTCGGGCGTGTCGACGGCGAACCCCAGGTCGTAGCGGCGGTGCAGGATCACCTCGTCGCCGTCGACGGTCGCGTTGAACTCGGGGAAACGCCGCAACGCCGGGAGCACCGCGGTCGCGATCAGCGCCTCCAGCGGGACGGGGCCGGTCGTGGCCTCTCGGAGGGCCCGATGTGCCGTCAGCAGGGCGGTGGCGTCGACGTCGGCGTGCACCGTGACGTGCGGGATCTCCCTCCAGGAACGGGTCATGTTCTCGGCGATCGTGCGACGGAGGCGACTCATCGTCACCCGCTGGTCGCCGTCCCCCGGTGCCGTCGAGGTGATCGCCCGCTCCACGTCGGCGCGGGTGATCGCGCCTCCCGGTCCGGAACCTGCGATCGTCGCCAGGTCGACGCCATGTTCCCTCGCCAGCTTGCGGACGATCGGCATCGCCTTCACCCGACCGGCGGCCGTCACCGGTGGACTCGGCGCGGACGTCTCGACGCTCGCCGGGACGTCTGCGGCTTCGACGGGCCGGTCCGGCTTCCAGCGTTCGCCCGGCTCGCCGACGACGATCAGGATCTCCCCGACGGCGATGGTGTCCCCCTCGACGCCACCGAGATGCAGGACCGTCCCCGCATACGGCGAGGTGATCTCCACCACCGCCTTGGCCGTCTCCACCTCGACGAGGAGCTGGTCGACGTCGACCAAATCGCCGACCCGAACGTGCCAGCGGACGATCTCGGCGTCGGTGAGGCCCTCGCCGATGTCGGGAAGCCGGAACTCGTGCACCGTCGCAACCTTTCGGAGGGGACCCACCAGGCTACCTTCGGTCGCGTCCGCACACGGTCGGTATCCTCCGCTCATGGCCAACCCGAGAGCGCTCGAGCCGTTCCCCGGAGCGACCTACGAGACGCTGCGGCGGCGATTCCGATGGCAGGTGCCCGCCGAGATCAACATCGGTGTCGTCTGCGCCGACGTCCATCCTCCCGCCGCGCCCGGGCTCGTCGTCGTCGACCGGGCGGGTGAGGGGCGGACCGTCACCTTCGGAGCCCTGTCCACGATGTCCAACCGGCTCGCCAACGGTCTGGCCGCGATGGGTGTCCGGCGCGGCGATCGTGTGGGGATCGTCGTCCCCCAGTCGCTCGAGACCGGCCTGATCCATCTCGCCATCTACAAGCTCGGGGCCGTGGCGCTGCCCCTCGCGGCGCTGTTCGGGCCCGACGCCCTCGCCTACCGGCTCGGCGACTCCGACGCCAAGGTCGTCGTCACCGACCCCGCCAACGTCGACAAGGTCGTCGAGGCCGTCGCCGCCGCCGGCACCGGTGCGGCCATCGTCGTCACCGGCGACGGTGCACCCGGCCACCGCCGCTTCGATGAGCTGCTGACGGGGTCGCCGACCTTCGAGCCCGCCCCGACCGCGGCCGACGACCCGGCGTTCCTCATCTACACGTCGGGCACCACCGGACCCCCCAAAGGGGCCCTGCACGCGCATCGTTCCCTGATCGGGCACCTGCCCGGGTTCGAGGCCTACTACGAGTTCTCGCCCCGCCCCGGTGACGTCCATTGGACACCGGCCGACTGGGCGTGGATCGGCGGCCTCATGGACTCGCTCATCCCCTCCTGGTACCACGGGCTGCCCGTCGTCACCGCCGACCACGACTTCGACCCGCAGTGGGCCCTCGACCTGATGGCCGAACAGCGGATCACCTGCTCGTTCCTGCCGCCAACGGCCCTCAAGATGATGCGGGCCGCAGGGGCGACGGGCGACGACCTCGCCCTCCGCGCCGTGTTCACCGGCGGTGAGCCCCTCGGCGAGGAGATGCTGCAGTGGGGCCGGGACGTCCTGGGCATCACGGTCAACGAGGGCTACGGCCAGACGGAGGCCAACCTCGTGGTGGGGAACTGCGCCTCGGTGTGGCCGGTGCGGCCCGGATCGATGGGTCGGGCGCTTCCCGGCCACGACGTCCGTGTTCTCGACGACGACGGCCGTCCCGTCGTCGGTGAAGAGGGGGAGATCGCCGTGCGGGCACCCGACCCGGTGTTCATGCTGCGGTACTGGAACCGCCCCGACGCCACCGCCGACAAGTACCGGGGCGAGTGGCTGCTCACCGGCGACCTCGGTGTCGAGGACGACGACGGCTACCTGTGGTTCGTCTCCCGCAAGGACGACGTCATCAACTCGCGGGGCTACCGGATCGGACCCGGCGAGATCGAGGAATCCCTGATGGGGCATCCGGCGGTGGCGATGTGCGCCGTCGTCGGGGTGCCCGACGACGTCCGGGGTCAGGTTCCCAAGGCCTTCGTCGTCCTCCGCGACGGCCACGAGCCGTCCGACGCGTTGGCCGCCGAGTTGGCCGACCACGTCCGGACCCGCCTCGCCGCGCACGAGGTCCCGCGGGAGGTCGAGTTCCTCGACGATCTGCCCCGGACCACCACGGGCAAGATCATGCGCCGCGTGCTGCGCGACCGGTGAGGTCTCCGGGACGCCGGCGACCGTCGCGGTCAGGCCATGGCACGCAGGTAGGCGATCACGTCCCAGATCTGCCGATCGTCGAGGGCATCCTTCCAGGCGGGCATCTGCGTGCCGAAGGGCGCGCCGCCCTCGGCGATACGCCAGAACAGGTAGTCGTCGGGGAGGCGGGGCGCGGTCATCGCCACCGGAGCGGGCGGCGGATCGAGCGCGGCCGCGGCGGGACCGTCGCCCGATCCGGTCGTTCCGTGACAGGACGCGCACGAGGCCTCGTAGATCGCCCGGCCCCGCTCCGCATCGGCGTCGGGGGGACCCTCCACCCCGGCGTACTCATCGGGAACGGGGGTCATGTGGCGGCCTCCCATGCCCATCCCCGGGCCCATGCCTCGGTCCATGCCGGGTCCCATCCCGCCGGGACCTCGCGGCTCGGAGCGAACGATCGTCGAGGGCGTGGCGTCCCGATCCGGACCCGAGGCGGCGGGCGCGCACCCGGCGACCGTCAGCATGCCCACCGTGAGCCATGCCGCCGTCCGGGCCGACCGGGTCCTCACGAGCGGAAACGCCCTCCCGAGGTCGCGTGATCACGCAGGACCTGGGCGGCGGCGAAGCGCTCGCCGAAGCGTTCCGCCAGGACGTCGAGACGTCGGACGATCTCGGCGGCGCCGACCTCGTCGACGTACCAGAACGGTCCCCCGCGGAACGGCGGGAATCCGAGACCCATGACCGCCCCGATATCCCCATCCCGCGCCGAGCGGAGGATGCCCTCTTCCAGACACAACGCCGCCTCGTTGATCATCGCCAACGACAGACGCTCTTGGATCTCCGCCGCCGGGATGTCCCGGCGAGGCCCGAGGCCGAGTACCTCGTACACCGATTCGTCCACCCCGTCGCGCCCGCCCGTGTCGTCGTAGCGGTAGAAGCCCTTCCGGTTCTTGCGGCCTCGCCGGTCGGCGTCGATCAGTCGCTCCATCATCGCCGGTCCGGCCATCCGCTCGCCGTACGCCTCGACCATGATCTTGGCGATCTTGGCGCCGACGTCGATCCCGACCTCATCCATCAGCAGCATGGGACCGACCGGGAACCCCCACTGCACCATCGCTCGGTCGATCGCCTCGACCGATGCGCCTTCCTCGAGGAGGAACGCCGCCTCGGTCGAGTACGGTCCCAGGATCCGCGTCGTGTAGAAGCCCGTCCCGTCGCCCACGACGATGACGGTCTTGCCTTGCCGTTTCCCGTACGCGACCGCCGTGGCCACCGCTGCGTCGGAGGTCCGCTCCGCCCGGATCACCTCCAGCAGCGGCATCTTCTCGACCGGGGAGAAGTAGTGCATGCCGAGCACCAGCTCGGGTCGTTGCGCCCCTTCGGCGATCGCGGAGATCGGCAGCGACGACGTGTTGGAGGCGAAGATGGTGCCGTCGGGCACGACGCCTTCGGCCTCGGCGAGCAGCTTGCGTTTGAGACCCAGATCTTCGAAGACCGCCTCGACGACGAGGTCGACGTTCCCGAACCCCGACCAGTCGGTCGTGCCGGTCACCTTGTGCATGAGCCGTTCCGCCTCGAAGTCGCGCAGGCGGCGGCGTTTGCGCTGTCGCTCGACGTTGCGATGCACGTACGCCAACGCACGATCGATACCGGCGTCGTCGATCTCCTTGATCCGGACCGTCGAACCCGCCTTCAGCGCCGATACGGTGGCGATCCCGGACCCCATCAGGCCGCCGCCGAGGATCCCGACCTTGCGGATCTCCTTCGGTTCCACCTCTCGGTCGACGCCCGGGTCCTTCTTCAGTTCCTGAGTGGCGAAGAAGATCGACCGCAATGCCTTCGATTCGGGGGACACGACCAGCTCACCGAAGAACCGCGCCTCGGCTGCGTAGCCCGCCTCGTGGCCCTGTTCGACGCCGATCTTGACCGCCTCCAGGGCCCGTTGCGGCGCCGGGTAGTTGCCGTGGGTCTCGGAGAGCATCCGCTCCTCGGCCTTCTTGAACAGGACCCGGCGCCCCATCGGGTTCTGCTCCAACGCGAGCTGCTGGAGATGATCGGGCGACAGGAAGCTCTTGATCGAGGAACCGTCGGGCTTGCTGGTCGTCGCCTCCAACGCCCGTGTTCGGGCGACGTCGAGGAGCACCTGGGGTGGGACGACCTCGTCGACGAGGCCGATCTTGTGCGCCTTGTGGGGACGTAACGACCGGCCGGTCAGGATCAGATCGAGCGCCGCGGCGATACCGATCAGCTCCGGTAGCCGCTGTGTCCCGCCGCCGGCGGGGATGACCCCCAGTTTGACCTCCGGTTGACCGAGCTGGGTCTTCGGGTCGTCGGTGGCGATCCGCATCGACGCCGTCAACGCCAGCTCGTTGCCGCCCCCGAGGCAGGCTCCGTGGATGGCGGCGACGACCGGCTTGCCCCGCTCGGTGTGCAGCGCCTCGATCCTGGCGAACATCGCATGGGTCGCTGCGATGGCGTCCTCGGCCGTCTTGGCGTCGGTGAGGGTCTGGAAGAAGCGGATGTCGGCTCCGGCCAGGAAGTTGTCGGCCTTGGCCGAGCCCCACACGACGGCGATGATCTCGTCGTCGTGTTCGAGGCGGTCGAGGATCGCGGTCATGTCCTCGAACAGCACCGGGCCGAGGGTGTTCATCCGTTCGTCTCGACGATCCATCAAGACGGTGGCGACGCCGGCTCCGTCGACCTCGAAGGTGAAATGGGTCAGATCCATGGTTGCTCCTCAGCGTTCCAGCACGACCGCGGCGCCGAGCCCGCCTGCCGCGCATTGGGTGATCAACGCGGTGCCTCGGTCCCGGCGTGCCAGTTCCCGAGCCATCGTCAGGAGCTGACGGGCGCCGGTGGCCGCGAAGGGATGTCCCAGGCTGATCGATCCTCCGTAGATGTTCAGCTTCTCGTCGGGGATCTCGCCGAGCGGTTCGTCCCGACCCAGGTACTTCCGGGCCCACGCCTCGGAGGCGAACGCCTGCAGGTTCGACAGCACCTGCGCAGCGAACGCCTCGTGCATGTCGACGATGTCGATGTCGGCCATCGTCAGGCCGCCTCGATCGAGGGCCTTCGGGGTGGCGAAGTACGGGCCCATCAGGAGTTGCCAGTTGGGGTCGATGGCGGCGAAACCCCACGAGCGAAGGAACGCCAACGGCTCGAGGCCGAGCCGTTCGGCGGTCTTCTCCTCCATCAACACCAACGCCGAGGCGCCGTCGGTCAACGGGCTCGAATTGCCGGCCGTCACCGACCCGTACTTGCGGTCGAACACCGGCTTCAGGCTCGCCAGCTTCTCCAGGCTCGTGTCGGGTCGAGGGATGTTGTCGCGGGTGACGGTCTTCGCGTAGCGGGGCGGGACGTGGAAGTGCATCACCTCGTCGTCGAAGATCCCCTTCTCCCACGCTTCGACGGCTTTGCGGTGCGACCGGAGAGCGAACTCGTCCTGCGCCTCCCTTGAGATGCGGTTCTCCTTGGCCATCTTCTCGGCCGACTCGCCCATCGTCTCGTCGGTGGAGCGTTCGGCGATCGCCGGCGGCTGCGGCGCCAGGTCCTTGGGACGTAACGAGGAGAAGGCCTTCAGCTTGGAGGGCAGATCGCGGGCCGTGTTCGCCTCCAAGAGCACGTCGACGAAGCGGTCCGAGTACAGGACCGGGGGCTTGGAGAGGGTGTCGGCGCCACCGGTGATGACGATGTCGGCCTCGCCGAGGAGGATCGCCTGGGCTCCGTCGACGAAGGTCTGGGTACTCGTCGCGCACGCTCTCGTCACCGAGTAGGCGTCGACGGACTCGGGCATGTCGCAGGTGAGGACGACCTCCCTGGCGATGTTGGGGGCCCGGACGTCCTGGATCACCGAGCCGTACACGACCCGATCCACCTGCGTCCCCTCGATGCCCGAACGCTGGAGGAGCTCGGTGACGAGCTCAGAGGCCAGATCGAGGGTCGGGACGTCCTTGAAATCGGTCCCTGCCTTCAGGAACGGGGTGCGGAGCCCGTCGACGATGGCGACGCGTCGCCCGTAGACGACTCCGGGGTGCCTGGCTGCCATGGGTCCTCCTCAGGGGGTCTCGGCACACGTAGTCTCGCGCGTTCGCGTCGGCGTCGATCCGTTCCGGCCCCGACGCGGAAGAGGGACGGCGTCGAGCCGTCCCTCTTCCGGTGTTCCCCGGCGGGTCATCCGTCGAGGACCATCGCCTCTTCTTGGAGACCGAAGCTCGGGTGACGAAGCCGCGCCAGCGCCCGCTTCTCCAAGCTCCGGACCCGGGTCGGTCCCAGATCCAGGTGCTTGCCGATCTCCTCGTGCGTACGGGGGATGCCGTCCTCGAACCCGACCCGCCTCGACAGGATGTACGCCTCTCGTTCGGGGAGCCGATGGATCGCCTTGCGGAGCATGTCGATCACCGCGTTGCGCTCCGCCTCGAGGACCGGGTTGTCCTCGTCGTCCTGGGCGACGAAGTCGCCCAGCGTGGCGCCGTCCTCACCGACGGGAGCCTCCAACGACACCGAGTCGGCGACGAGCTGAGCTTCGATGACCTGATCGAGGGTCAGTCCCGACTCTGCCGACAGCTCTTCGGGCGTCGGCTCGCGGCCGAGCTCCGACAGGAGCCGGTTGCGGGTGCCGTTCAGGGTGAGCAAGGTGTCGTGCAGCGAGTTGGGGAGCCGGACGGTGCGGGACTTCTCCGCCACCGCTCGCTGCATCGCCTGGCGGATCCACCAGGTGGCATAGGTCGAGAACTTGAACCCCTTGCGCCAGTCGAACTTCTCGACCGCGCGGATGAGCCCCAGGTTCCCTTCCTGGATCAGATCGATGAACTCGATCCCGTATTGACTGCGGTAACGCTTGGCCTGGGAGACGACGAGGCGCAGGTTGGCGCGGATGAACCGGTCGCGCGCTTCCTTGCCGCGTCGTACGGCGCGTTCCAACTTGACCCGCTGGGCTCCGCGAACGGAGACCTTGGCGAGCTGTTCCTCTGCCTCTCGGCCTGCCTCGATCGCCTGCGCCAGCTCGACCTCCTCATCGGCGGTCAGCAGCGCATGGTCGGCGATCTCCGCCAGGTACCTGCTGAGGCTGTCACCCACTTCCAGTGGGGTGGCGGCACTCGTCCTCATGTCCTTCGACTCCTCCGGCTTATTCGTGAAAGATTTCACATGGTATCTCATATGCTGCGCCCAGCCGAACACTCGGGTGGACGGGCGACCCCCTTCGGTCTCCGTTACTTGAACGTCCGAAAGGCGTCTCGGGTTCCCGCCGATCGACGAGAATCCGACATTCATCACAACACCACCCGATGCCGAGATGTTCCACGGCCGCGCCGGCGTACACTCCGGCGCGGCGCACGGCCGGGCGCCGCGGCACACCCAGGAGGCTTCGGAACATGGAACCGCCCCCCGAGACCCTGGCGGCGCTCGTCGAAGCGGTCGAGGCGAAGGTCCCGTTCAACCGGGTGCTCGGCCTCGAACGGTTCGCGGTGTCCGACGACGGGATCGTGTCGGTCCATGTGCCCATGCGCGAGGAGCTCATCGGCAACTTCACCCGCCGTACCCTCCACGGCGGCGTCGTCTCCGCCACCTTGGACCTCGTCGGCGGCATCGCCGCGCTCTTCGGAGCCGCCGGCAAACGGATCCCCGAGACGGTGGACGAAGGCCTGGAGATCTTCGCCAACATGGGCACCATCGACCTGCGGGTCGACTACCTCCGGCCCGGCACCGGAAGCGGCTTCGAGGCGACGGCGACGGTCCTGCGCGCCGGCCGGAGGGTCGCCGTCACGAGGATGGAGATGACCGACGATCGGGGCCGCCAGATCGCGGTCGGCACCGGCACCTACATCGTCGGCTGATGCCCGTCCCTCGCGGCTCCGTCATCCCTTCCCGCCACCGGCGGCGCCGAGGGCCTCGTCGATGAACAGCGTCTGGTTCGAGCGTCCGACGTACCCGTCGAGATCGTGGATGGTCGTGTCCGAGAGGCCCCGGCCGGAGGGGAACCAGTGGGACGTGGCGTCGATCCCGACCCACGAGCCGATGGGTCGGCGCGCGAGGTGCACCGTCAGATCCGTATTGACGAACAGCATCTCGCTGGTCTCCGCGTGCCGGGAGAGGCCGTTGGCGGAATCGGCCGCGATGGCCACCTGCTGCTCGGGGGTCGTCACCTCTCCGGCGACGAGGGGCACCCGAAGCCGGAACCACACCGCGGCTCGTCCGGTGGCTCCCAGGTCCCCGCCGGCGAGACGCAGGTCCTCGGCGTCGACGGGGAAATGCGCCCACTCCGAGATGAGGAAGTCGGGTTCGGGCAGTGTGTCGGGATGCGGCATCGGGAGTGGTGGGGCGTCGGTGCCGTACATGGGCAGATCGGCGCGTTCGCGCAGCGACCAGCCCCGTGCCAGGACCAGCACATTGCCCGAGGTGTCCCGGATCTCGGCTTCCGCGAGGGCGACCCTGGTGCCGGGCCGGATCACCGTGGCGGTGACCGCCAGCGGGGCCATCGGAACGGGCCGGAGGAACTCGACGGTGAGACGGGCGAGACGGAGGTCGTCTCTCGTGACCGCCTGGATCGCCCGCGCGAGGAGGCCCGACGGCGGCCCGCCGTGGCTGGTCGTCTGCGACCACGGCGACGTGACGAGTCTCGACGGCATCATCAGATCTCCGTCGGCCAGGTAGAGGGCCTCGCCGTTCACGACCGGTGCACCACCCGCCCGGCCCGGATCACCAACCGCGGTGTGAGCAGCGTCTCGAGCTCCTCCATCGGATCGGCGTCGACGAACACCACGTCGGCGACCGCTCTGGGGCGGAACCCGCGATCGACCCCTGCATAGGCATACGCCGATGTCGATACGGCGGCGAGGGCCGCCGCAGTCGACAGCCCGGCGTCGCGCAACGCCACCGCTTCCACCGCCACCCGACCGTGCGGGACGGCCAGGTCGGTTCCCGCCAGCACGGTCACGCCCAAGCGCTCGGCCACCGGCAGCAGCGAGGAGATGTTGGCGAGCCCTTCGGTGAGGAGCCGTCCTCCGGAGCTGTCGGTGCCGAGGAACTCGACGATGGACGCCGTGTTCGTCACCGTCGGAACCCAGGCCCCGCCCCGTGCCGCGAGGGCCTGCAGGTCGGCTTCGGTGAGGAACGTGCCGTGTTCGATCGAATCGACGCCGGCGTCGACGGCGACGCTCGCGACGGCGGGCGCCATCGTATGGATTGCCACGCGTGCGCCGGCGGCGTGGGCCGCCGAGACGGCCCGACGCAGACCTGCGAGCGTGTAGTTCGCCCGTGGCCCCTCTCCTCGTCGCGGCCAGTCGCCGATGATCTTGACCCACCCGGCCGCGGTCGCCGCCGCCTCGGTGACGGCGTCGGCCAGACCTTCCTCGTCGACCTCCAAGGCGTAGAACGGGTAGTAGCCGCCCGGACCGGCGATGATCCTCCCCGCCATCTGCAGCTCGGGACGTCGATCGGCGGGTGCATCGAGGACCCGCAGCGTGACCTCGGAGCTGGATCCCTTGTCGAGCACGAGCAGGACGCCGCCTTCGATCTGCATGACCGCGTGTCGAGCCGCGTTCGCCTCCATGTCGGCGTCGGTGAGGCGGCCGGCGTCGCCCATCCGCTCCATCCCGAGATGGGCGTGGCAGTCGGACAGACCGGGGATCGCCCACCACGTGGACGTGTCGAGTTCGCGCTCGATGGTCGCCGTGGCAGGATCGACGAAGCGATCGCCGTCGATCGCCAGCGGCACCGACGAGATCGATCCGGGTTCCCGGATGTACACGAGGACGGCCATGGGCATCGCAGCCTATCGGGCTCGCCGAGGGGAATAGCCGAGGGCCCGCCGGGTTGCATCGGCCATGGACACCGAAACGCTCGTGGCCCGGCGCCGCGCCAAGGACGAGTTCTTCAGGAGCGATCCCCGCTCGCCGTTGCCGGAGGCGGCCAAGGCGACCTTCACCGGCCTGCGCTACTTCGCTCCCGACCCTGCGTACGTCTTCCGTGTGCCTGTCGAGCCCGTCGACGTCGAACCGGTCACGATCGGCACCACCGACGGCCAGGAACGCGTCTATCACAAGGTCGGGGAGATCGCCCTTCCCCTCGGCGGCAAGGAGGTCCGCCTGACCGTCTTCTCGACCGGTCACCCAGGGCTGTTCCTGCCGTTCCGAGACGCCACCTCCGGCGAGGAGACCTACGGTGCCGGTCGGTACCTCGACATCGAGCCCGAGGGGGACGGCACCGTCGTCGTCGACTTCAACCTCGCCTACAACCCGTTCTGCGCCTACAACGAGGCCTACTCGTGCGCGCTGCCTCCGTACGACAACTGGCTGGATGTGCCGATCGTCGCCGGGGAGATGACCCCGCCCTGACGGACCGACGCCGCGGGAAGGGCGATAAGGTCGAAGCGTGAGTCACCCCTTCCCTCCGCCCATCGCCCCGATGGAGGCACGCGTCCGGACCACCTGGCCCGAGGGCCCACGATGGTCCTACGAGCCGAAATGGGACGGGTACCGGACGCTCGCGTGGAACGCCCCGGCCCGGCTCGACTCCCGCAAGGCGAAGCCGCTCCTCCAGTACTTCCCCGAGCTCGTCGAGGCCGTCGCCGGGCTGCCCGACGGGACCGTCGTCGATGGGGAAGTGGTGGTCGTCGTCGGCGACCGTCTCGACTTCGATGCCCTCCAGAACCGGATCCATCCGGCCCAGAGCCGGATCGATCGACTCGCCGTCGAGACGCCGGCACGGTTGATCGCCTTCGACCTCATCGCCGATCGCGGCGAGGACCTCCGGGACGTCCCGTTCCGCGAACGTCGGAGCCGGCTCGAGCGGCTCGCGGTGACCCTGCCCGTCCCGTGGTACCTGACGCCATCGACCACCGATGTCGCCGTGGCTCGACGATGGTTCGTCGCCTTCGAGGCTGCCGGTTGTGATGGGATCGTGGCCAAACGCCTCGACGGGCGTTACGTCGAGGGCACGCGCGAGATGGTCAAGATCAAGCACCGCCGTAGCGTCGATTGCGTCGTCGGCGGCTACCGGGTCCACAAGGACGGCGACAGGATCGGCTCGCTCCTCCTCGGCCTCTACGACGCTGCCGGCGAACTGCATTTCGTCGGTCATTGCTCCGGCTTCGCCAACCACGATCGCATCGAGATGTTGCGGCTGTTCGAGGAGCTCCGCTCCGACGATGCCTTCGGACAGAACGCTCGCAGGCCGGGCGGCGAGTCGCGATGGAGCGGCGACAAGGATCTGTCGTGGGTGCCGGTGCGCCCTGGGGTGGTGATCCAGGTGAGCTACGACCAGATCACCTCCGGGCGATTCCGTCATGCCACGCGCTTCGAGCGCTGGCGTCCGGACAAGGATGCCGCCGAGTGCACGATGGACCAGATCGAACCGCTCGACGGGCCAGGTTTCGACCAGATGTTCACGCCGGCGGGTGGGTGAGCACCCGTCGTTCACCTCCACGTTCGGGCCGCGGCCGCCCGACGCGGCTGGGATCGCGCCGTCGACCGGGCCCGACCTCACGGGTTCCTCCACGGACCCCGATGACGAGGTCGTCGCTCGGCGTCTGCAGGAGCCCGCCGGCGTCTCGGTTTCCGTCGGGTCGCCTTCACCTGCCGTCGACGTCGCGACGGCGCCGAGACGGCGGCACCCGTGGCGGCTCGCCGGGCTGCTTGGGATAGTGGGGCGGCCAGGGTGCGTCGCCGAGGCCTCGCTCTTCGTCGGCAGCGACCATCTCCAGCAGCCGGTCGAGCCGTCCGGCGGCGGCGTCGATGCCCGCGGTGAGATCACCGACGTCGTCCCAGCGGTCCCGGAAAGCCATCATGTCGAACGCGTCGGGCTCGATCGTTGCCAGTTCATCCCATCGGAACGGTGTCGACACGAGGCCGGTGTGCCGCACCGAGTAGGCCGAGGCGACGGTCTTGTCCCTGGCGTTCTGGTTGTAGTCGATGAAGACCCCGCGGCGTTGCTCCTTCCACCAGGAGGTCGTTGCCAGCGGGTTCCGGCGTTCGACCTCGCGGGCGAGGGCCAGTCCGGCTCGGCGGACCTCGAAGAAATCCCACTCGGTCTGGATCCGCACGTAGATGTGGATCCCGCGGTTGCCGCTGGTCTTGGGCCATCCGACCAGTTCCAGTTCGGCGAGGAGATCGCGGATCGTGGCCGCCACCTCGCGGGCGTGTGCGAACCCGAAGCCGTCGGTCGGATCGATGTCGATGCGGAGTTCGTCGGGGTGGGCGAGGTCTGGGACGCGGGCGTTCCACGGATGCAGGTCGAGGGCGCTCATCTGGGCCATCCACACGACGTCGGCGACGGAACCGGGCAGGAGCATCGTGCCGGGACGTGCCGAGGGGAAGCGGACGTCCACGGTGCGAGGGGCGTTCTTCGGGGCGCGCTTGACATAGAAGGGGTCCCCTGCGATCCCCTGCGGCCAGCGTTTCAGCATCGTCGGGCGATCCCGGACACCGCGCAGGACCCCGGGGCCGCAGCGGGCGAAGTGCTCGGCCACGTCGCGTTTGGTCCAGCCCCGATCGGGGAACACGATCCGGTCGGGGTTGGACAGGCGGACCGGTCCGTCGGCGGTGTCGATGTGGATCGCTTCGGACGCCATGGTCCTCCTCAGGGGTTCCAGTATGCCCGTCGCCGGGTGACGACGCGGCGAAGCCCGGTCCCGGGAGGGAGGAGGACCGGGCTTCGGGTTCAGATCGCGGTCGGGATCACTCTTCGACCTTGACGGAGACCTTCTTCGGGAGCGCCTCGGCCATCATCGGGATGACCACCTCGAGGATCCCGTTGCGGGTCTTCGCCTCGATCTTGTCGAGATCGGCGGAGTCGGGGAGGAACAGCGTCCTCGTGAACTCGCCTTCGAAGATCTCCTTGCGATGCCAACCGGCCTGATCGGTCTCGGTCTCGAAGTGCCGCTTGCCGGAGATGACGAGCTTGCCGTCCTCGACGGTGACGTCGATGTCCTCCGGCTTGACCCCAGGGACCTCGGCCCGGACGACGAGCTTGCCGTCCTCGCTGAACGCGTCGATGCGTGGCACCCAGGTGCGCTCCACCTGTGCCTCGCCTTCGAGCATCCGATCGAACTCGCGGAGCATCCCGAACGGATCGAATCGAACCATCTGCATCTGAACTCACCTCCTCACCCGAAACGGTTGTTTCTATCTCGTAGAACCTAAGAGAACCTTAGCGTAGTCCACTCAGTTTTGTCAAGCACGGACGCGTGAGATCAAGGCGAGGAGAGGGGAGGGCCGCCGACCGTCGGGGGTACCAGGTGGTGGTCCGTCGACGGGAGTTCGTCGAGGGATCCGGGGCCGGGCCGCGGCGGGCGCCGGCCCCGGGCCGGGCTTGCGTCGAGTCGAGAGGTGGGTCGCCTCACGCGACGCGACGCAGACCGTGCTTCGATTCGATCTCGGCGGCCTCGTCGCTGTACTTGCGGAAGAGCCCGGCCAAGACCCCGATCGACTCCCGCCAGAAGTAGGCGGTCCCGGCGATGGCCAGGCCGGTCAGGGTCGTGCCGATCCATGCCGACCGGACACCGATGCCCCAAAGCGAGAAGACATCGAAGTTCGCCAGCCAGGCCGCTCCGACGCCGAGGCCGACGAACACGATCGCCCAGATCTCGGGAGCGATCGACAGCCAGCGCTCGACGATCATCGCGACCGCCCACACGGCGAGGCCCAACAACCCAACGGTTGCGAACACGTACATGTCACGCCTCCTTGCGTGTCCCGCAAGGCCGGTCGAAAACGACGACCGGAGGTCCGGTCATCGTGGACCGGCGCACCTCGTGTACGTCGTCATTGTACCCGACGGTGCCCGCATCCGCCGGGCCGTCGCTTCGATCGGGCCCCGCGATCTGGGCCGCACCGCCCGGGCGACCGTCCGGCCCCCCGCCGCCGGCGTCGGCGGCACCACGACGCCTCCGGGACCGGCTCCTCATCGCTGCCGGTCGCGGCCGATCGCGCACCCTCGGGTCCCGAACGTCCGCCGGAAGGCCTCCGCGATCGCTTCGGCCAGCAGCACCTTGTGGAACCACACCAAGGTGGCGTGGCCGCCTGGGACCACCCGCAGCTCCGACCCCGACCAGTGCCGATGCAAGGCCCGTGTCGCGTCCACCGGCACGTACCCGTCGGAGCGAGCCGCCACCATCACCGCGGTCGCCGTGTGAGGCGACGGCTCCAGCCGGAGCACCGAAGCCTGGAGCATCAACTCGCGGAGCCGCCCGGCTGCCGCGGCCTCGCCGCCGAGCGCCTCCCAGGCGATTCCGCCCCGGAGCACACCGTCGAGGTAGACCGGCGCCGGAGAGTACGAGGCGGCCAGGGGAGCCACCGCCACTGGGAACGGCGTCGTCGCCCCGATCAGCGCGGCGACGTTGCCGCCCATCGAGTACCCCGAGACGCCGGGGCAGTGCCCCGCGGCACGGATCGTGGCCAGCAGGGCCCGGCCTTCGGCCACGGCCGCGGCACCCATCACGAAGAAGTCCGACACGGTGGCGATGGGCTGGCCGGAACCCCGTCGCCGCGCGCCGTAGAACGGATTCACCAAGATCCACGACCCGATCCCATGGCGCCTGGCGAGGATCTCCGCGATCGCCACCCGGGCCTTGGGGTCGTGCTCGTTCCACGCGGCCATCAAGACGACGATGCGGTCGCAGCCCCCTGCGGGCTCGATCCGGTGGACGGCTCCAGGGCCCGAGCGGTCCCCGAGGTGCACGGCATGAGGCGACGTGAAGGTGGCGGTCGTGTGCACCAGCCCGTCGTGTTCGCGCACCTCGGCCACGACGAGCTCCACCGGGGCCGGCGCCTCCGACGGCAGCGACACGTCGACGAGCGCCGATGGATCTCCCCATCCGTCGTGGAAGAACCGAAGGCTGCGAGGACCGTGCGAGACGATCAGACCCCCGACGAGATCGATCGGGTGACGCACCGGCTCAGGACGTCTCGATGTGCTCGAGGACAGGCTGGTACATGCGCCGCTTGATCGTGCCGAGCGTCTCGGGATCCTTGTCGGAGAGCTCCTCGGCGAGCGCGATCGCTCGCGGGAGCACGTCCGAGGCGGCGACCGCTTCGTGGACGGCGCCGCCCCGTTGCGCCTCGGCGCCACTGATCCGAGAGCCCGACACCACCAACGTCTGTGACAACGGTGGCGGGATCTTGGCCGTCACCAGGCGGGTCATGCCCGTGGTGAACGGGATCCCCACGTCGACCGACGGGAGGCAGAAGTAGCCGCGATCGACACGCATGACCCGGAAGTCGTGGGCGAGGGCGACCAGCGCCCCGGCGGCGTAGCAGTGCCCGTTGACGGCGGCGACCGTCACGAACGGGGCGGCGAGGAGGCGGCCGAGAAGCTGGTCGAACCTCGAGAGCGTTCGGGCCGCCTCGACGGGCGGAAGCGCTCGGATCTGGTCCAGGTCGAGACCGTTCGAGTAGAAGCGCCCCGATCCGGTCGTGACGAGCGCCCGCGGTCGAGGGCTCGACTCGACGGCGTCGATCGCCTGGGACAACCCGGCGATGAACGCCGCATCCACGCGGTTCTCTCCGTCGCCGAAGTCGACGACGTGGACGTTGCCTTCCCGACGTGTCTGCATGGGTACCTCCGCGGGCGAACCTACCGCGTCCGGTGCAACTACGCTGCCCGCATGGTCGAGATCGGACAGCATGCCGCCATCCAGGCGGTCGTCGGTGACGAGGACACCGCCGTCGCCCTCGGCAGCGGCGACGTCCCCGTGCTCGCCACTCCGAGGGTGGTCGCTCTGGTCGAGGCCGCCGCCGTCGCCGCCATCTCCGACGAGATGGACGAGGCGTCGACGTCGGTCGGAACCGAGATCGACCTCCGCCACATCGCTCCCAGCCCCGTCGGGGCGGTCGTCGTCGCCTCGGCGACGGTGGTCGGCATGGAGGGTCGTTCCGTGCGGTTCCGGGTCGAGGTCCGCCAGGACGACACGGTCGTTGCTTCCGGCACCCACACCCGGGTCGTCGTCGATCGGCGTCGCTTCGTCGACCGGCTCGGCTGATCGGTCCCGCGCCGCCCCAGGGACCGGATCCTCAGCCGAACCACTCGATCTTGCACCAGGCCCGGCGTTGACAGCTCGGGCACTGGATCCACCGGCTGTGCGTCTTGCCCGGGAACCACAGGGAGATGGCGAAGATCCGCACCGCCGCCTCCACCAGCGAGATGCGGCTTCGCACCCCACAGTGGGAGCACCCCACCACCACCGTGCCGGGCTGATGCGGTCCCGTCGAGAAGAGGGCATCGCGCCCATCTGGATGCTCGGCGACGATCAGCGGATCGTCGTCCAGGGGATCATCGGGCCTCACCGGCGGCGTCTCGAACAGGGCCCGCTTGCCCAGCGGATCGTCCCTCCGTGCCGGACCGCCGCTCACAACCTCGCCTCGATCGTCGCGGCCAGCTCCCGGTACGCCTCGGCCGGCTTCGAGTGGCGGGCATGGTCGAGGACCGACCGGCCGCGGCCGGGCGCCTCGGCCACCCGAACCGAACGGGGGATCGGGGGTTCGAGAACGTCGAGGCCATGGATCTGTTCGACATCCTCGAGGACCTGTCGAGATAGCCGGGTTCGGGCGTCGAACATCGTGGCGACCGCCCCGACCACACGCAGGTCCTCGTTGGTGTAGGCCCGCACGTCGGCGATGGTCTCGAGCAGCTGACCGACGCCGCGGTGGCTCAACGTCTCGGCTTGGAACGGGACGAGCACATGGGTCGCTGCGGTCAGGCCGTTGATCGTCAGGATCCCCAACGACGGACCGCAGTCGACGAACGCGAGGTCGTAGTCGCCGACGACCGGCCTCAGCGCCCGCCGCAGGACGAACTCGCGACCCGTCTTGGTGAGCAGATGGATCTCGGCGCCTGCGAGGTCGATCGACGACGGCAGCACACGGAGGTCCCCGACGTCGATGATCGCCTCGTCGGCCTTGGCGCGACCGACCATGACGTCGTGGATCGTGATCCCCAGGTCGTCCGGATCTGCTCCGACGGCGTAGGTCAGGCACGCCTGGGGGTCGAGATCGACCAGGAGCACTCGACGTCCGCGTTCGGCCAGTGCAGCACCGAGGCTGTGGACGGTCGTGGTCTTGGCCACTCCGCCCTTCTGGTTGGCGACGGCGACGATGGCACCCATGGAGGCCCCCTTCGGCGTCGAGTCTACCGGACGGCCTCCGCTGGGGCCGGGGGATCACCGGCCGCTGAACCGCGCGAACTCGTCGGCGGTCACGGGGGCCAGGCTCTCGTCGATCGCGACGGACTGCTGGGACGTGAGACCGCCGCTGAGGAGGGTCGAGGCGATGCCGCCGCCTTCGTCGACGACCACCGCCACCGGACCATGGTCCCCCCAGGCCAGGATCTCCGCCGGCCGGCCGCGGATCTTGCCGGAGGCGACCTCGAAGGGCCCGCCGTAGGCCTGCTCGGCGGCAGCGACCGCCGCATCGAAGGTCGAGTTCGCCATGATCGTCAGCTCCATCCCGGACGCCGGGAGGGCGAATCCCGTCACGTTCGGCGGCAGGTAGGTCTGCGTCGTGCTCGACGGCGACGGCATCGCCACCGAGACCGGCGACCACCCATCGGGCACCGAACGCGGCACCAGGTAGATCGTCGGCGGGGACTGGGAGACCGGGCCCGACGGTGAGCAGGCCGCGACGACGACCATCGCCGCCACCCAGATGACCAGGGTCCTTCCTCGCATCACCGGTGATGCTAGGACGGACCATCGGGGACGCAGGGTCCGCCGTAGCCGGGCCGGAGGACCGGGTGGCCGGTTCGTTCGATCACGACGGGCACCAGGCAGGCGCCGACTCGCCCGTCGGGTTCGAACACGAACTGGGCGATGGCGGTCCGTTTCGCCTCCGCCGGGAACGCCTGCCACACGAAGTTGCCCAAGCCCCACGCGATCGGCCGTCCCCGATACCAGCCGAGGGGTTGGAGACGGTGCTGGTGATGACCGAAGATCCCGTCGGCGCCGGCATCGATGAACGCCTGTGCCTGGCGCATCTCGAACGGTCGCGGCCGGGTGGTGCCCTCCTCGCCCCAGTGGATCGTGACGATCACGATGTCGGCGATCTCGTCGGCGGCACGGATCGCCTCCACCATCGCCGCGGTGTCGTCACCGTCGGTCATGCCGGGTCGGTCGTCGGTGGCGATCCAGTTCCCCGTCTCTGGATGGACGCCGCCGCCTCCGAGGACCGCCACCGTGCGGCCACCGATCTCGAACAGGGCCGGGGTGTACGCCTCGGAGGCGTCGGCACCGGTGCCGACCGGAGCGATCCCGACCGCTTCGAGGTTGCCTTTGGCGTCGAGCATCGCGTCGAACCCGAAATCCATCGAGTGGTTGTTGGCGAGGTTCGCCACGTCGACGCCGGCGGCGGCCATCGACGGCAACGCGTCGGGATCGCACCGGAAGTTCCACGGCTTCTCCCACGCGGTTCCCAGGTTCGATGCGGCACATTCGAGGTTGACGATGGTGAGGGAATCGGTCGTGAACAGTCCGAACAGACCGGTCCAGGCGTCCTCGTAGCCCGTCGACGGGAACGTACGGACGAAGGTCGGATCGAGGTTGACGTCGCCGGTGCCGTTGATGACGATCCGCCGCGGCGGCGTGTCGACCGGCGGCGTGGTCGTGGTCGTGGTCGTGGTCGTGGTCGTGGTCGTGGTGGGTACCGTCACCGCCGGGAGTGGCTCGAGCTCACCGAAGTCCGTCGGAGGCGACCCGGGCGCCGCGGCGGCCTTCGTGCAGGCGGCGACGGCCACAGCCAGACCGAGCAGCAGAACGGGGCGGATCGCGACCATGATCGTGAGCAATGTACCGCCGAGAAGCCCATAGAGACGGAACTCGGGCCGGATTCCTCTGGACGGGCGACGCGCCGTCGACCACACTGCCGACACCAGAGGTGATCTGTTCCCGGTGAGGAGTGACGGCGATGACGAAGTGGGTGTACGCCTTCGATGAGGTCGATCTGGCCGAGAAGGCGGTCGGAGGTGACTGGGAATCGGTGCGGGGTCTCCTCGGCGGCAAGGGGGCGAACCTCGCCGAGATGACCAGGATCGGGATCCCCGTGCCCCCCGGGTTCACGATCACGACCGAGGCCTGCAACACCTTCCTGGCGCACGACGGTCGGATGCCCGCCGGCGCCGACGAGCAGATCGCCGCCGCCCTCGCCCGCGTCGAGGAGGCGACGGGGAAACGGTTCGGTGATCCGTCCGAACCCCTGCTCGTGTCGTGCCGTTCGGGAGCCAAGTTCTCGATGCCGGGCATGATGGACACCGTCCTCAACATCGGGATGAACGACGAGGTGGCTGCATCGATGGCTGACCTCTTCGGCGATGCCCGGTTCGCCTACGACTCGTATCGGCGGCTCATCCAGATGTTCGCGTCGGTGGTCCTCGGCGTGGACAGCGAGCCGTTCGAAGAGGTACTCGCCGAACTGCGCGAGAGTCGAGGCGTGGCGACCGACGCGGAGCTCGGCGTCGACGACCTCGTCGAGGCGGTCGGTCGGTTCGAGGACATCGTCGCTCGGCGCACGGGTCGTCCTTTCCCCACCGACCCGAACGAACAGCTCCGCCTGGCGATCGATGCGGTCTTCCGGTCGTGGAACGGCCGACGTGCCGTCGATTACCGCAACGCGTCCGGGATCCCGCACGACCTGGGTACCGCCGTGACCGTCCAGACGATGGTGTTCGGCAACCGCGACGAACGGTCGGCGACCGGGGTCGCCATGTCTCGCAACGCCACCACCGGGGAACCGAGACTCGAAGGCGACTACCTCACCAAGGCCCAGGGCGAGGACGTCGTTGCGGGGATCCGGCAGACCAAGCCGATCGAGGAGCTCTCCAGGGAGATGCCGGAGGCCTATCAGGAGCTGGCCGGCTACGCCGAGACCCTCGAACGGCACTACCGGGACATGCAGGACATGGAGTTCACGATCGAGCAGGGGACCCTGTGGCTCCTCCAGACCCGCGACGCCAAGCGTACGGCGCAGGCCGCGGTCCGGGTCGCGGTCGACATGGTCGACGAGGGCCTCATCTCGAAGCGGGAAGCGCTCGTGCGGGTCCGGCCCGAGCACGTCGATTTCTTCATGCATCCCCAGTTCGCGGCGTCGTCGAAGGAGGATGCGGTCCGCACCGGGCGCCGGCTGACCGGCGGACTCAACGTGTCGCCCGGGGCCGCCGTCGGCATGGTGGCGTTCGATCCGGAGCAGGCCGTCAAGTGGGCGGCGGAGGGCAAACCGGTGGTCCTGGCCCGCCCCGAGACCAAACCCGACGACGTGCATGGGATGCTCGCCGCCGAGGGCGTGGTGACCAGTCGTGGCGGGCGGACGAGCCACGCGGCCCTGGTCGCTCGCCAGTTCGGCAAGCCGGCGGTGGTGGGGGCGTCGGACCTCGACATCGATCTGACGGAGCGGACGATGACCGTCGGCGACCGGGTGATCCACGAGGGCGAATGGATCTCGGTGGATGGCACCGAGGGCGACGTGTACGTCGGCAAGCTGGAGACGAAGGTCCCCGACATCGCCGATCGCTGGCTGACCACACTGCTCGAGTGGGCCGACGAGATCCGAACGCTCGACGTGTGGGCCAACGCCGACTATCCGGTCGACGCCGAACGCGCTCGGCGATACGGTGCCCACGGGATCGGCCTGTGTCGGACCGAGCACATGTTCTTCGAACCGGATCGTCTCCCCCACATGCAGCGGATGATCACCGCCGAGACGACGGCCGAGCGCCGCGACGCGCTGAAGGCGTTGTTGCCGTTCCAGCGTGAGGACTTCGCCGGCCTGTTCCGGGCGATGGATGGCTATCCGGTGATCATCCGACTCATCGACCCGCCGCTGCACGAGTTCCTCCCCGGGTGGGGCCAGCTCACCAAAGAGCTCGCCGACCTGAAGATCCGACTTCGCAATGCGGGCACGCTCAAGGAGATGGACGACCTCCTGACCGAGATCGAGGAGAAGGATCGGCTCCTCGAACGGGTCGAGGCGCTGCGGGAGGTGAACCCCATGCTGGGGTTGCGGGGGGTCCGGCTCGGGATCCTGCGTCCGGCCCTCACTCGGATGCAGGTGCGGGCCATCATCGAAGCCGCCTGTGAGGTCACCAAGGAAGGCGTCGTCGCCAAGCCCGAGGTGATGATCCCGCTCACGTCCGATGCCGCCGAGCTGGAGCGACAACGCGGCGTGCTGGAAGAGGAAGCACGGACCGTCATGCAGGAGCATGGGATCGAGATCGACTACAAGTTCGGGACGATGATCGAGGTTCCCCGGGCGGCCCTGACCGCCGACCAGATCGTCGAGTTCGCCGAGTTCATCTCGTTCGGGACCAACGACCTCACCCAGATGACCTACGGCATCTCCCGCGACGATGCGGAAGGCGGATTCCTCATCGAGTACCTGACGCAGGGGATCCTCGCCGACAACCCGTTCTTCACGATCGACCCCGACGGCGTGGGGAGGCTCATGCAGATCGCGCTCGAACGGGGACGCGAGGCTCGCCCCGACCTGGAGGCGGGCATCTGCGGTGAACACGGCGGGGAACCGCGTTCCATCGCGCTGTGTCATCGTCTCGGTCTCGACTACGTGTCGTGCTCGCCGTTCCGGGTGCCGATCGCCCGCCTCGCCGCCGCCCAGGCGGCCATCGAATCCGATCGGGCCTCCTCGGAGCTCCCAGAGCCCGAGGAGGCCGAAGGCATCATGGCCGACGGCGCATAGGGCGTCGCGGACACGTCGAGACTCACCAGGTCGTGACGAGACGGCCGTCCTCGACGGTCACTTCGGTGCCGAACTCGGCGCAGGCTTCGACGTAACGACGCGCGATCCACGACCACTCATCGGCGACGGCGAGTCGCGTGAAGCAGTAGTCGAGGAAGATGGGGATGGCCTCCACACGGTGGAGGCCGTCGGCGTCGACGTCGACGACGAAGAAGACGCCGAGATCGTTGCGCAGGACCGGGTCGACGGCGTAGTCGTCGATGAAGTCTCCCATGTCGAACAGTACGGGCCGGGCGAGCCCGTGGAACACGTGGGCGGAGTGCCCGGCGACGAGGTCGGCGCCGGCGTCGACGAACGCCCGCGCCGCGGTCCTCACGTGGGGGAGTGGGCGAGGCACCATGTTCGGGCCCCAATGGGGAGTGACGAGGGCGACGTCGGATCGGGCATGGGCGGCAGCCACGGCGTCGGTCAGCCAGGTGGGCACCGCACCGCTCCACAGGTCGGCGTAGGCGATCCCCGGCCGGTCGTCGGTGGCGGCGAAGTCGGCGGGGTGGTCGGCGACGCCGATGACCTCGAAGCTGGTCCCGTCGATGTCCACGACCGTCGACGAGCGGGCCTCGGTCAGGTCACGGCCGGCGCCGACCGTGCGGATGCCCGCACTGCGGACGATCTCGACGGTGTCGGCGAGGGCGTCGTAGCCGAAGTCGAGGGCATGGTTGTTGGCGAGGGTGACGACGTCGACCCCGAGGAGCGTGAGCACGTCGACGGCGATCGGGGGGGCCCGGAAGAAGAAGGGCTTGTTCGGGTCGGGCCACGGCTCGCCGCGCTCGGAGATGCAGCACTCGAGGTTGAGCACGAAGGCGTCGGCGTCGCGGGTGATCTCGACGATCTCGGGGGCGAACAGTCCCGCCGGTCCCACGTCGAGGAGCCGGTCCGCGACCGTGCGGCCGAGCATCGTGTCGCCGGCGAGCGCGATCCGCATACCCGAAGGATACGGCGGCGATCAGGGATGCTCCCGGAGCCAAGGGACGACGACCTCGAGGAAGCGATCAGGATCCTCGAGCATGGGGAGATGACCGACGCCGTCGAGCGTGACGAACGTCCAGTCGGGTCGCTCGCCGGCCGCCCACCGGGCCGCGTCGAGGGGCACGAGTCGATCCTCTTCCCCTTCGATGAGCAAGGTCGGCTGGCTGACGGCGTGGAGCATCTTGCGGAAGCGCCGCTTGTTGAACACGTACCGGGCGATGGACCGGTCGGCGTCGAGGAACGCAGGCACGGTCCAGTCGAGGGTCCGGCGGATCCTGTTCATCTCGATCATCGCGGCTTTCGCCTCGGGAGCGACCGAGGTCGGGTCGGCCGTGCACATGGCGAGCGTCTCGGTGGTCTCCGACTCGGGAGAGTGCGTCGCCCGGTAGACCCGCATGGCCGGGCCGCCCAGGGCGGGGACGAGGGGTCCGATGAGCTTCAGGGCGACCTCCGGATCGGGAGGGCGGGCCGACGGCAGCGGGAGTGCCGGGTCGACGAGCACCAAGGCGGAGACGGCTTCGGGGCGCCGGGTCGCGGCGAGGATCGACACCAGCCCTCCCATCGAGTTGCCGATGAGTGCTGCCGGCCCGGCGTCGAAATGGTCGATGAGATCGGTCACCAGGATGGCGTTCGCATCGACGGAAGCTCCTCGGTTGCCCGGCGGCGTGATCCCGAACCCGGCGAGGTCGGGGGCGATCACCCGGTAGCCGGCGGCGGCGATCCGGTCGGCGACGGTGATCCAGTTGGCGGCGGAACCGCCGAGACCATGGATGAGCATCACGAGGGGACCGTCCCCGCCGTGGTCGACGACATGGACGGGCGTTCCGAGATCGACGACGAGTGCTTCGGTCATGGACGCAGGGTACCGGCCCCGTCAGTCGGCGAGCGCGTCCAGCAGTCGCGGCGTCGCCTCGGGATCGAACCCTCCCTGGAGGTAGAAGCGGCCGATCCCGAGCCCGGTGAGGCGGGCCATCTCCCGACGCAGCTCGTCGTAGGTTCCCACCAACGCGTTGCGGCGCCGGAGCTGCTCGTCGAGCTGCGCACGGTCGAGATGTCGGCGCTGGGCGATGCGGTCCATCTGGGTGTCGATGTCCGCCGATGTCTCCGCGCCGACGACCCACGTCACGGTGGACACGAACAACCCGTCGGGGTCGCGTCCCGCCTCGGCGGCGGCCCGCCGGGCCCGTGCGATCCGTTCGTCGAGACCGGGCCCGTAGAAGGCGTTGAACTCGTCGGCGTACCGCCCTGCCAGATCGGGAGTGCGTCTCGGGCCGACCCCGCCGACGAGGAGACGGAGGTCGACCGGTCGGGGCACGATCGGCCACGCCTCCAGGCGATAGCGCTCACCCGAGAACCCCACCGGCTCGGGGGCGAGGCCGGCCCGGAGGTAGCCGAGGGCCTCCTCGAGCATCGCGAACCGCTCGGTGAGGGAGGGGAAGGGGAATCCGAACACCTCGTGCTCTTGGACCATCCAGCCGGTGCCGACCCCGAGGGTGAACCGACCTCCCGAGAGTCGATCGATCTCGATGCCCATCTTGAGCAGCACCGCGGGATGACGGAACGTGATGGGGGACACCAGGACGACGAGCCGGAGATCGGCGGTGTCGCGAGCCAAGGCGGAGAGCTGTGCGAACACGTCGGGCGCCGGCGACGTCGCGGCATGCTCCGGGTCGGTGGCGTACAGGTAGTGGTCGGGCACGGCGAAGGCCGGGAGGTTCCGTTCCTGGCTGAAGCGGGTCACCTCGAGGAGGGCGTCGTAGTCCCCGACGGCTTGGATGGCGAACTCCATGGGATCCTCTGGTGTGCGTCGGCTCACGCTACTCGTACAGCGGCGTCTCCCGGGCGGGGAAGACGGTCAGGTGGGGCAGGTACGGGGTGGGGTCGGCGGTCCAGTTCCATGCTGCCATCTGCTCATGGCTCCGGCGCCCCAGTGCGGCTCGGGCCAGTTCGTAGGCGTCCACGTCGACGGTGACCGCCGGCTCCCCGTCGCCGACGGTGAACTCGAAGGGTTCCGCGACGATCCGCAGGGCACCGAGGCCGGTTCCCGACAGGCGGGGCCCGGCGACCCGGGCGGCCCCCGCGGCCAGCCGGAGTCCCTCGCCGTCGCGGTTGCCCGGACGTCCCACGGCGTTGCGCACGTCCTGGCCGTGCGTCCAGGCGTCGATCACCGCCGCGCGCCATCGTCCTCCTTCTCGGGTGAGGAGCTCCTCCAACGCCGCCCCGACGACATCCCACTCGGCGAGGATCTCGGTCAGCGACATGGTGTGGCGAGCCTCCACCTGGGCGGCCGTCCATTCTTCGCCGGGAGCTCCCTGGCGGTTGCCGGCGACGGTGTCGGCGGCGACTCCGGTGACGTGGGCGTAGACGTCCTTGACGGTCCACGCCGGAGTGGCCGGGACGACCCGGGCGAGTTCGTCGGCGCCGAGCGTGGCGGCGACGGCCACGAGGTCGGCTCTGGCCGCTCGATAGACGACTGCGTAGTCGGTCACGGGCCTGACCGTAGCGTCGTCCTATCGTCCCTGCGATGAGGATCGTCGGGATCGTGCTCGCAGCCGGCTCGGGAAGCCGCATGGGTCGTCCGAAGCAACTGTTGCCCGTGGGAGGCACGTCGATGGTGGCTCGGGTCGCCGCAGATGCCCTGTCGGCGGACCTCGACGAGGTCATCGTCGTCACCGGGTACCACGCCGACGCCGTCGAAGCGACGCTCGCAGGACTCCCGGTGACCGTGACCCGGAACCCCGATCCTGCACGAGGCAACCTGTCGTCGCTGCGGGTCGGCATCGCGGCAGCCGGATCCGCCGACGCGATCGCCTTGCTGCTCGGAGACATGCCGGACGTGGGTGTCGAGGTGATCGACGCCATGGTGCGGCGATGGCGCGACGAGCGTTGTTGGGCCATGGTGGCGGAGTATCGAGGACGGCGGGCGCATCCGTTCGTGCTGTCGGCGGCAGCCGTTGCCGGCATCGAGGGCCTCTCGGGCTCCAAGCCGCTGTGGCGCTACCTCGGTCGGGAGGCTCCCGAGGTCGTGGTGGTGGCACCGTTCGATCGGGAACTCCCTGCCGACGTCGACACCCCCGCGGACTACGCCCGGCTACGGGGCACGGACCCCACAGCAGTGGTCGGCGGCGAGCCAGGCGTGACGGGGGAAATCGAACCTCGGATCGAGGGCCCAGCGGAACGCGAGCCCGTCGAGGGCGCCGAGTAGCACCTCGGCGTCGGCGACCGGGTCGGCGGTGTCGCCTGCGGCCGAGCGGGCGATGGCGTCGGCGAACCGGTCGATGCGGCGGCGATGATGCCGCAGGAAGTGCTCGCGAGGCTCGGCGCTGCGCAGTCCGCCGTTGACGGCGACCTGCACGTAGATGCGGGCCAGCTCGGGCCGGTCGACGAGGAAGCGGATGTAGGCGTCGACGAGGTCGGCGACGGTGTCCGACCCGGCACCCGCGGGATCGGGATCGACCGCGGCGATGGCTTCGCCGACCACTCGGAGGATGACGTCCTCCTTGGTAGGGAACAGGTTGTAGAAGCTCCCCGAGCGGATCCCTGCCCGGTCGCAGATCGCCTGCAGCGTGGTGCCTTCCAGCCCTGCCTCGGCGAGCAGCTCGCGCGTCGCGTCGACGATCCGCTCCTCGGTGCGGATGCCGACCTGATTGCGTGCCACGGCACCTCCCGGTGAGAACGAGCCGACCTACCCTACCGCTCGTTTGGGAGAACGCTCAAGAATTGGGTATAAACTCAAAACCGTCGTCGTGCCGATGATCGGGGAGCGGCCGCGGACCTTCGGGCGTTGCCTGTCGTGCCGAGCCGCCGGACGAGCGAGAGGATGTCATGGACCATTTCAAGAGCAACATGCGGGATCTGGAGTTCAACCTCTTCGAGGTCAACCGGGTCCACGAGTACTTCGGCAAAGCCCCCTTCGATTCGTTCGACGCGGACACCGCCAGGGACGCCCTCCGTGAGGTCGACCGCCTCGCCAGGGAGGACTTCGCCGCCAGCTTCGTCGAGGCCGACCGGACGCCGTTGAGGCTCGTAGACGGCACCGTGCGCCTCCCCGACGGCGTCAAGAAGAGCCTCGACGCCCTCTACGACGGTGGGTGGCATCTCCTCGGCGTCCCCCAGGAGCTCGGCGGGTTCGGCGCTCCCAACGCGTTGCGTTGGGCGGCCACCGAGCTGCTCGTCGGCGCCAACCCGGCCATCTTCCTGTACGCCTCCGGCGGGCTCATGGCGGGGATCATCGCCGAGGAAGGCACCCCCGAGCAGGCGGAGCGGTTCGCCAAGCCCATGGTCGAACGCCGCTGGGGAGCGACCATGGTCCTCACCGAGCCCGACGCCGGATCGGACGTCGGTGCAGGCAAGACCAAGGCCGTCCACGTCGAAGGCGACATGTGGCATCTCGAAGGGGTCAAACGCTTCATCACCTCGGGGGAGGCCGACTACTTCGAGAACATCGTCCATCTCGTCCTCGCCCGACCCGAAGGCGCCGGACCGGGCACCAAGGGACTGTCGATGTTCATCGTGCCCAAGTACCTCGTCAACGACGACGGCACCCTCGGAGCGCGCAACGGCATCGTCGCCACCAACATCGAACACAAGATGGGGATCAAGGGCTCGACCACCTGCGAACTGACCCTCGGCATGGACCGGCCGTGTGTCGGCTACCTCGTCGGCAACGTCCACGACGGGATCCGCCAGATGTTCAAGGTCATCGAGGACGCCCGCATGCTCATCGGCGTGAAGTCGGCATCGACCCTGTCGACGGGGTACCTCAACGCTCTCGAGTACGCGAAGGAACGCAAGCAGGGGCCCGACATGACCCAGATGCGGGACAAGACCGCACCGCGAGTGCCCATCATCCAGCATCCCGACGTTCGCCGGATGCTGATGCTGCAGAAGTCCTACGCCGAGGGGATGCGGGCGCTGGTCCACTACGCGGCGATGCTGCTCGACAAGGCGGTGCTGGAGCCCGACAACGACCATTGGGCTCGACTCAACGATCTGCTGTTGCCGATGGTGAAGGGCTACTCGTCGGAGAAGGGCTACGAGATGCTGGCCCTGTCGCTGCAGACGCTCGGAGGCAACGGCTACACGATGGACTACCCGATGGAGCAGTACATCCGCGACGCCAAGATCGACACGATCTACGAGGGGACGACCGCCATCCAGGGGCTCGACCTGTTCTTCCGGAAGATCGTTCGTGACCAGGGACTCACGCTGATGAAGCTCGGTCAGGACATCCTGGCCACCGTCAAGGGCGGACCCGAAGAACTGGCGGAAGAACGTCAGGCTCTCGGTGAGGCCCTCGACGACGTGCAGGCCGAGGTCGGAACCCTCGTCGGCTATGCCATGGCTTCTCGGCAGGATCCGACCGAGATCTACAAGGCGGGCTTCCACACGACCCATCTCCTGTTCAGTCTCTCGGAGGTCGTGATCGCCTGGCTGCTCGTTCGCCATGCGGAGATCGCCTTGGCGGCGCTCGATGGAGCCTCCGAGACGGACCGTGCCTTCTACGAGGGAAAGATCGCGTCGGCTCGGTTCTTCGTCCGCAACGTGCTGCCGCAGGCGAGACTCCGCCGCGAGCTCGCCGAGAGCGAGGACGCTGCGCTCATGGAGCTCGGGATCGATCGCTTCTAGCCGCGCGCCGGACGCCCGGTCGGACAGCAGGAAGGGGGCGGGCCCTCAGGCCCGCCCCCGCTGCATGCTCGGGTCGCGTGGTTCAGCCGGCTGCCGTGATGGTCACGACGATGCCGCCGCCCGCCACCATGCGGACGGTACCGACGGCGTCGGGCGCTCCGGTGTTCGGGCCGGCCTGGCGAGGTGCCTGGTCGGGACCGAACCCGAGGGGCTGGTCGATCTCGGTGCCCGCGTCCCACAGGCCGATCATCGCGGTGATGTCACCCCCGATGGGCTCCTCGCCGTCGAACAGGGCGATGCCCTGATCCGATGTGGCGAAGAACCAGTCGTTGGATTGGACGAACATGGTGGCGAACGAGAGGCGGTCGCCCGGCTCGGCCATGAACGTGAACGTGTAGCCGCCGCCCGGGAACGCCGGACCGGGATCGGATGCGCCGTCGGGAACGGCGAAGGTCCCGAAGTGTCCCACCATCTCGTTGCCGTTCAAGGCGTCGGCGAGCACGCTGGGATCGCCATCCTCTGCGAGGGCTTCGAGGCCCTGACCCTTGTCGGGTTCGCCGTCGGTGAAGAGCACACCCGGGTCCCGGTGGATCGCATACACCCCGGGTGCCAGCGGTGTGGCGATCCCGGTCTCGGCTGCCAACGCCCCGGCCAAGCCGCTGGGGTCGCCGTCCTCTGCGAGGGCTTCGAGGCCGAGGCCCCTGTCGGGCTCCCCTTCGGTGAACAGCGGCATCCCGTCACGGTGCACCGCGAAGACGCCGGGAGCCAGCGGCGTGGCGTACATCGATCCGTCGGACACGTTGGCGATCGCGATGGTGAACCTGCCGTCGGGCCCGGGGGTGACCGTCACGGTCACGATCTGGTCGATGGGGTCGATCTCTCGCTCACCCGGAACGACCCGCCGGACGGTGCCGATCTCGTCGGGGGCTCCGGTGTTGGGCCCGGCCTGGCGAGGCGCCTGATCGGCTCCCCCGCCGAGAGGCTGGTCGATCTCGGTGCCGGCGTCCCACACGCCGATCTGGTCGGTGACGTCGCCTGAGACCGGTTCGTCACCGTCGTACAACGCGATCCCCTCCGGTGGCGTGGCGATCACGAGGTCGTTCGATTGCACGAACATGGTGGCGAACGACAGACGGTCGCCCGGCATCGCGTAGACGTCGAACGTGTAGCCGCTGCCCGGCAACGCCGGACCGGGATCGGATGCGCCGTCGGGGACGGCGAAGACGCCACTGGCCGAGATCGGGAAGGCGTCGGTCATGTTCTGGATGGACACCGTGAACTCGGTACCCATCATCTCGTCGGTGTCGCTCGCGGTGGTGGTCGTCGCCGTGGTGGTCGTGGTCGCCCCGGCCTCTGGAGTCGAGGTGCTGGAGGATCCGGACCCGCCGCAGGCGGCGAGAAGGACCGCGAGCGCGCTCGCGGCGATGATCGCTCGTCGCATCGGATTCCCTTTCTGTCGCTGGATGCCATCGTGCGACATGGTTCTTGCCAGACCCTTACGCACATCTGGCCGTTCCATGAACTCGCCCCGGCTCGCCACACCCCCTGGAGGGGTGTGGTGAACCCTGGGTTGGGGAGCCCCCTGGAGGGGTGTGGTGAACCCTGGGTTGGGGAGCCCCCTGGAGGGGTGTCTCCAGCCCACGGTTCGTGGTGGGGGAGGTAGCCGCAGTGCGGATCGGCGGAGTCTGTCGCACCCGTCGTCCACCCTTGGGACATGTCCAGAGAACGTGAATGCCTCCAGATCGCCGCCCGACAGGGCGGAGTCATCCGCCGCACGCAGGCCCTCGACGCCGGCCTGACGGCCAAGATGATCCAATCACGCCTCTCGTCGGGTCGTTGGACCGTCGCTGCGCGTGGGGTCTACCGGTTGCTCGACGCCCGAGACTTCCGCGAACTCCTCCATGGTGCGGTGGCCACCCTGCCGAACGCGACGGTCTCGCACCACTCTGCGGCGCGACTCCACGGCATCGACACGGTGCCGCGCGCTCCCGCGACCGTGATGGTGCACTCGTCGACGACCCATCGGTTCGTCAGCGTCGTGGTCCGCCGTTGCTTCGATCTGGCGCCCCATCACGTCGAGGAGATCGACGGGCTGCCGGTGACGACGCTCCCGCGTACCGTGGTCGATCTCGCCGCGCATGTGTCGTGCGGGCATCTCGGCCGCATCGTCGACGAACTGGTGGTGGGCTCGAGGATGAGCATCGAGACCCTGGCGGAGCTCGTCGATGAGGTGGCCCGGCGGGGCAAGCCCGGTTCGGCGTCCCTGCGCGAGGTGCTCACAGAACGCACCGACCCGTCGTGGGCGACGGCGACCGAGCTGGAGCGGCGGGGCCTGGCGATGCTCTCCGATCACGGGCTCCCGGCTCCACTGACGCAGTTCCCGGTGCCGTGGACCAGCGGTGAACGGTTCGACGCCGCGTACCCTGAACGACGCGTGGCGATCGAATGGGACTCCCGCCGATGGCACACTCGAGTCGCCGACTTCGAGCACGATCGGCGCAGGGATCGACTCGCGGCCGTCCACGGATGGACGGTGCTGCGCGTGACCTGGCTCGATCTGGAACGTCGACGCCCCCAGGTCGCGAGCGAGATCGACTCGGTGCTGACGGCAGCTTCCCGCGTCGGTGTCGGTCGGTAGCCGGTCCAACCTGTCCGCACCCCCGTCCTCCCCATGTACGGCGAACCCAGGGTTGGTGAACCCCCTGGAGGGGTGTGGCGAACCCTGGGTTGTGGAGCCCCCTGGAGGGGTGTGGCGAACCCTGGGTTGGGCGGTCCGGGGAGGCGGTACGCTGGGCGATCATGCACGACGACTGCTACGAGCACATCCTCCATCTGCGGGCCATCCGCAACTACCGGGACGAGCCGCTGGCGGCCGGCGACCTCGAGCAGATCCTCGAGGCCGCGAGGTGGACGGGAAGCTCGAAGAACCGTCAGAACTGGGCGATCGTCGTCGTCGCCGATCCCGATCAACGGCAGCGCCTCGCTGCCTGCGGGGACTACACCGATCCGATCCGCCACGCGCCGGTCACCGTCGCCCTCGTTCAAGAGCCGGACGGATACGAGTTCGACACCGGACGGATGGCCCAGAACATCATGCTCGCCGCAGCCTCGATCGGCGTCGGATCGTGTCCGATCACGCTCCATCGGGAGAACCAGGCCCACCACGTCCTGGAGCTCCCGGCCGGGAGCCGGTGCCGCTACGCCGTCGCGCTCGGTTACCCCGCGCCGGACGCTCGCCCCGCTCGATGGGGTGGCAGGAAACCGCTGAGCGAGATCGCCCACCGCGACCGCTACGGGGTTCCGTACCTGCGGTGACCCCGGCCTGCGGGGATCGGCCGCGTCACCTCGCTAGCCTGGCCGCTCGGCGAACGGAGGCACACCGATGTCCGGCATCGGACCCGTAGAAACCAGGTTCTTCACGTTCGGTTCGGACGACGAGCCGTTCGTGCTCCGGTCGGGCCAGACCCTCTCGGAGGTGACCGTCGCCTACGAGACCTACGGCGAACTCGACGCCGAAGCCTCGAACGCCATCTTGGTGTTCCACGCCCTCACCGGCAGTCAACACGCCGCCGGCTACAACCAGGCCGTTCCCGGACTGGGCGTCGAATGGACCGACGAATGCCAACGCGGATGGTGGGATCGGTTCATCGGGCCGGGCGAGGCTCTCGACACCGATCGCTTCTTCGTCGTGTCGGCCAACTACCTGGGCGGGTGCTACGGGAGCACCGGACCCTCCTCACTCGATCCCGTCACCGGCCGACCATACGGGTCCGCGTTCCCGTCGGTCACCTTCGCCGACATGGTGGACGTGCAGATGCGGCTCCTCGATCATCTCGGCATCGAACGCCTCCACGCCGTCGTCGGCGCATCCACCGGCGGCATGCTCGCCCTCTCCCTGGCCACCCGCTACCCACACCGCGTGCGCTTGGTCATCCCCATCGCATCGGGATACCGCACGACGGCCCTCCATCAGATCCACAACTTCGAGCAGATCGTCGCGATCCAGAACGACCCCGCATTCGCCGGAGGCGACTACTACGGCACCGAAGGGCCCGTCGCCGGGCTCCGGCTCGCTCGCATGATCGGCCACAAGACCTTCGTGTCGCTCGCTGCGATGGAGGAGCGTGCCCGGGCCGAGGTTCCTGCGCCCGGGGAAGGTCCCGGGACCTACGGGGTGCGGACGCCCCTGGAGTCCTACATGTGGCACCAAGGCAACAAGTTCGTTCGGCGCTTCGACGCCAACAGTTACCTGCGGATCATGGAGGCCTGGCAGACCTACGACCTCGTCGACGAGGCTGAGGTGGATGACGTCGTCGAGGCGTTCATCGCCTGCAAGGCGCAGCGGTACATGCTGTTCTCGATCGATTCGGACGTCTGCTACTACCCCGACGAGCAGGAGGACCTGGCTCGCAAACTGAAGGCCGCCGGGGTCCCGCACCGTCGGATCACCGTGCACTCGGAGAAGGGCCACGACTCGTTCCTCCTCGAACCCGAGTTGTTCTCCCCCCATCTCGTCGACACGCTGACCCGACCCTGGCACGGGTGACATGATCGGTTCCATCGGCGTCTTCGACTCGGGAGTCGGCGGACTGTCGGTGCTCGCAGAGATCAGACGGCTCCTCCCCGACGCCGCCATCACGTACGTCGCCGATCAGGCTCACGCCCCGTACGGTGAACGCTCGCTCGTCGACGTGCGACGGCGTGCCGAGGCGGTGACGGCGCTCCTCGTCGACGCGGGAGCCGCGCTCGTCGTCGTTGCCTGCAACAGCGCCTCGGCGGCCGCGCTCCACCACCTACGGAGGCGGTTCCCGGAGATCGCCTTCGTCGGTATGGAACCTGCGGTGAAGCCCGCCGCTGCCTCCACCCGCACCCGAGCGATCGGGGTCCTCGCCACCGAAGCCACCTTCCAGGGCACCCTGTTCGCCTCGGTCGTGGATCGGCACGCGTCGACGGTCGCCGTCGTCGCCCGCGCCTGTCCCGGTCTGGCGACCGCCGTCGAGGACGGCGACGATCTTCGGGCGCGGCAGCTCGTCTCCGCCTACGTGGGGCCGTTGGTGGACCGCGGCGTCGACACCATCGTGCTCGGCTGCACCCACTACTCGTTCCTCGCCACCGACATCGCCGCCGTCGCGGGGGACGGCGTCACCATCGTCGATCCCGCCGCCGCGGTGGCTCGCAGGGTCGCCATGCTCCTGCCGGCGGCCCCGGCGGGCCCACTCCGGTTCGTGACCACCGGGGATCCTGAGCGGTTCGCCCAGCAGCTCCGCCGGTTGACGCCCCAGTTCGCCGGCGCCGCGAAGGTGACCGCCTCATGACGGACGCCGTTGTACGGGTTGGCGGAACGACGGTCGCCGTCGTCGACGGCGACATCACCGCCCTCGACGTCGACGTGATCGTCAACGCCGCCAACGAACATCTCGCCCATGGCGGCGGGGTCGCGGCCGCCATCGCCCGCGCGGCCGGACAGGAGCTCGTCGAGGCTTCCCGCCGGTGGGTCGCCCAGCACGGCCCCCTCCACCCCGGGGAGGCGGCGATCACCACCGGCGGCGAGCTCGCGGCAGGCCACGTGATCCACGTCGTGGGCCCCCGCTACCGATCCGGTGCCGACAACGCCGCTCGGCTCCGAGCCGCGGTCCACGCCGCCCTCGACGCGTCGGCGAGGATCGGCGCTTCCCGCGTCGCGCTGCCGGCCATCTCGGCGGGCATCTTCGGGTATCCGCTCCGCGAGGCGACCGCCGTCATCGTCGACGCCGTCGTCGACTGGGCCGTCGGACATCCCGGCGCCCTCGAGGAGGTCCTCCTCGTCGCCTACGCACCGGAGGCTTCTCGCTCGTTCGCCGCGGCGTTGGCGCGCCATGACGGCTGAGCTCCCCGTGGTCGGTCATGGGTCACACCATGCCTCGAGCCTCCGACAGGAACCGGACCCAGCCCCGATGTGGACACCGAGCGTCCGAGCGCCCAGGGGATGCATGCCCGTTCCGCGATAACCTGAGCCGATGGAACCGACCGTTGCGATCCTGGGATCCGGAGCGATGGGGACCATCCTCGCCGGGGGCCTGCTCCGGGCGGGATGGCGGCCAGACGACATCGTGATGGCCGCACGTCGTGCCGAACAAGCAGAGCACGCCGAGCACCTCACCGGTATCCGCACCGTCCTCGACGCGGCGGAGGCCGCCACCGGGCGGGACGTCGTCGTCGTTGCCGTCAAGCCCAAGGACGTCGCTGCCCTCCTCGATCAGGTCGCCGGTGTCGTCACTCCCGAACAGGTCGTCGTCTCGCTCGCCGCCGGAGTCCCGTTGGCGGTCTTCGAGGCCGCCATGCCTCACGTGCCCATCATCCGGGCGATGCCGAACACTCCGTCGGCCGTCGACGAGGGCATGACCGCCTACTGCAGTGGGACCCACGCCACCGACGACGCCCGCGAGAAGGCCGAAGCCGTCCTCGGGGCGGTGGGTCGCACCATCGGCCTGTCGGAGGATCTCCTCGACGCCGTCACCGCCGTATCGGGGACCGGTCCCGCCTACGTGTTCCTCCTCGCAGAGGCGATGACCGAAGCAGCCATCCGCGAAGGACTCCCGCACCACGCCGCGGAGATGCTGGTCCACCAGACGCTGCGTGGTGCGGGGCGGCTGTTGTCCGAGTCCGGCAAGTCGGCGTTCCGCCTTCGAGGCGAGGTCACGTCACCGGGGGGGACCACCGCCGCAGCCATGCACGTCCTCGAGGAAGGGGGGTTCCGGGCCTTGATGGAGGATGCCATCCGGGCTGCCGCCGCCCGCTCCCGTGAGCTCGGTGCCATCGCCCGAGGCGAGGAGCGCCCGCGATGAGCTCCGCGGTCGGCAGGGCGCTGCTGGCGGTGACCGACCGTGCGCCGGTGCGCAAGCTCCTCACCGACACCGGCGCCGGACGTCGGCTGTCGCATCGCTTCGTCGCCGGAGAGACCCTCGACCAGGCAGCCGCCGTCGCTGCCAGGCTCAACCGCGAAGGTCGGCTCGTCTCCCTCGACCACCTCGGTGAACATGTGTCCGACCGGGCCGAAGCGCTCGCCGCCAAGGACGATTACCTCTCCTGTCTCGATCGGATCGCCGCCGAGGGTCTCGACGCCAACATCTCGGTCAAGCTCACCCAACTCGGCCTCGGTCTCGACGACGGGCTCGCGACGGACTCGCTGCGTGAGCTCGCCAAGCGGGCTGCAGCGACGGACACCACGGTGACGGTGGACATGGAGGAGAGTCGCTATACCGAAGCGACCATCGTGGCCTACGAGACGGTCCAGAGCGAGCTCGGCAATCTCGGCATCGCCGTGCAGGCATATCTGCATCGCAGCCGGGCCGACCTGGATCGGCTCATCCCCCTCGGCGGCCACATCCGGCTCTGCAAAGGCGCCTATGCCGAATCGCCGGACGTGGCCTACCAGCGCAGAGAAGACGTCGATGCCGCCTTCGATCGGCTCCTGCGAGTCCTCATGGCCAGCCCGCAGGTGCGACCTGCGATCGCCACCCACGACGACGACCGGATCGCGTTGGCGATCGAACTGGCCGCCGAACGTGAGGAGCCATGGGAGTTCCAGATGCTGTACGGGGTCCGGCGGGACCTTCAGGACCGGTTGGTTCGCCGGGACCACCACCTGCGGGTGTACGTGCCGTACGGTTCGGCCTGGTACCCGTATCTGACCCGTCGGCTCGCCGAACGGCCGGCCAACCTCGTGTTCTTCCTGCGGGCGGCGGTGGGTCGGTAACCTTGTCCCTGATGCGCATCACCATCGTCGCTCTCGTTGCCGTCCTGCTGTTGGCGGCTGCCTCGCCCGACCAGGTCGCCTCCGATGTCGCCGACCAGGGGTTCTACGTGGAGCCCGGCGCCTCGGTCGATGTCGGAGCCGTGGGCGCCGCCGTCGCCGACGCACGGGCGGCGGGAGGCAGGCTCGGTGTCGTCGTGCTCGCCGACGAACCGCCGGGCGGGGCCACGACCTTCGCCGATGCGGTCCTCGATCGCATCGGCGCCGGCACCATCTTCGTCGTCGCCCCCGACACCGTAGGTTGGGCGTCCGACGGCGACGTGTACACGAACGAGCAGCTCGACTCCGCCACCGATGCCGCACTCGACGGCCGGTCGGATACCGAGGTGGTCGAACGGTTCGTTGCCACCCTCATCGGCGCCCCGGTCGGTGCGGTGCAGCCGACGTCGTCGGGAGGATCAGGGATCGGCGTGCTCGCGGTGGTGATCGTCGGCCTCATCGCCGTGGTCGCGTTCGTCGTCTGGCGCGGGAGCAGAAGAACCGCCGAGGCCGCCGCGACCCGTCTCGACGAGGCGAAACGGAAGGTGCAGGAGCAGCTCGACGCCGTCGCCAACGACATCATCGACCTCGATGCCGAGATCTCCCTGTCTGGGAACGAGCAGGCCCGCGAGTTCTACGAACGCGCCAGTGCCACCTACACCGAGGTGAACGCCGCGCTCGGAGAGGTCTCGACACCTCAGCGTCTCCTCGAGCTGTCGACCCGTCTCGACGAGGCGATCTGGGAACTCGACGCTGCCGACGCCGTCCTCGACGGGCAACCGATCCCGCCGAAGCCGGAGCCACCGGAGCCCGAGCCTGTGGTCGCCCCCGCCGTGCCGGCCGGCACCCGAGCGCGGCCGGCACCGTACCGTCGTCCGGCCCGTCGCAGCTCGTACACGAGCCCGGACCTGATGAACATCTTGATCGGCGCGGCCGGGATGATGATGGGCGGCGGGCGGCGTTCGCGGTTCCCCGGGATGCGTTCCGGCGGTCGGGTGGGTCGATCCCGCAGCACGACGCGCACCAGGACGCGGTCGTCGACCCGGATGCGCGGAGGAGGTCGCCGCCGCCGTTGATGCCCCGGCGATCGTCGTCTCCGATGGCGGCCTCTACAATCGAGGGTCAACGCATCGTCGAGGAGGGGAATCTCCGCCATGTTCAAGCGTATCTGGGCGTACCTCAAGGCCCTGTTCAAGTCGTCCGCCGAGAAGGCCATGGATCCCGAGATCGAGATCCAGGCGGCGATCGACGAAGCGAAGAAGCGCGACCAACAGCTCCGCAACCAGGCCGCCAAGGTGATCGCTCATCGCACCCAACTCGAAGCGAAGATCGAGAAGGCGGCCGAAGACGTCGGTGAGGCGAGGGAGATGGCAAAGCAGGCGTTGCTGAAGGCGGAGGACGCGAAAGCCGCCGGCGACGTGGCGGCCCAGGAGAAGTGGACGAAGGCCGCGCAGGCGATCGCCATGAAGCTCCAGGCCGCGGAGAACAACCTGAACTCACTCAAGCAGCAGTACGAGGTCGCCACCGATCAGGCGGAGCAGGCGAAGGAGGCGGTCCAGTCCAACGCCATGCGGCTGCAGGAGCTGTCGGCCAAGCGGATGGAGCTTCTCGGCTCGTTGCAGCAGGCGAAGATGCAGGAGGCCGTCAACCAGGCGGTGCAGTCGATGTCCTCGACGATGGAGGACCAACTCCCGTCGCTCGACAAGGTCGAGGAGAAGATCGAGCAGCGGAAGTCCGAAGCCATGGCCCGTGCCGAGTTGCACGAGGCGACGCCCGAGGGCGCCGAGGCCGAGTTGCGCGAAGCCATCAACGTCGCGCAGGCCGACGCCAAGCTCGAGGAGCTCAAGCGGGAGCTCGGTCTCGGCGGATCGACCGACACGTCCACCGGCGAAGCGGAAGCCACCGAGGCCTGAGCCGCCTCCCTGCCGGGTCTCGACCTCGGCATGGTGTGGTGAACCCTGGGTTGGGGAACCCCCTTTTGGGGGGTGGTGAACCCTGGGTTGGGGATGCCCCTTTTGGGGGGTGGTGAACCCTGGGTTGGGGAACCCCCTTTTGGGGGGTGGTGAACCCTGGGTTCGACGAAGGGCCGATGGTCCTGTACCCGGCGGGTGGTGCACGTCGTACGATGGAGGCTCCCGAAGGAGGTCCCCACCATGAGCGACGACGGCCCGCGGAAGATGGTGACGATCGACGGCAACGAGGCTGCCGCGTCGGTCGCGTTCCGCACCAACGAGGTCATCTCCATCTACCCCATCACCCCGGCCTCACCGATGGGCGAACTCGCCGACTCGTGGGCCAACGCCGGAGCCACCAACGTGTGGGGCACCGTCCCCAAGGTCATCGAGATGCAGTCGGAGGCCGGCGCCGCCGGCACCGTCCACGGTTCCCTCCAGGGTGGAGCCCTCACCACGACGTTCACCGCCTCTCAGGGCCTCCTCCTGATGATCCCCAACATGTTCAAGATCGCCGGCGAGCTCCTGCCGACCGTCTTCCACGTCGCGGCACGGACCGTCGCCACCCACGCCCTGTCGATCTTCGGCGACCACAGCGACGTCATGGCCACCCGCACCACCGGCTTCGCCATGCTCGCCAGCGGTTCCGTCCAGGAGGCTCATGATCTGGCGCTGATCGCCGAGATGGCCACCCTGGAGAGCCGCGTCCCGTTCCTCCACTTCTTCGACGGGTTCCGTACCTCCCACGAGGTCAACAAGATCGAGATCCTGGCCGACGAGGACATCCGGGCGCTGATCCCCCAGCAAGGCATCATCGAGCATCGCCTCCGTCGCCTCGACCCGGATCGTCCGGTGCTCCGCGGCTCGGCACAGAACCCCGACGTGTTCTTCCAGGCTCGGGAAGCCGTCAACCCCTTCTACGACCGTCTCCCCGACATCGTCCTCGGCGCCATGGACCGCTTCCACAGCCGCGTCGGTCGGCGCTACCACCTCTTCGACTACGTCGGGGCGCCCGACGCCACCGAGGTGATCGTCATGATGGGCTCGGGCACCGGCGCCGCCGAGGAGACCGTGGCCGCCCTCAACGCCCGGGGCCGGAAGGTCGGGCTCGTGAAGGTCCGCCTCTACCGACCGTACTCGGCCGAGGCGTTCGTCGCCGCCCTGCCTGCCACCGTCGAGACCGTCGCCGTGCTCGACAGGACCAAGGAACCCGGCGCGCTCGGCGAGCCGCTCTTCCAGGACGTCGCCACCGCCGTGGTCGAGGAGACCCAGGCGGGGCGCACCTCGTGGCCGGTTCCCCCGCGGGTCATCGGCGGCCGATACGGCCTATCGTCGAAGGAGTTCACTCCCGCCATGGCCGCCGCCGTGTTCGACGAAGCGGCCAAGGACGACCCCAAGCGCCGGTTCACCGTCGGCATCATCGACGACGTCACCCACCGGAGTCTCGCCGTCGATCCCGACTTCGACACGGGACTGCGCGCCAAGCACCGGGCCGTCTTCTACGGGCTCGGGTCCGACGGCACCGTCGGCGCCAACAAGAACTCCGTCAAGATCGTCGGTGAGCACACGGACATGTACGCCCAGGGGTACTTCGTCTACGACTCCCGCAAGGCCGGCTCGGTCACCGTCTCGCATCTCCGCTTCGACGACCGGCCGATCTCGGCGACCTACCTCATCACCGACGCCAACTTCGTGGCATGCCACCAGTTCGAGTTCATGTCGAAGATGGACGTGCTCCGTCTCGCTACCGAGGGCGCCACGTTCCTGCTCAACAGCCCCTACCCGGCCGACGAGGTCTGGGATCGCCTTCCCGTCGAGGCGCAGCGACAGATCATCGACAAGAAGCTCCGGTTCTTCGTCGTCGACGCCTACGACGTCGCCAAGGCAGCAGGGCTCGGGGTCCGGATCAACACCGTCATGCAGACCTGCTTCTTCGCCCTCTCCGAGGTCCTGCCGGTGGATCGAGCCATCGACGCGATCAAGACGGCGATCGCCAAGTCCTACGGGAAGTTCGGCGACGTGGTCCTCGAGAAGAACTACCAGGCCGTCGACGGCGCCCTGGCCGGACTGACCGAGGTGACGGTGCCCGCCGAAGCCACCTCGACGGTCCACCTCCGCCAGCCCGTACCGGCGTACGCCCCGGACTTCGTCAAACGCGTCACCGCGATGATGCTCGAAGGCAGAGGCGATCTGCTTCCGGTCTCGGCGATGCCCGTCGACGGCACGTTCCCCACCGGCACCACCCAGTACGAGAAGCGGAGCATCGCCCGCGAGATCCCGATCTTCGACCCGGAGATCTGCATCGATTGTGCACGGTGCGCCATCTCGTGTCCCCACGCGGCGATCAGGATGAAGGTCTTCGAGCCGACCGCGCTCGAGGGCGCTCCCGAGACCTTCAGATCCAAGCCGTTCAAGTCACGAGAGCTCGAAGGCTTCTTCATGACGATCCAGGTGGCTCCCGACGACTGCACGGGATGCGGCGTGTGCGTCGATGTGTGTCCCGCCAAGTCCAAGGAGCAGGTCAAGCACAAGGCCATCAACATGGAGCCCAAGGATCCGCACCTGGCAGTCGAGCGAGCCAACTGGGACTACTTCCTCACCATCCCCGACCCCGACCCCGCCGAGGTACGTCTCGACACCGTCAAGGGCAGCCAGATGATGGAGCCCCTGTTCGAGTTCTCCGGCGCGTGCGCCGGATGCGGCGAGACCCCGTACCTGAAGCTCCTCACCCAGATGCTCGGCGACCGGATGCTCGTCGCCAACGCCACGGGATGTTCGTCGATCTACGGAGGGAACCTGCCGACCACGCCGTGGCGCGCCAACGACGAAGGTCGTGGCCCGGCGTGGGCGAACTCGCTGTTCGAGGACAACGCCGAGTACGGGCTCGGGATGCGGCTCGCTCTCGACCAGGAGATCGCAGAAGCCCGCCGGCTCGTCGGCGAACTGTTGCCCCAGCTCGGGGAGGGGCTCGTCACCGCGCTTCTCGAAGCCGACCAGTCCACCTACGAGGGGATCCAGCTCCAACGCAAGCACGTGGCCGAGCTCGACGAGCGGCTCGCCTCGATGGAGTCGCCGGAGGCCCGCCGGTTGGCGTCGATCTCCGGGGCGCTCGTGCGGAAGTCGGTCTGGATCATCGGAGGAGACGGGTGGGCGTACGACATCGGGTTCGGAGGCCTCGACCACGCCCTGGCGTCGGGTCTGGACATCAACATCCTCGTCCTCGACACCGAGGTGTACTCCAACACCGGCGGTCAGGCGTCGAAGGCGACCCCGCGTGGAGCGGTCGCCAAGTTCGCCGCCGGTGGCAAGCCCACACCCAAGAAGGACCTGGGACAGATCGCGATGGCCTACGAGAACGTCTACGTGGCCCACGTCGCCCTGGGAGCCAACAACATGCAGACCGTCAAGGCGTTCGCCGAAGCCGAATCGTACGAAGGGCCGTCGATCGTCATCGCCTACAGCACCTGCATCGCACACGGCATCGACATGTCCAAGTCCTTGAGCCACCAGAAGGAGCTGGTCGACTCGGGCTACTGGCCGCTGTACCGGTTCGACCCACGGCGGATCGACGTGGATCAGCATCCGTTCCACCTCGATTCGCGCAAACCGAAGATCCCCTTCGCCGAGGTCGCCGCCAAGGAGGCGCGGTACGCGATGTTGAGACGCAGCGACCCTGAACGAGCAGAGGTGCTCCTCGAGCTGGCCCAAGACGACATCGACGAGCGGTGGGAGCTGTACGAGCAGTTCGCCGAGATCGAACACCACCACCACGATCACGGGGAGGAGGAGGAATGAGCGCGCATCTCGGAACGACCTGGCTCGGCCTCGACCTGGCCAACCCGTTGGTCGCATCGTCGTCACCGATGACCGGGGACCTCGACCGGTTGCGGGCCCTCGAGGAGGCCGGTGTCGCCGCCGTCGTGCTGCCGTCCCTGTTCGAGGAGCAGATCGAGCACGAGGCGCTCGAGATGCAGCGTCTCGTCGAATACGGAGCCGGTTCCTTCGCCGAGGCCCTGGAGGGCTACTTCCCGGAGATGGACCGGTACGTGACGACCTCCGAGCGGTACCTGACGCTCGTCGCCGACGCCACGCGAGCCCTGTCCATCCCGGTGGTCGCGTCGCTCAACGGGACGACCCGCGGGGGGTGGGTCAAGTACGCCCGCAAGCTCCAGGACGCCGGCGCCGACGCCATCGAGCTGAACGTGTTCCTCGTCCCGACCGATCCGTACGCGACCTGCGAGGAGACGGAACGGCGGTACCTCGACCTCGTCTCGGCCGTCGCCGAGGACATCACGATCCCGGTCAACGTCAAGCTGGGGCCGTTCTTCTCGAACCTGACCCACACCGCCAGGGAACTCGTCGACGCCGGAGCAGCGGGTCTGTCCCTGTTCAACCGGTTCTTCCAACCCGACATCGATCTCGAGGAACTCAAGGTGGTCCCCAACCTGACCCTCTCGGACCCGGGGGAGGTCCGGCTGCCGCTGCGGTGGGTGGCGCTGCTCTGCGGCAAGGTGCGCGGCTCGCTCGCGGTCACCTCGGGGGTGTGGTCCTCCGAGGACGTCCTGAAGGCGCTGCTCGTCGGCGCCGACGTGGCGATGATGGCCTCGGCGTTGCTGCGTCACGGCCCCGGATATGCCGCCGACGTCCTGCGTGGAGTGTCAGAATGGCTCGACGAACACGAGTACGAGTCGGTATCCCAGCTCCGAGGGTCGATGTGCTTCGGGTCCGCCCCGAACCCCGAGGCGTTCATCCGGGCCAACTACATGGAGATGCTCGTCACGTACACCGCACCATCGGGAACCTGAGGAGCAGCCTGTGAACCCAACCGAGATGCCCACGGACCTCGAGATCGCGCGCGCCGCGACCCCGCGACCCATCGAGGATGTCGCCGCCGACATGGGGGTACCTCCCGAGTTCGTCGAGCACTTCGGCCGTCAGGTGGGGAAGGTGTCCCTCGGTGCCCTCGACGCGATGGGCCCGCCGCGGGCGAAGTACATCCTGGTGACCGCCACCAACCCGACGCCGCTCGGTGAAGGCAAGACCACGACCGCCGTCGGGCTCGCCCAAGGGTTCACGCACATCGGCCGGCGGTCGGTGGTCACCCTGCGTCAACCCTCGTTGGGCCCGACGTTCGGGATCAAGGGTGGAGCGGCCGGCGGGGGGTACTCCCAGGTGATCCCGATGGAGGAGATGAACCTCCATCTCACCGGCGACTTCCATGCCGTCACCGCCGCCAACAACCTGCTCGCCGCCCTCATCGACAACCACCTGTACCAAGGCAATCAGCTCTCCCTACGGCTCCATGGCATCACCTGGCGACGGGTCATCGACGTCAACGACCGGTCGCTCAGGGACAACGTCATCGGATTGGGCACCGCCACCGACGGCATCCCCCGCGAGACCGGTTGGGACATCACCGCCGCCAGTGAGCTGATGGCGATCCTGGGGCTGGCAGGGGACCTGCGCGATCTGCGAGAACGCCTCGGGAGGACCGTTGTCGGCTACGACCGCCATCGACGCCCCGTGACCGCCGAGCAGATCCAAGGGGCAGGCGCCATGGCGGTGCTGCTCAAAGACGCGCTGGCTCCGAACCTCCTCCAGACCCTCGAGGGCACCCCCGCCCTGGTGCACACCGGACCCTTCGCCAACATCGCCCACGGGAACTCGTCGATCGTCGCCGACTACGTCGGGATCCGAGGCGGGGACTACCTGATCACCGAAGCGGGGTTCGGGGCCGACATCGGCGCCGAGAAGTTCTTCAACCTCAAATGTCGGGCCTCGGGCCTGGAACCCGACGCGGCGGTCGTCGTCACCACCGTCCGGGCGATGAAGGTGCATTCGGGTAAGTACGCGATCAAGGCGGGACGGCCGCTGCCGGCTGCGCTGTTGGAGGAGAACCCCGACGACGTCCGAGCGGGCGCCGCCAACCTGCGTCACCACATCGGCATCGTCAGACGCCACGGCGTCACGCCGGTGGTGGCCATCAACGCCTTCCCGTCGGACCATCCGTCCGAGCATCGGGTCATCGCCGAGGTCGCCGAGGAGGAGGGCGTTCGGTGGGCGATCGCCGAGCCGTACACGAGAGGGGGCGCGGGGATGACCGACCTGGCTCGAGTCGTCGAGGAGGCCGCCTCCGACGGGTCGCAGTTCCGGCTTCTGTACCCCGACGATCTGTCCCTGCATGCCAAGATCGAGACGATCGCCACCGAGGTCTACGGGGCGGCCGCGGTGAAGTTCGACTCCCGCGCCGAGAAGCAGCTCGCCCGCTACGAGAGACTCGGATGGGGACACCTGCCGATCTGTATGGCCAAGACCCAGTACTCGTTGAGCCACGATCCCAGCCTGCTCGGTGAACCGAAGGGATGGACCCTCCCGGTTCGCGAGGTCCAGGCGTCGATCGGGGCGGGATTCGTGTTGCCGCTGACGGGCACGATCCGGCGGATGCCGGGTCTCGGCGCCCATCCGGCGGCCCATTCCATCGACATCGACGAGGACGGGAACGTCGTCGGCCTGAGTTGACCGAGCCGGAACGTCGGTGCCGAGGCGCCCCGACCGGACGCCGTGTCGTCGCGACGTAGAATCGAGCGACGCCGACGACGAGGAGGGCATCTCGTGACGACGACCGAGGCCGATACTCCAACGACGCAGGACTCGGTTCCGGGGTGGCGGGTGCGTCCCAGCCGGGTCCTGTTCGCGCTGGCATGGGTCGCGGTCGCCTCGACGCTCCTGCTGTGGTGGCTCGGGACGCTCCCGGGTGAGCCCGAGGCCGAGGTTCGGCGCGTGGTCTTCGGCAACGTTCCCCCTCCGATCGTCGCCGTGTTCTACGTCGCGGTGGCCACGTTCCTCGGCGTGTCGGTGTACCTGTTCGCGTTGCGGGCGAGGAACTGGGAGCGAGGCGCGTGGGAGTGGCGCCCCGACCGTCTCAAGCAGCGCCTGATCCGTCTCCGTGACGGGCTCGCGATGCGGACCGTCATGGAGGATCGCTCGGCCGGGATGATGCATGCCATGATCTACTACGGCTTCATCGTGCTGTTCCTCGGCACGGTCACCCTCGAGATCGACCATCTCGCCCCGGCCGGCCTCAAGTTCCTCACCGGGGTCGTCTACCAGGGCTATTCGGCCATCTTGGACCTGGCTGCGGTCGTGTTCCTCGTCGGCGTCGCCTGGGCGGCGGTTCGCCGCTACGTCGCTGCGCCGCTTCGGCTCCGGATGAAGACCAAGCCGGAGGACGCGTGGATCCTCTTCCTCCTCGCCCTCATCGGCGTGTCGGGGCTGGCCACCGAGGCGGCGCGGATCGCGGTCGTCGGGCGCCCCACCTTCGAGGTGTGGTCCTTCGTCGGGTATCCACTGAGCGCGGTGGTCCCCGAGTCGACCGCCGCCGGTACCCACCAGGTCCTGTGGGTGGTTCACGCCGCGGCGTTCCTGGCGTTCCTCGTGACCCTCCCCGCCACCAAGCTGCGGCACATGATCACGTCGCCGGTGAACCTGGCGCTCGGCCCTCGGGAGCGGCCCGTCGGGGCCATGCGGGAGATGCCGAACCTGATGGAAGCGACCGACATCGAGACGGTCGGGGCGGCGACCGTCGCCGAGTTCACCTGGAAGCAGCTCTTCGACACCGATGCCTGCACGATCTGTGGCCGTTGCACGTCGGTCTGTCCGGCCAACACGACCGGCAAGCCGCTCGATCCTCGCGAGATCGTCCTCAAGCTCGGTGAGGTCGCCGCCGCCACCGCTGCCGATCCGGTGTCGCCTCCCGTCGGGGTCGACGGCGCCATCACCGTGACGTCGGACCGGGTCTTCGAGCGGATCACCGCCGAGGAGCTGTGGGCATGCACGACGTGCCGGGCCTGCGACGAGATCTGTCCCGTCGACATCGAGATCCTCGACAAGATCCTCGACATGCGCCGCTACCTGAGCCTGATGGAATCCGACTTCCCTTCCGAGTTGGGCAAGGCCTACGTGTCCCTGGAGAACTCCTCCAACATCTACGGAATGTCCCAGGCGGCGCGGGCGGATTGGACGTCGACGGTCGACTTCGAGGTGAAGGTGCTGGGGGAGCCCGGGGTGACCGCCGAGTACCTATACTGGGTGGGTTGCTCGGGTTCCTTCGACGATCGGAACAAGAAGGTCACGATCGCCACCGCCCGACTCCTCCACGAGGCGGGTGTCGATTTCGCGATCCTGGGGCCTCAGGAACTGTGCACCGGCGATCCGGCCCGCCGCACGGGCAACGAGTACGTGTTCCAGGGCTTGGCGCTCCAGAACATCGCCACGCTCAACGACCTCGGCGTCACCAAGATCGTGACCCAGTGTCCCCATTGTTTCAACACCCTGGGTAGCGAGTACCCGCAGTTCGGTGGTGACTACGAGGTCATCCACCATTCCGAGCTGCTCATGACCCTCGTCGACGAGGGAAGGCTGACACCCAAGGAGGGGAACGAGACCGTCGTGTTCCACGACCCGTGCTACCTGGGGCGCCACAACGACGTGTTCCTGGCACCCCGGGAGGTCGTCGATGCCGTCGGCACCCGGGTGGAGATGCCACGGAACGGAACCGGCTCGTTCTGCTGCGGCGCCGGCGGCGGCAAGATGTGGTTCGAGGAGCGCACGGGCAAGAAGATCAACATCGAGCGGACCGAGGAGGCTCTCGGCTGCGGGACCGACATCATCGCCACGGGCTGCCCGTTCTGTTACATCATGTTGGACGACGGCGTCAAGGAGCTGGGCCGGGACGAGACGGTGATCGTCGAGGACATCGCGATGCTGCTGGCGGATCGGACGTTGGAGGGGTAGGTCTCAGCTTCCTGGTTCGGGGTCGTTGGGGTCGCCGGTTTGGCGGGAGAGGCGGTCTTGGAGGCGGAGGATCTCGGTGTCGAACGCGTCTCGAGTCAGTGTTCGTATCCACGGTGTGTCGCCGCGGAGGTCGATGATGGCGGTGATCTCGGTGCCGTCGGGGCCGAGGAGCCGCAGCGGGGAGAGTGGCGCGAGGGTGCGGTCGGGGGCCGCGTCGAGGGCCCCGGCGGTCCAGGCGACGAGGCGAGCGGGGGTGTCGGCGGGCGCCATGCCGGAGATGGCGGTGATTCCGGTGGCGTGGTCGACGACGTGGCGTCCGAGGAGGCCGACATCGTCGAAGAGGAGGCTGAGGGATTCCACGCCGGTGGGGAGGGTGTCGTCGTGGATGACGAGGATCTCATAGGGGACGAGGGGGGCGCCGACGGCGTCCTCGATCCACGGGGGGGTGTCGACCGGGTCCGCCGGGAGGTAGCGTCGTTCGGGTGGCAGGGCTTTCCACGCCTCGTCGGGTGGCGGCGGGACGGCGGTGGGGGCGGTGCGTTCCTCGGCGGCTTTCTGGTAGAGCGCTGCCACTCTCGAGGTTCGGCTGGAGGTCGCCGGTGGACGGTGTCCGGTCAGTTCGGCGCGCGTTTGCTCGGTGTACTCGATGAGGGCATCGATGACGTCGCTGCGGGTCTCGCCGGGTGCGAGCACGGCGGCGAGGACGTTGCGCGAGACCTCCGTGTCGTAGGCCGGCAGCAGGGTCCCGTCGGGGTGGACGACCAGGGACAGGGTCCAGAACGGGTCGGTCTTGGCGTGATAGGCGTAGGAGAGGAAGAACACGTACGTCTCACCCGGCACCAACTGATCCAGTGCACCGGTCGGGAAGTCCTCGATCACGTCGATCGTTTCGGCGGGATGCAGCAGCTCGGCGGGGAACCGTTCGTTGCGGGCTTCGGGGACCAGCTCGGCTTGCCAGAGGGGTTTGGTGATCGCCAGCCGCACCAGTGGTGCTCCTGCGAAGATCTCCCCATCGGGCGCCTCCCCGACGGTGACGACACGGGCTTCGACGATGGCGTTGGCGCCCGCCGCCTGCGAGACCCAGTCGACCCCCTCGCCGGGTTGCGGGGCTGCGCTTGCGCCGGCTCCGGGGGTGCAGGCGGCGGTCAGGAGGGCGATCATGGTGGCGGCCATCGCCAGGGCGGAACGGGGACCGGTCATGGCAGCTTCACCAAGGCCCGGACCCGGTCGACGTCGACGCCGAGGTAGTGGCCGCCGAACTTCATCCGGTTGTAGACGACGATGCGCACATCGATGGACTCCGTCGTGGTGCCGCCGATGTTGGCGGGCACCGAATAGGTGTCGGTCGTGCAGTAACCCCACGACGTGGTGGGATAACAGTACCGGGTCATGCTCACCCATGGTCCGATCGTCGCCGCGTCGTTGGAATCGGTCCAGTTCTGGCAGGTGAGATCCCGATAGCCGGCGCTCGGGTACTCTCGGGCCCGGATGCGTTGGACGACCTTGACGTGCCCATACGACGAGCTGTTCCACTTCTTGTAGTTGGCGCGGCCTTTGACCACCGTCCAACTCACCGAGTTGTCCGAGAACGGGGCGGTGATGTCGGAGATCCTGGTGGTGGAGTAGATCGCCGTCGAACTGCTCGGGCCGCTGAACCGCAGGTAGCGGACCGACTCGTCCTGGCCGCCCCATCGGATCGACCGGCTCGAGACGTTCTGGAACCCCCACCAGCGGGTCCCTTCCTCGAAGGACGGGTTCGCCGTAGCCGCCCCGTAGCCACCCCGCACCTTGTTCGTCTGGAACTGCAAGGCAGCCGAGTCGTCCTGGGCGATGACCGCCTGGGCCGTCATCTGCGGCGGGGAGTTG